>Ga0308165_1006105_pt1 | contig 10809 bp, 7 predicted proteins | sample PhyWR2_FD_201032 | JGI IMG/M metagenome (GOLD analysis project Ga0308165, IMG submission 201032) | Phyllosphere microbial communities from UC Gill Tract Community Farm, Albany, California, United States - DLSLW.R2 | ecosystem: Host-associated > Plants > Phyllosphere > Unclassified | place: USA... | reverse complement strand
GCATCGCAAGCACATGGAATCGTTTGTCGAGCGGTTCCGTGCGAAGGCTACCAAGGCCCGTCAGGCGCAATCGCGCATGAAAGCTTTGGAAAAGCTGAAACCGATTGAGCTTTATGTTGAAAGCAATGTGCAGCCGTTCCGGTTTCCTGACGCTGACAAAAAGACCGCATCACCCGTCATAGCGCTCGATAACGCAGATGTCGGCTATGTTCCGGGTAAGCCTGTACTGCGCAACGTGACGCTGCGCATCGACAATGATGATCGCATTGCACTGCTTGGTTCCAATGGTAACGGTAAATCGACGCTGGCAAAACTGATTGCCGGACGCTTGCAGCCCGAAAAAGGCTCGCTAACGCTTTCGCCAAGCTTGAAAGTCGCATTCTTTGCGCAGCATCAGATGGATGATCTGATCCCGGAAGACAACGCCATTGAGCATGTGCGCAAGCTTATGCCGGGTGAACTGGAAGCAAAAGTTCGTGCGCGCGTCGCCCAGATGGGACTTTCGACCGAGAAAATGCTGACACCTGCCAGAGACCTCTCTGGTGGCGAAAAAGCGCGGCTTCTGATGGGCCTTGCGACCTTCCATGGGCCAAACCTGCTGATCCTCGACGAACCGACCAACCATCTTGATATTGATAGCCGCGAAGAACTGGTTCACGCGCTCAATGATTTCAATGGCGCAGTAATTCTGATTGCGCATGATCGCCACTTGATCGAAGCGACGATGGAGCGACTGTGGCTGGTGCGTGAAGGTGGCGTGAAAGCATTCGACGGTGATCTGGATGAATATCGTCAGATTGTTCTCGCCGATGCTAAGGGCGATCAAGTTTCAGAACGTGAGGAAGGCCCGAAGGTCAACAAGGCTGAGCAGCGCAAACTCGCTGCACAGAAGCGCGAAACATTCGCGCCCTTGCTCAAAAAGATCAAGGAAACCGAGAGCTTGATGCAGAAACTGCAGAAACAGATTCAGACATCAATGACTCAGCTGGAAGATCCTGCTCTTTATGAGAAGGAACCGCAAAAAGCGATCCGTATCAACAAAGATATGAGCGATGCAAAATCAGCGCTCGCAGATGCGGAAGACAAATGGCTCGAAATGTCTTCCGAGTATGAAGAAGCAATGGCTGAGTAGTATCCCAGAGCGCATTTCGATCTGATTTTATCAGATCGGCGCTCTCAATGTTTGTTTTGACGCACATTTTGGTCCGAAAACCGCTTCACACTTTTCGGGATGTGCTCTAATCAACCCGGCGGCGAATGCGGGTCCGCATCAACGCGTAAACACCAAGCACACCGAGAATGAGGCCTATCGTTGTATAGGTCTCATCTGCCTCTTCGGCACCACGCCGTAGCACAAGATCAACCTTTGAAAGTTGCAGACCATCCGTATTGCCTTGGACGGCACGGAAGGAATAAGTGCCAGACAATACGGGATCAATATCACCAGCGTTCTGGCGCAAAATGCTGCCATCCTGCGGGCGATCTGTGTTGATCGAACTGCTGTTCGAAGCGAAATCCATTCCCTGCGAAAGAACGGGGAAACCGTTGCGGCTGACAGCAAGTGTTATCGCTGAACGACGCTCGGCTGGCACATAGCCCGGTAATGGCGTTGCATCAAGAAAGATGCGAACGGGCGCGTCGCTTGCTTCAAGTTTGATTTCTTGCGTGATGAAACCAGCCTGACGGCTTTCAAGGATTGGCCAGCGACCAATCTCATCACCGGTAAAATGGCGCATATACCAGGGATAGCCCAAAGCAATGCTGAACCCTGCGATAATCATTGCAACGAATAGCGCGCGCATCAGGCCTTACGCTCCCAACGACGATCTGGTGTCTGTTGCCAGTAGGTCAAATCGTGGTTCTCCGTCTTAAACGACTTCCACTGCGCCCGCGCATGTTCGAGCTGTTCCTGATTGTGCCCATCAAACATCACAACCAGACGTTCGTAAGCAGCAACCTCATCAAGTGAAGCGCCCTCTACTAGAAAACGGACAGTGGCACTGTTCGAGTTTTCTTGTGTGGTAGTCAGTAAAACCGGCTGCTGTTCGGGATATAGCTCCTGATCCGTCCCATGTGCCACGAATGACGTATCGGAAAACGTCCAGAGCAGACTATCCAGCGAATCGCGCCTCTCGTCCGTGACTGCCTGAATAGTCACACGCCAGCCGCGCGTGAGCGAACGCTCAACAAGCCCCGGCAGAGCTTCATCGAGCGTCGATTCAGTCAGGTGATAAAAGAGGATTTCAGCCATGCGCTCTCTTTAGATCATTCACTGTGGCGAAGAAAGTGATTCACATCTTCGCCACAACGCATTGTTTCTGAATCAAATTCAGCTTTCGAAATTATCGCGCACCAAACGGTCAAGAAGACGAACGCCATAACCAGACGCCCATGTCTGGCTATATTCGTTCGTTGGCGACCCCATCGCCGTACCGGCAACATCGAGATGCGCCCAAGGCGTGTCGCCGATAAAACGCTTGAGGAACTGCGCGGCCGTAATCGAGCCTGCATGGCGACCAGAGCTATTCTTCATGTCGGCAAACTTAGAATCGATCATCTTGTCGTATTCCTTGCCCATCGGCATACGCCACAGCTTTTCACCTGTTGCCTGACCAGCATCGTAAAGCTGGTCTGCCAATTCATCATCATTGGAAAAGAGGCCTGCATGATGCGTGCCAAGAGCCACGAGAATAGCGCCCGTCAGCGTCGCGAGGTTGATAATGAACTGTGGCTTGAAACGATCATTGGTGTAATAAAGCGCATCAGCGAGTACGAGACGGCCTTCGGCATCGGTGTTGATGACTTCAATTGTCTGGCCAGACATTGAGGTAACAATATCGCCCGGACGCTGTGCATTGCCGTCTGGCATGTTTTCGACAAGGCCGATCACACCAATGGCGTTGACCTTTGCTTTGCGTCCCGCGAGTGCACGCATCAGGCCTGTAACAGCCGCAGCGCCACCCATGTCACCCTTCATTTCTTCCATGCCACCGGCTGGCTTGATCGAAATGCCGCCGGTATCGAAGGTCACACCTTTACCAACGAAAGCAACCGGCTTTTCTTTAGCCTTCGCGCCCTGCCATTCCATGATTACGAGGCGTGGCGGACGCGGCGATCCCTGCGAAACGCCCAGAAGCGAGCCCATACCGAGCTTCTTCATTTCCTTTTCGCCAAGAATTTCAACCTTCACGCCCAGCTTTTCAAGCTTCTCGGCTTCTTCAGCAAATTCCACGGGGCCAAGGACATTGGCTGGTTCGTTAACAAGATCGCGTGCCTTGAGAACACCATCAGCGACCGCCTCAGCAACTTCGAGTGCCTTCTTCGCGCTGTGTGTGTCGGCCACATGAATGTGAACCTTAGCGGCATGCTTTGGTTCGCCATTTTCTTCGTTCTTGCGGGTTTTGTAGCGATTAAATTCGTAGGAGCGCAGGATCATGCCAAGCGCGACGTCGGCTGCTTCATCACCGGCAATTGTTGTTTCTGGAAGAGCAAGCGTCACCGTTGCGCGCTCAGATTTACCGATTCGCGAGAATGCCGCGCCGCCGATTTTGATCCAGTCATCATTGCCAAGTTCGCCAGGCTCACCCGCACCAACCAGCACAATCTTATCGATACCGCCTTCAGACGTTTCAATTGCCTCTGCAGTTTTACCAAGAGCGCCTGAAAAGCCGGAAACCTCGATTATCCGAGCGATCTTTTCAGCACCACCAACTGCTAGCCCCGCCTCTTCCGCAAAGCCTCCACCTTTGGCAACCAAAACGATGCTTACGCCTTTTTGCGGTGCGGAAAATTCATTGAAGGAAAAAGAAGGGCGTTTCGACATAACAACTCCAAATAAGTCAGATTATGAGATGACACGATTGTGTCGCGACTTTTCCTTACTCATGTGAGACGAATATGGCGAAACAGCAAGGGTATTGCGTCATCAAAATCAGTTTTACGTTAACTCCGGTGCAAACGTGCAGATTTCAACTCTGGAACTATCTGTCTCATGGCTAAAGTGCTCAGCTTTGATTATTACGTCCGCAAATTGGGCTAACGCTGGCATCTGTCAGAAATCTTTAGTAATCTGTTAACCAAATTTCTTCGGCTAATTTTAGCCAAGTGCTATTACGCTAGATTTTAATTACGAGCATTGTTTCTGTCGGGACAGGCTCCTTAAACGGAACCGGGATGTAAACTCCGCCTATGAAATTGATTGAGTTATACATCTTGCGCCGTGTGGCGGTCATGTTCTTCGCGGTACTAGGTGCCGCGGTAGGCATTACGTGGACCGTTCAGGTGCTTCAGCGGGTCGATTTTCTGACGACGAGCGGTCAATCTATCCAGACGATCATTCAATTTACGTCTCTTTTGATTCCTTCAGCAATTCCGCTCGTCATGCCGTTTGCGTTGATCATCGCGATTACACAGACGCTTTCCACAATGAATCAGGACTCAGAACTGGTTGTTATTAATGCATCCGGCGCGCCGCGCAGTGCCGTAATGCGACCAATTCTGATGCTTGCCGCAATCATTTCAGTGGTTTCCTTTCTCGTCGCTAATTACATTGATCCATATGCACGTATGAACATGCGCGCGATGATTGCCAATGCGAGTGCTGACTTGCTGAATGTGGTCATTCAGGAAGGGAACTTCCGCAAACTATCCGATAATCTTTACATCCAGATCGCAGAGCGTCGCGGAGATGGCAGCATCGGTGGCCTGTTTATTGCAGACTCCCGCGACCCTTCACTGGATCTCATTTATTATGCTGCCGATGGCAATATAGCGAGCACACCGGCAGGTGATATGCTGTTGATGCAGAACGGTGAAGTTCAGCGCCGCAGCGTCTCTGATGGTACGGTCTCCGTCATCAAGTTCAACTCTTATGCTTTTGATCTCAGCCAGTTTACCTCTGCTGGTGACGACTTTGTGATTTATGCAAAAGATCGTCCATTAAGCTATCTGCTGAACCCCGATCCCAACGATCCAATCCTACAAACCCGTCCGCTTCGCTATAAGGCTGAGTTGCATCGACGTCTGACAGAGTGGCTGTATCCTATCGTGTTCGCGATGATTGCATTGGCTTTCGCAGGCGATTCCCGCTCGCACCGTGAAGCGCGCGTGTCGGCATCTTTCTCGGCAATCAGCACGGCACTACTCATTTATTGGGCTGGATATTTTTCGGCAGACCGCGCTGACAAAGACGAAACATATATCGTCGCCATGTATGTGGTACCGTTAGGCGTGATTCTAATAACCGGCTTCTCCCTCTTTACGGGACGTCGAATTGGCCTGCCGGATAAATGGAATGATAAAATTCTTGATGGTTTCGACCAGTTGCGTCGCCAGGTAGAGAGTTTCTTAGATCGCATTTTTGGACGAAACCGTAAAAACACCGGAGGACAAGCATGATTGGTTGGACCCTCGGACGTTATTTCTTCACCCGTTACGTTCAGATAACCTTCTATTTTTTGCTCGGAATTTTTGCGCTGGCAATGCTGTTGGATTTCACGGAAAACGCCAGCAAGCTTGCCAACTTACCCGGCTACTCTGTCTGGGCTGCGCTTGGCATCTCAGCAATGCGTGTTCCGTTCATCATGCAGCAGATGATCCCCTTTGTGGCCCTTTTTTCCGCAATGGCGACGTTGATTTCACTCAACCGGAAATATGAACTGGTTGTGGCACGTTCGGTCGGCGTTTCCGCATGGCAATTTTTGCTTCCCGCTTGTTTCGGCGCATTTCTTTTCGGCCTCGCTACAATTTTCATTCTGAACCCGTTCGCAGCTTATGGCTTTTCAAAAGCTGAAGAGATTGCATCGGTTTGGAAAAACGGCAAAGTCACCGATGTGTCTGCCTTGCGTGACCCATGGCTTCGCCAGAAAACCGATGAAGGTGAAACCATCATCGGTGCAAAAAGCATTCTTGATCGCGGCGCGACACTGTCTGATGCCACCTTCATTCAGTTTGATGACAAGAAGAACATCAGCCTTCGTTACGACGCCCGCACTGCAAAATTGATGAATGGCTTTTGGGAACTTACAGACGTCACAAAATTTGCGCGCGGTGAAGAACCAGTCAAACTCAGCACCTTTCAGATACCAACGCAGCTGCGTCCTGAGTATGTGGAAGAAAAGCTCGCCTCCCCCGATACGATTCCCTTCACGCAGTTACGCCAGAAGGTCGAAGTCGCGCGTTCTTTCGGATATTCGGCAAACGCATTTGACATGCAATACCAGTCACTTCTGGCGTTGCCAGCACTGCTGATGGCAATGACGCTTATCGCTGCAACAGTGTCGTTAAAATTTGTGCGATTTGGGCAGTCCGGAGCGATGATTCTGGGTGGCGTTGTTGCTGGCTTCATGCTTTATGTCGTTTCGGTCTTGGTGAAGGCTTTCGGGAATGCGGGATTCGTTCCGCCCTTCGTTGCCGCATGGGTTCCAGTTGTTATTGCAACATTTTTTGGTATCTCCTTTTTGTTGCATAAGGAGGATGGTTAGTGGGTTTGAGTAACGCCCGCATGGTTCTGCCCCACACGTTCACGCGTCTTGCACGCGGGACAGCCTTGGCGTGCGCCCTTGCTATACCTTTTAGTTCAGTTGCAATTTTTCCTTCGCAGGTTAAAGCGCAGGATGCTTTGGGAGCAAATTACCAGAGCGATCCCAATGCGCGTATGCTTATGCAGGCGGATGAGCTCGTCTATGATCGCGATGCAAACGTCGTTACCGCTCAGGGTAAGGTCCGCATCGAGTATGACGGTAATCGCCTAGTTGCAGACCAGGTGACATATAATCAGCAGACCCGTCGCATGACTGCGACCGGGAATGTTGAAATTGTCGAACGTGACGGCAACAAGATTTATTCCGATCATTTGGACGTAACAGACAGTTTCCGTGATGGCTTTGTGAACGGCCTTCGCGTTGAAACGACTGACAATACTCGTTTTGCCGCTGAAAGCGCCGAGCGCAGCAATGGTGAAATTACCACTTTTAACAACGGTGTTTACACCGCTTGTCAAGCTTGTGAAAAAGATCCTGACAAGCCTGTCCTATGGCAGATTAAAGCGCGTAAAATCATTTGGAACAGCGCGACCAAAACCGTGCGATTCGAGCGTGGTAAGTTCGAGCTATTCGGAATGCCGCTCGCTTATTTCCCGTCTTTCGAAATGGCTGATCCGACAGTTAAGCGCAAGAGCGGCTTTCTGTTTCCAGGCTTTGCCTATAAGGATGACCTCGGCTTCGGTATAAAGAACTCGTATTTTTGGGCGCTGGCGCCGAACTACGATCTGACGCTTTCAACGACTGCTTACACAAAGCAGGGATTCTTGACTCAAGCCGAATGGCGTCATCGCCTCGAAAACGGCACATATAATCTTCAGATTGCTGGCATTCATCAGATGAAGCCGGGCGAATTTGATTCTAATACGATTGATCGCGAAAAAGACAATCGTGCAATGATTGCCTCAAAAGGCGATTTCGACATCAACTCGCGCTGGAAAGCTGGCTGGGACATCATGGCCCAGACTGACCGTAATTTCAGCCGTACATACAGCCTCACGGGTTATTCAAGTCAGACACAGACGTCGAAGATTTATCTCACCGGCATTAACAACCGCAATTATTTCGATCTCAATTTCTATCGGTTCAACGTGCAGGAATCCTATCTGCCGGGCGATGATAATGAGATGCATTCTAGGCAACCATGGGTTTTCCCAAGCCTTGACTACTCCTATACAGCGCCAGAATCGGTCTATGGTGGTGAACTCAATTTCACGAGCAATTTGCAGGTTCTTTATCGAAAGAATGCAAATTATGCCTACACAGATATTGGCGGCGTAAGGTTCCCTGCCGAATATCCTCGTATTCCAGGCTTCAGCGGTACCAACACGCGCCTGACCGGCGAAGTGGAATGGAAGCGCACTTATATCACGCCTTCGGGTCTCGTGATCACACCTTTGCTTGCAGTTCGTGCCGATGCAATCAATGTGAACACGAACTTTGATCCAGCTGTCGCTGGCTTTACGGATGCAGTGGTCAAGTCTGAAGCTCTTCGTGCAATGGCTACCGCCGGACTTGAGCTTCGTTGGCCCATTCTGTTCTCGACCACAAGTTCTACGCATATTCTTGAGCCAATTGCCCAGATTTTTATGCGTAACAACGAATCCTATGCTGGCCAGTTGCCAAATGAAGACGCACAAAGCTTCGTCTTCGACGCAACGAATCTTTTCTCGCGTGACAAGTTCTCTGGATATGATCGCGTTGAAGGTGGCACTCGCGCCAACTTTGGCCTGCGCTATTCCGGCAGCTTCGACAACAGCGACTGGAATCTCTACGCACTCGGTGGACAGTCCATTCAGCTTGGTGGCGTAAACTCGTTCGGCACCAGTGACTTCGTCAATGTCGGTGCAGATTCTGGTTTGCAGGATGCTCGATCTGACTATGTCGGCATGATCGGCACCTCAAACTCCACTGGCCTTGCTCTGGCAGCGCGTGGTCGCTTCGACAAGGATGATCTCAACATTAAGCGCGGCGAACTCGAAGCCAAGCAAGATTGGTCACGTTTGAGCGTTTCTGCTCGATATGCTTACATCGCAGCACAGCCAGCATACGGCTATTCTGACTTGCGTCAGGAAGTGGGCGGTTCAGCATCGTTTAAGATCAACGAAAACTGGCGTACATTTGGCTCAGGCACCTATGATCTCGTGTCTGACACATTGGTTCGTGCTTCATCGGGCCTTGCCTATGATGATGAGTGCTTCACTTATTCGATGGCTTATGTGCAGACACGCAACCCCGGCGAAAGCAAAGCATCGCATAGTGTAGGCTTTAATATCTCGTTCCGCACATTGGGTGACATTGGAAGCGGATCGCAGTCCTTCTAAGCAATAGTAAAACCGGAAGTGATCCAAACGCTTCCGGTTTTTTTACATTTTAATTGCCTGCTATTTACTCCTATAAGTCAAATTTTTATCAATTTTATTTCGTTATTAGTCGCGCTATTGCCCGTAAAATGCGTGAGGGTCATTGTTTCGCCGTACTGCCTCATTTATACAGACATCATAATGTGATTGGCTTTTGATTGGGACGTTCTAATCGGGACAGAACTTTCGAGGCATAACACTATGGCACATCCGGCGAGCTATGCATTGCCGACCTGAAGGAAATCGGGAAAGACAGATGATGTTTGCAAAACCTCTTTTCGCTACCATGATGGGCGCTGCTGTTTGTTTTACGGCGCTTGGAACGGCTGCGAGTCTGAGCCCTGCACTCGCCGCATCAAACTCGGCTGAGGCTAAGGTCATTGTATCCGGCAATGCAATTACCAACGGTGACATTCAGCGTCGTGCCAACTTCCTGAAGTTGCAGCGAAAGGGTGGCAATCTCAATCAGACAGCCCGCCAGGAGCTGACAGATGAAATGCTTAAACGCATTGAGATGAAGTCACGTGGCATCAATATTTCCGACAAGGAAGTTGATGAAGCCTATGCGGGTTTTGCAACGCGTAACAACATGAGTGTTACTCAGCTTAATCAGGTGATGAATCAGGCTGGCATTACGCCTGATCACTTCAAAAAATACATTATGGTTCAGATGGGATGGGGTCGTCTTGTCAGTGCTCGCTTCCGTGCAACAGGCATGGTGAGTGAGCAAGACGCTGTTCAGCGCATGCTGAAAGAGGGCGGAAAGAAACCGAGTGCAACCGAATATCAGTTGCAGCAAGTTATCTTTGTTGTGCCAAATGCAAAGCGTTCACCGGCTCTATTGGCAAAGCGTCGTCAGGAAGCGAATGCACTGCGCTCGCGCATTCAAAGCTGTGATACGACGCGTCAGTTGACCAAGGGCATGATCGACGTAACTGTTCGCGATCTTGGACGCATTATCGAGCAGCAGCTTCCGGGTGAGTGGGCAAAGGATGTAAAAGCAACCAGCCCTAATCGTGCGACGCCTCCGCGTGACACCGAAAAAGGCGTTGAAATCCTTACAGTTTGCGGAACACGTAAAGTTTCAGATGATCGCGTAGCTCAGCTTGTTTTCTCAATGGAAGGCACTGATTCTGCCTCCGGTCAGGAAAAGAAAGCTGACGAATTGAGCAAGAAGTATGTTGAAGAGCTTCGCGAGAAAGCAAGCATCGTCAATCGCTAAGGCTTGCTGCCATTTACTTCTCAGCGAACGCTGGGTGCTTAATTAGAGGGGGCTTTAGCCCCCTTATTTCATCAACTGAGATATAAGTCATGACCACGCAATCAGTTGCTCCGCTCGCCCTCAGCATTGGCGACCCCTCAGGTGTTGGAGCTGACGTTGCTCTTACCGCATGGTTGCAGCGAGAAGAGCTTTCTCTGCCACCGTTTTTGCTGATTGCCGATCCAAAACAGCTTTCTGCCCGCGCGCAACATCTTGGCCTGAATGTGCCATTGGGTGAAATCAGCAAACCAGCCGAAGCTTTCGATATCTTTGATACTAAGCTTCCTGTCTTGCCGCTTAAAAACAAACACAGCGAAAGTCCCGGCAAGCCTCTGCCGGAAAATGCGGCAGGCGTTATTGAAGCAATAGAACGCGCTGTTGAACTGACGTTAAATGGCGAAACATCGGCAGTAGTTACCTGCCCGATTGCCAAGAAGCCGCTCTACGATGCGGGCTTCAAACATCCCGGCCATACGGAATTTCTGGCTGAGCTTGCAAGCAAACATCTTGGGCGCACTGTCATCCCTGTGATGCTGCTGGCCGGTCCCGAATTGCGTGCCGTGCCAGTTACCATCCATATTCCGCTTGCTGATGTGCCGCGCTTGCTGACGAAGGATGATATTCTGGAGGTGGCTTATATCACCGC
>Ga0308165_1006103_pt1 | contig 10810 bp, 9 predicted proteins | sample PhyWR2_FD_201032 | JGI IMG/M metagenome (GOLD analysis project Ga0308165, IMG submission 201032) | Phyllosphere microbial communities from UC Gill Tract Community Farm, Albany, California, United States - DLSLW.R2 | ecosystem: Host-associated > Plants > Phyllosphere > Unclassified | place: USA... | reverse complement strand
CAGTGAATCGGCCTGTTTCTCAATAAAATAGCCATTAAACGAAAAGACGGCTTCCGTTCGCAGAACATCTGTTGTCTATTTGATAGTATCAAAGCAAAAACAGATTGAAAAATCAGATATTTCTTCAATTGATGAAATATTTGTCAGAGCAAGTCGTTTATCCACATGATATTGTTAAAAATTGAGCAAAATATCCTCGTATAAGGAAACGAATGGTCTTCTTTAAACGATCTTTATCTTAAATCAACAATCACGCCTTCCTAACCGCCGATCAATCCCCTCAAAAAAAAATCAGCGACCTTATAAGCCAAGGTCGCTGATCGATTCTTTACCTATTATATAGTTTTACTGCTCAGTCATCTTTCATCCATTGGAAGCGATCCCTTTTCTCTCAGTTTGAAAGCCGGTTCCTGTCTACCGATCCGCAACTGTAAGTTTTTTTCTCCCTAATGGGCTGCTCTTCTCTTGCCTTCAAAAAAAGAAAGAACCGTTTCTTGAAAATCAGTTTTCTTTAAACGAACAACTTTTTATGCATGTATAATGTCGCCATCCGATAATCATAATGGATCATCGAAAAGGCTAATAGCTCCCCATTTCTCAGATAGCTGTCGTCTCGTACGATCAGTGCGGGCATGCCTTCTTCTAGATGAAAAAACGCAGCTTGTTCCTGTGATAGCGGTTTGCTTTGGATGAACTTGTCGATGAAGGCGACTGTCAGTTGTTTTTCTTCTGCCAAAGCTTGGAACATTGACCCCTCCATCATTGTTTCGGAGATCTCCCCTACGATTTCAGGTATATAATAGGAACGCTCAATCAAATACGGTTTGTCATCTAGCGTGCGAAACCGTTGGACTTCGATAAAGTGCTGATCTTTCGCAAATTGTTTTTGACTTGGGAGAAACAACGCCTCTGATACTTTGACCAGTCGCTTTGAGGCTTTGACCGTTCGAATGTTTTTCTCGCCCCGTGTCAAGTCTTCATTGAAGCCAAGATCTCCTTGTTCAATGGTCGGTTTTTGGTTGTTATGAAAACGAATATACGAGCCGCGGCCTTGCATCTGGTAGATCCAGCCCATCTTGCTCAACTTATTGAGGGCTTGGCGTAACGTATAACGAGAAACTGGATAAATTGCCAAAAGCTCTCGTTCACTAGGCATCTTCCCCTGCTCATTTCCAATGTCACCGGCTTCGATCTTTCTGATCAATTCTGCTGCTAAGTCTTCAATACTGAGTTTCGTCATCTGCCTACTCCTTTCCTTGCGATTCTCTACTACTATTATCGTCTTTGGCGTAAAAAAAGCCAGCTATTTTTCATAGCCGGCTTATCAAAAAAACGGATAGATTATGCCTTCGTTGCGTTTGCTTGTTCGTCCTTGTATAATTTGCCATCATACATTTTGATGAATGGGAACCAAATCAAGAAAGCAACGACTGCACAGATGATTGCTAAGACAAAGGCACGCCAGTCACCACCTGAACCAATAAAGCCGGATAAGCCAATTGGGGTCGGCCACGCTACTTGGGCAATCGGTGGGTTAACAAAGCCTAAGTTGATGCCAAAATAAGCAACGGACATTGAAACCATCGGTGCTAAGAAGAATGGGATCGCTGTGTACGGGTTGTATACCACTGGCATCCCGAACAAAATCGGTTCATTGATATTGAAGAAGGATGGCACGATCGCTGCTTTTCCTAAAGCACTTAACTGCGCTGATTTTGCAAAGAAGGCGATGAAAATCACCATTCCTAACGTCGCTCCTGAACCACCGATCGTTACGAAACTATTGTTAAACTCACCCGCAAAGGCAATGTTGGCACCATTTTGGTTTTCCACCATATTCGACAATACGATTGGCGTCAAGAATGAGGTCACGATCGTTGCCCCATGAATACCCACGATCCAGAGCGCATGCATGAAGAAGTAGATAACAAGTAGTCCGACCCAAGTACTGGTCAATTGCGTCACGAAACTAAAAGGAATCGCAATGACTTTGAAAATATCTGTGCCCATTGCGACTAATGCACCATTGATGACGATTACAGCTAATGAAGTCAGTGCCGTTGGGATCAATGCTGTAAAAGAGGAAGATACTCCTGTTGGCACTGTGTCAGGCATTTTGATAACAATATTGCGTTTCACACAGAATGCGTAGATTTTTACGGCAATAATCGCCATGATGATCGCTGTAAAGATCCCAGTTGTTCCTAAACGAGTCACCCCGCCAGCCATTTCCCAACCATCGATGATTTTTTGGTCATCAGAAATGACATTGACTAATGTTGCCATACCGCCTTCAAAAACTAATTGTGGCAAGCACATAAAGAACGCCATCATTGAAAGCAACGCGCCATTGACTGGGCTAAGAACGATTTTTTCTTCTTGTGCTTGGATTTTGGTGTACTCGTAACCAAACACGACACAGAAGTAAAGTGCTAAAATCCCCATCGTTGCGGTATTACCTAACATGTAAAGATTTTGGATCTTATCGAATGACGCACTCCAAATGCCCTCTAATGCAGGGAAGCTTTGTGGCAAAACGCTGACGATCAAGAACATAGATCCTACAATAGTGAAAGGAATCGACGCCATCCCGGCTGCCATGACCCCACGAACGATCCGTAATTGTGAGATTTTCCCCATTGGACCCATTAAGTAGCGGTCCAAGAAGGCAAACATTTTGTTATTTTCTGAATCCATTGACTGTTCCTCCTTGAGTTTCAAATGTAGTCAAATACGTGAAATATTTGTCGCGGTCATGCTCGATCAACCACGCTTTACGCTGGATGAACAGGCACGCGATCATGCCGACAGTAAACAAGGCAAGTAAGATGCCTCTACTCGATTGATTCATAAAAGGAATCAATGTTGCTTGCTGTCCGATCAAAATAAATAGAATTGCAATCAGATTGACACCGAATTGGAGCCAATATCCGATTTTTGTCACCAGTAAACGATTCGATTGCTGCCAATATTTTTGAGTTTGTTCAATAAGTATAAGTCCATCAACGATCAATAAGGCAATGGGAATCAAACCAGCCCATGTCCATTGAGACAGACTCAATATGGTCCAATAAAGATTGACAAAGAAAAAGATCGCAGTCATATAACGAAAAAGTAAAAAACGATTAAACCGCATACTTTTGTTTGCATATTCTTTCTTGGCTGCTTGGGTTACCGGTTTCCTTTTGGTCACAAGTCCTCCTCCTTTCTTTTTGCTTTCGCTCAACAACTTGTTCGAACAAGTTATATTCTAGCAGAATTCTTGTTGAATGCAAACGATTTCTTTTTGAAAGTTTCCTCTGAAAATAATCTGCTTTTTCATTTGTTGTTTCTGAAAAGTTAAGCTGATCTCAAGGAACCGTGCAGGATAATACTGGAATGTTCCTGATGTTTGGCTTTTGTTCGAGCAGAAAAAAAGTTGTTTTTAGCGTTACTTTTTGCAAAAAATGTTTGTTTCTGAAGGCTTTATCCCCCATGCAAGGCAACAGGTTTGTCAACTTACTAACTTTACAGTACACTCTAAGTAACAAAATAGTTGATTTCAAACATGCGTTATTTTTATTAATCGACATTGCCTGTACTCGTTCCTTAAAACGAAAGGAGATCTCCCAATGGATGTATTAGAAACTTACTTAACCAGCATTGAAGATCCAGTAAAACAAGAAAAACTGCGTGCCTTATTTGCCGCTATTACCAAGAAATTTCCTGACCTCGTTCCAGTCATTAAATGGAATCAGCCGATGTTCACCGCACATGAAACCTTTATTATCGGTTTCAGCGTTTCAAAACCGCACTTTTCTGTCTCTCCAGAAACCAAGTGTCTTGAACAGTTTATCGATGCCATTGAAAAAGCTGGCTACAGCCATACGGATAACATTTTTCGCATCAAGTGGACTGAGCCGATCGATCAAGCATTGATTGAAGACATGATCGCTTTCAACCTGAAAGACAAAGCGGAGATGACCCGCTTTTGGCGCTGAGCCAATTGAGACTTCGTAAAAGAATAGCAACCAAAAAATCCGCAGAAGCCTGTTCGCTTCTGCGGATTTTCTGACTATTATAAGCCCAATTCTGGTGCCGGATCAAAGAATCCTGACCATAAGCTTGTTGACATCCCTAAATGTAGATGGACGCCAGTTGAATTTCCAGTCGTTCCCATACCGCCTACATATTGTCTAGCTGAGACGCTTTGTCCGACCGAGACAGCTGGCAGTGTACTAAAGTGCATGTAGTAGCTGTAAATGCCATTGGCATGTTTGATGATCACATAGTTACCAGTTGACGGACCATAGCCCGCTTCGACAACTTCGCCTGCTTGAATCGCATAGATCGGTGTTCCTGTCCCCCCGGTAAAGTCGATGCCATTATGTTGATTTCCTGATGCCCCTGTTGGATCTGTTCGATACCCAAAACGACTCGAAATATGAACCGAATCGACTGGCATTTGCCATCCACCTGTGCTTGCTTGTTCTTTTGGCTCAGTTGCTTGCTGCACAGGTGCAGGAGTAGCTGCAGTTTTTTCTGGAGCCACCGATGTTTCTGGCGCCACTGCTGCTTCCGTCTTCGGCTGTGCTGCTGCCACTGCTGCTTGTTGAACGGCAGGATTTTCAGCAGTTTTAGCTGACTCGGCTTCTGCTGCTTGCTGGCGTTTTGCTGCTTCTTCTGCTTCTTTGCGCGCTTTTGCTTCTTGTGCTTCTTGCTCAGCCAGTTGCTTCAACGCTGCTTCTCGTTGCCGTTTTGCTTCTGCTTGGTCCGCTTCCAATCGGTCTTTTTTCTCTTCTTCGGTGTTCAATGCCAAGGCAAGGTCCGCTAGTTCAACTTCTTGATTCAATTTGACATCAGCTAATTCCGCTTGTTTTCCTTGCAATGCGTTTGACTGCTCTTCGATCACAACCAATTGTTCCTGCAACTCTTTTTCCAATTGCTGGCTCGTTGCGATATCTTCTTGCTGTTGTTCGACGATGCTATTGCTGGCATTCATGATCGTTACTGAAGCGATCGCCCGTTGAATGGCTTCTCCGATGGATTCAGCATCAACGATTTTTTGGAACAACCGATTGGAAGGTTCCGACGTTTGAATGTCACGCGCTTGATTCGCCAGTACCTCTGTGCGCTTGATTATTTTTTCTTCAAGGACTTGGATCTCTTGTGCCAAGGCATTGACTTCTTCTTCCGTCGTCGTTTTCTTTTGTAGGATTGCTTGGATTTCTCCTTCAATCGATTGAATCTCTGCCTCTGTGGAGCGTTTCAGTGATTCTAATGAGGTAGATTCATTTTTTATGTCATTGATTTTTTCATTTTGCTGCTGGATCTTCTGATCAAAGCTGTCTGCGGATACCGTCACGACAGGCAGCGTCAGCAAAACAAGTGAACTTGCAACCAAAAGTGTCTTTTTCATTTTTTCTCCTTAACTAGATGTGTCTTATCGCTTTCTCTAGCATACCGAAAGATTTCATTCTTGGGGTTGTTTTCACACAAATAACATCTGGCTGCAAGAAATTGACATCTAGCTGAAACAAAATTGTTAGAATATTTCAACGAAAAAGATTGCTTTTCTTCGTCATTTAACCTTCGTTACTTATCAAGCGGTTCGTCTCCTGACCGATTGCCTACAAAAGTGCCGCTATTTGCAGCAATCAGTACTGGACCTATGCTATACTGAATAAAAACGGAGGTTCTCATGATACAACAAGTGACCCAATTTACTGATTCTGAATTAGAAACCATCGCCCAGATTTGGCTGCAAAGTAATTTGGATGCCCATGACTTTATTTCGGCTGCCCATTGGCAAGATAACTATGATTTTGTGAAAAAAGCCTTCTCTGATGCCCTTATTTACACCTATTCGGTGGATGATCAGCCCGTCGGCTTCATCGGGATGTTGGGTGATTATATCGCTGGTATTTTCGTTTTGAAAGACTATCGTGCCCACGGCATTGGCAAGCAGCTTTTACAAAAAGCACAAGCAGAACACGAGAAGCTGACTCTGAATGTCTACCAAAAAAATACAGCTGCTATTGCGTTTTATCTCAAAAACGGCTTTACCATCGTTTCTGAACAACTGGATTCTGATACCAATGAAATCGAAAACACCATGGAGTGGCATCGTTGATGCTGCTCTTTTTCCTATTTTTTTCTACCTGTTAGTTAACGAACCCTTTGGAAACTGTTTAATAAAAAAAGTATAACTGATCAAACAACATATTTCCCAGCAATACATATAGGACAAATATACAAAATTTGAATGAGCAACATGATTGATTATTTTCCCCTTCGTGCAGTCCCATCTTCCCTTGGATTGGCACTGTCAAATGGTATAAAGCAGTGGATACTATGGTCATTGATGCAATGAAAGTAAACAGCCTCCTCCTAAATTTTAGGAGGAGGCTGTTTAGGATTGAATCGAACTTATACAGAAGATTCTGCTGGATACTCCCGCAAGCGATACCCGACACCGATTTCAGTGATCAAATATTCTGGCTGCAGCGTATTGGTTTCGATTTTTTTGCGAATGTTTGAGATATTGACTCGTAAGGTTTGTGCATCCGCTGCAAAAGGTCCCCAGACTTCACTGGTCAGCGTATCGTAAGTGACGACTTTGCCTAAATTCTTGAACATTACTGCCATGATACGGTATTCGTTTTTGGTCAAATGGATCTCATTTTGATTCTTGTACAGGATTTTCTTCTCAAAATCGATCGTTAACTCCTTGTTTACGAGAATCGGGCTGCTGCTAAAGGCAGCTGACTCCTTGTGCCGCAATGCCGTGCGGATACGGGCAAATAATTCATTGGTACTGAAGGGCTTTGTTACATAATCATCGGCACCGAGGTCTAACGCTTGCACTTTGTCTTGTTCATCTTTGCGGGCAGAGATCACGATGATCGGTGTGTTCATGCGCTTACGAATGATTTTTAACAGCTCCATGCCATCAATGTCCGGTAAGCCCAGATCCAGTAAGATGAAGTCGATAGTTTCTTCCTGCAAGAGCATCAATGCCTCCATGCCCGTACCAACTGACGTAAAGTTGTAGTGTTCTCTTTGCAAGACGACCTCCATAAAATCAACGATATTCGAATCATCTTCAATCAATAAAAAATGTCGCTGCATGTTCTTCCTCCTTACTGCTTTAAATAAATACGAAAGATGGTACTGCCGGCTTTCGTTTCGATCGCCAATTTGCCTTCATGGGCATGGATGATGGTTTTAACGATACTCAGTCCGATGCCTAGTCCATTTTTGGAATCCACCGGCACTTCGGTGTCATTAGTCAAATTCGCTTGGATTTTTTGGTATTGCCCTAGGGGGATCTCCCCTTGGTTCTCGATTTCAATGACCACTTCTTGCTCCTGAAAAACTCGCAAGAAAATCGGTGTATCGGCGGTTCCATGGCGTACGCCATTTTCAATCAAATTAAACAAGGCTTGTTCGATCAAGATTGGATCGACTTGGACAAAAATCAGCTGATCGGGCATCTTCACGATGATTTTTTGTTGCGGATAGACTTTTTTTAGGTGCGTTAAAACCGCTTCGATAATTTCTTCGATTGGTTCTTCACTGCGCTTGACCGCCATGTTAGTCAAATTGATGCGGGTCACCGACAGTAAGTTTTCGACCATGCGGATCAACCACTGGGATTCACTTTGGATATCTCCTAGCAGCTTTTGTTTCGTTTCCTTTTTGATCGCGCCTTCGGTTTCGCTCAATGTTTCGGCAATGCCAGAAATCGTCGTCAGTGGCGTCCGCAAGTCATGAGAAACCGCACGCAGTAGATTGCTACGGACTTTTTCACGTTCGTTTTCCAATTGGATCTGTTCTTTCTCACTCGCCAGAGAGACTTGCTCCAACACGGTAGCGATTTGGGTGATCACTAAACGTAAGTAATTCAATTGACTATTGGCCAACTGATGCTCCTCGTTGCGTTCTACCCCAAGGGCGCCTAGTGGTTTGCCGTTTAAAACGATCGGCAAGTAAAATCCATTGGCACCAATCAGAGTATCTGTGCCGCGACCGGCTTCTTTTTGATTTTTCACGACCCAAAAAGCGACGGCTTTCTCATCCTTGCCAGTCAGTTGAGACAATGTTTCTCTTGAAGAATGCAGACTTCTCAAGTGACCTTCTCTGTCATATAACGCCACTTCTCGCTGGAGTAAGCGTGCCAAATAGGTGGTCGTACTTTCATAAATGTCTTGCTCATTCCGCGTTTCCATGTATTGTTTGTTCAACTCATACAATATCTCCATTTGATGCTCTTTTTCCTTGGCATTTTCTGCCTGGGTCTTCAATCGAACCATCAAATTACTGATCATTAAGGCAACGATCAGCATGATCACTAATGTGATTGGATAGCCTGCTTTATAGACCGTCAAGGAATACAAGGGTTCGACAAAGAACCAATTGTAAGAAAGGACACTAATGATCGATGCCATGGCACTCCAAAGATAGCCACTTGTGTAACGTGCCACTAAGAGAACAAAAAAGATATAAACCAGCATCAAATTCTGATCGCCGAAATGTAAGTACTGCATGCCTTCTGTCACTATGGTAGCGAGCATGATCAGCCCAAAGGTCAAGGTGAAATCTCGACCACCACCTTCAAATAATTGCGAAAACGTCAGCCGTGGTCGCTGCATTTTTTCTTTAAAAGGAATCAAATGGATCTCAATATCATCAAGGCGCCGAATCAAGCGGTCTTCCAAATCCTCGACAAACAATTTTTGGAACCACTTCTGAGAAACCTGTTTCCCCATGATAATGTCACTGGCACCCGTCATTTTGGCATACTCTACGATGGTCTCAAAACTGTCATCCGCTTCGATGTTGATGACTTCTGCTCCCAAACGCTCTGCCAATGGCACCTCGGTAGGTGTATCATCTAACGATCGAACTTGAATCACCGTCCATTCCGCCCCCACTCCTTGGGCTAAGCGGGCGGTCCAACGAATGCATTTCTCTGCCATTTTCGGCAAGCGATCATCAATAATCGTCAAAAGCTTGCTTTGGACTCGTTTTCGACCGCCGTTCATTTGATTGATATGATTGGAAGCTTTTTGGATCGCTAATCCACGTAAATGATCAAGTTTTTCTGGCGTAAAAAAGTTTTTTAGTGCCCGCTTGGCATTTTCATCGGCATAGATTTTGCCTTGTTCCAACCGATCAATCAGTTCGTCTGGTTCAACGTCCACCACTCGTAAGCTGGCGTGCTGGAAAAAGGTGTCGGGTACAGTTTCTCTGACTTCCACTTCCGTGACCTTTTCCACGATGTCATTCAGACTTTCGATATGCTGGACATTGATGGTCGTGTAGACAGTGATTCCTGCATGCAAAAGTTCATCAACATCTTGGTAACGTTTTTTGTTTCGCGCACCAATGGGATTGGTATGTGCTAACTCATCGATCAAGACGATATCTGGTTTTAGTTGGATCAGTCGATCGATATCCGGCTCATATAGGGTCAATTGCTTGTGCTGGTATTGCTTTAATGGTACTTGTGGTAACCCTTCAAGCAATCGATTGGTATCGGGACGTTTGTGGGGTTCGATATAGCCGATTACCACATTTTTGCCCATGAGCAAACACTCATGGGCTTCGGTTAACATCGTATAGGTTTTTCCGACACCGGCAGCAAAACCGAAAAATACCCGCAGCTTGCCACGTTTGGGGCCAAATCCGGCTTGCAGCAGCATCTCTTCTGGGATCGTCTGCTGGTTGTTTTCACTCATAGATGCTTCCCCCTATTCTTCGGGTAATTGATCGAGCTGCTGATTCAAGGTCATGATATTGACATATTCTCTCGTGGAGAACAGATCAGCTACTTTATTTCTGTTTATTATATCATGAATTGTTTGTTCATCGATGCCTCTTGTGTCAGCGATCCGCGGCAGTTGAAAAAGTGCCGCTTCGACACTGATATCAGGATCAACGCCACTACCCGAAGCGGTCACGAGATCGATCGGCACACTGGTTTGGGTTGGGTTTTCTGCCAGTAACGCCGCTGTCCGCTCAGCTACAGTCTTTTTTTGGGTCGGATCATAGGGCGACAATTGTGAAACGGTTTGATCACGTCCTTGGAAGTAACCCGCTTGGTCAAAGGGTTGTGCAAGCAGCTCAGACCCTTTAACCGCTCCGTCTTCCACGATCTGACTGCCGTTGGCTTGATGGGCAAAAAAGACTTGTCCGACACCGGTGACCAATAATGTATAGAGACCGCCAAATAGCACGGTACTAACTAGTAAAAATTTGATACTGGCAAAGAGGGTATTCTTCATCATGTTTTCCTCCTAAATGACTCTTTGACTCTGATGGACTTCTCTTTTCTCTTATAGTAGAACAGCTGACAAAAGCAAATCTACTAGCTTAATACAAATGAATGGTGCGATGATGCCGCCTAGGCCGTAGACGACAAGATTGTGCCGCAGCATTTGGCTGGCTGGTTTTTCTTGGTATTTGACCCCTTTTAACGCCAGAGGGATCAAGGCGATGATCACGACTGCATTGTAAATGACTGCGGACAAAATCGCCGTTAAGGGACTACCAAGATTCATGATATTCAGCGCTGCAAGTTCTGGATAAATCGCATAAAACAGGACAGGGATCACTGCGAAATATTTGGCGATATCATTCGCGATACTAAAGGTCGTCAATGCCCCACGGGTCATCAGCAGCTGTTTACCGATCTGCACAACTTGCAGTAATTTGGTTGGGCTGGAATCAAGGTCGATCATATTCCCTGCTTCTTTGGCTGCTTGCGTACCGGTATTCATCGCCATTGCCACATCGGCTTGGGCGAGTGCGGGTGCATCGTTGGTTC
>Ga0308165_1006100_pt1 | contig 10813 bp, 9 predicted proteins | sample PhyWR2_FD_201032 | JGI IMG/M metagenome (GOLD analysis project Ga0308165, IMG submission 201032) | Phyllosphere microbial communities from UC Gill Tract Community Farm, Albany, California, United States - DLSLW.R2 | ecosystem: Host-associated > Plants > Phyllosphere > Unclassified | place: USA... | reverse complement strand
CGAGCCGACAGGAGCCCAGGACCGTGCCATTCGCACAACGCAACATCCCGCGAGACCAGCCCCTGCCCGACGCGGAAAGCCACGCCGAGGGCTTTCGTCATTCCCGTGAAGCACGGCGTCGCGCACTGGTCGAGGACTACATCGAACTGATTGCCGACTTGATCGAAGACGGCCAGGAGGCCCGGCAGGTGGATATCGCCGCGCGCCTGGGCGTGTCCCAGCCCACGGTCGCCAAGATGCTGGTCCGCCTGACCGAGGACAAGCTGGTGTTTCGCAAGCCGTATCGCGGCGTGTTCCTGACCGAGGCAGGTCGCAAGGTGGCCAATCAAAGCCGTGCTCGCCACCAGACCGTCGAAGCCTTTTTGCGCTCGATTGGCGTCAGTGCGGAAACAGCTCGCATGGATGCTGAAGGCATCGAGCATCACGTGAGTGAAGAAACGCTGGCGGCGTTTCGCAATGCCCTCGCCCGGCTGGATGCGCCAGACGCCTGAACGCCTCATCGCCATGCGTCATAACCGGTTACCCGCAACCGGCTTGCGGCATCAATGCTCCAGTTAAGATGCCGCATGAAAACGCCCCCGATGTTGTTCCGACGCGTGCTTGGCGCCGTCGCCCTGGCCGCCGCAGCCAGCCCGAGCTTCGCTGCAGATGCGGCCACCCCGACTGCCTCTGCTTCTGTTCAGACACGTACTCCCTGGACACCGCCCGCCGTCTGGTATGACGTCGATCCGGGTACCTGGACCGCAGCCGACGTTGAACGCATCCAGCGCGAGTCGCGCGCCGGTGACGCGCAAGCCGCGTACTTCATGGGTGTGCTCAATGAAGACGGCAAGCTGATTCCGCGCAGCCTGCCAGACGCCTTGCGCTACTACAAGATGTCGGCCGAGCAAGGCAACGCCAGCGCCCAGGCGTCGCTGTCACGCATGATGCTCAATGGCTGGGCAACCCCCAAGAACGACAAGGAAGGCATTGCCTGGAACACCAAGGCGGCGGCGCAGAACAACCGGCGGGCCCTCTTCAACCAGGCCTTCTTTGCGCGTCGCGGCATGATTTCGCCCAGTGGTGATGCCGTCGTGATTCCTCTGTTCGAGCGCGCAGCCAACCTGGGCTTGCCCCAGGCCGCACTGGAACTGGCACGCACCTACCGAAGCAACGAGGCCGAAAGCGTGCAAGCCTGGCGCTGGCTTGGCATGGCGACACAAACCGGTTTTGCGCCGGCGCTGCTCGAGTTCGACGAGTGGTGCAACAAGACGCCCGACGGACCGGATTGCCTGGCGCAGGTCGGCAATGCACTGACACGGGCCGCCGAGGCGGGCTACCCGCCTGCCCAGCTGCAACTGGGCGTGCGCATGTGGGAGTCGCACGACAAGACGGCGGGCTGGAGCTCTGCGCTGCGCAACCACTTCATCAAGGTGGCCTTGGACACCCCCGGCCTGTCGACCGACAAGCCCGAAGCGGCCAAGTGGCTGACCCGTGCCGCGCAGGCCGGCAACCCCAAGGCTTTGTTCAACGTCGGCTTGCTGCTGGAAGAACAGAATTACCGGTCGAAGTACATGAAGCCCAACTACAAGGTTGCGTCGATCGGCACCATTCGCACGTGCTATTACCACGCGGCCACCGCTGGTGTGGCGGACGCGATGGTGTCGCTGGTGACCAGCATGCAGGAAGAGGCCGAAGACGATCCGCTCAGCGAACAGGAACGCGAGGCGCTGTCGGCCTACTGGACCGGCAAGGCGGGTGAGACCGGTGTCTTCGAGCGCAACCAGATGTGGGCGATTCACTTCCCTGAGTGGCGCGAGCGGATCGGCACGCCGGCCCCGGCCTTCCTGCGCAAGGGATTGGGCGAGCCGGCACAGTGCGCGCTGGAACCCATGCCGGGCGCGCCGAAGGACAATAGCTGAACGGAAGAACGACGCAGGCTGGCAGCGTGCCTACAGGCGAATGCAGCCTGCGTCGATCTCGGTTCTAATTGCCGCCATGGACCATACCCACGACAACAACGTGCCTGAATCGCCGCAATCGCCTGATACCGAGCGCCGCCTGACCGATCTCGAGGTAAAGGCAAGCTTTACCGAAGATCTGCTGGATCAGCTGAACCAGACCATCTTCCGCCAACAGCAGATGATCGAACGTCTGGCCCGCGACTTGGCCGCCTTGCGCGATCAGGTGCCCGAGGACAGCACCACCTTCCGCAGCCTGCGCGACGAGTTGCCGCCGCATTATTGAATGGCGGGATGTGAGCCGTTCCTGATCCGTTCTTGACACGTTTGTGTTCCGTGCTTTGATCCGTTTCGGCACTCAACGCGGCGCCAGTCACGCTCAAGCATGCGCCAGTTAACATGCCGCATGAACATCACTCGCCCCCTGGCGCTCGCCGCCCTGCTGACTGTCTATGCAAGCAGCCTGATGGCAGCGCCCCCGGTTGTGCCGCCTTCTGCACCGACCACGACCGCTCCCGCTATCACCCATCCAGCGTGGCTCGCACCCCTCTTCTGGTATGACGTCGACCCCTCGACCTGGACACAGGCCGACGCCGAGCGCATTCAGCGCGACGCAGACGCGGGTGATGCCCAGGGTCAGTATTTCGCAGGCGTACTGCGTGAAGACGGCAAATTGGTGCCGCGAGATGTGTCGGGTGCCCTGCGTTACTACCAACTGGCTGCCACGCAGGGCAACGCCAGCGCACAAGCGTCGCTGGCGCGGATGTTGATCAGTGGCTGGGCCACCGCCAAGGACGACAAGAAAGCCGTCGAATGGAATACCAAGGCGGTCGAACAAGGCAATCGCCGCGCGGTCTTCAACCAGGGACTGTTTGCCCGCCGCAACCTGCTGACACCAGGCGGCGAAACGGCAGCACTTGCGTTCTTTCAGCGTTCGGCTGACTTGGGCCTGCCGCATGGCATGCTGGAAATGGCGCGGCATTACCGAAAGCAAAAGCACAACCCCGAGGACAACGAGCAGGCCTGGACGTGGCTGAATCAAGCGGCCGACGCCAAGTTTGCCCCGGCGCTGGTGGCCATCGACCGCTGGTGCAACGAGACGCCCGATTGGCCCGCCTGCCTGAAAATCGCTCCCGGCGCGCTGCTGGCGGCATCCGAGATAGGTTATGACGTGGCGCAGTTGGGACTGGGACTGCGGCTCTGGGACCCGTCGGAGAAACCTGCAGGCTGGAGCGAGGGCATGCGGGAACAACTGGTCCAGGCGGCACCCGATGCCCCCGGCCTGGAGCGAGACAAGCCTGCCGGTGCGCAGTGGCTCAATCGCGCGGCGCGTGGCGGCAACAAGCAGGCCTTCTACAACATCGGCTTCGTGCTCGAGGACGAAAAATATCGGTCGACCTATCAACCGAGCGCATTCGCCATCGCCTCGGTCGGCACCATCCGCACCTGCTACTACCAGGCAGCGACCGAGAGCATTCCGCAGGCCATGATGGCGCTGCTGGTCAACGTGGTGAAGGCAGAAGACGCCAATATCTTCTCGGCCTCGGAACGCCAGACCGTGGTCGACTACTGGACGGGGAAGATCGGCGAAACCGGTGCCTTCGAGCAAAACAGGCAGTGGGCCATGCAGAATCCGAATTGGCGCGAGAAAATCGGCTCGGCAGCGCCTGGCTACCTGACACGCGGCATGGGCAAGCCCGAGGACTGCGCCATTGTGCCGGTCGCGAAAGACACCGAGCGCAAAGAAAACCAGCGCCAAGACAACAAGCGCCGCAAATAGGCCACGCTCAGTGCGCGTCCACCGTCGGCATCTCCATCGCGGCCAGTGCCTGGATCACACGGATGCGTTCGGCGCCAAGGCCCTTCAGGAAAGTCATCGCTTCCTCGCCGTAGGCACGACGGCTCAAGCCGAACAGCATCACGCCTTCGGCGTGCGGCAGGTATCGGTAGGCATTCCACTCGACCACGTCTTCGCCCGAGGGCAGGCGCGCGCTCAGCAGGAAGTCCGCAATCGTCTCACCGGTAGCCGTGCTTTTCATCACCGCGATGTTGGCCACCGGGTCGCTGGCCTTGCGCGCGTCGATCATCTTCACCTGGGCGGCAACCACGCTGTCCATATCGTCATCGCCGACCACCAGCTCGACCAGCACCATGCGGTGATAACGCTCGGCGGTCTCGTTGGCGGCGACGTACTCCTGCTTGTAGTAGGTCGGCGTCGGGCGGGCCGACCACACCAGCAGGTAATCAACGTCATCGACGCGAATCGGGCCGGGCACAGACAGCTGATCGACCACGACGTCGGCGCCGTCGTCCGCGGGCACTGCCGACAGCTGCAGTCGGCTGAACATGCCCAGTGACAGAACATCAAGGGCTTTCAAAAACGAGAACATCTACTTCTCCGTGCGGGGTGAATGCGGTGGGTGCGCCGATGGATCGACGGGCATGTGTGGCGCAAGCGCCAAGGCCAGCGGCAGCAATCATGCGAGCGGGTGCACGCAAAGGCGTCATTGGACCTTTCCCCACAGATTTTCGCAAACGCCAAGAAAACGACACTCGACAGCGCAAAGCGCTGAAGATGGCGATACGGGGGCTTTTCTGCGGTAAGAAAGTGTGAGGCGCGCGAATGCCGGAGATACGAATCGCTATTCTTGACGACCACATCGCACTGCGACACTCCCCACACTGGTCAGCATGTCCCACCTACTTCAAAAAGCAGCCGAACAAGGCAATACGGACAAGATCAGGCAGTTGCTCGACAAAGGCGACGATATCGAATGGCGGCACAAGGGCACCGGCCGCACGGCGCTGGTGTCTGCCGCCATTGCCGGACAGCGTGACGCCGTGGACGTGCTGATTCAGCGCGGCGCCAACGTCAATCACCAGTGCACGGCAGTGGGTTATTCCTCGCTGGCCTGGGCCAGTGAGCTGGGCCTGACCGACATCGCCGACCTGCTGATCCGACGCGGGGCGGATCTCGACCTGCCCTCCCCTGAGTTGAAGCGCACCGCGCTGATGGCGGCGGCCCAGTCCGGCCATATCGACGTAGTTCGGCTACTGCTGGATCAAGGCGCCAAACCCAGTCTGGCGGATTTTGAGCACGAAAACGCGTGGAGCCTGGCGACCGAGCGCGGACACGCGGCGATCACCAGCCTGCTGGAAGCCGCCGGCGCGGGTGCGCCCATCCCGCCGAAGCCGACGCCGGTGCTGCCTTGGCCACAGCGCCAGCCGGATGTGCCCGTCACCGACGACCCGGCGATGGTGGTGCACGCCTACCTTCAGGCCAGCTTCGATTGGGAAACGCGCGGGCGTGCGCTGAGCAAAGACAACGCCATGATGCCGGACATCTTCTGGCAAGAGGCGGATGACCTGGTGGCGCGCTATTGCACGCAGCGCAAGCGGGTTTACAAGCGCCTGGGTTTTGGATGGCCTCCTGAGTACACGCCGGACGACGAACTGCTGTCGGTGCGCCCGGTGGCCTCACGCGTGGAGGTGCTCGTGTGCGATGCGCCGCGTGAAAACGGGATGCGCTATGAACACTTGTTCGTGGTCAAGCAGTCGCATGGCGAATGGCGCATCGACAGCGTGAAAAAGCGCATGCGCGGCACCGAGGACTGGAGCAACGGCATCTTGTGATGCTGGGGCGTTGATGCAGGTGCATTGACGCAAGCGCTGCGCATCAAGCCCTGCGCGTGTGCCTGCGGTGCCCTGCTTCAGCTCCACCGCCCACGCAGCCTTCCCCCGATGTCCACGCGCGGCAGCACCGAGGGCGCCACCGCACCCAGAATCGGCTCGCCCGGCGGCGGACGCTTCGGGTAGGCATCGAACAACTTTGCCACGGCGTCCGGAATGAAGCGCGTGCGTGATGCATACACGTGGCGATCGCCCCGCCCCGTCTGGTTGTGCACGTAGAACCGCTGCGGCACGACGAGCTGCAGGCTTTCCTTGGCGCGGGTCATGGCCACATACAGCAGGCGGCGCTCTTCCTCGATCTCGGCAGCGGTGCCGGTGGACATGTCCGACGGGATGCAGCCGTCGATCACGTTCAGCACATAGACCGCCTTCCACTCCTGCCCTTTGGCCGAATGGATGGTCGACAGGATGAGGTAGTCCTCGTCGCGCAGCGGCACGCCGGATTCGTCGCTGGTGGCGTCCGGCGGGTCAAGCGTGAGTTCAGTCAGGAACTGCTCGCGCGATCCGTACAACGTGGCAATGCGCGACAACTGATCCAGATCGCCCTGGCGCACCGCGGCGTCTTCGAACAGGCGCTCGAGTTGGGGCAGGTACCACTCCAGCGCGGTGTCCATGTCGGCAGGCCAGGTGGCGTCCGGTCGGCGCAGGATGTCGTAGGCGGCAATCAGCGTCTGCCAGTCGGCACCGGCCGCGCCGGGGAAGTTGAATGCGCGCAGCGTGTCCATCGGTGCGGTGGACGTCTCCATCGCATCGAGCAGCTTGCCGGCGGTGGCAGGACCCACGCCCGGCACCAGTTGCGTCACGCGAAAACCCGCCAGCCGGCTGCGCGGGTTCTGGGCCCAGCGCAGCAAGGACAGCACGTCTTTGACATGCGCGGCTTCCAGGAATTTCAGACCGCCGAATTTCACGAACGGGATGTTGCGCCGCGTCAGTTCCAACTCCAGGTTGGCGCTGTGGCTGCCGGTACGGAACAGCACCGCCTGCGACTTCAAGACCGTACCGGCCTCGCGCTGTTCCAGCACCTGATCGGCCACCCAGCGCGCCTGCCCTGCCTCGTCGGACACGGTCACCAGGCGTGGCTTGAGTTCCGAAGCGCGATCAGTCCACAAGGCCTTGGCATAGCGTTCCGGCGACAAGGCGATCACGGCATTCGACGCATCCAGAATCGGCTGCGTCGAGCGATAGTTGCGATCCAGCGTGATGACGTCGGCAGGCTTGGCGAACTGGCCTGGGAAGTCGAGGATGTTGCGCACCGTGGCCGCGCGGAACGAATAGATGGACTGTGCATCATCGCCGACCACCGTCAGCCCTGCCCCGTCGGGTTTCATGGCCAGCAGGATGGCCGCCTGCAGGCGATTGGTGTCCTGGTATTCGTCGATCAGGATGTGATCGAAGCGAGCCGACACGGCTGCCGCCAGTTCCGGGATTTCCATCATCTCGGCCCAGTAGACCAGCAGGTCGTCGTAGTCCAGCGCGTGCTGCGCCTGCTTGGCGTCCACGTAGGCCGCGAACAGCTTGCGCAGTTCGTCGTGCCAGGCGGCGCACCACGGGAAGTGCTGGTCCAGCACCTCGGTAAGCGGCGCCTGGCTGTTGACGGTGCGCGAGTACACCGACAGGCAGGTGGCCTTCAGCGGAAAGCGTTTTTCGGTTGCCGACAGACCCAGGTCATGGCGGGCGATGCCCATCAGGTCCTCGGCGTCGCCGCGGTCGTGCACGGTGAAGTCGTCAGCCAGGCCGATGTGACCCGCGTATTCGCGCAGCAGGCGCGCGCCCAGCGCGTGGAAGGTGCCCGACCAGGGCAAGGACGGCGGCGACTGCGTGCTGGCAAGTTTCATCACCTGGCGCAGCACATGGCCCACGCGTCGATCCATCTCGGCCGCCGCCCGGCGCGAGAAGGTCAGCATCATGATGCGATGCGGGTCGGCGCCGTTGATGATCAGGTGCGCCACGCGGTGCGCCAGCGTGTTGGTCTTGCCCGAGCCCGCCCCGGCGATCACCAGCAGCGGCGGCGTGGCCGGTGCGCCCGGCGTCACGCCGTAGAGGACGGCGTCGCGTTGCTGGGGATTGAGTTCGGACAAGGCATCGGCAAGCCGCACCGCCGACGGTTGGGAATCCTGCATGTTGCTGCGAAAAGTGATGGAAAATGAAAGAAGCATGCAACGATAACGCATACCGGCACGTGGTGCCTGTATGAAAACACAGTATTCAAAGCAGGCTTTCCCGTCGCCCCCACCAGAGACCGAGACCGTGAAACTTACCCGCATCGCCGCAGCGCTCAGCATCCTGTGTTTGTCCCCGTTCGCCTCGGCTACGGCCGCCGTGACCTGGAACGCCGTGTCCGAATATCCGGCCACCACCATGCCTGGTATCGGCCTGGCCACCTTTGCCGAGGTGCTGCGTGAGCAGTCCGCCGGCGAGGTCACCGTGACCCCGCAGCACGATTCGCCGATGGGCTCGCTGGCCGCGTTCGAGGCTGTCAAGGCGGGCACAGTGCAGGTGGCCGATATGTTCGGCGGGCCGCTGGGCACGGTGTCGCCGATGTTCAGCCTGCCGTCCCTGCCCTTCGTCACCGCGTCGATCGACGACACCAAGTGCCTGCAGGCCGCCACCCGTGCGCTGTACGCCAAGTACTTCGACAGCGTGGGCAGCCGACTGTTGTATTCCACGCCCTGGCCAGCGACCGGACTGTGGTCGTCCAAGCCGGTGAAGACCATGGACGACTTCCGCGCCCTGAACGTGCGCACCTATGACGCGATGTCGGCGGCCTTTGTCGCGTCGATTGGCGTCAAGGGCGTGAACATGCCCATGGGCAAGGCGCTGCCCTTGATCAAGAGCGGCGAGATCACCGGGGTGATGTCGTCCGGCGATGGTGGCGCTGGCCAGCGCCTGTGGGAAAACCTGCCCAACTTCACCGCGCTGAGCTATGCAGCGCCGCTGTCGTTCACGGTCGTCAACAAGGCAGCGTTCGATGCGCTGCCCAAGCCCGTGCAAGATGCCGTGGACAAGGCCGGCCGCACCACCGAGGCCCGCCTGTGGACCGCCATCGAAGGTCGCCAGGTGAAGAACTACCAGGCGATGAAGGACAATGGCGTGGCGATCGAGACCAGCGTGCCGACCGCGATTCAGCCTGAACTGAAGCAAGCAGCCTCGAGCATTATTGCGGACTGGTCGGGTCGTGCAGGCCCGGACGCGGCAGCGGTGTTGGCCAAATACGAGGCGAAACGGAATACCAGCGAGGCGAAGCAGGACGCGGACTACTGCGCGAAGTGAGAGGCAAGGCAGGTCGCGGGCCAGATGCATGACGGGCCAGACGTGACATGCTGCCGATGACGGCTTGACCATAGCGGCGCCCATGAGGCGCCGCTGCATTTGGCAGGCTGCATTTGGCAGGCTTCGTTTGGTAGGCGTTACTCGGCAGACATCATTCGGCAGGCAGCATTTGGCAGCCCTCATTGGCATCCTAAAATACGCCCATGCCCATCCTCACCGGCACTGCCTCCTGGACCGACCCAACGCTGATTGCCTGCGGTCGGTTCTACCCGTCCGAGACCCGTACTGCCGAAGCGCGGCTGCGTTATTACGCGACCCAGTTCCCCATCACCGAAGTCGACTCCAGCTACTACGCACTGCCCGATCCGGCGACTGCGTACTTGTGGGACCAGCGCACGCCCGATGACTTCGTGTTCGACATCAAGGCCTTCCGACTCTTCACCGGCCACGGTGCGACCCCGCAGGCACTGCCCGCAGATATCCGCCGCGAGTTGGACACCGACGACGGCGCGACCTTGTATGACCATCACCTGCCCGGCGAACTGCGCGACGAACTATGGCGCCGCTTCACGATGGCGCTGGAACCGCTGCGCGCCAGCGGCAAGCTGGGCACTGTGCTGTGCCAGTTCGCGCCCTGGGTGACGGCCGACAAGCGCGGCCATGCACGCGTGGCAGATTGCCTCGCGCGGCTGGAAGGCGTGGATACGGCCGTCGAGTTTCGCCACCAATCCTGGTTCGCCGGCAAGCAGGCCGACGCCACCCTGGCCTTCGAGCGCGAGCTGGGTGCCGTGCATGTGGTCGTGGACAGCCCGCAGGGCGCCGACAACAGCGTGCCGGCGGTGTGGGCCTCCACCCGCGACGATATCGCCGTGGTGCGCCTGCACGGCCGAAATGAAGCCGCCTGGAACAAGAAAGGGATTGCCGCGTCGTCTGGACGCTTTATCTACGAGTATTCGGATGAAGAAGCCGATGCACTGGCCAAGCAGATTGCCGCACTCGCCAAGCGCGTGGCCGAGACGCATGTGCTGTTGAACACCAATTATCAAGATCAGGGCGTGAACAACGCCCGCAGACTTGGCGCGGCCCTGGGAAAAATCGCGGGCGCGTGAATGCACGGGTGTGCCACCTCGTGTGTCCTTGATCGCGCCCCGCTGAGCAACTGCGGCACGATTCTGGCTTGCAGGTTCTCCTTAGTTTCAAGGAGGAATTGATATGTCCGGAAGCAACAAGAAAGTGCGCTATGCCGTCGTGGCCGGTGGCCAGATCTCGCAGCAGGCGTTCATGCCCGGCATCGGCCGCACCAACAATTCGGAACTGGTCGCGCTGGTTACCGGCGACCCGGTCAAGGCTGACAAGCTGGCCAAGCTGTACGGGATCAAGGCGTACTCATACGAGCAATACGACGAGCTGCTGAAGTCTGGTGAGATCGATGCCGTCTACATCGCCACGCCGAACTTCCTGCATGAGCAATACACGGTGCCCGCGCTTGAGGCTGGCATCCATGTGCTTCTTGAGAAACCGATGGCTTCCAGCGTCGACGAAGCAGAGCGCATCATTGCCGCGCACAAGGCCGGTGGCGCCAAGCTGATGATCGCCTACCGCCTGCACCATGAGCCGGGTAACGTCGAAATGTTCACCCGCGCACGGCGCGGCGACTTCGGCAAGCTGCGCAGCTTCGTGGCTACCTTCGCGCAAGACGTCAACGAAGAGAACTCGCGCGGCCACAACGGCTACTGGGGCGGTCCGGTGCCCGACATGGGCACCTACCCGCTGAACGCCGTGCGCAATCTTTTCGGCGCCGAGCCGATTGCGGTCCATGCGGTGGGCACAAAAACCCCCGACCGTGGTTTCAACTTCCACGACACGGTGGCGGTCACCCTGCTCTTCCCCGATGAGCGCACCGGCCAGTTCAC
>Ga0308165_1006099_pt1 | contig 10813 bp, 11 predicted proteins | sample PhyWR2_FD_201032 | JGI IMG/M metagenome (GOLD analysis project Ga0308165, IMG submission 201032) | Phyllosphere microbial communities from UC Gill Tract Community Farm, Albany, California, United States - DLSLW.R2 | ecosystem: Host-associated > Plants > Phyllosphere > Unclassified | place: USA... | reverse complement strand
GACATAAACGGGGCCTGGGGTCTTTCTTCCTCCCCCAAATACCCGCTCCCACTGGCACGCGGTGAGGGGCAAGGGCCATTAGACGCGCTCTTCCCCTTGGCAACAGGGCCGCGCGCTCCTAAAGCCCGTGCCACCCTTCCCCCCAGGAGACCCAGCGGCATGTCATCCTCCCCCTACAAACGCGTCCTGCTCAAACTCTCGGGCGAGGTGCTTATGGGGAGCCAGCAGTTCGGCATCGATCCCGATTTCGTTGCAGAACTGGCCAAGGAAGTGAAGGCGGCCAAGGAAACCGGCCTGGAGATCTGCCTCGTCATCGGCGGCGGCAATATCTTCCGCGGCATGGCGGGCGCCGCGCGCGGCATGGACCGTGCGCAGGCTGATTACATGGGCATGCTGGCCACTGTGATGAACGCGCTGGCGATGCAGAACGCACTGGAGCAGATTGGCGTGGAAACGCGCGTGCAGTCCGCCGTGCAGATGGACCAGGTCTGCGAGCCGGTAATCCGCCGCCGTGCCGAGCGTCATCTTGAAAAGGGCCGCGTGGTGATCTTCGCCGCCGGTGTGGGCGCGCCTTACTTCACCACCGATTCCGGTGCGGCGCTGCGTGCTGCCGAAATGAAGTGCTGCGCCTTGCTCAAGGGCACCAGCGTCGACGGCATTTACGACAGCGACCCCAAGACCAATCCCGACGCCAAGCGTTACGACAGCGTCGACTACGATACCGTCCTTGCCGACAACCTGAAGGTGATGGACGCCTCCGCCGTGGCGCTGTGCCGCGACAATTCGATTCCGATCGTCGTGTTCTCGATCCGGGAGGAAGGCAACCTTGCCACTGTCCTCGCCGGGGGCGGAACCAAGACGCTCGTCCAGAAGGGAGCCTGAATTATGGCCAAGTACGACAAGGCCGATCTCGAACGCCGCATGAAGGGCGCGATCGACTCGCTCAAGCACGACCTCTCGGGCCTTCGCACCGGCCGCGCAAATACCGCGCTGCTGGAGCCGATCACGGTTACCGTCTACGGCAGCTCGATGCCGATCACTTCGGTGGCGACAATCTCCGCGCCCGAGCCGCGCATGCTTTCGGTGCAGGTGTGGGACAAGTCGAACATCGGACCCGTCGAGAAGGCCATCCGTTCGGCCGGCCTGGGCCTCAACCCGATCAACGACGGCAACACCCTGCGCCTGCCGATCCCTGACCTGACCGAGGAACGCCGCAAGGAACTTGCCAAGCTGGCTGGCTCCTATGCTGAGAAGGCCCGGATCGCGATCCGCAACGTGCGCCGCGACGGTATCGAGAACCTAAAGGCCGACGAGAAGAAGAAGGAAATCTCGGAAGACGACCGCAAGCGCGGCGAAACCGAAGTCCAGAAGCTGACCGACGAGCAGATCAAGGCGCTCGACGAAGTGTTCGCGGGCAAGGAAAAGGAAATCCTCGGCAAGTGAGGTTTGATTGCCTCGGGGTGAGGGAGGCCTGATGGCCAGGGAGGAACCCGTACAGGCCCGTCATGTCGCCATCATCATGGACGGCAACGGGCGCTGGGCGAAGAAGCGTCATCTTCCGCGCGCGCTGGGCCACCAGCGCGGCGTGGAGGCGGTGCGCCGCGTCGTGCGCGGCGCGCGCGAAATGGGGCTTGAAGCGCTGACCCTTTATGCCTTCTCGACCGAGAACTGGCGGCGGCCCGAGGAAGAGGTTTCCGACCTCATGAGCCTGATGAAGCGCTTCATCCTTTCCGACCTCGACGAATTCGCGAAAGCCGGGGTTCGGCTAAAAATTATCGGCGATTACAAAGCTTTCAAGGCCGATGTTGTCGAGCTGGTTGAAGGCGCGATGGAGCGCACGGCCGGCAATACCGGCACCACGCTGGTCGTTGCGCTCAACTATGGCTCTCAGGACGAGATCGCCCGCGCCGCCGCCAAGGCGGCAGCAAAGGGCCCGGTCACGCCCGAAAGCATCGCTGCGCATCTCGATACCGCCGACCTGCCGCCGCTCGACTTGCTGATCCGCACCTCGGGCGAAGTACGGCTGTCGAATTTTCTGCTGTGGCAGGCGGCCTATACCGAGATGCTGTTCACCGACGTGCTCTGGCCGGACTTCACCGCCGAGCACTTGCGCGACGCACTCGAAGCGTTCTCCACCCGCGATCGGCGCTATGGTGGGCGCTGAACCTCCCAAAAGCAGGTCCGACCTCGGGGTCAGGACGGTATCGGGGATCGTCATGGTTGCGGTCGCCGGCACGGCGTTGTTGCTGGGCGGGGCGGTATGGATCGCCTTCGTCTGCGCGATCTCCGTGGGCGTGCTCTATGAGTGGATCCGGATGGCGCGCCGCGCAGTTCCGGGGCCTGGCGGGCGTGCCGCCTGGAACTTCGCAGGCATGCTCTACGTCGGTATCGGCGCCGCCATGCTGCTGTTCCTGCACAACGACGCCTTTACCCTGGCGCCGGTCATGACACTGCTCTCGGCCGTCATAGCCGTGGACGTGGGCGCTTATTTCACCGGACGCACTTTGCGCGGACCCAAGATTGCGCCGTCGATCAGTCCGTCGAAAACCTGGTCGGGCTTACTGGGCGGCGCCATCGGCGCCACGTTGGCGCTTTTTACGGCAGCACGCCTCTGGCAGGAGGGCGCGATCTGGCTCACGCCGCGCGGCGCCGCTGCCGATGCGGTTTCGTGTTTCGGGACGGAGCCGTGCTGGTATGCGACCGCTGGCGCCGTGCCGCTTTTCGCGACCTGCCTGATGACCGGCATCCTCGTCGCCGTCTGCGCGCAGGCCGGCGATTTCTTCGAAAGCTGGATGAAGCGCCGCGCTGGCCTTAAGGATTCGGGTAACCTGATTCCCGGTCACGGCGGCTTCTTCGACCGCGCTGACGGCTTGCTGGCGGTGCTGTTCGTGCTAGGGCTGATGATCCTGTTCCAGCCGCGATGAGGTCCATGCGTACTCTTACCGTTCTAGGCGCCACTGGCTCGATCGGCGCCTCGACACTTGATCTCGTCCGCCGCAATCGCAGCGATTGGCGAGTGGTCGCGCTGACGGCGCATTCCAGCGCGGCCGAACTCGCACGCCTGGCGCGTGAATTCGGCGCCGAAATCGCGGTAGTTGCCGACGAAGCGAACCTGCCGGCCCTGCAGGAAGCGCTCGCTGGTTCAGGTATTGAGGCTGCAGGCGGCCCTGCCGCATTGATCGAGGCCGCTGCGCGCGGCGCCGAGGTGAGCGTTGCCGCCATCGTCGGCTGCGCGGGCCTCGCGCCCACGATGGCCGCGATCGAGCAGGGCGGGGTGATCGCGCTCGCCAACAAGGAAGCGCTGGTTTCCGCGGGCGAAGTGATGATGGCCGCCGTCGCCCACCACGGCGCCACGCTGCTGCCGGTCGATTCGGAACACAACGCGATCTTCCAATGCCTGTCCGGGGGCGATGCCGCCGACGTGCGCTGGATCACCCTGACCGCCAGCGGCGGGCCGTTCCGCGACTGGTCGTGGGAGCGCCTCATGGCCGCCACCCCGGCCGAGGCGGTACGCCATCCCAACTGGGACATGGGCGCCAAGATCAGCGTCGATTCGGCGACGATGTTCAACAAGGGCCTCGAACTGATCGAGGCGCACCACCTGTTCCCGGTCGGGCTGGATAAGCTGCGTATCATCGTCCATCCGCAGTCGGTGGTCCATTCGATGGTCGAATACCGCGATGGCTCGACGCTGGCGCAGCTAGGCCCGTCCGACATGCGCGTGCCGATCGCCTCGGCGCTGGCCTGGCCGTGCCGGATGGATACGCCCTGCGCCCCGCTCGACCTTGCGGAAATCGGCGAGCTGACCTTCCGCAAGCCCGACGAGGAGCGCTTTCCCGCGACTCGTCTGGCGCGCGAAGCAGCGATGGCGGGCGGCGCGGTCCCGGCCGTGCTCAATGCCGCCAACGAAATCGCGGTCGCTGCATTTCTGGCCGGTCACATTTCATTCACCCGTATTGCGGCACAAGTGGAGGACGTACTTGCGTCCTATGCACCGCCTGCGCCCGGTTGCCTCTCCGATGTCCTCGACGTAGACACGGAGGCAAGGGCGAGGGCGCGCATGCTCGTGACCAGCCCATGATGAAAGATTGATCGCGTGACCGGATCACCAGGACTTCTGACGACGATCTTCGCCTTCCTCCTGGTGCTGGGCCCGCTGGTCCTTATCCATGAGCTGGGACACTATCTGGTGGGCCGCTTGTTCGGCGTGAAGGCCGATGCCTTCTCGATCGGATTCGGCAAGGAGCTGGCTGGCTGGACCGACAAGCGCGGCACCCGCTGGAAGCTCTCGGCACTGCCGCTGGGTGGCTATGTCCAGTTCGCGGGCGACATGAATCCGTCAAGCGCGCCGAGCGCCCGCAACGACGGCCTGACCCCGCAGGAGCGCGCGCAGACTTTCCACGCCAAGCCGCTGTGGCAGCGCGCGTTGATCGTGCTGGCCGGGCCGATGACCAACCTGCTTCTCTGCGTTGCGATTTTCGCCGCTTTTTACGGGTTGTACGGCCGCGTCGTTGCCGATGCCGAAGTCAGCGGCTTTTCGCAGAATTCTCCCGCTCAGAAGGCCGGTCTGCGCCTGGGCGACCGTATCGTCGCCATCGATAGCGAAAAGATCGACAGCGCCACCGAGATCAGCGACCACACCGCCTACTTCCCAGGCAAGACGATCTCCGTCGCGGTGGCACGGGAAGGGCGCACGCTTGTCGTGCCGGTCACGCTGGCCTCACTGGAACTGAGCGACAAGTTCGGTAACAAGGCGCGGGTCGGCAATCTCGGCGTGGAACTGATGCCGGCGCTGGTCGGCGGTTTCTATGGCGATTCGCCTGCGGAAAAAGCCGGTATCCAGCTGGGTGACCGTATCGTGGCCGTAAACGGCGTTGCCGTTGCCGGCTTTGGCGATATCCCGCGCCTGATCCGCCCCAATGCCGGGCAGACCGTACAGGTTACCGTGCGCAGGGGCGGTCAGGCCCTGACCATCCCAGTCGCGATCACGGCTGGCACCATCACCGATGAGCAGGGCAAGGTCGAGAAAGTCGGCCAGATCGGCGTGCGCGCCGGCCGGCTTGAACAGGTCGGGCCGCTGCGTGCGGTTGGGCTTGGCGTCGACCAGAGCTTCAAGGTCATGGGCACGATGGTGACGGGCATCGTCCAAATCTTCACCGGCGATCGGTCGGTGCGGGAGCTGGGCGGGCCGGTCAAGATCGCCCAGTATTCGGGGCAACAGTTCAGCCTTGGCTGGGAAGCCTTCGTGAGCTTCGCGGCGCTGATTTCGATTAACTTGGCATTCATCAACCTCCTGCCAATTCCTGGCCTCGACGGCGGGCACCTGGCTTTCTACGCGGCTGAACTGGTCCGTCGCAGGCCGCTGGGGGCGCGCAGTCAGGAATGGGCGATCCGTACGGGCGTGGCATTGGTGCTCGCGCTCATGGTCTTCGTCACGGTCAACGATCTGGCTCAGCTCCCGATTTTCGGGGGATAGCCTGGAGGTTTTCACTAGCGATCACATTGTTGCCGGGTTTTGTCTGCTTGATCGGATGCGCTCCATCGGGCAGATGGCTGCGGTTACCTGCGGGTTTGGTGCGCGCCCGTTGCCCGGTTTGGCCGGGAGTGATCAGTTTTTCTCGCGAAAGCGAATACGGGAATTTGCGTAGAATGATCGGACGGGAAATGGTTCGCTGGACTGACGGAGGCCGTGCCTCGCAGCTCGCGGCGGTGCTGATGGGGACCACGATCCTCGCGGGTGTCCCCGCCGATGCTTTGGCCCAGGCAGCGCCCAAGGCCTCGGCTTCAAAGGCTTCGACTTCGAAGACCGCTGCGCCGAAGGCTACTGCGCCGAAGGCAGCTCCGGCATCCCCGGTGGCCGATCCCGATGCCAGTGCGGTGCCGATCGTGACCATCCAGGTCAAGGGATCGGAGCGTCTCGAGCCGCAGACGGTGCTGTCCTATATCAAGATGCGCGTTGGCCAGCCTTACACCAAGGCCAGTGCCGACGCCGCGCTCAAGGACTTGTACTCGACCGAGCTGTTCAAGGACGTCCAGATCAACAACGACGGTGGTGTCGTGGTTATTCAGGTCCAGGAAAACCCGGTCGTCAACCGCATCATCCTTGAGGGCAACAAGCGCATCAAGGACGACAAGATCCTGCCCGAGATCAAGGTCTCGCCGCGCCAGATCTTCACGCGTTCCAAGATCCGCGCCGACGTCGCGCGCATCATCGAGCTTTACAAGCGTCAGGGCCGCTACGCCGCGACGGTAGAGCCGAAGATGGTCTCGCTCGACCAGAACCGCGTCGACATCGTCTTTGAGATCACCGAGGGCGACAAGTCCAAGGTTCGCCAGATCAACATCATCGGCAACGAGCACTTCTCCGATGGAGAACTGCGCAGCGAGATGGTGACCAAGCAGGCGCGTTTTACCCGCCTGTTCAGCTCCGGCACCAGCTACGATCCCGACCGCATGGCTTTCGACCAGCAGAAGCTGCGTCAGTTTTACCTGACGCAGGGTTATGCCGATTTCCGCGTTGTTTCGGCCGTGGCCGAACTGACGCCGGACAAGAAGGACTTCATCATCACTTATGTGGTGGAGGAGGGGCAGCGTTACAAGTTCGGCGACGTTAAGGTCGAGAGCCAGCTGCGCGACTTCGACGGCGAGAAGATGGCCAAGAACCTCGTCATGCATAAGGGCGACTGGTACAACGCCAAGCAGGTCGAAGACACGATCGAGGGCCTGAACGAAACCGCCGGTGCATTCGGCTACGCCTTCGCAGACGTGCGTCCGCAGTATGACCGCGACAAGGAAAACCTCACCATGGGGTTGACCTTCGTGATCCAGGAAGCGCCGCGCGTCTATGTCGAGCGTATCGACATCAACGGGAACACGCTGACCCAGGACAAGGTGATCCGCCGCGAGTTCCGCCTTGCCGAAGGCGATGCGTTCAACTCGCTGCAGGTCAAGCGTTCGACCAACCGCATCAAGTCGCTCGGCTACTTCCAGGAGAAGTTCGAAGTCGAGCAGAAGCCCGGCGCCGCCGACGACCGCATCATCCTGGAAGCCAATGTCGAGGAGAAGCCGACCGGCGAACTCCAGCTTTCGGCCGGTTTCTCCAGTCTTGAAAGCTTCATCTTCCAGGCCTCGATCCGCCAGCGCAACTTCCGTGGGCGCGGCCAGACGGTGGGTCTGTCGGGCAGCCTTTCGCGCTATTCCAAGAGCGTCGAGGCGAGCTTCGTCGAGCCATATCTGTTCGACAAGAACATCTCGCTGGGCGTCGACATCTATCGCCGCGATTACAACAGCTTCAACTTCCAGAACTCGGATCGCCGGACGACTTACGAGCAGTCGACCACCGGTTTTCAGGTCCGTGCCGGCGTTCCGCTGACCGAATACCTGACCGCCGTGGGCCGTTATACGCTCAACTACGACGACGTCGGTCTGGGCAGCCAGTACTTCACTGCCGACGGCGCCTGCGATCCGCTGGTCGCGGGCCGCTATCTGTGCGACGCAATCGGCAAGCGCCTGTCCTCGATCGTCGGCCTTTCGCTGATCTACGACACGCTCGACAACCGGCAGCGTCCGACGCGCGGGTTCACCGCCTCCGTCAACGTCGATTTCGCGGGCCTTGGCGGCGACGTGAAGTATGCACGCCTGCGCGGCAATGCCTCGAAGTTCTTCAATCTGGGCAAGGGCTTCATCTTCTCGCTCTCGGCTGAAGGCGGCGTGATCAAGGGGCTGGCTGGCGATAACGTGCGCCTGACCGACCGTTTCTACCTTGGCGAGCCGCAGATTCGCGGCTTCGGTATCCGCGGTGTCGGTCCGCGCGTTTTGCGCAAGTACATCACCGACGGCGTGGTCTCCACCAAACGCAGCGATTGGCAGGACGATGCGCTGGGCGGCAATTACTACTACATGGGCCGCGCCGAAATGGAGATCCCGCTGGGCTCCGGCGCGCGTGAGATGGGCCTGCGCCCCTCGATCTTCGCTGACATCGGCGCAGTGTGGAGCGTGAAGCAGCCTGCGTTGAGCCAGTGCGACAGCAGGACCGGGCCAGGATGTATCCCGCTTTACACCGACGCCAATGGCACCCAGACGACCAGCGCCTCCACTGGCGGCGTTGCGAACACTCCGGTGCTGAACAACGGCGTTCAACAGTACCAGTACAACTTCATCGAGGAGTTCGTCGGTGATACCTGGAAGCCGCGTGTCGCCGTCGGTATCGGCGTGAACTGGAACTCGCCTTTCGGCCCATTCCGCATCGATCTCTCGCGCGCACTCCTCAAGGAGGATGGCGACCGCTCCAAGACCTTTACTTTCAATGTGGGAACACAATTCTGATGAGCACCATGACCAAGTCCGTCGCCCTGGCCGCTGGCCTCGCTCTCACCGCCGTCGCTGCGCAGCCTGCGCTGGCCGCCAAGGCCGCTCCGGCAGCCGCAGCCGGCACCGGTGGCACGATCGTCCAGGGTCTTGGCGTCGCCAGCTTCGACGCCGTGATCGCCAACTCGAACGCCTACAAGGCTGCCGAGACCGCGCGCCAGACCACCTACAAGGCGCAGTTCGACCAGGCCCAGACGCGCAACACCGCGCTCAACGCCCAGATCAAGCCGCTGGTCGACAAGTTCAACGCCGACCGCCAGGGCGGCAAGGTCGCCCAGGCATCGCTTGAGCAGCAGGCCGGTGCGATCCAGCAGATGCAGGAGGGCGGCAAGGCCGAACTGCAGCGCATCCTGCAGCCGGTCGGCCTCTCGCAGGCTTACGTGAACGAGCAGATCGAAGACAAGCTGAACGACGCGGTCAAGGCTGCGATGACCAAGAAGAACGTCTCGATCCTGATCTCGCCCGACGCGATCCTTGCGGTCAACGGCGGCGCTTACAACCTCAACCAGGACATCCTGAACGAGTTGAACACCGCGCTGCCTTCCGCACAGCTCGTTCCGCCCGCTGGTTGGGAACCGCGTCAGGTTCGTGAACAGCGCGCCCAGGCGCAGGGGCAGCAGGCTCCGGCTGGCGCAGCGCCTGCTCCGACCACTGGCCGCTGATCCGAGCGGACGGGCATGAGCGATACTACCGAGACGGTCTACGATACCGCGAAGATCCTGGCGGCGCTTCCGCACCGCTACCCGATGCTGCTCGTCGACCGTGTGGTGTCCATCTCCGAAGAGGAGGGGATCCATGCGGTTAAGGCGGTCAGCTTCAATGAGGACTTCTTCCAGGGGCACTTCCCCGGCCGTCCGATCATGCCCGGCGTTCTCCAGATCGAGGCGCTGGCGCAGGCCGCAGGCATTCTCGCCATCGAGAGCCTGGGCCTCGCCGGAACCGGCAAGCTGGTCTACTTCATGGCGATCGAGGAAGCGAAGTTTCGCGCTCCCGTCACTCCCGGCCACTTGCTGACCCTGCGCGCGGGCTTCGTCCAGAAGCGCTCGCGGGTCTGCAAGTTCTGGGGCAAGGCCTCGATCGATGACAAGGTGACCTGCGACGTCAACTTTACGGCGATGATCGCCGACGCTTGATGGGCAGGGGTGGTTTTGGTCGCGGGCGGCGCCCGGATCAGGATTCCTCCCTTGCCTTTGGGTGGCCTTGCTTGTAAGGGCCCCGCTTTCCGAGGCAGGCCGGTCGGAACCGGCCATATGCGAAAGAGTTGTACCATGAAGGCCGATACGCATCCCGACTACCACATGATCACGGTTCAGATGACCGATGGTACCACCTTCCAGACCCGCTCCACCTGGGGCAAGGAAGGCGACACGCTGGTTCTCGACATCGACCCGTCCTCGCACCCGGCATGGACCGGCGGCAAGGCGCAGCTCCAGGATGGCGGCCGCGTTGCCCAGTTCAACAAGCGTTTCGGCGGTCTCTCGCTCAACAAGAAGTGAAGCGCTGCGGCTTTCGAGCCGCGCGCAGACCATCAGACACGAAGAAGGCGGTCCCCCGGGGCCGCCTTTTTTGTTTCCGGCGGACACTCAGGAACTTTCCCGGCGGCGACGCGATTGCCTTTCGCGTGCGGCACTTTACGCTTGCGGCGCACGCGTGGGGGGAGGGGCCTCTATGCGTGTCCCCTTTTCGAGGAGCGCCGCGATGATCCATGTCCGTCGCAGCGTTCTTGAGCCAAATGGGCCGACACCGGCCCGGAACCGGAGATTCTGATGACCCGAACCTCGCGCTTTCTCGCCGCATCCGCCGCCAGCCTCGTCATGCTGTCGATGGCCGGTGCGTGTAATGCAGCGGCCGAGCATGCTCATGCCCCGGTCGCTTCCGCCGCTGCCCCGGTCGCTTCCGCCGCTGCGCCGGCTGCTGCCGCAGCGCCTGTGCCTGCCGGGAAGATGGTCCATGCCGACGTGATCGGCATTGATGGCAAATCGCTTGGCATGGTCATGCTGCAGGAGACGCCCGCCGGTGTTCTCGTCAGCACCGATCTCAAGGGTCTGCCCGAAGGCGACCATGGGTTCCACTTCCACCAGAAGGGCCTGTGCGACACTGCCGAGAAGTTCAACACCTCGGGCGGGCATTTCGCGGGCGGTGACCATGAGCACGGCTACATGGTCATGAAGGGGCCGCATGGCGGCGACATGCCCAACCAGCACGTCGGCCCCGATGGTGTGCTCAAGACGCAGATTCTCAATACCGGCGTCACCCTTTCCCCAGGGCCCAAGTCGTTGTTCGATGCGGACGGCACTGCGCTCGTAATCCACGCCGGGGTGGACGACTACACCAGCCAGCCCGCCGGCAACGCGGGTGGGCGAATCGCCTGCGGCGTAATCAGCAAGGCAAAGTAATCCGTCGGAGCGGCGCTGGGGCTGCCTTGCGGCCGGTTCAGCCCCAGCGC
>Ga0308165_1006096_pt1 | contig 10816 bp, 10 predicted proteins | sample PhyWR2_FD_201032 | JGI IMG/M metagenome (GOLD analysis project Ga0308165, IMG submission 201032) | Phyllosphere microbial communities from UC Gill Tract Community Farm, Albany, California, United States - DLSLW.R2 | ecosystem: Host-associated > Plants > Phyllosphere > Unclassified | place: USA... | reverse complement strand
AGCCCGGCAGAACCGGGCTTTTTAAAGAAAAATACAGCGATTTATTATGCTGCCTCGACTTCGTCACCTTCAGCATCGCCTTCGGCTTCAATATCAGCCTTGGTACGCTTCGGGCTCTTGGCAAGATTTGCTTCGATGAGACGAACAGCTTCTGTATCAGAAAGCTTGTTCACCGCAGCGATTTCGCGGGCCATACGGTCAAGCGCAGCTTCATAAAGCTGACGCTCTGAATAGGACTGCTCAGGCTGGTTTTCAGCGCGATGCAGATCACGAACAACTTCAGAAATCATAATCAGGTCGCCGGAATTGATCTTTGCATCATATTCCTGCGCGCGGCGCGACCACATGGTGCGCTTCACGCGTGCACGGCCCTGTACTACCTTCAATGCGCGTTCGACATAATCGGTTTCTGACAGCTTGCGCATACCGATTGTAACAGCCTTAGCGACTGGAACTTTCAGGCGCATCTTGTCTTTTTCAAAGTCGATTACAAAAAGCTCAAGCTTGTGGCCGGCAACTTCCTGCTCTTCGATGGCTACGATTTGACCAACGCCATGAGCTGGGTAAACAATGGATTCACCGGTCTTGAAACCTTGACGAGCCGGCGTCTTCTTCTGCTGGGATGTCATACGCTCTAATACTCCCTGTTGTGCCCGGCACAACTCGCCGGTTAACACATGATTTCGACCGCACTCCTTGGGAGAAGTACGGAAGTCGTTGCGGTTTTGAACTGGAAGCGCGTCTCAGGCACAAATTTATTCACCGGGAGAGTTTGGTGAGGAACGGTTGCTGCAATCGCAATAATCCATCCCGGTGCCATACAGCCCAGTAAAAAAGATTAGCCCTTTCAGAGATTAACGCATTTGCGCCACGTGTTGACGTCCAGTCACCGAAATTATTTACGCAAGGTAACACAATTTCGCGCAAGAATCAACAAATTGCCAAATATGTCGCATTCCACGATTCAGAACGCATTTTTGAGGCAACTATTTTTATCAAAATTAACCGAAAAAAGCTCTGGCGAGCGATCAATCGCCCGGTCCGGCTTCAGCCGAGAAGAACTGCTCCAGCTTGCCCGACACGCCGTCCATTTCTTTCGCTTCTGGAAGCTCATCTTTTTTGGCAGTCAGGTTTGGCCACTTCGCTGCATATTCAGCGTTCAGCTCCAGCCACTTGTCGAGGCCCGGCTCAGTATCGGGACTAATGGCTTCAGCAGGACATTCTGGTTCACAGACGCCGCAATCGATGCATTCGTCCGGATTGATGACGAGCATGTTCTCGCCTTCGTAGAAACAGTCGACAGGACAAACCTCGACGCAGTCCGTATATTTGCAACGAATGCAATTATCGGTCACGACATAAGTCATTGTCCAACTCCTGTTGCCACTCTTCCATTTTGAAGAGACGGCTTATCTCTAGTGAACTGACAGTTAAACACGCAGATCGAACATCTGAATGTTTTCGCTCCGGTCACGTCATATGTGTCACGCATATGGTGCTACGGCGTGTGGCTTGCTTGCCAGCTCATGCCTATGCAATCGCCAACGGTGAGGTAACGACTTTATCTCGCCATGACAAGGGTCCAAACGCCGCAATATCACTATGTCACGAACATCTGAAATGACATTTCTTTTGTGCGTGAAAATTCAGAAAATGCTTTTATTTTAGACGGTTAACACGCAATTTCATTCGTTAAAGCATATCAAACTGCGTCATTGCGTCCGCATCATTGACCGCGCAAACGGTCCGTTTCCCGGCGTTCTTTCTTTGTCGGTCGCCCCGCTCCGCTTTCGCGCTGTGGCTTCACCGCTTCAATAGTTTGGGATTGTTGCGTTGGTTTGGGCGTCATATCTTCATAAAGAAGCTGCGCTTCGGGGGCTGGGCCGCGCCGTTCTCCGGGAGCCAAAACCTTGTAGACCAGAATATGCCGATCAAGCGTGATAGTCAGAACATCGCCAATCTTGACTTGATAAGCAGCCTGATCGATCTTTCCGCTATTAACCCGGACGTTACCGCCAGCGGCGAGTTTCGCCGCCAGCGATCTTGATTTAACCACGCGAGCAAAGAACAGCCACTTATCAATGCGCTGTCTCGCAATCGCTTCGGTCACCATTTTACTTCTTCATCTGCTCCTTAAGAGCAAGAAGCTTGGCAAATGGCGAATCGGGGTCAATACGAACTGGACGTTCCTGCTCGACGCGCTTGTTTGCCTGCGGGCTCACGTTATCACGCTTTGGCTGGCGATGATCGCGATTGCCATCGCGAGGCTTGCCTTTAAAGCCTTCACGCTTCTGTCCACGATCCTGACCTTCGCCATCATTACGACGGTTCTTGTCAAAACGCTTTGCGCCACCACGATTATCGCGTGGAGCCTGCGCATCACCACCTTCAGTACCAGCATCCGACTTGCGCGCTTCACCTTGCTGTGGGCGATTGTTGCGCTGACGATTCTGGTTCTGATCCTGATTGCGAGTGCGACCTTCAAAGCGACCCTGACGCCAAAGAAGAATTGGCTTTGGCTCTTCAGCTGAAGCTTCAACTGCTTCTGACGCTGGCTTTGCTTGCGCAACAACCTGAGCAGGTTCGGCCGCAACAGGCGCTGGAACAGGCTCTGCAGCAGGAACTGCAGGTTTCGCTTCGATCGACGGTGCAGAAGCTGGAACTGCCGCTTTGAAGACGGTTTCCTCTTCAACAACCTCAACTTTAGCAGCAGTTGCAGCAGCCGCCGCAAATGCATCGAGCTCGGCAAGCTTTGCCGTGACGGCAGCTGCGTCCATCGCTTCCTGACGATAACCGAGGCTTTTCAGGATTTCTTCCATGTCCTCAGCGGTCGCGCCAAGAATGGACATCATCGCTGGCGTCACAATAAAGCGACCGCCATCAAATGCGCCTTCCGCACGTGTACCTGTGCCCGGACGCCAAGCGAGCGCTGGACGGATGAGATCAGCCAAACGTTCCAGAATATCAATACGAACAGCACGACGGCCCAGCACGCGATAGCCCGCAAGACGATAGAACTGCTGATCGAAAGCCGGATCAACGACAACTGATGTACGGCCAGCGGCCAACACATTGACCACATCGCCATAACCGGCGCGTTCTTTGCCGTCGTTCTTCAATGCCCAAAGCAGCGTGATAAGGCCAGCCGGAGCAGGCTTGAGCAGCATTGGCATGAAAACATGATACGCACCGAAGCGCACACCAAGACGGCGAAGCGCTGCGCGCGAATCCTGATCAAGGCCGCGCACTTCTTCGCTCACATCGCGACGCTGAAGAACACCAAGACCTTCGACGATCTGGAAAGCCAGACCGCGTGTCATGCCGGTCAGCGCATCAGCGGCATTGAGATCTGTCAGAGGCTTCAGAACAGTTTCAATGTGATGAGCGACAAAACGTTCAATGCGTGCCGCGACCTTATCGCGTGCTGGGCCAGTCAGCTGTTCATCAGCCAAAATGACCGCGCGCGGCTTCAGCACATCATCGCCCGCAACAAGCGTGGCGACAGTCGCACCGACCCAGCGCAGAACACCGTCTGAACCAAGGGCAAAATCACCGTTGGGAGCAGCAGCAAAACGCTCCGCACGACGGTCAAATTCGGCGGCCAGCGCCTTTTGTGCAGCCGTCTTTACTGCTTTCGCATCCTGTCCATCGGACTGAACGTCAGCGGTAAAACGGAATCCTTCCAGTTGCCCGACATTATGGCCTTCGACATTTACGTCTCCGGTCGAGCTGATTTCTGCTTCTAGCATAGCATTCTCTCTCAGGCGCCTCATAAGCACGCTTGTCCTGCGGTCTACAAAGCGTTTCGTCAACCTTTCATGCAGCGCGTCGGACAATCTGTCCTCAATTTCGCGCGTCTTTTCCTGCCAGTGTGTCGGATCGGCAAGCCAACCGGGCCTGTGCGACACAAAAGTCCAGGTACGGATTTGCGCGACGCGATGAGACAGAGTGTCGATTTCCCCCTCTGTACTATCGGCGCGGCGCACCTGTTCGCTCATATAATCTTCATCAACGCTCCCTCGGCGGACCAGATCCTGATAAATGGTTGCTATGATATCGGCATGTTGAGCCGGCGCGATCTTACGATAATCTGGGAGCGCACAGGTATCCCACAAAAGTTCAATCCGCGCAGGCGTCGTTGCAAGCCGCACAATGTCTTCGTCTTTCGACAAATTTTCAAGAGCCTGCTGATCAACAGCGGGCAGAGCTTTGGTCAAACCTACAACCGGTGTTGGCGTATCCAAAGAATAGAGCAAGGCATTCAGCGAAGAAAAGTCGAAACGACCCGTTCGCCATTGTAAAACTTTTACCGGATCAAAACTATGGGCTTCGACCCGCTCAACCAATTCGTCATCCAGTGGTTGAACCTGACCCGTCACACCAAAAGTGCCATCGCGCAAATGACGACCAGCGCGACCAGCAATCTGCCCAACCTCGGCAGGTGTCAGATCTCGGAACTGATAACCATCAAACTTGCGGTTCTGCGCAAAAGCGACGTGATCGACATCGAGATTAAGCCCCATGCCAATAGCATCGGTCGCAACCAGAAAATCGACATCACCGGATTGATAAAGCTCGACCTGCGCATTGCGGGTGCGTGGGCTCAATGAACCCATCACCACTGCCGCGCCACCACGCTGGCGGCGGATCAGTTCAGCAATCGCATAAACTTCGTCACTCGAAAAAGCGACAATGGCCGAACGGTTTGGAAGGCGGATAATCTTCTTGGAACCGGCATAAGTCAGATGTGATAAACGCGGACGCGTCACTACCGTGATGCCACGCAGCAGCTTTTCCAAAATACCGCGCATGGTGCCAGCGCCGAGCAGCAGTGTTTCCTGCCGCCCGCGCAGATGCAAAATACGATCCGTAAAAATATGCCCGCGTTCAAGATCGCCAGCGAGCTGCACTTCATCGATAGCCACAAAAGGCATATCCGTGCGACGCGGCAGGGCCTCAACCGTGCAAACAGAATAGCGCGAATTGGGTGGCGTTATTTTTTCTTCGCCGGTGATCAGCGAAACATTGGCCGCGCCCACTCTCTCGACCACACGATTGTAAACCTCGCGCGCAAGCAGGCGCAGCGGAAGACCAATCATGCCACTGCCATGTGACAACATCCGCTCAATCGCGAGATGCGTCTTGCCGGTATTCGTCGGCCCAAGCACCGCAGTCACACCGCGGCCGCTTAAGGTTAGCGGCAGATCATGGGCAGGGAGTTGGTTCATGCCAATTGTAGAATTCCCGGAACAAATGCCATACGTAAAGCTATGCGATAGCACTATATGACTTGAGCCGAAAGCGCTCCTGTTAAGTTTAGACCTATGTTCTTAAAGCAATTCCGGCGCAGTCAAAGCCGCGACTGTTCTAGCCGGAACTCTTGCTTCATGCACCCTCAAAAAAACAAAACGGCTTATCCATGGCATTGCGCCTCAATACACATGATTCACGCTGGGTTTTTAGAGACTCAAACATCTTAACAAATACGCCGTTTAACAAATGGAACGACTCTGGAACGAATCGGCGACGAATCGCTGACTCTGCGCTCTTCGCCTTTTGTTCACGGCAACATATAGATGCTTACGTGTATCTTGCTACTATATGCTGAATCACAATTATTAATGGGCGAGACTTTTCGAGTATGAAACTGCGATTCTGTTCACCTTTGTATTTAATCAGCAACATCCTTAGAGCGAGATTAAATCACCTGTTTCTAAATTATCTTTTTTTTCCGAGCCTTAGCTCAACTCAGACCGGTTAAAAGCGTCTTTTCATTAACCTTCAGTTCAAAGCCAGAACGAATCGGCGACGAATCGCTGATAGATCGAGTTTCCGTGTTTGTTCTCACAATATGTAGTAGCTCTGTCGCTGGAATCCCCATAGGGCAGCGCATAGTGGCTGCCCTATTGTCGTTTCAAAACGTATCAGCGTTAACTTTTAAGTTGTTTAAAGCCGCTCCACACACATGGCCACACCCATGCCACCACCGATGCAAAGCGTAGCAAGACCGCGCTTTGCGCCACGGCGTTTCATCTCATAAAGAAGCGTTGTCAGCACGCGTGCACCTGATGCGCCTATCGGATGCCCGATAGCGATCGCCCCGCCATTCACATTGACGATCTCTGGATTAATCCCCAGATCACGCACCACAGCACAGGATTGCGCGGCAAACGCCTCATTGGCTTCAACCAAATCAAGATCAGCAACCGTCCAGCCAGCTTTTGCAAGGGCTTTGCGCGTAGCAGGGATTGGTCCGGTTCCCATGATCGATGGATCGACACCAGCTGTTGCCCAGGAAACAATACGCGCAAGCGGCTCTACACCACGCTTTGCAGCCTCATCGGCATCCATCAGGACCAGCGCGGCAGCACCGTCATTGATGCCGGACGCGTTGCCAGCCGTCACTGTGCCTTCTTTATCAAAAGCAGGCTTCAGCTTGGTCAGTGCTTCGATAGTCGTCCCTACACGAATATATTCGTCAGCAGACACAACCGTTTCACCTTTTCGGCTTTTCACAGCAAACGGAACAATTTCGTCATCGAAGCGCCCGGCCTTTTGCGCGGCCTCTGCCTTGTTCTGCGAAGCAAGCGCGAAACTGTCCTGCTCATCACGACTAAGATGCCATTGTTTTGCAATGTTCTCCGCGGTGATACCCATATGATAACCGTGGAAAGCATCGGTAAGGCCATCCTTGATCATCGTATCGATCATCTTAAAGTCGCCCATCTTCACGCCACTGCGCAGATGCGCGCAATGCGGCGCCATCGACATTGATTCCTGGCCACCTGCCACAATGATTTTCGCATCACCCGAAAGAATCTGCTGCATGCCAAGCGCCACGGCGCGCAGACCGGAACCGCAAAGCTGATTGATTGAAAACGCGGTCGCCTCAACCGGACAACCAGCGGCCATAGCGGACTGACGGGCGGGGTTCTGCCCCTCACCTGCCGTCAGCACCTGCCCGAGAATAACTTCATCAACGTCCGCTGCATCAACACCGGCGCGCTCAAGCGCTGCCTTGATTGCAACGGCTCCGAGTTCATGTGCGGGTACATTGGCGAAGGCGCCATTAAACGCCCCCACAGCGGTACGCGCGGCACTGGCGATAACGATTGCTTTCTGGGCATGTGATGCAGTCATTCTTTCCTCCTTGAAAATTACCGACAGAGAAAGACCAAAACGCATCGCTTTGCAAGTTTCGTGCAATACGGCGATGCGAAGTATTTTTGCTCAAATCAATAATCTGTTTCGTCATTAAGCGCGCAGTTAAAGCCACACGCCTCGCGCAACACGCGTTAAGTTGAGATGACGAAAACCAAGGAGACCACCATGTCCGCTCTGACTCTAGAAAAGGCCAATGCCATCATCACAGCAGCTTTTGCAAAAGCTACGGAATTGAAGCTAAAGCCGTTGGCAGTATCAGTTTTTGATGCCGGCGGTCATCTGAAGGCTTTTCAAAAACAGGACGGTGCATCGATTCTTCGTTTTGAAATCGCATCCGGAAAAGCTTTCGGCGCTCTCGCTGTCGGCGCTGGGTCACGCTGGCTCAACAACCAGGCAAAAGACCGACCGCATTTCCTTGAAGGACTATCGAATGTCTCCGGCGGCAGAATCGTGCCAGTGCCTGGCGGCGTCCTCATCAAGAATTCCGACAACGAAATAATCGGAGCAGTCGGCATCTCTGGCGACACCTCAGACAATGATGAGCTAGCCGCTATTGCCGGAATTGAAGCCAGCAATTTTGCGGCTGATGCGGGCTAACCCGAAACCGGAAGCCGGGCATAACTGCCCGGCCTCCTTCGCTATTTCATATAACGTTGTTGCTAGCAAAATGAACAACCGTACCCGGCTCAGCTTTTGATAAACTACCTATATTACAAGGTGTATCTGACATTTCTTTGGTTATATCTTCATTATAAGTCGTATTATTTATAATATAAAACAGTGACAATGTAGAATTTACAGAAAAACCTGCATTCAGAATAGCAGCTTTTAAATAGCTATCCATTTCTCCACCCCAATATTTAATAAAATATCTATATTAAAAATTACTATTATTTAATAAAGCATTTCAATTGCGGCAGAATTTTGTTTTTTTACCATATGATAAAATTATATATTTGTTTTTGAAAAAATTACTTTCAAAAAACAACAAAATAAAACGCCGCCCCCGGATACCGGAAACGGCGTTTTTGAAAATCATCTTTCAGCTGCAAAGCAGCTTAAGACTATTCCTTAGCTTCGAGGACCTGACGACCACGATACATACCGCTCTTAAGGTCGATATGATGTGGACGACGAAGTTCGCCCGAGTTCTTATCCTCGACGTAAGTCGGGGCCTTGAGTGCGTCTGCCGAGCGGCGCATGCCGCGCTTCGACGGTGACGTTTTGCGTTTAGGTACTGCCATGGATTCAGCTCCACTGATCGATCAATAAACGTCCGGCACGGCCCCGAGGAGCCTGTCACATCGGACAAAATTCCGGAAAGTCACGTGCCTATACACGCTCTCGCGGCATTTGACCAGCGGAGTCTTATCTTTTTTCCAGCTATTGAACACAAGTGACGTAAGGTCCGGCGCGTGAAGCGCGTCCAGCAACAATACGCGAGATACGTTGCATGTTGCGCGTGGGCTTTGCTGGATTGCGAAGCGTTGGATTGGGAAGCGTTACCGCGAGCAACGCGGATTGCTGTGCATTCAGCCGCGATGCGGGCCGTTTGAAGTAATGCTGAGCCGCCGCCTCAATGCCGTAGATACCCGGGCCCCACTCAGCAATATTGAGATAGATCTCCATAATGCGTCGCTTTGACAGCACGGCATCGGCAGCCAGCGCCAATGGAAACTCCAGTCCCTTGCGCACATAAGACCGGCCATTCCAGAGGAAAAGATTCTTCACTGTCTGCATAGTGATCGTAGAAGCTCCACGACTGGGCGCACCATCCCTGTCTAGCACAAGACTGAGCTGGTGCCAGTCCACGCCGCCATGGCTGCAAAACTGTCCATCCTCAGCCATCATCACCGAGTTCACCAGAACCGGCGCAACATCGTCGATACTCACCCACTGCCGATCAACACCTTGAAAAAGAACGTAGTCCTTTACCATCAAAGTTGAAATCGGGCGCACAAAAGGAAGCGAGTAGAGTAGAATCAGGAAAAGCGGAACAATGGCAAGACCGATCAAAATCTTGAGCATAAGGGCAATCCTGCCACCCCAAACGGGATCAGCCAAGTAATTGCGACCATCTTTGCTCCTGAGAATGATTTTTGCCACATCCACCGCCCGTTATTCCATATCAAGCGACATAAACTATTCCTTAACAATAATGAACCTGATTCCATAAAGCTTCTGACAAGAAACAAACTGTTTGATGACCGCTTGATGAAAAAAACTGTGCTGATCGTTGTGCCCAGTTGACCAAATCTGCACTTTCGTCCATCCCCTTGGATATGGAAAACGTGTCTGTCGATTTTGCTCAATCCCTGCATCTGCGTGCTCTCGAAGTCGAGACAATGCTGGTCGGGCTTCTGGATCTTCGTTTACGTACCGGTGAAGTGGCGCGCCCCGAGCGATTACTTGCTGCAATGCGCCATGGCGTATTGAACGGCGGCAAAAGACTGCGCCCCTTCCTTGTTGTTGAGAGTGCCGCGATGTTCGGCCAGCACAGCGATTCAGTGCTGCGCGTGGCAGCGGCACTGGAATGCATTCACTGCTATTCGCTTGTGCATGATGATCTGCCTGCCATGGACAATGATGATATGCGGCGCGGTCAGCCAACCGTGCATAAGGCTTTTGATGAAGCCGCAGCAATCCTCGCAGGCGACAGCCTGCTGACCTATGCTTTCGATATCGTCGCCTCAGACGAGACCGATCTGCCCGCAAGCATCCGCATCGAACTCGTATCGGCGCTTGCGCGTGCATCGGGCATTGGCGGCATGGCGGGTGGTCAGGCGCTTGATCTGATGGCGGAAGATAATAAGCCCGATGAAGCAGGCATTATCACGCTGCAAGCCATGAAAACAGGCGCGCTGATCCGCTTTGCTTGTGAAGCGGGTGCGATCATTGCAGGAGCATCACGTGAAGACCGCGAGCGCATGGCGGAGTTTGGCTCAGCCATCGGCCTCGCCTTCCAGCTTGCAGACGATCTTCTGGACGTGACTGCTGATGCAGCCATAATGGGCAAAGCAACTGGAAAAGATGCAGCCGCAGGCAAAGCCACGCTCGTGTCGCTTCATGGCATCGACTGGACCCGCAAGCAACTCTCAGGACTTGTTGAACAGGCTGAAAGCCTTCTTGAGCCATTTGGCGACGATGCAACTATTCTCAAACAGGCCGCGCGCTTCATCGCAGAACGCCAAAGCTAGTTAAGAAGCGACTTTCTGACCAAGCCCGAAGCGGTTCTCGATATATTCGGCAACCATCTTCTGGAAATCAGCGGCAATCTCAGGTCCGCGCAGCGTCGTAACCTTCTTGCCATCGACAAAGACTGGTGCGGATGGCGTTTCGCCCGTGCCCGGAAGCGAGATGCCAATATCGGCATGTTTCGATTCGCCCGGACCATTGACGATGCAGCCCATGACCGCGACCGAGAGCCCTTCAACACCGGGATATTTCTCGCGCCAGACAGGCATGCTGCGGCGAATATCATCCTGAATATTCTGCGCCAGTTCCTGAAACACCGTTGACGTCGTTCGTCCGCAACCCGGACACGCTGCAACAATTGGAATAAACTGGCGAAAGCCCATGGTCTGCAACAATTCCTGCGACACCTGAACTTCGCGTGTGCGATCGCCACCCGGCTCTGGTGTAAGCGAAATGC
>Ga0308165_1006094_pt1 | contig 10817 bp, 6 predicted proteins | sample PhyWR2_FD_201032 | JGI IMG/M metagenome (GOLD analysis project Ga0308165, IMG submission 201032) | Phyllosphere microbial communities from UC Gill Tract Community Farm, Albany, California, United States - DLSLW.R2 | ecosystem: Host-associated > Plants > Phyllosphere > Unclassified | place: USA... | reverse complement strand
TGCCACTTATGCCTGTTCGCCCCCCGCGCAATTTTCACACAAGGACCTGGACGGTGTTGTCCTCAACCAACACGGTGTTCGCGCCGAATGTGTAGACATCGTAGACTACGCCGTTGACCGTCTGCACGGTGCCGGTGTCGCTTGCGCCCACAATGCTCAGCACATCGTTGCTTTCGCCCGTGATCTGGAGCGTATTGTTGGCATCAGTGATCGCTGTGATTTCAGGCGCGGTCAGCGTCAGCGTACTGCCGAGATCGCCGGTGCCCAGGTCGATCCGTTCGACATTGGTGAACGTGCCAACTCCGACACCGTAATCGAGGTCGATGCCATTCGCGAGCAGTACCGTATCGAAGCCAGTTCCCCCATCGACGTTGAAAAAGTTCGTGGCGGTAAGCTGGACGGTGTCATCGCAGGGTCCGGCGGCGACGTGATCGCCCGTTCCCACGTTGAAGATCAGGTCATAACCGCTGCCGCCGTTGATGTGTTCAACTGTGGCAGTGCCTGCCATCACATCATGGCCAATAGTGCCGTTTACATCGACCTGGCCCAGGTTCAGCAATAGCCCGTTCGGGCTGAGGTCCAGCAGATAAGCGGCACTTTCATTGCCCTGCTGGTCTACAGACACCACGCCGAACGATATCTGTGCCCCCAGGTTGAGGATGTCGGTGATGCTCAGCCCCAGGTGGGTCAACGTGGCGGCGGAAAGCAGATTGATCGAGAAATGGCCGCTGCTATCAGCCGTGACCGGCAACAACGCCAAATTTAGTGCCGGGGTGATCAGGCGAACCTCAACCGTCGAATTAGGCTCGCTCGTGCCGGTGAAGCCGAAGCGCGGGTCCAGCGGATTGAGGCTTACGTTAAGGGCGAAATTGCCCACCGTCACCGGCTGTTCGATGTTGGATCCGACCGCGATCGTGGCGACGCTACTGGTATTGCCGGCAGAGTCGGTGCCGGTGATGGAAAGTTGCGTGTCCAGCAACTGGTTCCAGCCAAGCGGCAGGCCAAGGCCAGTCAGCAGATTCAGCGTTGCCACGCCGTTGTTGTCGGCAGTGACCGAGGTGCTGATATTGGTGCCGCCCGCATCGGCATTGATCGTCAGTTCGGTGCCGGGCGCTGTGGAGATCGTCAGCAGGTTATTGGTCAGCATCAGCGCAGGTGTTGGCGGAGGGCTAGTGTCGACAGTGAAGGCAACAGGTGAGGAAGAAGCACCGCTGCCCAAGCTTCCGGTGATCGTCGCAGCGCCTTGGGGGAATGCGCCCAGCCCGGCCGTCGGGACAATGCTCAGCACTACCGCGCCCACCAGCAGGTCACCGGAGGTTAGCACATGCGTGGCCTGCGCCTGATATCCGCCCTGTCCGTTGAAATGGGCGGCTATCACTTGCCCTACCTGCATGGTCGGGCGCAGCGCCACTTCGACCTGAATACCGTCGGCTGCCTCTGCCGCGTTGACGAAGCCGTCGATGGCCTCACCCACTTCGATAACGGGCGGGGTTATGTCGGGTACGATAATGGTCGAGGACGGGCCCTGGTTACCGGCGGCGTCAGTGGCGATAGCGCTGATTGTCTCGCCCAGGATCAGCGGAGGGTTGAGCGGCAGTGAAAATATGCCTGTGGCGTCGATATTGACGGTGATCGAATTGGTGGTATCGCCATCGATCACGATTGCGACCTGGCTGTCAGGTTCGGCCGATATGGTGAGCAGGGCGCCGCCGGGCGATAGTAGCAGTCCCGGTGCGACAGGGGGGACGGCATCGACCGCGATGATGGCCGGGCCGCTGGTGTTGCCTACCTCATCGCGGGCGACAGCGGTAACGAGCGTGCCGTCCGGCAGCGGGATCGTGGGTGTGAAGCTCCAGTTGCCGCTGATGTCCGTTACGACTTCGGCAATCGTCTCCCCCTCAGCATTGGTCAGGATGACGGTGGTTTCGGGTTCAGCGATGCCAGCCAGCGTAACACCGTTGCTGACGTCGATCGACGGTATACCCGGGGGCAGGGAATCGACGACGGTGCTGGCCGGAGGGCTGGTATTGCCAGCCTCGTCTACCGCGACAGCGTCTACCAGGGTTTCGTTGAACAGTGGGAGAAGGGGCGTGAAGGTCCAGTTCCCTTCATCGTCTGCCGTTGTCTGGCCGATGGCATTGCCCAGTCCATCGGCGAGCAGGATGGTGACACCCGGATCGGCCGTTCCTGCCAGCATGACGCCGTTAGTGAGGTCGATCGTCGGAGAAAGCGGTGCGACGCCGTCCACAGTGGTGCTGACGACATTACTGGCGTTGCCTGCGGCATCGACCGAAATGGCGATGACAACGGTTCCGTCAGGCAATTGCAGCAATGGCGTAAAGGACCAGTTGCCGTCTTCATCGGCGATTACCTGACCGATCGGCAGGCCGAGATCGGGAATGATAGGGCCTGGAAACGGGTTGTCGGTGCCATCGGACAGGATCACCGTCGAATTTGGTTCGGCCGTGCCGGTAACTACAGAACCGTTAGTGGGGTTGATGGTCGGTTCGGCGGGGGGGGTGGAATCGATCGTCGTGCTCGAGGGCGCGCTTGTGTTTCCTACTGCATCCTGGGCGATGATCGCCACTGTCGAGCCATTGGCCAGTGCGGCGGCAGGAGTGAAGTTCCAGCTGCCGTCGATATCCACCGTGACCTGGCCAAGCGTATTGCCATCCCCGTCGGTCAGGGTGAGGAGGGTTCCGGCCTCGGCGCTACCGCTGAGTTCCGTGCCGTCGCTGGGGTCGATCTGCGGCGGAGCAGGTGGCAATGCATCTACCGTGGCGCTGGTCGACGGGCCGGTATTGCCGACGGCATCCTGTGCGACCGCATTGACGACTGTTCCGTCCGGAAGCGGTGATCCTGGCGTGAAACTCCAGGCGCCGTTTTCGTCCGCAACGGTCTGTCCGATGATGTTGTCATCACCATCCGTCAGAAGGATGGAGGCGTTTACCTCCGCCGTGCCGGTGACGATCGATCCGTTTGTAAGGGCTATCGTGGGGGCTGGCGGCGGCACGGCGTCTACCGTTACGCTGGCCTGCGGCCCGATGTTGCCCACCGCGTCGGTTGCGACCGCGTTCACTACAGTGCCATCCGGCAAGGGGAACAGCGGCGTGACGCTCCAAGTGCGGTCATCGTCTGCGGTGGTCTGGCCGATGGGATTGCCGTTGCCGTCGGTCAGGGTGACAATCGCATTGGGTTCGGCTGTACCGGAAAACACCAATCCATTGCTGGCCGTTATCGTCGGCGCTGCCGGCGCTGCCGCATCCACCGTAGTTATGGCCGGCATACTGCCATTGCCCGCTGCATCCTGTGCCAGCGCGTTGACTACCGTGCCATCGGACAAAGGGAAGTCTGGTGTGAAAACCCAGTCGCCGTCACCGTCAACGGCGGCTTCACCTATGACGAAGCCATCGTCGTTGGTCAGTATAACCGTCGATCCGGGTTCTGCCGTCCCGGTCAGCATTATTCCGTTCGTCGGGTCTATGGTGGGGGCCGATGGCGGCATGGCGTCTACCGCGGCGCTGGCTGTCGATCCGATGTTGCCCGTGGGATCCTGCGCCACTGCATTGACTATGGTGCCATCTGCCAGAGCCGATCCGGGGATAACGCTCCAGACACCATCATCGTCAGCGATGGCCTGGCCGATGGCATTTCCCTCGTCATCGGTGAGCGTGACAAGCGCGGCAGCCTCTGCCGTACCGGATATGACTGAGCCGTTTGTGGGATTGATGACCGGGGCTTCGGGCGGTGTGGAATCGATTGTGATGCTGGCTGCTTGGCTCGTATTACCGACGGCATCTGCCGCGACCGCGTTGACCACGGTACCATCGGGTAAGGGGACAGCGGGTGAAAGGCTCCATGCTCCGTCATCGCCCGCCGTGATCTGGGCGATGAGATTGCCATTCCCATCCGTCAGGATAACAGTCGCGCCGGCTTGTGCCGTGCCGGCCAGGATTTCGCCGTTGCTGAACTCTATCGTTGGTGTGGGGGGAGCGGCGGCATCCACCGTAGCACTGGCCTGAGCGCCGGTGTTTCCAGCGGCGTCGCGCGCTGCTGCATTGATCACCGTACCATCGATGAAGGGCGAAGCCGGCGTAAAGGTCCAGTTGCCATCGTCATCTGCCGTGACCTGGGCGATGGGATCGCCGGCGCCGTCTGTCAGGATCACCGTAGACCCGGCTTCGGCGGTCCCAGATACACCGGTGCCATTGGGAGGTATGATCGTGGGGATAGGCGGCGGGACGGCATCAATCGTAGCACTGGCCTGAGCGCCGATATTTCCGGCCGCGTCGCGCGCTGCAGCGGTGACGACCGTTCCATCCGTCAGAGGTGTGGCGAATGTGAAGCTCCATGCACCGCCGGCATCGGCGCTAGCCTGCCCTATCGGATTGCCACTGGCATCGGAAAGCAGCACCGTGGCACCGGCTTCAGCCATGCCGCTGACGGATGTTCCGTTCGAAGGCGCGATGACCGGAGCAGCGGGCGCAAGCGCATCTACAGTAATGGTCGCAGCCGGCCCCGCTTCGCCAAGGTCGTTTACCGCTGCGGCGGTGATGACGGTGCCGTCGGGCAGCGGCGTTTGCGGCGTGACGGACCATGTGCCGCCGCTGCCGATGACGGCCAGGCCAATTGTATTGCCCGCCCCATCGGTAAGCACCACTGCAACTCCGCTCTGCGCGGTTCCGGTGAACAGTATGCCATTGCTAGGGTCGATCACAGGCGCAGTTGATGGTGGGGGAGACAAGTCCGGAGCGGTGATGGTTATGGCAGCGCTGGTGTTGCCGGAAAAATCGGTGAGCCTGACACTGATCTGCTGACCGTTGTCGACGGCAACAGCGAAGAGAATCGCGAAAGTGCCGGCGGCGCCGACTTGGGCGGTGTAATCTGCCTCTCCATCGCCATCGATATCGACGGTTACGGTGCTGCCGGGTTCGCCAGTGCCGCTAAGAGTGGTTCCATCGGCGGAGATTGCCACTTCCGCAGGCGGGCTCGGCGCGGTGATGTCGGGCGCAGTAATGGTTGCGGCGGGCCCCGTATTGCCGGCGGGGTCGCGCACCGTGACACTGACCGTTTCGCCATTCAGGAGCGCCGGGGAAAGCGTGACGGTGAAAGTGCCGTTCGCGCCGACGGTTGCCGAATAGTCTGTAGTGCCGTTGCCGCCGACATCCACGATGACCGTTGCACCGGCCTCGGCGCTGCCGGTCAGGCTGGTGCCTGCAGCGTTGATTGTCAGGTTTGTGGCCGCAGCAGGCGCGGTTGTATCGGGCGGGGTGACGGGGGTATCGTTCCTTTCGCTGGCGCTGCCCGCCGCTGCGACCGCGACACCGACGCCGCCAAGGAGGGCGAGCGGGATGATGGCGCCGGCACCTAGTCCGGCGCCGCCAGTTGCGGCAGCGGCGCCTGCAGCCCCCGTTCCGGCAGTTGTGAAGCCGGCAGCGGCATCCATGGGTACATAACTGGCGGCTGAAAGGCTGCCGCCCGCCGCTTCGCTCACGTCAGCCGCTACCAGTTCATCATCCTGGACCAGCAGCAACTGCGAGGCCTTGGCCGGATCGACGTAGAAGTTCGCGATGCGTACCACTTCGCCGGACTTCAGATGCACCAGCAGGTCCGCGCCTTCTCGCGTGTAGCCGGCGACCGTCGCGGGCGCGACGTTCAACGCCACGCTGCCGCCGGTAGGGACCGCCACCGTGCCCTCGATCGCCTGGACTGGCGCGGAACCGATACCGGCGGTTGTCGACGAAATCTTTGTGGCGACAGGCATTTTACGATCTCCCACGAAAGGCGAACCCGGATTGGAGGACCCCGGTGTCACGGCGAGCGCAACGCACGATCAGGACGTGGCATGGGGTGAAAACCTCGATCCCGGCCGAGGAAGACCACGCCGCATCATCCGGCCGCGTAGATGCCGAATTTCGCAATATTTTCTGCTGTTAGCCGTCTTGATTTTGCACGGATGGGGATAGGGGTTTGGCAGGATTCGCCAATTCGGAACTCGTCCGATTTCGATTGAATTGTCCGGGAACCAAATGCTTCCGCAGCTTAGCGAAATCCTGCCGCATCCCGGAGGCTCGAAAACGGATGAAGTTGATGCCGCGCAGGATAAGGGAGCAAGGCTTGGGGCTCGGCGGCGATGGCGCGAGCAGCCTAAGCCAGCCAATCCTGCGCCTGGACGGGTAGACATGAGGGGCGGCGAGCTTGCGGCGACTTACCGCATCATGACGATGATCATCCGGGAGCCTTTGGCGGGCGGCGGATGTTTTCCACGTCCTGCCAACCATTTCACACCAGTCATGGCTATCTGCAAAGAATGTGCTATGGGCGTCGACGCTGATGTCGCCATCGACGGATATCGGGCCGCTTCAGCTGCTCCCTTTGTCCCTTAGTTGCTTCGCGAAGCCGGGATGCACCACGTTGGTGTATGCCCGCCAACCTCGGACAAGGAATGCGTCCCATGATTACCGGAAAAGTAAAGTTCTTCAACGCCGACAAGGGTTATGGTTTTATCGCGCCTGAGGGCGGCGGTGACGACGCTTTCGTGCACATCTCGGCCGTTGAGCGCGCTGGCATGCGCACCCTCGACAAGGAACAGCGCGTTTCTTACGAGCTGGAAACCGATCGCCGTGGCAAGACCTCGGCCGTCAACCTTCAGCCGGCCTGAACGGTTTAACGGAAGCGGCGCGCCTTTCAGGTGCGCCGCTTTTCCGATTCAAGATGATCAGAAGAGAACTAGGTAGCAGTTGATGGCAGGATACAAGGAACCGGGCATTCAGGACCGGGTGAATGCCGCCGCGCAGGCTCGGGCGAAAGCCCTTGAGCTGCTGAAGTCGAAGGCCCCGATCGACCCGGCCGTGCAGGCAGAGCGTCTGGCGAAGGCCGCCGAACGCGAGGCCGCTCAGGCCGCAAAGCGCGAGGCCACCAAGGCCGCCCGTGAAGCGAAGATTGCTGAAAAGGCTGCGAAGGCCGAGCAGGCAAAGCTTGACGCGATCGCGGCTGCCCCGCCTCCCGAACTTACCGAAGCCGAACGCAAGGCGGCTCGCGATGCGAAGTACGCTGCGCGCAAGGCACGCCGGAAGTAAACTGACACTTCCGAAAGGTGCCGTGATGATCGAGCCAATGCTGCAGCCAACGGCGGAAGACGAACTGATCGGCACCGCTCGCGTGCCCGATGGCGTGGAGCTGAAGCTCGTGCGCAATGGCGATGATTTCGCCATCCTTCTCGACCGCAACGAGCTGATGAGCACGGACATCATCGCATCGGAAGAAGCGCTCGCGACGATGACGTGCGAGCGTCTGGGCGACCGTGCAGCGCCGCAACTGCTGATCGGTGGTTACGGTATGGGCTTCACCCTGCGCGCCGCGCTTGCCGCACTGGGCGACGATGCGAGCGTGACGGTGGTGGAGATCGTCCCCGAGATCATCGAATGGGCGCGCGGCCCGATGCGGGAACTGACGGGTAATTGCCTGGAAGATCCGCGCGTCGTGCTCGTCAGCGACGATGTCGCGATGCTCATCGATTCGGGGCGGGACGCTTACGACGCGATCCTGCTCGATGTCGACAATGGCCCCGAAGGGCTCACGCGGCGTTTGAATGACCACCTTTATTCGCCGCACGGCCTGCGGGCTGCCATGGCTGCGCTCAGGCCCGGCGGCGTGCTTGCCATCTGGTCTGCTACTCCCGAGCCCAAGTTCACCGTTGAACTGGCGGAAGCCGGTTTCGAGGTGGAGGCATTGGAAGTGAAGGCTTACACCAACGGCAAGGGCCACGATCACGTGATCTGGTTCGCCCGGAAAGCCTGAGTATAGACGGGCCGGCGCAAACCGGCTCGCAAGGCTTCAGACTTCGTTGAGTTCGGTCACGAATTCGTAGCGGTCGCCGCGATAGACCGAGCGGGTGAATTCGACGATGCGACCGTCAGGGATCCGCGTCTTGCGTTCGATCCGCAGAACCTCGGAATTCTGTTCCACGCACAGGATACCGGCTTCGGTCGGCGTCGCCAGCGAGGCGCGTACACGCTGGGTCCCAGACGTGGGGCGAAAACCGTGGCTTTCCAAAGCCTGGTAAAGTGAATCTCCCAGACTTTCGAGATCCGGCATGAAGACGGCCGGGATCACCGCATGCTCGATCGCAAGCGGCTCACCGCCGGCCAGGCGCACTCGGCCGAGACGTGCGACCTTTGCTGTCGTCAAGACATTGAGCGCGGCGGCTTCTTCTTCTGTGGGCTGGGCGTAGGACTTGTAGATCCACACCACGCCGGGGTCTTCCCCGCGTGAGCGGGTGTCATCGGAAAAGCTGCTGAGTTTCGCGCCGGGCGCCTCGATCCGCCGCGCGACGAAAGTGCCCGAGCCCTGTTTGCGGAACAGAACGCCTTCGTCGATCAACTGTTCGATGCCCTTGCGCACGGTAACGCGCGACATGCCCGCCATCTCGCTGAGATCTCGCTCGGAGGGAAGGGCGCTGCCCGGATCGATGCCGCCGCTGCTGATATGCTCGCGCAGGGACCGCGCAAGCTGCAGGTACAGCGGCGTCCCTTCGTCACTGCGAGTCCAGGCAATGTCACGCATCTTCGATCAATCTCGCCTTTTCAGGACCTGCAGGACTTCGCGCAGACTACCCCCGTGCGCCTCAAGGAGAGCGCGTCCTTCTTCGAGGGGAACCCCCATGGCGACGATCACGCCGAGACGGATCTCTCCGCCCGCCGTTTCGAGCGCTTGGGCCGCCACGCCGGTATCCACTCCAGCGATATCCTGGACCATGCCGCGCCCGCGTTGCAAGAGCTTCGCATTGGATATGCGCATGGCGACCATCCGGCCCTGATAGACGAGGCCCCGACGGATCATGATCGCGGTGGAGAGAAGGTTGAGCACAGCCTTCTGCGCCGTGCCCGCCTTCATGCGGGTGGACCCGGCGACGATCTCACTGCCGGTGACCGCGACAATCGCGTGCTCGGCCTTTTCGCCCAGCACCGATCCGGCGTTGTTGGCGATGGCGATGGTCAGCGCGCCGGCTGCACGGGCCTGCTCGATCGCGGCGACGGTGTAGGGCGTGCGGCCGCTGGCGGCGACGCCGATCACCACATCTGCCGGGCCGACGGCGTGACCGATGATCTCGGTGCGCCCGGCCTCGACATCGTCCTCGGCGTTTTCATAGGCTTCGGTCAGCGCGCCTGTCCCGCCGGCCATGAGGAAGATCATCCGCTCCATCGGCCAGCCGAAGGTCGGGTACAGTTCGGTCCCGTCCTGCACGGCGAGGCGGCCCGAAGTGCCGGCGCCGACGAAGACCAGCCGGCCATTCTCGCCAAGGCGCTTGGCAGCTTCCTCGGCCGCGCGGGCGATGGCTGCGGTCTGCGACTGGATCGCGGCGATGGCCGCCATCTGGCCTTCGAGCATCGCTTCCACCGCCAGTTCGGTAGGCCAGAGGTCGAGGTCGAGGTAACGGGGGTCGAGCGTTTCGGTCTTCATGATTTTCCTGGTGTCCCTGTTGGGCGCATCAATGTTTGGCAGGCTTGGTCTGAGCGGTCAGGGCCTGTTGCCCCGTGCCCGCAGGCGCGGCGCAGACCACGAAGGCCACGACTGTACCGATGCAAAGCTGGAAGGGGAACGAAAGCCCGTTCAGGATGGTCGGCAGGCCCAGCGCATGAGCGATCCCCGGCTGCAGCAGCAGGATGGTGACGAAGCCTACCAGCAGCGAGGCGATGACCGAGCCGGTGTTCCCGCGATTGGTGAACAGCGCGGTGAAGTACACACCCAGCAGCCCGGCATAGGTGAACACCATCACCTGCAGCGCGAATTCCAGCAGGCCCATGCTCGAATACCGCTGCCAGTAGAACGAGACGATCGCCATCAGGAACATCGCAAAGCCGATCACACCCATGCCGGCGCGTCCGGCCTGAACGTAGTGGTGTTCGGCCACCGGAGCGACAGTGGTGGCACGCTTCTCGCGCCACGGGCGATAGAAGTCCTGCACCAGCACCGAGGACATTGCGTTGAGCGCCGAATTGGTCGTCGCCACCGCCGCCGCGCAGATGCCTACGGTCACCAGACCGCGCAGGCCGCCAGGAAGCTGGGTGAGGATGTAGTGCATGAAGATCGAGATCTTCTCGCCGCCGAATTCGTTGCCCGCAGCGGCGGTGGCGCCGCCCATCAGGTCGGGCCGGTCGTAAAAGATGTAGAGTAGCAGGCCGATGACGATGAACATGCCTACCACCGGCACCGTCGCGATGACCGAAAGGTAGAGGCTGCGTGCGCCGGTCTTGGCGTCCTTGCACGAAAGCAGGCGCTGGGTGGTGTCCTGGTCCATACCGGCGTTGGCGATGTAGAGCAGCGCCAGGCCGGTGACGATCGCCAGCATCGAGAACGGGCGCGACAGGTCGAACGAAAAGTCGAAGACCTTGAGCTTGTCGATGCCTTCGGGCGTGTTTGAAAGCCCTGCTATGATGTCGCCGGTCGAATCCGGGATCGACATGCGCAGGAACACCAGAACAGCGATGGCGGAGCCAAGGTAGACGACAAACTGGATAAGGTCGTTCCACAGCACCGACTTCAGACCACCGACGAACGTGAACATCACGCTTGCCACGACCAGCACGGCTGCCGCGATCATGATCCCCTGCGCCTCGACAGTGCCGGTGATGACCATCGCCAGCGCAATCGCGGCAAGATAAACGCGCGCACCGCCCGCAAACACGCGGCCGACGAGAAACATCCCGCCCGCCCAGCGCGTGGCTTTCTCGCTGAAGCGCAGCGTCAGCAGTTCATAGGCGGTGGTGGCTTTGATCGCGTAGAAACGCGGGATCATCACATGGGCGACGAAGATC
>Ga0308165_1006093_pt1 | contig 10818 bp, 15 predicted proteins | sample PhyWR2_FD_201032 | JGI IMG/M metagenome (GOLD analysis project Ga0308165, IMG submission 201032) | Phyllosphere microbial communities from UC Gill Tract Community Farm, Albany, California, United States - DLSLW.R2 | ecosystem: Host-associated > Plants > Phyllosphere > Unclassified | place: USA... | reverse complement strand
TACTGATGGGAATGTCCCGACTGAGAGGGACACCTGAAGACCATAACCCACATGCGGCGGCATTGTCACATTTGGATAACATACGAGGTCCCGCTCTCGAATTCCGCAAACGTTTGGATGTTACCTCCGTCCCGGGTTTAAGCTCGGCTAATAGCCATGGCGTGCAGCCCGGTAACGGTGCGGACACGGGCGCGAGGGGGATGCTGCTGGCCCCACGGCACGGGCCGTTTCCATGCCGACGGTTCCCGGTCGGACCGCTAGGCTGATTACATGCCAGATTTCGACCGGTTCCGCGTGCTGCTCGAAGAGGAGCGGGCGCGGCGGCTGGAGCTGCTGCCGGCGCTGCGGGCCGACATAGACGCGGCGAATTCGGCCCGGCAGGACTCCAATGTCGATGACGAGCACGATCCCGAAGGGGCCACGATCGCCTTCGAGCTCTCACAGGCTTCGGCGCTCCTGAAGCAGAGCTCGGCCGGCCTGGACCAGATTGACGCGGCGTTGGCCCGCCTGGCCGCGGGGACCTACGGCGCCTGCGCAGTATGCGGTGAACCCATTGCGGAAGGCAGGCTGGAAGCGCGGCCGTGGACGCCGTTTTGTCTCCGGCACGCCTCGTCCGGCCGGGGACGATGACCGGCCCTACGGAGGTGGTGTCCGCCGCGGTGGAGTTCGTTGACCGGACCCTCCAGAACGAAGGCGCCTGGTATCGGGCGGACGACGTCGGGAACCGGCTGGGCTGGGCGCTGGACTCTTATGGCTCTTCCATCGGAGCGGTGCGCGGCACGGTGCGCGACACGCTGCGTAAATTCAAGGACCTGGACCATGACGCCACGGTGATGCTTGCTTCCGCCCTGTGGGGACAGCCCAGGCCCGGCTCCCGCCCGGTGTTTGAGCGCCGGTTGGCGGCGGTGGTGCTGTTGCAGTCAAGGGTGCGGCTGCTTCGGCACTCGGACCTGACCCGGCTCGAAGGCTTCCTGCGTTCCGCCCAGGCCGCTGACCTGACCCAACCTCTCCTTGCCGACGTCCTGGTGCCGCTGCTGTCCGGCCTCGGGGAGCGCGAGCGCCACCGGGCCGGTGTGGTCCTGGCCCGGTGGCGGGACGACCCCGACCCGCAGCTTCAGGAGGCGGCAGCCGCCCTCGACAACGATTTGACCCTTTGACCTTAAACCGGGAGATCCACATGAACGAGCACTTTGACCTTGACCGTTTTGTTGCAGCGCAAGACAGCGGCGGAACTTATGACCAGGCGCTGGGGGAGTTGCAGGTCGGGAGGAAATCCGGGCACTGGATGTGGTTCGTCTTCCCGCAGATTTCCGGTTTGGGGCAGAGCGCAACGTCCCGCAAATACGCCATCTCCTCACTGGCTGAGGCCCGCGCCTACCTGGACCACGACGTGCTGGGCCCGCGGCTCCTGGAATGCGCCCTGGCCCTGGCCAACCACGCCGACCAGCCCGCCGAAGACATATTCGGCGGCATCGATGCCAGGAAGCTGCGATCGTCCATGACACTGTTTCTCCGGGCGGCACCCGGAGAAACAGTGTTCAAGACTGTCCTGGCCCAGTTCTTCGATGGCGAGCCGGACCCGGCCACCGACGAAATCCTGGCCGGCCAGGCCGCTGACTGACCTCAGGTTGACGGGTCAGCCGGGCCGGGGGTTCCTGCTAGGGCGTGGGGCTGCCGCCGTTGACGTTCAGCGTCTCGCCCACCACGTAGCTGGACTCGGGTGAGGCCAGGAAGACATAGGCGGGTGCCAGCTCCGCAGGCTGTCCTGCCCGGCCCAGGGGAGTGGACTGTCCGAATTCCGGCAGCTGCTCCTTGGGCTGGCCGCTGCTGACTTGCAGGGGGGTCCAGATGGGTCCCGGGGCCACGGCGTTCACCCTGATTCCCTTGGGGGCCAGCTGCTGCGCCAGCCCCTTGGTGAAGTTGTTGATGCTGGCCTTGGTGGTGGCGTAGTCCACCAGGGTGGGGGACGGGTTGTACGCCTGGATCGAGGTGGTGTTGATGATGGTCGAGCCGGGCGGCATGTGCGGGACGGCCGCCTTGGTCACCCAGAACATGGCGTACACATTGGTCTTTAGGGTGTGGTCGAACTGCTCGTCGGTGATGTCCTGCAGGTCCTCCTGGGCCACCTGCTTCCCGGCGTTGTTGACCAGGATGTCCACCCCGCCCAGCACGGCAACCGCGGTATCCACCAGTTCCCGGCACGTCGCCGAATCTTTGAGGTCGCCCGGCACCTTGACAGCCTTACGGCCTGCGGCCTCGATGATCCCGGCGATGCGGGAGGCGTCCTCCTCTTCCTGGGGCAGGTAGGAAAGGACGACGTCGGCGCCTTCCCTGGCAAAGGCAATGGCCGTTGCGGCGCCGATGCCTGAGTCCGCGCCGGTCACGATGGCGCGGCGGCCTTCCAGCCGTCCCGTTCCGCGGTACGTTTCTTCGCCCAGATCGGCCTTGGGCGCCAGTTCGGCATCAAGGCCCGGCTCGGGCTGGTGCTGCTTGGGCGGGGAAATCTTTTCGTAGGCAGTCACCGGATTACGGAAGGTGTACTGGTCAGTCATGGTGGTCCTCCTGTTCGTGCGGACTCGGGCTGGTTCGTCGCCCCGGAAACTGAAGCAGCCTGCGATCAAGGAATCGCAAAACCCAAAAAGCTAAGCATGCTTACGGTTCCCAGCCTAGGCAATGAAACCCCGCCCTGCCAAGCGGCCTTTCGGCCCGGCAACGTCAATCCCGCCGAACTTCCACCAGCCTCACCTCCGCCAACCGCCCGCCGTCGACCACGGCTTCCATGAACGTGCAGGAGGGCTGCCGGCGGCGGTCCGTGGGCGAGCCGGGATTCAGCAGCCGCAGCCCTTTGGGTGACACCGTGTCCCAGGGAATGTGGCTGTGCCCGAACACCAGGACATCGGCTTCCGGATACAGCGCTTCACACCGCTGTTCGCGGCCCTTTGCCTGCCCTGTCTCGTGCACCATGGCAAACCGGACACCGTCCAGCGTGGTGGTGGTTGTCGCGGGAAGCCGCCGGCGCAGGTCCGGGCCGTCGTTGTTGCCATAGACGCCCAGCAACCGCCGGCTTCGGCGCTCGAACTCGTCCAGCAGCGCCGCCTCCACCCAGTCACCCGCGTGGAACACAACGTCGGCACTTTCGACGGCCCGCCATACTGGCCCGGGAAGGTCTTTGGCGCGCTTCGGCACATGGGTGTCGGCGATGAGGACAAGGTTCAACGGCATATCCGCATCCTGCCATGGTGCCCTGTTCCCGCGCCCGCGGCAGTCGTAATCTGGGGGCTGGGAGGTGATTGCCATGGAGGCAGCCCAGGGCGACCGCATCGTCGTTCACGGTAGGACGGTGGGGTCCTCGGACCGGCACGGGGTGATTCTGGAAGTCCGCGGCGAGGGCGGAAGCCCGCCCTATGTCGTCCGCTTTGACGACGGGCACGAAACCGTCATGTATCCCGGCGGCGATTTCGCCGTCGACCGCGCACACAGCACCTGACGGGTGGGGCGGCGGCACTGCGGCCAGCCGCTCCACCTGTCAGACTGGGGGCATGGATCAGTTTCCGCACTCCAGCACGTCCTCCACCCCGCCGCCCCGCACCGGTCCGCGCGATCCGGGTGACGCCTGGGTGGAAGGGGACCGCGGCCGGTACTGGGGCAGGTTCGGCGCCGCCGGAGTCCTTGCCTACGACCCCGCCAAGGGCGTGCTCCTGCAGCACCGGGCCGTCTGGAGCCACAACGGGGGAACCTGGGGCCTGCCCGGCGGGGCGCTGCATGAGGGCGAAGAAGCGGTGGACGGTGCGCTCCGGGAGGCCTTCGAGGAGGCTGCCGTCCCGTCGGAGAGCGTGGAGGTGCTGTTCACCTCAGTGCTGGACCACGGCTACTGGTCCTACACCACCGTGGTGGTGCGGGTGCTGGAATCCTTTGAGCCCGTCATCAGCGATCCCGAAAGCATTGCGCTGCTATGGATCCCGGTAGCCGAGGTGGACGCCCTGGAACTGCATCCCGGCTTCGCGGACGCCTGGCCGGGCCTGCTGGCGCGGCTGGATTCCGGGGAGACCTGGTAAACGGGGGAGTCGTTTCCTGTTAATAGCCTTGGCCGTACTCGGCTGTCACCAAAATCGGCAGGTGGTCCGAGTTGCCCCGCGGCAGCGTTTCCACGCTGGCGATATCCAGGCCCAGTGACGTAGCAAAGTCGAAGTGGCCCTTGAACACCTTGTACCGCGTATAGGTCCGCCTGTTGCTGAGGGACAGGGCGTAGCCGGAGTTCTTCATGTGCATGTCAAGGTTCTTGGTGAAGAACGGGTAGTTGAAGTCGCCCACCATCAGGGTCATCAGGCCCCTGCCCATGCTCAGCAGTTCGGCGTGCGCTGCGTGGATCTGCTTGCGCCGCAACGAATTGGAGGCCGTGAGCGGGGCTGCGTGGAAGGAGCCGATCACCAGCTCATGCTGCGTTTCGTTGTCCATCACCCTGGTGCCGATCAGCCGCTCATGGGCCGGGGCCAGCACCCTGTCATGCATGGACTTCTTCAACGCGAAGGACTGGGTGTCCAGCGCGGTAAAACGGCTTGTGCGGTAATAAATGGCCAGCCCCAGCCGGTTGCCCTTGGTGGCATCGGCCAGATGGAGGGGGCCCAGGGTTTCCGGAAGGTCGCTGGCATCCACTTCCTGGAGGCACAGCGCATCGATGTCATGGTTCCGTGCCAGGGCGAGGAGTTCGCCGCTGGCAGCGTGCTTGCGGAGGTTGTAGCTGATGACGCGCATGAAACACCTCTTTTGAGGGTTGCTGACAGGACCAGTTCCTTACTCTAGTCGGATTGCCGCCGCCATCCTCCAACCTTTCGCCGGCCGTCCCGGCGCGCCGTTCACGCGAAGGATAGAGTTAGTGGCAATTCACTGAACGTTTCGTAAGGGGCCAGCCTTGACTGCAGACCTGCCCGAACTCGCCGAGGGCAACTTTTACTACCAGGACCTGGGAGAGGGCCGGTTCCGGTCCACCATCCACGCCCAGGGAGCCTGGAATGTCCACGAACAGCACATGGCACCGGCATCCGGCCTTCTGGCGGACCTGCTGGAACGGCACCAGCCCCGCGAAGACATGCGGATGGCGCGCATCAGCTACGAGATCCTTGGCCTGATCCCGGGTGGGGAGTTCAGGATCGACACCACCACATTGCGGCCCGGCAGGACCATCGAACTGGTGCAGGCCGAACTGGTGGCCGGCGGCCGCACAGCGATCCGCGCCACCGGGTGGCGGATGCTGACCAGCGACACCGGTGAGGTGGCCGCCGTCGAGGACGCCGCCATTCCGGGCCCTGACGAATGCAAGCCTTATGACGGCTCCGCCGTCTGGCCCGGTGGCTACATCCGGTCCCTCGAAATGCGGGTGGCCGAAGGGCACCGGCCAGGGGCGGGGAAAGTGTGGCTGCGCACCGAACATCCGCTCACCGACCGCGCAGACAGCGGGGATTTCGCGCGCCTCATGGGACTGGTTGACACCGCCAACGGCATCGCCGCCCGGGTACCGCCCGGCAAGGACAGCTACGCTTTCCCCAACCTGGACCTGCAGATCCACATGTACCGCAGGCCTGAGGGGGAGTGGCTGGGGCTGGACAATGCCGTGTCGTTCGGCCGTGACGGGATCGGCCTCACGTCCACCGTGCTGCACGACCGGCAGGGCCCGTTCGGCCGTGCCGAACAGATCCTGACGCTTCGGAGGACGTGACCGGCAGCTATGGTGCCCTCCTGTATCGCTGAGTATCGTTGTATATCGTTCGCGATTGACAAAGGAGTTCATCATGCGTGCGTCATACCCTGCAGGCGGATTCGGTCCCGGTAATTTCGACGGGATGTGGCAGGCCGTCGAAGAGCTGAGGTCCAGGTTCGAAAAGCGGGTTGGAACCCGTGCCGGGAAAGGCGAGGTGAGGGCAGCCGTCCTGGCCCTGCTCGCTGAGCGGCCCATGCACGGTTACCAGATCATCCGTGAGATCGAGGAGCGCAGCGGCGGCAGCTGGAAGCCCAGCGCTGGTTCTGTCTATCCCACCCTGCAGCTGCTGGCCGATGAGGGAACCATCAGCGCCGAGGAATCCAACGGCCGGAAGATCTACTCCCTCACCGAAGCAGGCCGCGAGGAGGTGGCGGCCCACCACGGTGCTGCGCCCTGGGATCCGGCGGGCACCCAGTCCGGAACCGGAGTTGCTTCCCTCCCCAAGGCCGGGATCGAGCTGGCCCAGGCGGCAGCCCAGGTGGCCCGGATCGGTTCGCCGGAACAGGTGCAGCAGGCGGTGGCGGCGCTGGACGAGGCCCGGCGCCGGCTTTACGCCATCCTCGCCCAGGACTGACCCGGGTGGCGTCGACTGTCCAGGACAAGGCCGCCGACCCGCTGCCCACGCGCGAGCACCGGGGGCGCTACCGGCGCATCCTGGGCTTCGCCGCCCGGAACCTCGCCGCCACGTGGTGGTTCGAACTGTTCCTGCCGCGGATAGGACTCGGCCGGATCTCCGCGCGCACCCGCTCCAGCCGGATGGGCCGCTTCGCGCAGCGGTTCCACGACCTGGCCGTGGAACTCGGCGGCCTCATGATCAAGGTGGGCCAGTTCCTGTCCTCCCGGCTCGACGTCCTTCCACCGGAGATCACCAAGGAGCTGGAGGGGCTGCAGGACGAAGTGCCGCCGGTCTCCTTCCCGGCCATTTCTGCCCTGGCGGCACAGGAACTGGGGACACCACTGGCAGGCGTCTTCGCCACCGTGGACCAAACGCCCATCGCCGCTGCATCCCTGGGGCAGGCCCACCGGGCCCGCCTTAATGCCGATGACGCCGGGGACACGGGGCTCGATGCCGTGGTCCTGAAAGTGCAGCGCCCGGGCATTGGAGCCATCGTCGACGTCGACCTCGCCGCGCTCCGCAAGGTGGCCGGCTGGCTCAGCCACATCCGGCTCGTGTCCCGCAGGGCCGACATGCCGGCCCTTGTGGAGGAATTTGCCCAGACCAGCCTCCTGGAAATCGACTACCTGCACGAGGCCGTCAACGCAGAGCGATTCGCCGCGGATTTCGCCGGCGATGACCGCGTGGAGGTTCCGGGTGTGGTGTGGGAGCGGACCACCCGCCGCGTGTTGACGCTCGAGGACGTCACGGCCATCAAGATCACAGACGTCCGCGCCCTTCGTGCCGCCGGCATCGATCCCGCCGAGGTAGCGCCGGTGTTCGCATCCATCATGTTCGACCAGCTCTTCACCAATGGCTTCTTCCACGCCGACCCCCACCCGGGAAACATCTTCGTGACGCCCGTCCCTCCAGGGGCAGGGGAACTTGCATGGAAACTGACGTTCATCGACTTCGGCATGATGGGCGAGGTAACAGCCTCCACGCGCAGCGGGCTGCGGAAGCTGCTGATCGCCGCCGCTGCCCGCGACGGCAAGGGGCTTGTGGCGGCCATCAACGACGTGGGCGTTTTGATGCCGTCAGCCGACAGCGCGGGACTGGAGCGCGCCATGACACAGCTTTTTGCCCGCTTCGGCGGCATGGGCTTTGCCGAGCTGCGCGAAGTGGACCCGCGGGAGTTCCGCGATTTTGCCGTGGAGTTCGGCGACGTGGTCCGCTCGCTGCCGTTCCAGCTGCCGGAAAACTTCCTGCTGATCATCCGGGCCATGTCCCTGACATCCGGGGTGTGCAGTGCCCTCGACGAGCGGTTCAACCTGTGGGATTCGGTGGAACCCTACGCAGCTCAGCTGCTGCGGGACGAGCGCGGCAATGTGGTGCAGGATGTGGCCCGGCAGGCCATCGACGCCGCCGCCGTGGCCTTCCGCCTGCCCCGCCGGCTGGACGCCCTGGCCACCCGGCTCGAGGAGGGATCACTGCAGGTAGCCGTTCCGCGGCTGGAGCGGCAGGGTGCCCGGCTGGAAAGGGCCGTGCGCCGCTCAGCCTCCGCCCTGGTCTTCGGCGCCCTGCTGCTCGCCGGCGCCATCGTCCGCGTCGACGACCTGGTGCTAAGCAATGTGCTGATGGCAGCATCGGCCTTGCCGCTTTTGCACGCACTGTGGGTGGGGCGCCGGGGGCGTTAAGGCGCGTGCCGCCGTCGGGCGTACCCTAGGTGTGGCCTGTCCGGCCGCTGCCATCGAACCTGTCGCCACCGAAACCGTCGACGCCAAAGCCCAGGGAGCTTCGCAATGCAAAACACCGCTACCGGACTCCGCCCGCTCACCGTGGTGCGTCAGGACGTATCCCTTGGTGCGGGCCGCGATCTCGAATTTGGCCTCGAGCTTTTGGCCAGGGCCAGGAATGGCGGGATAGGGCCCACCCTGCGGCTGTACCGGCCCGCTCCCACCGTGGCGTTCGGGCAGCGGGACACCCGGCTGCCCGGCTTCGACGCCGCCGCCCGGGCCTGCCGGGAGAACGGCTTCGAGCCACTGGTCCGCAGGGCGGGGGGACGCGCTGCCGCTTACCACCGGGGCACGTTGGTGGTGGACCATATCGAACCGGACGCGGATGCCGTGGCCGGGTCCAAGGCGCGGTTCGGCTACTTTGGCGAACTTTTTGCTGCGGCGCTGCGAAGCGTGGGGGTGCAGGCGGCGGTGGGCGAGATCCCGGGAGAGTACTGCCCCGGTGAGTTCAGTGTGCACGGCACCGACCCGCTGGACGGCTCACGGCGCGTGAAGCTGGTGGGAACTGCCCAGCGGGTGGTCTCCGGCGGATGGCTGTTCAGCTCCGTCATTGTGGTGGAGGATTCGGCCCCGATCCGCAAGGTCCTTACGGACAGCTACGCGGCACTGGGCCTGGACTGGGACCCTGCCACCGCCGGTGCGGCCAATGACCTGGTGCCCGGCCTGGATGTGGCAGCTGTTGAGCAGGCCCTGCTGGAAACATATGCGGGCCACGCCGCCCTGGAAACTGCCTCGTTCAGCAGCCTGGGGGCATGACCCGCAAACGATTGTGCGGCGAGCGCCGCACGCGGCTATCAGGCGGCCAGGCGGCTCTTGACCTCGGCGGCTGACGGGTTGGTGGCTGCGGTGCCGTCCGGGAAGAGGACGGTGGGAACGGTCCGGTTGCCGCCGTTCAGCTGCTCCACGAGCTCTGCGGTGCCCTCCACCTCTTCGATGTTGATTTCGTTGTAGCCGATGCCCTGCGCATCGAGCTGCTTCTTCAGCCGGTTGCAGTAGCCGCACCAGGTGGTGGAAAACATGGTGATGGTGCCGGATTCGGGAGTGAAGTCCACAGGGAGCTCCTATACGTCGCTTGGAAGGTTTCCTTACATTCAACCGTAGCGCGGCCGCCGGTATTCCCCGCTGCCGCAGTGCCTGGGCGGCGCCGCATGACACTTTATGGCGGCCGGTGGCAAGCTGGTGCCATGTGTGGACGCTACGTAATGGCCCGTGCCGTGGGGGACCTCCTGGCTGAGTTCGACGCCGAGCTGGAGGACGAGGTGAGCATTCCGCCGTCATGGAATGTGGCACCCACCGACGCCGTCCCCATAGTGCTGGAGCGCCTGAAGGAGGACAACGCCGGGCTCAGGCAGGTACGGCAACTGCACGTGGCACGCTGGGGCCTGGTCCCGTCCTGGGCGAAGGACCTGAAAATCGGGTCCAGCATGATTAACGCCCGCAGCGAATCGGTGCTGGAGAAACCGGCGTTCCGTAAAGCCGCGAAGTCACGTCGTTGTGCAGTTCCGGCCGATGGCTACTACGAATGGAAGCAGGGCCCCGGGAAGTCCAAGCAGCCGTATTACGTGCACCCTGGCCAGTACCACGGACTGGTTTTCGCCGGCCTCTATGAATGGTGGAAGGACCCGTCCCTGCCCGAGGGGGAGCCCGGGCGGTGGCTGCTGTCCACATCCATCCTCACCGCGGACACGCCTCCGCCGGGGACGGAGTCCACCATCTTTGGGAAGCTGACGGAACTGCACGACAGGGTGCCCCTGCCCATGGACAAGGCCACCATGGAAGCCTGGCTGGACCCCCACGCCGATGACGCAGCCGGCCTCGTGGACCTGGTGCGGTCAAGGGTCAAGGATGCCGCCGCCGACTGGCAGGTTGATTCCGTGGGAAAGGAAGTGGGCAATGTGCGCAACAACGGTCCCGAGCTGATCCGCCCGGTGGAGGCGCTGTTCTAGCAGCCCCGCTCAAGGCGCCCTGCCTTCACACGGTGACCGTACCGCCGTCGTCCACTGCCCAGGTGGGGTTGTAGGCCACCTCCCAGCGGAAGCCGTCGGGGTCGGCGAAGTACCCCGTGTAGCCGCCCCAGGGCTGGGTGACCGGTTCGGCGATGATGGCAGCGCCCGCAGCCGCTGCCTCCTCCATGATCCTGTCCACGTCCGCCGGACTTTCCACGTTATGGCTGAGGGTGATGCAGGGGACACCGGACGGCGGATTCGTGCCTGCTTCGGCCTGCATCTGGCGTGCGTCCCAGAGGGAGAGCACCAGGCCGTGGTTCACCTGGATGAACAGCACCTCCCCGGCCGCCTCCCGGTGGACCGGCCAGCCAAGGCCGTCAATGTAGAAGGCGCGCGAATCCGCAACGTTGCGGACACCGAGGGAGATAAAGTCGACTCTGGGCTCCATGCTTCGATACTGTCAGACGATGGCGACAATTCAAGGAAACGACAGGGATGCCCGGGCCGACAAGGAACAGCTCGCGGCCGTCCGGATTGCCGTTGACGAGGTGGATGAGCAGATTGTCACCCTCATTGCCCGCCGCGAACGGCTGATCAGGATTGCCGGAACCCTCAAGGGGGATGACGCCGAGGTGCGCGCCCCCGGACGGGTGGAGCGCATCATTGAGCATGTCCGTTCCGCTGCGGAGAAAAAGGACATCGACCCGGATATCGTGGAGTCAACGT
>Ga0308165_1006092_pt1 | contig 10818 bp, 12 predicted proteins | sample PhyWR2_FD_201032 | JGI IMG/M metagenome (GOLD analysis project Ga0308165, IMG submission 201032) | Phyllosphere microbial communities from UC Gill Tract Community Farm, Albany, California, United States - DLSLW.R2 | ecosystem: Host-associated > Plants > Phyllosphere > Unclassified | place: USA... | reverse complement strand
CGCGTTCTTCTGGCGCAGCATCGATCTGGTCGTATGCCTTGAATTCACCAAAGAACTTGGTGATCGCTGCGGTCAGCGAGGTCTTGCCATGGTCAACGTGACCAATGGTGCCGATGTTTACGTGTGGTTTATTACGTTCAAACTTGCTTTTTGCCATCGCCGTTGTTCTCTTTGTTCTAGAACCGCTCGAGCGCCCGCACAAAAGCCTGAAAGACATTCGCGCCGACATTTATGCCAAAACGGAACGGCGAACCGCCCGTCGATGATACCTTACGCCTATCCGCTCACAAAAACTGGAGCGGGTAACGGGAATCGAACCCGTGTATTCAGCTTGGAAGGCTGCTGCTCTACCATTGAGCTATACCCGCATACTCTAAACTCTAATCCGACAGTGGTGGAGGAAGTTGGATTTGAACCAACGTAGGCTTAGCCAACGGATTTACAGTCCGTCCCCTTTAACCGCTCGGGCATTCCTCCTAATATCACTATCAGCAGAGTCGAGTAACTAGGCATTTTGTGCAGAATGTCTGGCTGCCCGTTTGGGCCGTACCGTCGTTCTGCGAGGGGGCTTATGCCGATATGCGTCGCTCCTGTCAACAGGGTAAAAGTGAAAAGAATGCAGAACTTTCCACAGCTTGCACATATCAACAGATGCGAGACGCCCCAGAACCGCGTGAAACCGGGATTTGACGGCTATCGCGGCCAGTTATTTCTTGCCTTAAATAAAATCGCACATGCTATCTTCCCTGTTGTGGACAGGATATAAGCGCCTCATGAACGATAAAAACTCTTCCCACACCCCAAAAGATTCTCACTATGCACGCCTGCGCCGCGAACATCGCGACCAGAAAGCCTCTTCTGAAGGCAAAGCGCCGCACAGACCGCAACGCGCACCAATCCCTGCTGGTCGCGTGAGCGATGGTACAGTCCGTCTTTACGGCCTGCATACCGTACGCGCAGCAGTAGAGAATCCCGCGCGTAAGATTTTGCGTATGCGCGCTACACGCAATGGCTTCGCTCGCCTCGAAATTGGCGAAGCTGAAAACCTGCCCTTCCCTGTTGAAATCGTCGAGCCAAAAGAGATCGACAAGGAAACAGGTTCCGATGCCGTGCATCAGGGCGTTATGATCGAAGCGGAACCGCTTCGTCATAAAAAGCTCTCGGAACTGAAAGACAGCTCACTTCTTCTGGTGCTTGATCAGGTCACTGATCCACACAATGTTGGCGCCATCATTCGTTCCGCTGTGGCATTTGGCGCAGGCGCGATCATCACGACAAGCCGACACAGCCCGCAAGAAAGCGGCGTTTTGGCGAAAGCGGCCTCCGGTGCACTGGAAATTATTCCACATATCGAAGTGCGTAATCTCGCAGATGCAATCGAAGAGCTTCATTCCCTTGGGTTCATGACCATTGGTCTTGATTCTGAAGGAGCAGATGAAATGGAAACGACGCTCAACAGTGATCGCGTGGCGCTTGTTCTGGGCGCTGAAGGCAAAGGCCTTCGCCAAAAGACCCGCGAAACAGTCACCGCACTGGCACGTCTCGACATGCCGGGCGAAATCAAGTCCCTCAACGTCTCGAACGCAGCTGCAATTTCGCTCTATGCCGCCGAGCGCTATTTGCGCGCCCGTCGCTCAGCCTGACGAATCGGCTTAATTTAATATCTGGAGCGTTTTTCACGCTCCAGATAAGGATTTATGCAGTTGCGATATAGCTACGAATATCTTCCGCTTCTTGCTCGACATCCTCAATGCGCCGCTTCACGACGTCACCGATTGAAATGATTCCCGCAAGCTTGCCATTTTCTTCAACCGGCATATGGCGGAAACGATTATGCGTCATAATTTCCATCACCTGATTGATGGTGTGATGCTCGCGGCATACCTGCACTTGTGCCGTCATGAAATCCGAAACCGGCCGCTTCCATATTTCCGCATCCATCGTCGCCATTGCACGAACCACGTCACGCTCAGAAAGAATGCCTTTGATATGGCCTTCGGCGTCGCAGGCAACAATTGCGCCGATTTTATATTGGGCAAGAATGGCAATGGCGTGTGCAAGCGTATCATCAGGCTTGATGACGACGACTTCCCTGCCCTTGGTTTCAAGAATCGATCTAACAGTCATGCCAAAGTCCCTCCCAAGGTTCAGCAATCCAATCAGCAGCATTGCTGCATGATTCTAACGCAGCTCCTCCAGCTGTGTTCCTATAATGGTGCGCTTTGATGCGCCGCTTTGCAAGCGTGCGAAATAGGGAGAGTTAACTTCTGCGACGGATAACAGCATCGTAATTGCGTGGCTTATCCAGCAAGGCAATACCGAAGAAGCCTGCAACAAATCCACCGATATGCGCTTCCCATGCGATTCCTGAAAGATCCGCACCGCCTGTCGAATAAAGCCCCGTGACAATGTTGATCAGGAACCAAACGCCAACAAAGGTCAGCACAGGCTTCAAGGTCAATGTGAGACCAATCGGTAAGACGGGTCCTGCAAATTCAGATTTGCGTCCATGCCCTACTCGGCGAAAGCCATAACGCGCAGCAGCACCCATCATGCCCGAAATAGCACCCGAGGCACCGACAAGCGGCGTCACGCTCTCAGGATAAATCGCATAATGCGTCAATCCAGCGACGACTGAAGTAAGAATCCAGAAGATAATCATCCGTCCGGTGCCGATACGGCCTGCAAGCGGAGAACCGAAAGCCGCAAACCAGATCATATTCACTGCTATATGCGCCAAACCGCCATGCATGAACGAGTAACTGATGAGCGTGAACAGGGCTGCCGGCTCAGTGAAACCACCCGCCAATGAGAACCGCGCCGGAATCAGCGCGTAGTTCAACATGAAGGCATAGTTTTGCTGCTCGCTGATAATGTAATTCTGATAAATATAAACGCCGGCGCAAATGGCCATCAATGCCAACACGACGCCCGGTATGTTGAATATCGGCTCTCCTCCACGAGTGGAGTTTGAGTTTTCGCGCATATCAGGCTGAGGAATGCTCATGAACCGCCGCTTTCCAGCTAACTGTCTTCAAAATAATGATTCTAGATAAGTGACAATTCGTTAAAAATAAAGGCCGCCGGATTGTACCGTACGGCCTTGTCGCAAATATCTGAACATTGCGAGACGGAATCTGGAGATCAGAAAAAAGTCAACCAAGACAATGACTTCTTCTGACTACCCATCAAAGCGCTATAATAGATTCTTTGCAACTATTACTTCCTGTTAACCTTAACAGACATCCCTCGTGGATGAACAAAGGGTTAAGCTGGCGTCCCCGCCGTTAATACTATTTTAATGCGCTGAGCGATGGGCAAAGCCCGCAAACCCAGACGAGCAATAAGCAGCGCAAGATGAAAAACCGCAGCACGATCGCAATTTTCAGCGAATGGCAGCGACTGGCACTGAGCCAGAGCGGTAGCTTTTATGCGCCTTCGCGCGAAACTATTCAGCCACGCAAACTCGGACGGCATTTGTCGGATCTGTTTTTTCTGGAAGAAGATGATTCAGGACAGCTGATCTTTCGTCTCGCAGGCACTCGAATCTGCACTCTGTTTGGGCGTGAACTCAAAACTACCCGTTTTTTGGCTCTCTGGCCGGAGCGCAATCGCCCTGCCCTTCACGAGCTGACGCGAAACATCAATGAATTTCTGGTTCCGGCATTGAGCCACAATGACGGCATTAGTCTTTCGGGGCGTAGTCTTTCCTTTGAAATGCTACTCGCACCGCTTTCAATCAGCGATGATGGCAGATTGAACTTGCTCGGCAGCATTTCCGTACTTGATGACATTGCATGGGCCGGTGCGGATCCAATCGTACTCGGCAATCTCAACCGAATCGAACCGCTGGCGCCCGATCTGATTGTTGCACAAGAGGAACGCAAGTCCTCCGCCATTACTATGAACGCGTCCAACGGACGACAACGCTGGGTAGCGCCTGTGCCCAGCCGCGACATGCCGCAGCTGCGCGTGATCAATGGCGGTAAAGCCTAAACCAGTGCAAACTAAAAGGTAAACGCGCACTAAGGTTACGGATTCGCAAATTGCACTTAGGGCTCTTTTGGGCATCAAAAGGCCATAAATCGCTCTAATATTAGCTGAAATAAGCTATTTCTGAACAAAACCTTGCAGCATTCAGTTCAGTTTTATTCAAATTAGATTAGCATTTTCGCGTCTGAATTTCCCCACTCTCAAAGTCTTGCACGCATTCTTGTTTCCAACAGGGAGACAAAAGAATGACAAAGCAGACAATCATTGCAGTCCTGATGCTGATGCTGGGAACTGCCTTTGCACACGCAGCCAACCCCGCGTCAAAATCGCATTGGATGCCAACCGGCGAACGCACATCGCAGCCGGTTGGTCACTATGAATTTTGTGAGCGTCATCCTGCTGAATGCAGCATATTGAATAAGAATAGCGCGCCGCTGACGCTCAATCAGAATGTCTGGCAGGAAATCGTCACGATCAACGCCAGCGTCAACGAACGAATCGCACCGCGCACAGACATGGAAGTCTGGGGTCACGAAGAATATTGGGAATATCCAACGACTGCCGGTGATTGCGATGACTATATGCTGCTCAAGCGCCGCGAACTGATTGCGCTCGGAATTCCGGCCAACAAACTGCTAATGACCGTTGTGCGCCAGCCAAATGGTGAAGGCCATGCTGTTCTGACGATTCGTACCGATCGCGGTGATTTCATTCTTGATAATCTCGATCAGCGCGTGCGGCTCTGGAATGACACGGATTACACCTACCTCAAGCGCCAATCGACAACCAATACCGGCGTATGGGTTTCCATTAAAGATGGTCGCGACACTTTCGTCAGCAGCATTCGCAACTGATCCTGCTGAAATACCCTTGTTAAAAATGGAAGGGTGTCATTCCCCTTCCTTTTTTATGCTGGTTCCAGACCGCGCATAAAAGACTGGCCTTTTTCAACATAATGCTTTGCAGATAGCTTCAGCTTTTCAGCCGCGGCAAAATCAAGTTCCCGGATGACGCGCGCTGGCGAACCGACAATCAGCGAGTTATCTGGAAATTCTTTGCCTTCGGTCACAAGTGCACCCGCACCAATAAGGCAATTATTGCCGATCTTCGCACCGTTCAAAATAATCGCTCCCATACCGATCAACGTATTGTTGCCAATCGTGCAACCGTGCAGAATCGCACGATGGCCAATTGTGCAGCCCTCGCCAATGCTCAGAGGAAATCCAATATCGGTGTGCATGATGGTGTGTTCCTGCACATTGGTATTCGCGCCCACGGTAATCGGCTCATTATCGCCGCGCAGAACGGAACCAAACCAGAAACCAGCATTCTCACCAACGAGAACCTTACCAATCAGCGTTGCGTCCGGCGCAATCCAGTTGCTGGCACGGTCTGCAAACTCCGGCTTATGACCATTATAAACATAGATTGGCATCAGCTTCACTCCATTGCGATATTTCCTAACAGAATGCGCTATTTATCCCGAAAACGGAATGCGAATTTCAATAAAAAACGCCCCCTCTGCAAGGCAGAAAGGGCGTCTTATTTAACTGCAAAAAATCTCAGAGATCGACGTCGAGAATAGCCATCGAGAAATTATAGGAGAGTTCGCCTTCGTCTTCATCCTTATAGACAAGACCCAGGAACTCATCATCCAGATAGACTTCAGCGGAATCGTCCTTACGTGGACGCGCCTTAATCTGAAGGCCAGGATTGTTAAAAGTCCGCTTGAAATATGCGTCGAGTTTCTTGAGTTCTTCGGGTTTCAACCGGCTTCTCCTGATATTGAATTAAGGCCGGTGTAATGCACCCGGCATTGTTTGATGTAAAGCACTAACGCATGATCGAATGAACGCATGCACCGTTAGTTGGAATAGCTTTTCAGACATATAGTCCGCTCTGGTTAAAAAGCCAGAAGCAGTCAGTTTTATGATGTTCCTGATCGGATAGAGCTATATGCCTTCGCCATACATATGTTCGCCAAACGCAGCTTCGCCGAGCATCTGATCCATCACGCGAGATGGCTCAGAACACCCACTCTCGCCAACGACCTTTGCTGGAACACCAGCGACCGTCGCATTGTTCGGCACTGGCTTGAGTACCACAGAACCTGCGGCAATCTTGGAGCAATGACCAACTTCGATATTGCCAAGAATCTTCGCACCCGCACCAATCAACACGCCATGGCGAATCTTTGGATGGCGATCACCGCTGGCCTTACCTGTACCACCGAGCGTCACACCATGCAGAATCGAAACATTGTCTTCGATGACAGCTGTTTCGCCAACCACAAGCCCGGTCGCATGATCAAGAAAAAGACCACTGCCAAATTGTGCGGCAGGATGAATGTCGGTCTGGAAGATCGATGATGAGCGGCTTTGCAGGTAATAAGCAAAGTCTTTGCGACCTTCCTTATAAAGCCAATGCGCCAGACGATGCGTCTGGATGGCGTGAAATCCCTTCAAATAAAGAATGGAATCCATGAAACGGTTATACGCCGGATCACGATCATAAAAGGCTTGAATATCGACGCGCACGATATGAGACCACTCGGGATTGGCTTCAAACATCGTATCGAAAGTCTGGCGCAGAATATCAGCGCTCAAATCAGCATGACCAAGACGCTCAGCAATGCGATGCATAACTGCATCTTCCAACGTCGTCTGGTTGATAATGGTCGCGTACAAAAACGTTCCAAGAACGGGATCATTCTTGGCAGCTTCTTCCGCTTCAGCGCGGATGGAATGCCAAATCGGATCTACCTGCCCCAACGAAGGGGACAATTTTGCGTTCGAACGAACGGACATTATGCATACTCCAATTTTGCTTATCGCAGGCACCGAACACTCCCGTTGCTCTATGCTTGCACCGCAATGCGCGTTCAGCCGATAACATATCTCAAAATGCTGCGCGTTGACACTGCGTAAATCTTGTTGATGCTTTGGTCGGAACTTATAGAGGATTCTCTTCGAGAAACGCCAGAACGCCTTTCTTATAGACCTTATCGCCCACCGCCAACATGTGATCACGATCAGGTATATCAAGTGCCTGTCCATTCGGCAGCAGATCGGCCAGTTCCTGTGCGCTGCCCGCTATATCGTCAGTCGTACCCACGGCGACAAGAACCGGCTGCATGATGCGCGCAATTGCCTCGGGCGAAACCAGTTCTTTGGACGTAATCACACAGGCCGCAAGCGCAATTCGATCACTCTTGGTCTGATCAGCAAATTTGCGGAACATCAATCCACGCGGATGCGTGATGGTCGATGGATCTTCCGCAAGAAGCGCTTCACCAATCGGCTCCCAATCACCGGCACCGGTAACCATGCCGATGCCAAGACCGCCAAAAATAGCGCTATGCACACGCTCAGGATGCTCAACGGCTAAAAACGCGGTGATGCGTGCACCCATCGAATAACCCATGACATGCGCTTTTTCGATACCAAGATGATCAAGCAGAGCCGCAGCATCACCCGCCATAGCACTTGGCGTATAATCAGCTGCGTCATGGCTCTTGGCTGAAAAGCCGTGTCCACGATCATCAATGGCTATCACGCGATAACCCGCCTCGGTCAGCGTGCGAAACCAGCCCGGCGACACCCAGTTAACAAGGCTTGACGATGCAAACCCATGAATAAGCAGGATCGGGTCGCCCTCGCCATCCTGACGATAAGCCAGACGCAAACCATCATGTTCGAAATATTCGATATCGAGCGCGCTCAATTTTCTATTCCTCTTGAATTTCAGAATGCGGGATTTTTGACGGAGCTAGTTACGGCAGTCGCCGCAGATCGCTTTATGGATTGCCCTGTCACCACGCTTGATACCGGTTCGTTTAACAGTCCCGGCCAGAAGTTCAACGACGTAGGCGGCTGGCCCTTGCGAAGAAATTATGTCTTCTGAAAAAGGCACCGCGTTTTCGTGGATCGCAGACACATGACCAGTGGCGTCAAGAAACACCATATCAAGCGGAGATGGCGTGTTCTGCATCCACATCATCACATCACGCATCTGACCAAAAACAAAAAGCATTGCCCGATCTTTTGGGAAATCAGTGCGCCACATTAATCCACGCATACGCGCTTCATCAGTGTCAGCAATTTCCAGAGCAAATGAAGCTTTACCGCCCGAGGTGACGAAAGTCAGTGGCTCTTTATCCAAAGGCAGCAGCATGGGTTTGGTTTCCTGCGCCTGAGCAGAAACCACAAAGAACAGAAAAACGAATGCGAAAAGAATGCGGCCCATGAAGTGCTCTTGCCCTGCATCTTGGCGCTCATCTCCGAATGTCAGGAAATGAACAATGATAGAATTGAGCTGGGGACAATATCAATGAGGCCGTGGCATCACAAGAGCCACTCACAGCCTTGTTACATCATGAGATGCTGCAAGATCAGTGGGAGAAAGGAATCGCTGTTCCAATATCCGGATGGATTTCGGCAGCCATCAGGCCTTTGTCACCATCGCCAAAGCGGATCAGGACAACCTGACCGGGACGCAATTCCATCATTCCGAAACGACGCAGCGTTTCCATATGGATGAAAATATCTTCAGTACCCTCGCCGCGCGTCAAGAAGCCAAAGCCTTTGGTGCGGTTGAACCATTTAACGATCACACGTTCCAGACCGCTCGAAGGCGTCACAGTCACATGCGTGCGCTGCGGCGGCATCTGCGCCGGATGGACCGCTGTCGATGTATCCATCGAAAGAACGCGGAAGCATTGCATACCACGATCACCATTGCGCACTTCACAGACGATCCGAGCGCCTTCAAGCGCTGTCTGGAAGCCATCGCGACGCAATGTTGTCACGTGAAGAAGAATATCAGTAAAGCCCGGTTGATCAGGAACGATAAAGCCGTAGCCTTTCGCAACGTCGAACCATTTGATATGGCCCGAGAGTTCAACGAGTTCGCCAATCTCTTCTGAGGAGGCCTGACTGCGAAACTGGTCATTTGACACAGATTTGTCTGCCATGCGCTCGTCCCTCCTCTTTTGTTCCGTTGCGATTCTGACGTGATTCTTGCCCAAAGAATAACACTTCCTTAACCGTAGGCGGCAAGCCCTATCTTTTGTTCAATTGAAGATGACCACAGGCTTTATGCGCTCATCGTTAATTCCTAAATTTCTCAATCAAAAACGATCTGCCGAAAACATAAGGCAGCGTCGGCGTTCGACAACTTGTTACTTGCGTTTTTATGCCGGCTACTTATCCACGACAGCAGCTCTTTCAAGCGGTCACGAGAAACGTACTGAACCATTCTTTCGGGAAAGCGTTGAGTTTGTGACCCAACTATCTGCAAAACAGGAGAAGACGATGCGCTATCTGCACACCATGGTTCGCGTTCGCGATATTGATGAATCGCTGGACTTTTATGTGAACAAGTTTGGCCTTGAAGAAATTCGCCGCACTGAAAATGAAAAAGGCCGCTTCACACTGATTTTCCTTGCCGCCCCAGCGGACAAGGTTAAAGCCAAGGCAGAACGCGCTCCAGAGCTGGAACTAACCTATAACTGGGATCCGGAAACCTATACTGGTGGCCGCAATTTCGGTCATCTCGCTTATGCCGTCGATGATATTTACGAAACCTGCCAGAAGCTGAAAGACGCAGGCGTTACCATCAACCGTCCGCCGCGAGACGGTCACATGGCCTTCATTAAATCGCCAGATGGTATTTCGATTGAACTGATCCAAAAGGGTGAGCGCCTTGCTCCGCAAGAGCCTTGGGCATCGGCTGAAAACATCGGCAGCTGGTAAAAATAAAGCCCGGTCTCGCGACCGGGCTTTTTTCTTTATTCGGTGCCCTGAATGGCTGCAAGCAACCAATCACCGCCGTCAACGCGGGTGAACGTCCAGACTTCGACGCTTTCAACCGGCTCATCCGGGTTGCCTTCAACAACTGCACCCGTATTGCGATCAAGCATCACATCGATTGCCGAGTAGCGAATAGCAACCGTTGCATAATCGACATTGCCTTCGCGCCATGCTTCGGAAACATCGCCCTGAAGCAGCTTCACGTCCTTCACTTCATTGCGCATACCGCTCGAAGCGATCTCGCCAAGTTCTTCTGCGAGATACGACATAGCTTCCGGTGTTGCGAGCTTGCGAAGTGCTGCATAATCCTCACGGCCGTAAGCGGTCTGAATTTCTGCTAGCATCTGCTCAAAACGATCAAGCTCTTCCTGACCAACATCCATCGGCTCATCTTCTACAACGGGCGCAGCTTCAGCTTCTGCCTGCTTGTTGGCAAACGGATTCACCGAAGGCGTGCGGCTTGCAGTGTTTGACTGCGGTGCAGCAGTCTTTGCAGAACCAAAAACCTGCGTAGCATTAAAAGGCTGAGCACCTGCATTGCCTGCGCCCGCTGCTGCCGTCTGACGACGATTTGCAATCATGCGCATAACGAACATTGCAATCAGAGCGATGACCGCAACCTGCAACAGGAGGCCGAACATACCGGCCATACCGCCAAGGCCATTACCCAGCAACATGCCGATCAGACCGCCAACGAGAAGACCGCCGAGCATCGAACGGCCAAAATTCCCGAACATGCCGCCCGAACGTGCGGCTGCATTTTGCGTGCCAGCGGCTGCTCCCGGACGATTGGTCTGTGTTGCACCCGTGTTCGGCGTCATTGAACGCTCAACAGGCGCTGCATTGTTTGGTGCAGTTCGTGTTGGTGCAGGTGCCTGATAAGTACGTGCACCACGGCTACCAAAACCGCCCCCGCCTGCACGGCGAGCCTCGGCGAAATCGACAGCGGCAAAAGAGGCGATAAGCCCAAGGACCATTGCAGCGGTCAGTTTGGTCAGGCGGTTTCCGGAACCCG
>Ga0308165_1006091_pt1 | contig 10820 bp, 11 predicted proteins | sample PhyWR2_FD_201032 | JGI IMG/M metagenome (GOLD analysis project Ga0308165, IMG submission 201032) | Phyllosphere microbial communities from UC Gill Tract Community Farm, Albany, California, United States - DLSLW.R2 | ecosystem: Host-associated > Plants > Phyllosphere > Unclassified | place: USA... | reverse complement strand
GTGGTTTGTTTAAGGTTTATTTTGTTGCGGTGTTTGCGCCACCAATAAGGCCCATTTGGGTTAATCGATCAATAAGGGATTTCTCTCCACCCGAAAGCGTACTGCTAATTGCTTGAGGTGCACTCTCACTGGCCACACTTGTTTTAAGTGCTCTACTCACTTGAACCGAATCAGCAACATCTTTAAGCGGTGACAAAAGAACACGAACACCTGGTTTATTAACCAGACCGCCAAAAAAGTTCATTAACGCTGCTGATGTGTTTGAGTTATTTACATAGGAGTGGTTTGGTTGGGTTACCAGATAATGCCCAGCCTTACCTATGTCTTTTATGTTTCGCAACTCATTAGTATCAAACAAAACCCCTAGTCGACGGTCACTAATTGAATCTAGTGCACGCTTCATTCCTGCAGGGCTAAAACCACCATTTTGATTAACTGATTTACTGGAGATCCATTGAAGTGTTTGCTGTTTAATGTCGGCCACGGCTTGCGGATTGGTATTTTTCAATACACTTATGGTTTCGCCCAACTGGTCAACATTGCCATTTAGAATATGCTTGCTGAATAATTTATCCGGCTCAGCGCCTTTCAGTACATCTTGCAGCAAAGGCATTTTTTCTATCTGCTGCTTGCTTAATCCATGCGCTTTACGTGCGAATTGATAAGCTTGAGCAGCATCACTGCCATTTGCAACCAGACCTTGCATAGCCTCATCCTGACGACCTTTAAGGGCATCCCGAACCAGACCAATTGCATATGTGCTGCTTGAAGGCTGTCCATTTTGAAGTGATGATGAGTACTCGCGATTCAAGACCTTAATTAATTCTTCAGACTTCCCAAGCGTAAATTGATCAGGATTTTTTGAAACATCATCTATGATTTTTTTCACGCCGGGAGGCAGGCTTGATGCTGCATATTGTTGCTCAAGTCGAGTAAATGCATCATTCGCAAATCCACGGCCATCCAACACAACATTATTACCATCTGCTTTCATTGCATAATCATAGGCAGCACCCACAAAGTCTTTATTCTGTTGGTTTTGTCCAAGCAGTGAATCTGCAGCACCTTTGATAGCACCATACTGATCAGTTGCTTTGCCGCCTGTTTTTGCAATCGCATCATCAAGTGCACCAATAACTTTTCCTTCGTTATTAATGAGTGTTTGACGAATTGGATCTCCCGCACCTTGGATTTTTGCAAGCTCTGCTTGTTTTTGCCAAAGAATTGGATCACCTGTGAGTTGTGCTCGCGTTGGTTTAATTCCAAGTCGATCAAAAACCACTTTACGCGCCACAGCCTCTTTATTGATTGCTTTGCCTGACTTGAGTGCATCAGCCACATCAGACCTTAACCCTGCAATAATATCATCGCTTAAATCGCCAATTTTCATATCGCTTTGCTTCAGAGCAATAGTGATCTGGTCATCAACTTGCTGACTTAGACGCTGAGCTGTTTGTGTGGGTGTGAATTTTCGGGCAACTTTTACTGCACCTTCGCCAAGCTTTTGACCCGCTGCAGCACCCAAAGCACCACCGATCGCACCTGCACCCATGCTTTGTAATCGCTGAGTATTATTCTCATGCACACCGGTTGCACCAATCAAACCACCAACAGCGGCATTTCTACCCAGAAAAGCGGCACCGGCTTTTGATGCTAAAGGCACACCCGCTTTAAGTGCTCCACCTGCTCCGGCTAATGGGGCTGTCATTAGCATGCTTGCAGCAATACGACCAGTATCCACACCTTGATTATTAGCCTTTCGGACAGTTTCATGGTTATTATTTACTGTTTTTAAACCTTTGGTAACACCCTCATAAGAATCGGTACGGAGGTTGGTTCCTGCGACCTTATTAATTCCAGCGCTAATTTTATCCCCTAAATACGAGAACCCCTGCAATACTGGCGCACCAATGTCAGCAGCAGCAAGTGAGGCAGACTCTAATAAGTCAGTTGGCCCTTGTTTCTTGAGCTGCTCTTGCTCTCGTGCTTTACGTGCTTCAGGCGTGTTATCAAATTGCTTGTACGGCTTACCCTCTGCTGTTAAGCGGATAGGCTGCATTTCTACATTAGCTTTACCGTCTTTGATTTGAATTTTTTGAGTGTCACCGAGGTTTAGCCCATACTGACTAGCGATCTGATTGTCGCTCATCTTTAATGTGCCCTTTGCCTCTTTTGTAAGATTGGAGAACTGAGGGGTTTTTTGAAGCTCGCTATAAATTTGCTGATCAGACAGGCCCATTTTTTTTGCATCAGCAATTAAGCCATTAACATCTAATTTCCCAGTCATGATTTAAGTTCCTTTATACCCAAGTGCGGTTAGGTCTACGAAATCGGGTTGATTGCTTTGCTGTGGTACGTCTTGATACCCAAGTTTGCGTAAATCCACAAAATCAGGCTGTGCTGTTTGAGTGTTTTTTGCTTTATACCCAAGTGTGGTTAGGTCTACGAAATCAAGGGTAAGACCCTTTGGTTGCGATGATCCACCACTCAAGCCGAGCTGAGCATAGGTCTTTTTTGGTTGAGCATAAGGTGACGATGGTAATGAGGCCCAAGTGCTGCCAAGTTTGCTAACTGCGCCCTTAAAGTCACCGTTCACAACATTTTTTATAGCGCCCTTTTGAGCCATAAGTGCAAGTGCAGCAATATCCTGATTTCTTGGAGAGAAATCTTTTAACCCATATCGCTTAGCAAGCTCCTGCCATGTTGAATTTAGGAACTGATAACGACCTGCTGCAGTGGTGTAATTTTTCTTACCATCAGTTTGAGTAAATTCTTTTCTAACATTTGGATGGGTTTGCAAGCTATCGAAGCGTTGATTGCCAAAAAGAGTGTTATACCCATACTTAACACCCTCTCCATTAGCAATCAGATCAAGCATTTTTCGGGCATTTGGTTGATCAAGGATTCTTTCTAACTGCTGACGCTCAGACATTAATTTTCTCCATTAAAAAACCACCCGAAGGTGGTTTTGGTTGCACATCTACTTTTATTAATTTATTTCAATTTCTTTGGTTACTACTTTATTATTCCTTAGTATCTCAAATTTAGCTCTCCCTGCTGGCAGGTTGTTGGAGATTTCTGCAAAACCATTAACACCTGCTACAGGCTGACCATTAACCCTTAAAATCAAATCATTTGGAATAATATTTCCAAAATACGCAGGCGAACCATCCACTACAATCTTGACGCGAATGCCTGTATTTTGATCAAGCGCCTGCTTATCTAGATCGGTTAGTTCTGCTGGGTGAATACCAACTCTTGATTTAAATTTAGCCAAGTATGTAGCTGTATATTCTGTAAAGCTTGAGGTAACCGGGATGTATTGTGTTTTTGAACCATAGGTTGTGGTTGTTGATGTTCCATAGATATTACCAAGCCCTACATTATTACCATAAATATTATGATTTGAATTGGTTGTAGACACTGAGTTTACTGGGGTTGTCATAGGTAATACTGTGGTCGAAGTGCCGGCATCTTTTCTATTTAGTAGTACTATTTGTGCGCCAACAGCTTTAGCTTGTATTTCAATATTGGCTGTTTTTTGAGAACGTGATTGGGCGATAAAATTCGACTTACCTACAGGCAAATAACCAACCCTAAGGAATTGATTCAATTCATCTGGGTTTTCACCTATATCTATAATCTCAATAGGCTTATTTGTTGGTATATAAGATGGTGTATTAACGCTGGCGATACTCGTGTAATGTGTTGCAAAATTATTTGCGCAACCGGTTAATAGTACCAACCCTGTAAATATTGCAATTATATTTTTCATAAAACCCCCATAGTTATGAGGGTTTTATATCACATAAAATTTATTTAGTATGCTTCTGAATTAAAGATTGAAAGCCTTGTTGTTGAACATTAGTTAAAGGCTGTACACCAGTGTTTGTTTTAGGTTTTGGATTGGATTTGCTCGCTCCTGGTCTAGCAAGACCATAGTTATCGTAAACAGTATTAATATTCCCATTTAATGTTTCTATGGTGTTGCGCTGAATTCCTGCCAGTGTGTTTAATGCTTGCATAGCTGCATTATTATCCCTTGGTTGATTGGCGGTAATTGTTGCAACAGCACGCTGAGCATCACCCTCTGTTTGAGTACCTTTTGCCATCATAAGCACATCATTAGCAGCCTGATTTAGCGCAGCCTGAAATCTATCAATAGCTAAGTCATTTGGTGTTGATTGACCAATAGCCATTCTAGCTTTTGCAGCTACAATATTGGATGCGCTTAAATCTAACTTTCCACCTTTCAAATCGCTCACTAGGCTGCCAATCTTGGTATAGCTCTGACGTGCTTGGGCTAGTTGTGTGCTGGCCTCATTTACCTGCTTTAACGCATTATCACTGAGCTTTGATGGGCTATTCTTTGTATTAGCTTTGACTTGGTTTCCTTGAATATCGGTAATTGGGATCCCTTTACCGCCAGGATAAACAGCATAACGAGTACCATCTGGTGCGGTGAAGTAATCTAAGGGTTTATTTAGATCAACATATTTCTGATATGCAAGCTTTCTATCATCCTGTTCAATACGACTCTGCCCAAGCTGAATATTCTGATCAACACTGTATTTCTGCCCGTTGACTGTGTTTTGATTGTTTGTGATTGAGGTTTTATTGGTTAGCTCGTTGTTCTGGATTGATGTTGCATTATCAGCCACATTGTTTGCAGTCTGAAATGCGATACTTGCCGGGTCTTTGGCGTTGGCAAACGTCACACTTTGAGCATAAGCCTTCACTTGCTCTGGTGTCATTGCATTTACGATTTGGTATTGCTGTTGATAATCTTCCGGTGTGATTATTCCAACACGTTGAGCAGCATCTAGTCCAATAATTGCGGCCCCTTTGTCACCGGTCATGGATGCCTGCTGAATTGCAGACTGAATAGCACTAAGTTGTTTTTGACCGTTATCAAGCTTAAAGCCACCGCCCTGTTGATTATTTTTGAATGACTCGCTGTTAAGCTTGCCGACTTCGGCTTGAGCTTTTTGCCGAGCAATTAAAGCATTTTGCTGCGCTGCCTGCTGCTCTTGCAATTTAGGCATAACCAGATGCATCAATGGAGAGTTTTGACCAAGCTCCATCATTTTGGCCTGATCACCGCCTGCTTGTTTATACAAACGGCCCATTTCAGCATTAACTTTTTGACCTTGCCAGAGTTGGGCGAGCTTGTTCCCATCGTCCAGCATTTGCAGGCCATCAATACCTTTTGCCATTAGTGGAATAGATGGATCTATCATTACTTCACTCCTGCATTTCTATTCTGCATGTAAGCAGCTCCCATTGTGCCTAGCTGCTGTGCTGCATTATTCCAAGCATTTGCACTGCCGATTTGACCTGCTGCTAAGGCATTTCCTGCCCCCATGGTGTTATTGGCAATTGCCTGACCTGTTTGTAAGCCTGCGTTACCTGTTTGAGCTGCCGCATTCTGACCAACCCCGACCAGATTGGCTAAACGGTTGTACTGGTTGGTCTGGTCTGCATTAAATCGGTTGTAGGCATTGCCATACTCTTGTGATGCTGCATCTTGTCCATAATTCAGCAATGCTTTCTGAGTTGCACCACTGAGCAATCCACCCTGAGCTGCTGCACCTGACTGAATAGAATCCTGACCTTGTTGCAGTCTAAATTTATAGGATGGATCGTCATAAATATCCTGCCCTGAATAGGACTGCATAAATTGACCGTTTTGGCCCATACCTCCCATCAACTGATTAAGCGCTGTGTTACCTGCATCACGATAACCACCCAAGTCATCTCGGGTTTGGTTATACATTTGCAATTGAGTTTGATTTGCTGCATCAGCACTTGCTGCTTGAGATTTTGCCGCACCTTTTGATGCGTTTGATGATATTGCAGCACCACCCACCGTACCAACTACAGCCGCACCTGCTACCCAGAAGCTCATATCAATCCCCTATTTTTTTAATATTATTTAAGCCTAACTTTTCTCTAAACTCGCGCACTTCATCATCAGGAACAGTTAGCCATTCCTCAAGTTTAGCCACATCTGTTTCATCAGTAGGATGTATGGTGACCCAAATAATATCTGTATTTGTGTAGAGTGCTCGTTTAACTCCAGCGGGTGATTTTCCAATATAAGGAGCTTCTAAAGTAAGCACTTCATCTTCCGTGGAAACGGTGCATTTTCCCTCAAGCAAGATAAACATATGTTCATGTCTATGGGTTTTACCAACAAGCAAAGTATTCTCAAAACATCGAAATTCACGAACATAAACACCAGGTGCAAAATGGTGATTTTCACCATGCCAAGCCTGATCTTGTGCCAATAAAAAGGTTTGCAGTCCATGTATTTTGTCTGTGTAGTCCTGATAATTGCGTTCTGAGTTTTCTGTGTTTGAACCAACCAAACCCTGCAAAACATCACTCATCTCTTTTTCAGTTGAATCTTCGATATTCTCAAGGTGTTTCATGGTTCATCTGCCTCACTTAATTTATTTAACTTGTTTACGACCTTGGTGACTTCATCAAAGTAGGCACGCCATGCTTGACTCATCTGACCATTAATAAACATTGGATCTTGAAATGGTGGTGTAATCATTTATCTCACCTTTGCCTTGGCACCCAATAAAACCAACCGGGCAGCATCTGTCATGCGTAAACGAAATACACGGCCAAGCGATTGCCCAAGCCGACGAAAGATCACACGCTTTTTATACTCACCGGTTGTGCCAATACTTTCTTGTCGTGAAGATGACCAGGTGCGACCGTTATCATCAGACCAGTCCAGCATAAGCAGTGGGTTTGATGTATTGTCTTGCCCTGCCTGTAGCTTGATTTCCAGTTCATCAAAGATCAGCTTTAGGCCGTGTGGATTGATCACCGGTGTGACACGTTCGCGCATAATGGTTTGACCGTCATCGGTTTGACTTTTGTGTGTGAGTTGGTAAATCTTGCCGTCTTGACGATCACCGACCAACTGCATGTTATTGAAAAAACAATGTACTGATGCGCGATGATGTTCGTGTAAGTATGTTTTTGGGTTGTAGAAGCTGCGCTCATGCCACATGTTTGTGGTTGAGTCGTAGCACCAAGTTTTCTTATCCGTCGGGAAGGAAATTACATAGAAAGCATGCCCATCATCCTGATAGGTAAATGAGTATGCGTCCGATATATTTGAGTAATTATTTATCTCTGACTCAATGGCGTGATTCGAAATACGTTGGGCTTGATAGCCTTGAGTCATTACGATTTGGCCTTGACCGAGATCGGTTTGAGTCAACCAGATCAGATCTCCACCAAACTGGCATATTGAATTTTTTGCAATACAGCCCACTGGTATGAATGCACCTGACATTCGAACGAAAGGCGCATCTTTATCACCGGTTGAACCCCAAATTTCAGTCGTCTTTTCACCAATCAACCACAACTGACCATTATTTGCGATTACTCGCACCAGATCATCAGACTTGTATTCCGCTGTAGCAAAACTTAATGCCGTGGTTTCGGTGTTAAGCAAACCCGACCATTGAATCTGCCCAGACTTTGGAACAGTCCAGATAAAGCGAGAATCCAGAAAAGTGACATCGGATGCACCAAAGAATTCACCGCCTTGAATCTTGCTTAAAATATTGGTTTTAATACCATATGAGTAAGCGCTATTGCTCACAATCATGACTTGAACAGAGTTATCAGCGAAATACACCTGATTAACACCAGTGACCTCACCTATTTCCTTCACCACATCACTTTTATTGATTGAATATAGCTTTTGACCTGCCACAACTAAAAGCCGATCAGTGAGCGCATACAAGCCACGAATACGACCTGTTAATTCATACTTTTTCAGCAAGCCGGGTGTTGGGAGTAATGCGGAAACTTGAGGCGTATTTCCACTTTCTACAACTTGGGGGTATAAGTTTAATGTGCGTTGGCAATCAATGGACCAGTCTTTTAAGTGGTATGACTGACCAACAAGGGGGATATCAATTACACCAGCCATGACGACGAACTCCTGCAGGAATCTCCATTGCACTGTTCGTAGCAAGGATTGGTGTGACATTGGCGCGTTTAAGGATCGTGATTGCTTGGTTTTGATTACGGAATAATGTTGCACTTGGCTCAACACCAAACATGGGTGCAATCTCTAATGCAAGCGTTGTAATTAAAGCACGTTCATATTGTGGTGGCAGGTGCAATTCATCATGGTCGCAAAGATCATAAGGCAAGGTATAAACCTTAATTTTGAGTTCTTTTGCCGACTCTCTGACATGGAAAGTCCAGTTTGGATTGTCCATTTGATACCAAACCTTGACGTTGCTTGCCGTGTTGTTTAGATCACGGACCATGGTAATTTCTTGGTCATCCAACCATGCACGATCAGAGATATGTGAAATCTCCGCAGGCAGGTCGGGGCGAGCAAGAACATCACCGCAGCATGTCAATTCATACTCGCAGCAATCACCTGTAATTTTACCAATCAGGTAAGCACCCATGCCTTTGGTTAAGGGTAAAGTGAGGATTGTTGCCTTGTGCACATACAGCCGATCTGTGGCCCACTGAGCAAGTAGTCCACGCAATGAATCCAGAGCATCAACAAGCTCGTCGCCTGTAACTTTCTCACCGGCAGCAACCAAGCCAAGCTGTTTCATTGCAGATTCAACGATTTTGTTGACGTTCATGAATCACCTTAACCTAGCAATGCAAGCAAAGCCGCTTTGTTATCATTCTTCAAATACTTGATCTGTTTTTCATCAAGTAAATTTTGAAGCTCTTTTACGCTTAATTCACTGTAATCAACTGGCGCTTTGGTTAATTGATCACCTGCTGACTCGGTCAGCTTTGGGCCTTCATTTTGAAAGAAGGTCAATTGTTCGCGTAGGTCGGCATTTTCGGCGCGACCTACTGCAATGATTTGATTAAGGCGTTCGATTTCAGTGTTGGCAGTTTCTAATTTGAGTTTGGTTTGAGAGTGCGCCTCAACTTCCGAATTATATTGAAATTCACCAACTTCAAGGATTGAGCTTTTAACACTTTCCATATGTGGATCTTCCATACCCTGCTCACGCTCAGGCAATTCACCATATTCAAGCCAACCTTGATCAACCAATTCCGATTCATGATCCTCATCGTCAGCAATAACAGTTTGATATTTTTCTTGATTGCCCTTGTAGAGCATTTTTGGGTAATTCATTTTTTTATCATCCAAAAAAAATGGGAGCCGAAGCTCCCTGTTGGTTAGACCTGAGTAATACGACACGCATGAAGTGGACGAATTGTTTGAAAGCCATAAAGCACATCAATACGAGTGCGCTCAATATCTTCATTACCATCACCAAACGTCATGACACGAACCGAAATACCGGACGGTAAGCGAGCGGTGTAACCCTCACATGAAGCCAATACTGGCAAAGGTGCAAAAGCAGCGGTGAATGCATCTTTATGGAATTCTAAGTTTTGGAATCCATTGGTAGATACGACGGTGACCACTGCGCCATTTGCAGGTGATGCACTGGTGGTTTTATTTGGCGCTGTTGGGTTGATTGCAGGGAAGATAGAAACCGCTGTACCTGTTCCAACGGTAACCAGATCAGTTACAGTAAATTGCTGCAACACACCCAAATCTTGACCAGTTAAAGGATGAACCGCATTTACACCTGCTATTGTAAAGATCGTTCCTTTTGTTAAAGTCCCACCAGTTGAGGCGGTCATCGTAATGACTTTGCCTGTCTGAGCTGCTGCACTAATCGTTAGGCCTGCTGCTGTGCCGTTATTGAATACCGCAACTGATTGGTGCTCATATAGATCAGTACCAAATGCAGAAGCAACATAGCCTTGAAGGTATGCTTTGCTTGATGCTTGAGTTGGGTTGTATAGGCGAGACACTTCACCACTTAATGCTACATTTGCAGCACTTGAAAGCACTGTTGAGCGATCACCATTTGGAGTTAAATATTGATTCAACTTTGCACGAGCCAAAGCAAGAGCACTCGAAGGATTCGCACCTGCAAGTGTCATTGCCACTTGGTTTGGTACGCTGATCACCCCTTTTGCAATCAGGTCAGCTTCAACAACAGATGAAAGTGTCTGCATTTGTGGGCGTAAAATACGCTCTTTAAAATCAGTCAAATCGAGCAACTTTTCTTTCGCACCAAACTGCAAGGCGACATGCTTTTGAGTATCTAGGCGCAAGGTTACTGATTCTTCGACCACAGCAGATGCAGCACCACCTGCACCGCCAAATTTAGCACCATCAAATACCTGACCAGATGTAGGGATTTTAATAGTAACCTTGTCGCCTTTGGTGTAACCCTGTGTGTCCTTGCCAAATTCATCTTGGCGACCTTTGTTGATATTGGCGATAAATGGCGCTTCTTCTTCAAGCATTTTTGCTGCTTCGCGAGCGATCATTTGATGCGTTAAAATAGTATTTGGCATAAATTATTTACCTTTTCTTGATTGGGTTTCTGCGCGGTACCACTCATCATCAGACATGGTTTTAGGATCGCGCTTTGCAGGTGCATTCGCTTTGACTGGCGTAATTGGTTTTGGAGCGTTTGGGATTTTTGGAGCAGCAGGCTTTACATTTTTGCGGCCAATTTCCTGACCGATTCGCATAGCCGCCTGAGTTGGATTCATTTGAGAAAGATCAAGCCAAAGCTCATCATTCCCAATTAGTTCAGCTGCAAGACTTAAGGTTTCTTTAGCATTCAAGCCAAATTGATACAGATCAATAGGCAGCGGTGGCAGTGTTTCAAGTTTTTTGATCAGTGCAGGACCATCAATACCCTCACTTTCCAATTCCACCATTGCTATTTCAAATTCAGATTGACGTTGAGCTAGAGTTTTTTGAGATTCTT
>Ga0308165_1006088_pt1 | contig 10823 bp, 6 predicted proteins | sample PhyWR2_FD_201032 | JGI IMG/M metagenome (GOLD analysis project Ga0308165, IMG submission 201032) | Phyllosphere microbial communities from UC Gill Tract Community Farm, Albany, California, United States - DLSLW.R2 | ecosystem: Host-associated > Plants > Phyllosphere > Unclassified | place: USA... | reverse complement strand
TGGGGATTTTTATTTGTCGTACAGTACCTTGTTTTATAAGCACCTACACGAACGGTCGTCATGCTGAATTTATTTCAGCATCTTTCTTGCTTTAAAGGCCCTGAAATAAATTCAGGGTGACGTGATGGTTAGCCAATCGGCCAAAGTAGTCCTTCTATAATTATGACACTCATACTGATCCGATAACTAGCTATCGGATAACAGCTTTATTCTTATTTCTCTGTCGATAACGAATAAGGAAAATCAACCGGGTTTGAGCCTCTGGTTTTGTTTGGCATAGCGCCCATGTTGAAATTCAACACTGCACCTTTTTGCAAACCGCTGTGGCTAATCCAGTTTTTAGAATACGGCTTTCCGTTCATTTGCAACGACTGAACATAACGGTTGTTATCGCTATTTGCAGGCGCATTAATGGTTACCTTTTTGCCGTTATCTAATGTAATGGTTACTTTCTTAAATAAAGGAGCGCCCAAAACATACTGATCTACTGCTGGTGTAACGGGGTAAAAGCCCATGGCCGAAAATACATACCATGCCGATGTTTGTCCGTTATCTTCATCACCGCAATAACCATCTGGTGTAGCCTTGTACATTCTGTTCATGGTTTCGCGAACCCAATATTGAGTTTTATATGGTGCACCACCGTAATTGTACAAATAAATCATGTGTTGAATCGGCTGGTTTCCGTGTGCGTACTGGCCCATGTTTGCAATTTGCATCTCGCGGATTTCGTGTATAACGCCGCCGTAAGCACTTTCATCAAATACCGGAGGCATAGAAAACACTGAATCTAGTTTGGTTACAAATTTCTCATGGCCGCCCATTAATTTGGCTAAACCATCAATATCTTGAAAAACCGACCAGGTATAATGCCAGCTGTTGCCTTCGGTAAAGGCACCGCCCCATTTAAAAGGACTGAACGGGCTTTGGAAAGTTCCATCTTGATTTTTGCCACGCATTAAGCCTGAAGCAGGATCGAAAAGGTTTTTATAGTTCATGGCCCTTTTCTTATAAATATCAATTTCTGATGCTGGTTTGCCCAACGCCCGTCCCAATTGATAGATGGTAAAATCATCATAAGCGTACTCAAGGGTTTTAGCTGCGTTCTCGTTTTTCTTCACATCAAAAGGAACGTAACCCAACTCGTTGTAATATTTCACGCCATCGCGGCCAACGGCTTCCATCGGGCCTTCGTTGTTTGCGCCATGTTTTAAGGCCTGCCATAAAGTTTCGATGTCGTAACCACGCATGCCTTTAATATAAGCATCAGAAACTACAGATGCCGAGTTATTGCCCACCATAATGTTGGCGTAACCCGGGCTGCTCCACTCTGGCAACCAACCGCCTTCTTTGTAATCGTTGATTAGGCCTTGTTGCATTTCTTTGTTTATCGACGGATAAACGAGGTTTAAGAATGGGTACAATGCCCTGAAGGTATCCCAAAAACCTGTTCCCGCAAACATGTAACCCGGCAAAACCTGTCCGTTGTAAGGACTGTAGTGAACAATTTGGTTCTGAGCATCCAATTCGTATAACTTGTTAGGGAAAAACAAGGTACGGTATAAGCATGAGTAGAAAGTGCGCATCTGATCGATTGTACCGCCCTCAACTTCAATTTTGCTTAAAGTTTTGTTCCAAATGGCACGGCCTTTTGCTTTTGTAGCATCGAAGCCATCGTTGGCCAGTTCTCGTTTCAGGTTAAGGTCTGCCTGTTCGAAACTGATAAATGACGAAGCCACCTTAGCAATTACCTGCTCGCCTTTTTGTGTGGCAAACCCAATAACGGCACCTGCATGATCTACCGTCAATTCTAAGTCCTTATCATTTAATTTTTTGTCGTCCCAGGTTTTAGCCATTTTGAAATCCTTGTTGAAATAGATTACAAAGTAGTTTCTAAAGTTTTTGGGAAGTGGCCCACGAGCATATTTAGAGGTGTAGCCTATAATTTTTCGTTCGGCAGGGATAATTTTGATGTACGATCCTTTGTTTTGCGCATCAATTACCACAAACGAGCTATCTGTTTTAGGAAAGGTAAACCTAAACTGGGCAGCTCTTTCTGTTGGTGTTATTTCGGTAGTTACATCGGCATCAGCCAGGTAAACGCTGTAATAATAAGGTTTAGAAATTTCGGCCTTGTGGCTAAACCAGCTTGCTCTGTCATCATCGTTAAAGGCCAATTTACCTGTAACCGGCATAATAGAAAATGCACCGTAATCGTTCATCCATGGCGATGGCTGGTGGGTTTGTTTAAAGCCACGAATTTTATCTGCATCATAAACATATGCCCATCCGTCGCCGTTTTTGCCGGTTTGTGGTGTCCACATATTCATTCCCCAAGGCAAACCAATTGCCGGGTAGGTATTACCATTTGATAGGCTTGGCTTCGATTGCGTTCCCATCAGCGGATTTATCCAATCGACAGGGTCTGTAATTTTGCCAACGTTTTGTGCAAAGCTGGTTGAGGCAGCAAAGCTTAATAGGACGATAAATAGTTTTTTCATTGTTATTGATTTCGTTGTTGTGTGTTATATTTGGTTATCTTCTTTCGTTATAAACTTGAAATTCAGCAATTTCGGTGTTTTTATCGGCCTTATCAACCAATATTCTTACTTTCTTACCCCAAACTCTGTTAAAACGGTGAATTTTTATCCGCGAGGCATCATTCCCCGAAACAATGGGCTTCCATATCCCGTTTTCATTATACTCTAAGCGATAGGCTTTAATGTTAGGCGCTTTCTCTGCGATAACGATGGTGTTGAAAGCCTGATCGCGTTCGAAGGTGACTTCGTACCAGGGATTTTTAACTTCTGGATTGGATACCCAGGTTGAATTGAAATTATCGTCGTTACCAAAATCCATAATATCCATGTCATAGCTCCAGCTCGAATTACTTGCCTGTTTTTTTGCGAGGTTTGGCGAAATAATTGGCGCTTGCGCTGGTGGCAATGCCGGTAATGGACCATTGTTTTTCCATTTTTGGCCAATTTCTTTCAATGCTGCCAATGCATTGTCGTCAATCAGCCCGTCGCGGTTCGGCGCAACGTTTAAAATAAAGTTGCAATACGCATCGTTTAAGGGCTTAATCATCTTCTCAACCATATCATCGGCAGTTTTTACAGGCGTTGTCGGGAAGTCTGTTTTCCAAAACCAGGCGGTATTTATGGGCAGGCAGGTTAATGCGGGCAATTTGTTGCTCTCTTTTTTGATATGCTGACCTGCGCCGAGCTCGTACGACTTAATATCGGTATAATAAAGTGCCTCTGCCGGGTATTTCGCAGCATTTAAGTCCATTACCAAACATTCGGGCTGAATAGATTTTATCAATCGATAAATTTCCTCAAATGGCACATCATCGTAAGATATACGTGACCATGGGGCATCCCATCCATCAATAATCAATGCATCTATTTTCCCGTAATTAGTTAACAACTCGCGAAGCTGAGCCTTTATAAACTCGATCTTCTCGGGCGTAATCATTCCCGGGCGGATTTTATGATGTGTATCTAAAATTGAATAATACAGCATTACTTTCAGTCCGGCCTTCCGAAACGATTCGGTATAAGCCTTCACAATATCCTTTTTATACGGACTGCTCATCACACTGTAATCGGTTGTTTTGGTATCCCAAATAGAAAACCCGCTGTGGTGTTTGGTGGTTAAGCAACCGTAGCTCATATTGGCAGATTTGGCGGCTTTTGCCCATTGATCTGTATTAAGCTTTTTTGGGTTAAAAATCGACGGCGATGCCTCCGGATCAGGCCAGTCCTGATTCATATAGGTCGGAATATTGTAGTGAATAAACATTCCGAACCGCAGATCGACGAAATCTTGCTGGCGCTTCTGTAGATTGGCCGATTGTTGGGCAATGGTTTTCTTAGTGCATAGCAAAACGGACTGTAACACGAGAAGAGCGAGAACCAGGCGCTTAGTAAAAATCTTCATCAATAGTTATATTTCAGGATGGTTAACGTAATCTGACCAAAGGGCATCTAAATCCTTGCCGGTAAGTTTCGCCCAGATATTGTTATGATAGGTATGGTCTCTCAGCGATTCGTTTACGGCTTTAATGGTGCCGGGTTTCGATTTTTCTATCCATGCAAAAAACCGGGCGGTAATCCGGTAGCTGTTTTTATACGAATGTTCGGGTTTCAAAGTTGGTAAAGCCCACTTTGCGCCGGCGTTGTCGATCCCGAATTTGTACCGGGCGTAATCGGCAATGCCTTCTGTTAACCAGCCGGGCCCAACGCTTCGTCCGTAATCTTGCACAATGTGCATTACCTCATGAGTAACTACATCAATATCTTCGGGGTGTTTTACCATCCAGTTTGAACTAAAGGTTACCTTGCCATCGCTGGTGGCCGCAACGCCATCATAAGCGGTATCTACAGAAAAAATAACGTTTTTCTCGGTTGCCGGATTGTACTCTTTGGCCAGTTTTGGATAAACGATAAAGAAAGTTTCTATTAAACGTTTCTTTAGCTTGGGATCTAACTGTGCAAAATTGCTTTGAAAGGTAAGTTGATAACCTTTCTTTTTGATTACCTCTTGCGCATCTGCTTTTGAAAAACTTAGAAGGCCGAGGATAATGGAGCCTGACAGGATGATTTTTTTCATGTTATTTGCCGCTATAGGTTAATTCGATTTGTGGATTTTTTGTATAATCTGCCCAAAGCTCATCGAGGTTTTTGCCTGTGAGGTCGGCCCACGATTTTTCGGTATAGGTATGGGTTCTCAACTGGCCATCTAAGGTGGCAATGAGGCCGGGTTTTACGTTTTTTTCCAACCACGCAAAAAAGCGGGCGGTAATGCGATAACTGTTGGTGTAATTTTGCTTAGGATTATAATCTGGCAAGCTCCATTTAGAACCGATATTATCAACGCCGTACTTATAGCGAACATAATCGGCAATGCCTTCGGTTAGCCAAACGGGGCCCGAGCCGTACCCATATCCCTGAACGATGTGCATCGTTTCGTGTGTTACGACATCAATATCTGTTGGGTGCGCCTTCATGTAACCGGCACTAAACAGGATCCGGTTTCCGCTGGCCTCAGCAACGGCCTTGTAAGCCGTATCTACAACAAAGAGTACATCTTTGGTCGATTGGTTGTTAAAGGTTTTTACCAGTGTAGGGTAAACTTCAAAATAAGTATCAATCAGGTTTTGCCTCACCTTTGGATCGAGGTTCGGATCCTTGCTTACAAACGTCAGCTTATAACCTTTGCGCTTATCTACAGTGTACGACGACCAGTTTTTTGCAAGGGCGTCTTTTAGTTCAGTTTCTATTTTACTTTCAGACTTTGATTTCACCCAATCCTGATTAACCACAATTTCACCTTCTTTTGCGTTGATGGTAGGCGTTGCGCTGCTGGTAAAGGTTAGGGTTACCTTTCTTTTCGTTCTGTAACCGTCGGCCATTGCAAAAAAAGGATACGTATTTCTAAACGCTTCGTTCAGTTTGGCTGCTGTTTTGCCGCTTAAGTCATTATCGCCTAAAATGGTAAGTTCAAAATCGCGATCGCGTTTTTTTTGCGCATATCCCGCCGATGAAATGGCAACGATTAAAAAGGTGCTGAAAATTTTGTTAAGCATTGATATATTTTTAGGAGTGCAAAATAATTATAATAAATAAAACGATTTAGTTAAACGGAATAAAGTTTTATAACAATTTTGTCTTAATCACTTTCGTTCCTTAATCACCTACATCGCAACAGCTGGCGGCTCCAATTAACGCGGCGTGTTCTTTGAGTTCCGAAATCTTGATGTCGGTATTGATATCATTTCCTTTTAGCGTGGCTTTTAGCTCTGGAGCAAAGGCATGGAAGGATTGCGCAATATTTCCGCCGATGATAACGGTGTCTATTTTGTTTTTTCTGATTATGGGAATAAGGAACTGGGCCAAATTGTAACCAAATTCCATAAAAACACGGGTTGCAGAGTGATCGGTATCTACAATTTCGACCAATTCTTTTACGCCCTCAACATTCTTTTCTGTTAGCTGCCTGTACCGTTTTACAAACCACCGGGTGGAAAGATAATCTTCGGCAATACCATCTAAAAACGGCGAATTCCACAGGTCTGCATCACTCGCCTTATAATTAAGGCAAATTGATGAGCCGAGGCCGGTACCTAATGTTAACCCAAGTACGTTGGCGTTGCCCTTGGCTGCGCCTGCAAACACCTCGCCCTGTAAAAATCCGGCAGCATCGTTAATAAAATAAATATGATCTGCAGGGATATCCAATCTTTTGGCCAGTTCTTGTTTTACGTTTACCTGGTAAAGTGATTTGAATTTATCCTGATCTTTGATCAACGAAATCCCTTCTTCGTAATTAAAGGGCCCCGGCATCGCAATACCTACATTGCGGGCGCCATTTTTAATGTTCTTAAATGCCTTCTCGATAATATCACACCATGCTGATAAAATTACTTCCTTATTCTCCTGCGAATTTACAGGGCTACGCTTAATGGAATCGCTAACCAAAGCTCTTGTTTCTAAATCTACCAATGCGGCTGTAATATGCGATCCGCCAATATCTACACCCAGTGCAACAGGTTTTTCCATTGTTTAATTATATTTCTATTTGTTACTTTGTTATTACTTTTTAATTTTTTTCAAAAGTAGTAAAATTTCCGTTACTTAACGAAAACGGCTTATCTACTTCTTGCAGACCCCTTTTTTGCTCTGGCTGGTCATCCATTTGCAGTTTTAATATACCTCCTTTTAATAAATCGGCATGGTTTATAAAGTTCTTTGTGTATGCTTTGCCGTTTAATGTAGCCGATTTAATGTACACATGGCCGTCATCGTTAGCGGGTGCATCTATGATGAACTTTTTGCCATTTTCGAGGTTAATGGTAATTTTCTTAAACGCCGGACTGCCCAGCACATATTCGCCAGTGCCCGGGGTTACACTATAAAAGCCCAGGGCGCTTAATACATACCACGAAGAGGTCTGCCCCTGATCTTCATCGCCCGGATATCCGTTTTCGGTAGCATCGTATAATTTTTTCATTACCTGACGGGCATGAAACTGCGACTTCCAGGGCTGGTTTGCATAATTGTATAAGTATACCATGTGTTGAATGGGCTGGTTACCGTGGGCATACTGCCCCATGTTGGCCATTACCATTTCGGTCATTTCATGTATCATGCCGCCGTAAGTACCCACATTAACTTTGTTAGGTTCGCTAAAAACAGAATCTAACTTGGCTGTGAAGTTTTTGTCGCCACCCATTAAATTAATGAGGCCTTTGGTATCTTGAAAAACCGACCATTGCCAATGCCATGCATTCCCTTCGGTAAAGGGCCCGCCCCACTCTGTCGGGTCGAAATTTGGCGACCAGTTTCCTTTTGCATCTTTGCCACGCATAAATCGGGTACCTGCATCGTAAACATTTTTATAATTGTACATCGGCTTTTCAAATACCTTCATATAGTGTTTATTGCCGACCATTTTTGCAAGTTGATAAGCGCAGTAATCATCGTAAGCGTATTCGAGCGTTTTAGCGGTTGCTTCACGATACTTCGGGTAAGGCACATAACCAATTTCGTTATATTCCTTTACGCCGTCTCTTCCATTTGCAGGCCCCCAGGGTCCTTTGTTCATGGCTTCGTGGTAATAGGCATCTAAGGCTTTCTGCGGATCGAAAGTTCTGATTCCCTTGGCCCAGGCATCGGCAAATAATGAGATGGCATGGTTGCCGATCATGCTTCCGGCTTCGCTGGGGAACGACCACGATGGCAACCAGCCGCATTGCTCGTAAGCGGCCAACATAGCTTGCATGTAGCGACCGTGCATTTCGGGCTGCACCAACGTGTTTAACGGAAACTGAGCACGAAAGGTATCCCAAAAACCGGTATCGGTAAACATGTAGCCATCGTGCACTTTACCATCGTAAGGGCTGAAATAATACGGTTTGCCAGCTTCGTTTAGCTCATAAAATTTACGCGAGAACAGGCTTGCCCGAAAAAAGCAAGAGTAAAAGGTTTCGATATCGGCTTTCGAACCGCCTTCTACTTCTACTTTGCCTAACGATTTATTCCAAACGGCCGCAGCATTGGCTTTTGTTTGCTCTAATGTTTTATCGGCGCCCAGCTCTCTTTTAAGGTTCAGTTCTGCCTGGGCTGCGCTGATGTACGAGGATGCTGTTTTGGCCTGAACTTTTGCACCATCGGCAAACTGGATATAGGCGCCTTTACCTAAGCCTTCGGCTGTTGTAGAGTCGGCGGTTACGATATTCTTTTTATTTTCCCAGGTACCAAATGATTTGATAGGCTGATCGAATTGCACAACAAAATAACTTTTCCATCCCCGTCTAAATCCCTCGCCGTTATTTACCCAACCTGTAATTTTGTTTTCCTTCGGATGGATCTGTACACCGCTCAATCGGGTATACCCATCCAGTACCAGGAAACTCTTTTGACCTTTTGGATAGGAGAAGCGCAGATGTGCGCCGCGTTCTGATGGGGAAATTTCTGTTGTGATATTGTTCTCGAACTTTACCTTATAATAATTGGGTTTGGCAATTTCGTCTTTGTGGCTAAATTTAGTTTCGCGTTTATTTTCGTCGACCACCAGTTCATCTACCATCGGCATTAACGAGAAAACGGCATAATCACGCGTCCACGAGCTACACTGGTGCGCTTGTTGGAAGCCCCTAATCTTATCTTTAAAATATTGATACTTCCATCCGTCGCCATTTCTGCCGGTTTGTGGCGTCCATGTGTGCATACCAAAAGGCAGTGCGGTAGTTGGATAGGTGTTACCCCTTGTTAACTCGTGCTTTGAATTGGTTCCCTGCAGGGTGTTTACATAGTTTACCCAATCTTTTTGCTGCGCCATTAACCCGTTGGCCGATACGCAAAATAAAAGGGATGCAATTAGTTTGATTTTCATTTGTGTGTGTTTGTTTGTTATTTCAGCTTGATGTTAACCTCTACACCTTGGCTATAATTTTGGAATCCTAAAAGTAATGTTCCCGATTTTTCGTCCCATTCATTTCTGGTGATGGGCAAATCTTTACCATTCAATTTCGCGCTGACGCTTACTGCTTTGTTGGGCAATAAAATGCGCATAATGTTGTCTGTGTTCGATGGGCTTTTAGCAATAAAACTATATTGCTGCTTATTGGCAACTTCGTTAGTTAGCCTTGCCGCGGCCGCCAAAACTTGTGGTTTGTTTTTATTCTCGATTTTATCAAGATCGAAAAGGTAAGCCTGCGTTTTGGGCGCAATTACCTTTTGTGTCAAGATGGGTAATTCGGGATCGAACAAATCGATATAATTTCCAGATAGGGTAAGCGGCTCGCCTGATGGACTTTCATCAACCACGGCAGCGATTACGAACGGGCCCCGGTTGAGCAGAAAATTGTTCTTAATAATTAAATCGCCAGCCTTTGCGTCTGTTTCGTAGGCGCCTTTAATTGCAGCAAGGTAATCGGCATCGCCGCCTGCTTTCATAATCAGTTCTTTTGGATCTTTCCTAACCACATATACCTTTCCTCTGCCAATTTTGTAGCTGGCATCGGCAGCGCCCGGGTTAATGCCAAGAAGTTGAAATAAGTGTTCTGACGGGGCTTTGAAACTGTTGCCGGCGGTATTCCACCATTCTTTTACATTTTGAAATGGATCGTCGTCTCGCCCGTAGTAAAGCAGCACGCCCCCGCCCTTTACCCATTTGGATAACAGCTCGTGATATTCAGCGGAAAGGGGCTTCATGTTCGAATAACTCATCACAAGCACCTTAATATCTTTAAGGGTGTTTTTATTGGCGAGGTTTTCGATATGAACAGTTTCTACGGGGATGCCATGTTTTAACAACGGAATGGCCAGGCCGTAAGTATTTGACAGATACGGATCGCTGTAACCCTGATGTGTGGGAAAGTTTTGAAACATTAACGAATTGGAAAGTAGAACGCCAATGCCGTGACTGCCATTTAACCGGTTTTTGGATAATGGCATCTGATTTAGCGAGTTTACCATTACCTGCATTTGCGTGGCATACGCGGGCGAAATTGGTTGACGCTCTTTCATTCCCTCAACCGCAAATTTGCCCTTGTATATGCGATTTGGCCAAGGCATTACCTCGTAATTATCAACCATTGGGTACAATAATTCGGCGGTAAAAGTTGCCTGATAATTTATTTTGTAATCGTCCCACGATCTGGCTCTATCTTCAATCGGATCGGTTAAAAAGAAAATCTTTCGCCCGGTTGGTGCTGTCATCGATACCATTGAGCCGTACTCTAAAAAAGCATTTTCGAATACACGTTCCTTGCTTTTTCCATTATAAAAAACTGGTTCTCGAGAGGTTCCAGTCCAAACTTGTGCAATGTATCCATCCATGCCATCGAGATTGGCCAAACTGGCCTCGGGACTAACAATATGCCAAGATGAATAATTTAACAGGGAGTGTGTAGGCACATAACATTTTACTCTTTTGCCCTTGCTTAAGCTATACGACTTTACATAGCTGAAGACTTCTTTTAAGGCATTAAAATAAAGCTGGTATTTAAGTTTCGATGATAAATAGGTGGCTTCGGGCGATTCGTGCTGGGCCATCCATGGGAAACCATAATAGTTTTGCCATTCTTTTTTAAACGCCTGGCTGTAACCTGCTCTTGCCCAAAACTCTGGCTCTTCGAGATAAATTGCGGAAACACCGGCATCGATTGCTCTTTTTACATGGGTTTTCATGTAGGCCAAATAACTTGCGGACGGAACGGTATAGGGAACGTTTTTACCGTGCCAAATGGTTTCTCCGTTTTGCATCACCTGGCCTTCATCTAAATGGTTTGTACCATCCCATTCGCCCAAAAAATA
>Ga0308165_1006087_pt1 | contig 10823 bp, 8 predicted proteins | sample PhyWR2_FD_201032 | JGI IMG/M metagenome (GOLD analysis project Ga0308165, IMG submission 201032) | Phyllosphere microbial communities from UC Gill Tract Community Farm, Albany, California, United States - DLSLW.R2 | ecosystem: Host-associated > Plants > Phyllosphere > Unclassified | place: USA... | reverse complement strand
AATACAGTTAATCAAGAGCTTGATAGTGGTTTACCCGACCACCCGAAGGATGAGAGATTGACTTTACAAGCTAAAAACGTACTTTCGAACAACATCACTAAGATCGATATATCGTCGGCGAGTTTTAAAAGCTTCGAAATTTCACCAGCCAGGAAAAAAGTTGAGGTCGCGAAGAAACTCACATTTGAAGATTTGTTAGCGCAGGATAGTAAGGCCGATCAATATAAAAAGAACAGCAAAACCGTAGCAAGTTCTAAATGGCAGCCAGGTGTTTATGTTGCTCCATCAATGGGTAACGATAATAAAGTGAACATGAATTATGGCTTTTCACTTTCGTACGATGTGGCCGATAAGCTTTCTATCAATTCGGGCATTGCTTATAGTGCCTTAAGCAGTACTTCGCTCCCCAATGCCGGGCGATCGCCGTCGTCGGCAGTGGCCGATGCGCCTGCGTCACCTTCATCTTCCATTGCCTATTCTGATGCCTCTAAATCAGCCGCTAAGAGTTTAGAATCGGTTAGTGCCAACCTTAATGGAATCACTATTCCGCTCGAAATCAGGTACAGCTTTAACAACAAGTTTTATTCGAGTGTTGGTATTTCAGCTTTCGCAGTTTTAAACAGTAAGCAGCAAAACAATTACGTTTTAAATCAATTTGAAAACAGGTCTGTTACGAACGATATGGGTGTGGCAGAGCTACGAACTCTTGTTGTAGAAAAGAAGGCCACGGAGATCATACCAGAATCGGCCGCCGATCCGGATAAGTATATTGGATTTTACAACTTTTCTTTGGGCTATAAACAAAAGATCTCTAAAAAGAACAGCATGTCGATAGAACCTTTTTTACGATTGCCGATGAAGACGTTTTCTAATGAGAATTTAAATCTAACGAACGGCGGATTGAGGCTAAAGATTGATTTTTAAGCGATTTTGCGCACCTCGAATATAAAAAATATTATACCACACACACATCTTTGAAACGAAAAAGAGCCCGGTTTACTCGGGCTCTTTATATTATCGAAAGATTAAATTCTTACTTACGGGCATGGGCTTAGTGGCCTGAATGTCCATCAGCTCCATGTGCGTGGCCATGGGCCAACTCATCTTGAGTAGCTTCACGAACGTTTAAAATTACGCCACTGAACACTAAATTTTTACCGGCCATTGGGTGGTTTAAATCTACAGCTACCGTTTCGTCGTGAACTGCTGTTACGCCAGCCCGGAATTGATTACCGTTATTATCTTGCAACGGAATAACATCGCCAACATTTGGCACATCGCCGCCAGCATCGGTAAACATCGACTTTGGAAGATCGGCAAAAGCTCCGGGATCAATTTCTCCGTAACCATCACCTGCTGATAATTCGAAGCCGTACTCGTCGCCAGTTTTTAAACCAGCCAAATGCTCTTCGAATTTGGGTAACATCATGCCTACGCCATATAAAAATACTAAAGGATTTTGCTCGTCAGCTTTTTCTACAAAAACTTGTTGTCCTTCTTCGTTAGTAGTGTGCAATTCATAAGTTAATGCAACTACTGAGTTTGGTGAAATATTCATTCAGATTGTTTTATTGTAAATACTCTAATGCGTCCTCAACAGTTTTAACTGGCAAATGGCACCTTATTTTGGCAATATCTTCAATTTTGATTTTACGCTCTGGCGCAAAGATAGCCTAATTATTAGTTTAACAAAAAAACTGCCTAATTGTTGGTTAATAAGTTCAAAATAAGATCGGTTCAGAAAATGATAGCAATAGACAATTAAAGCTGTGCGGCTTAAAGGGGTAATTTAATCGAAAAAGATTATTTAATTCTGTGGGTACTCGCCCTGACCAATATCATAAAAAGAAAGAGCTGTAAAAAAAACCCCCAATTATTGGGGGCTTAATGAGACTGACCAGAATTTTATCCTGCCCTTTGCAAGGCTGTCCAGATTGTTATCCTGTCTCAAATGCTAATACAAATATAAATATTATTTTATGCTTTATAGGTATTCATTGAAAAAATCTTTGCAAAACTAATAAATGAGTTATTAAAAACTTAATAGGTGCACTCACTCATTAACAAGAATTTAGATCTTTCTAAACGCATTAGTGTTGACGTTCCGTCAGGATGAAGTACAACTTGATACTGCCCATCACTCAATTTGAAGCCGCCAATTTTCATTGCTGTCTTCAGGGTGACTTCAAACTTATTTAATCCAATATAATGGTATTCAGCAACAACATTTAGGGGCAGCTCGCCATCAACTTCTTTAGTTAAAACGATCCGTTCTGGTCGCAGCACAACTTCAAAGTTAACAAAAGAAAAGGCTTTGTTTCTTATCGAATAATAAAACAAATGTCTTCCGGCTTCAATAAGCAATAATTTGACAATATCAATTTCGATTCCGTCACGCTTACCCTCTTGGTCACCGTGTTGCTGCCTGTCAAAGTAATGTTTGTCGAAGTAAATATCAATTTCAATGTGTTCTGCGATTGTCGAAATTTTCTTTGCGTTTTCTGAACTCTTATTTTTTACGAATGCTTCAACATCTACGACTACTTCGCCTACCTTGGCAGAATGGTCGATTCTTTTTCGTTTGTTTTTTCTTTGCACGCTATCATTTGGTCTACCTCAAATATAAAAATAACTTTTAACAACGCTGAGTTGTACAACCCTTAAATTGCAAGATGTTATCTACATTAATAAAAAGAATGAAAAATATAAATAGAGCAAAAGTATTAAGTATGCGTACTGTTTTATTCAACCAATTGCAATGCCTCTTCAACCGTACTTACAGGCAACTGGCATACTTTATTTCGGCAAACATAAATCTTCGTTTCATTGCCTTGCTTACCTTCCAGAAGTGGCAACTTACTGTTTGCGCCGCCCAAAACAATTTTGTTTGGAAGATAATACTTACTCAGCTCCATTTTAACCAGATCTACTTCCATTCCCGTTATCGCAATCTCATTTGTTCCGTAAACTTCGTTAAGCAATAAGTTGGCCCAGTTAGAATAAGCCGAGCCATAGCCTTTTATTTTTGGATGCACTGCCGACAGCATCTGTTCAGCTTTTTCGGTATAAGCTTGGTTATCGAATAATAAACCCAATTTTTTAAGATTTAAGGCCATTGTAGAGTTCGAGGCGGGAATTACGTTATCCATAATTTCGTGCTTACGGGCAATTAAATCTTCGCTTTTTGCCGAGGTATAAAAAAACATCGGAGCGCTCACATCCATAAAGTTTTCGATTACCGAATCGGTTAAATCTTTGGCCTGATCGAGCCAGCTTTCGTCGAAATCGTATTCGTATAGCGCAATTAAAGCTTCGATGAAGAATGCGTAGTCATCAAGGAATCCGGTGATCGATGCTTTTTTGTTTTTGTAATTTCGGTACAAAACACCCGTTTCAGATTTCAGTGTCGTTAAAATAAATCGAGCTGCTGTTGATGCTTTTTCATAATAAGCGTCATGATTTAAAACCTGGGCTGCATCTGTAAGTGCCTTAATCATCATTCCGTTCCAGGCGGTTAAGCATTTATCATCAAGGCCCGGCCTTACCCTAATGCTCCTTACAGCAAGCAGTTTACTTTTTGCTGTTTGCACCTTGTTATAAAGTGTTTCTGCATCAATTCCGTATTGGGCAATCAAATCATCATCTGCTATCGTTTTCCGAAGAATGTTCGTTTGCTCCTCTTCCCAATTCCCTTCTTCGGTAACGTTGTAATAGGCGCCGATTATTTGTGCGTCTGCCCCCAAAACCTCGTCGAATTCCGTCTTGTCCCAAACATAAAACTTTCCTTCTACCCCTTCGCTGTCCGCATCCAAAGCAGAATAGAACAATCCCTCGGCCGAGGTCATCTCTCTTAACACCCAGTCAATGCTTTCAACCGCTGTTCTTTTAAACGAATCGAATTTTGTACACTGATACGCTTCAATATATAAGCTAATTAGCTGAGCATTATCATAGAGCATTTTCTCGAAATGCGGCACATGCCATTTGTCATCAACGGAGTATCGGGCAAACCCGCCTCCAATCTGATCATAAATTCCGCCGCGGCTCATTTCTTCCAAAGTGTGGCAAACCGCCGTAAAAACCGATTCGTCATCACTTAAAAAACCATAACGCAGCAAAAACACCCAGTTGTTTGGCAACGGAAATTTCGGTGCCCGGTTATAACCCCCGAAAGCAATATCAAAATGATGTTTCCATGGTGTTACAATCTCATCCAAATGCTCCTTTGTATAATCTGCTCTTTCGATTGCCGGAACTATACTTTCACTTTCTTTAATGCCTGCAGTGAGCCTATCGGCATATTCAATGGCCTTTTGAGGTTCTTGCGACCAAAGCGCAGCCACGTTTTCCAAAATGTTTATCCAGTCATTTTTACGAAAATAAGTCCCTCCATAAATCGGCCGTTGATCGGGCAGGCAAATGCAGTTTAAAGGCCATCCACCGCTTCCTGTCATTAACTGGATTGCATACATGTAAATCTGGTCGATATCAGGGCGTTCCTCTCGATCTACCTTAATACAGATATAATGCTGGTTCATTACCTCTGCAACTTCGTGGTCCTCAAAACTTTCTCGCTCCATTACATGGCACCAGTGGCAAGCCGAATAACCAATGCTTACCAAGATCAGTTTGTTTTCTGCCTTCGCCTTTTCAAGCGCCGTTGGGCCCCACTCGTACCAGTGTACAGGATTATAGGCATGTTGAAGTAAATACGGCGAAGAAGCATTAATTAAACTGTTCGGCTCTGAAAGCTATTAATTATCTACAACCTGTTCAGTTTTAGTTTTGTTTTTATACTTTAGAGATGAAAATCTAAATGGAGCCAACAAAAAATGATTTATTCAATTTGATAAAATGAAAATTACACATACCGAAATTTACCGTTTTAGTATCCCAATGGAGCCTTTTGTAATTGCCACGGGGACCATGCACTTTGCGCAAAATGTTTTAATACGAATTCATACTGACGCAGGTATCCACGGAATTGGCGAGTGCTCTGCCTTCCCAATGATTGTTGGCGAAACGCAAGAAACCTGTATTGCAATGGCAAAAGATTTCGCTGCCATACTTAAAGGCAAAGATCCGCTTGAAATTCCTGAGCGCATGAACGATTTGCTGGGTTATGCCGACCACAACAACACGATTAAAAGCGCTTTCGACATGGCCTTGTTCGATATTTCTGCAAAACATGCAGGATTGCCGCTTTACAAGTTTTTAGGCGGCGCAAAGCGAACCATCGAAACGGACATGACGATCGGTATCGACTCTGCGCAGGGAATGGCCAAAACGGCATTGAAGTATCAAAGCCAGGGCTGCCGGATTATAAAAATTAAACTGGGCAAGAAAATTCACGATGATATTGAGCGTGTAAAATGTATCCGTGAAGCTGTTGGCGAAGAAATGATCCTCCGTTTAGATGCCAACCAGGGCTGGAGCTTTGATGATGCCTTATTTGCTTTGGGAGAATTAGAGAAATATAACATTGAATTTTGCGAACAACCGATGCGTACCTGGTACGATGATAAGCTGCCCGAGCTTAATGTAAACTCGCCGATAAGCTTAATGGCCGATGAAAGCTGCTACAACCACCACGACGCCCGCAAGCTGATTAACAGCCAGTCGACCACTTACTTAAATATCAAGTTTTCCAAATCGGGTGGAATTTTGGAAGCCCAAAAAATTCATGAGGAAGCGCTGAAAAGAGGCGTGAAATGCATGATTGGGAGTATGCTCGAAAGTAGAATTGCCTTAAGTGCCAACCTTCATTTTGCATTGGCTAGCCCGAATGTTGAGTTCTTTGACTTAGATACGGCCCTACTTGGCCATTTGGTAGATCCGGTAGTTGGCGGCCTAACGTATAATGGCTATTTCCTTGATGTGCCGGAAGAAAACGGCATTGGCGCCGAACCGGACGAATTCTTCTTAGAAAAATGTGAAAGCTGGACAATTTAGTTCGTTGGTTCAATAGTTCATTGGTCATTGGTTCATTGGTCGTTGTTTCATTCGTCTGGGCGCCTAACCCAATTTACTAATGACTGGCGAACTAATGAACCGCTAATGAACTTACTTTACCAACATTTCTGCAAGTGATGTACTATCGCCATTAAAGGCATTAAAATCTACAACATGACCAATGCCATTGATTTTGGCCTTATCAGAATGTTGCCAGAACTGCCATTTGCTTTTATCTAATCGTAATTTTGGTTGATAATAATGCGCAATCCACAATGGATATTCGTCTAATTTGCCCTCAAGATTATCCTCGTAAAACTTTAGTCCGGTGTAAATAATTGGCCGAACCTTGGTTTTCATTTCAACATAGGTAAGGAAATCCGAAAGTTCAAGCCGCATCCGTAACGGCGAAACGCCATCCAATGTTTCGATATCTACAACGGGAGGCAAATCTCCTTTCTCGATGTTTACCACCTGCAAAAAGAATTTGGCTTGTGCCTTGCCGCTTTTCTTTGGCCTAAAAAAGTGATAAGCACCGCAAACAATACCTGCCTTGGGTGCCTCACGCCAGTTGCGCTGAAAATACGGATCGACCTGTAAAAGCCCCTCTGTAGCCTTAATGAAAGCGAAACTCACCTTAACTTCGTCTTCTTTCATGGCCTTCACTTTTGGCCAGTTTATTTTACCTTGATAATAAGAGACGTCGATGCCGTGAATAGAAAATTTCTTCGGAATTTTGATATTAAAGCTTTCGTAAGTGCGGTAGTTTGGGTCTTGTCCCCAATCTTTAATCCATCGCCAGGTGGCCACAAACCCATTTAATATATAGCCATAATAAAGCGGAGAAAGCAGAATGAGCAGCAATCCCGCAATGGCAATTTTCCATTGCATGGGAAATGGCTTCGGCTTCTTTTTACGCGTACTTGGTTTCCGGACTGCAGGTTTCTTAACGACGGGCTTTTTCTTATCTGGGGACATATTATTTACGGCCGCTAAATTGAGGAAAAAGTAAGGGAAATAAAAATGCCCCGAAGATAGTCGAGGCGCTAAATGTTTTCACAACGGAATAATCCTTACGATTAAAGCGTTTCGGTTTTGGTCTCATGGCGATTTGCGATAAATACCAGATTTCCCCCAACCCACTTCACTACAAAACTCCGCCAGCCCTCAACACATCCATAATTGATGGAAACGTATTTTTCACAACCGGACCGACATGGCCTTTATCTAACCAAACCGCCTGATCGATGCCTTCTTCCTTTTGGGGAATTAAATTCGGTTCGCCCTTCACCTTCATTTTGTACCAATTGGTTTTCTTGATTACCATTTTTGTCCCCATTGGGTAAACGTGGTAGGTTTTGCAAAGTTTTTCTTCGCGTTTTGCCACCTTAATACCGCATTCTTCTTCCACCTCCCGAACGGCAGTTTCTTTCATTTTTTCACCTTCTTCAAGCTTTCCCTTTGGCAAATCCCACTTTTTGTTTCTAAAAATAAAGAGATAATTTCCATTGGCGCTCTCTACCAAACCGCCCGCTGCTTTAATAATTTCGCAGTTTTTTTTCAGCTTTTTAAAAATTTCGCGTGGGTTTTTGGTTAAGAAGATGTAGCTCTTTTTCGATCCGTTTTTCAGTTTTTTGTAAAATGTGTGTAAATCAAAATCTTGAAATTCAAGCTGTTGAATTTTTTCCTTTTGCTCTGGTAAAACATCTGATATAAACAGGGTGTTATCGTTGATATAAATTCTGTATTTTTGCGCCATGTATAATAAAAGTGATATTGAATTAAAGGTAGCTGAATTTTTATTACAAATAAAGGCAATTAAATTGCAACCTAATAATCCTTTTACATGGGCATCTGGTTGGAAATCGCCAATTTACTGTGATAATAGGATCACACTTTCTCACCCCCAGGTTAGAACCTACATTCGTCAGAAGTTGGCCCAGGCCATCCAGGAAGAATTTGGTTCGGTTGATGTTATTGCCGGGGTGGCAACGGCCGGTATTCCCCAAGGTGTTTTAGTGGCGCAAGAGCTGGGCTTACCTTTTATTTATGTGAGAGCGAAAGCAAAAGAACATGGCACAGGAAGCCTAATTGAGGGCGAAGTAGTAGAAGGACAACGCGTTGTTGTAATTGAAGACTTAATTTCGACAGGTAAAAGCAGCTTACAAGCTGTTGAAGCGCTAAGAGCCGCAGGACTTTCAGTTGCTGGTTTGGCAGCAATTTTTACCTATGGATTCGAAAAAGCTGACGAAAACTTTGCAGCGGCCAAATGCCGTTACCTAACGCTTTCGAGCTATGCCGCTTTGATCGATTATGCCGCTGAACACAGTATTATTGCAAAAAGCGATATGGAATTGTTGGGCAAATGGCGTTTAAACCCATCAGAATGGGGACAAGAGAAACTCGATTAAGGCCACAGTAATAAACAACTAACTTAAAAAATACATGACGATTATTGAAAGTGCTGTAGAGATTAATAAACCCGTTGCAGAGGTTTATGCTTTTCTTTCAAACATGAACAATCACCAGCAGTTGATGCCCGAAAATATTTACAATTGGGAATCGACAGAAGACGATGCACGTTTTACCATTCAAAACATGGCGAAACTGGCAATCAAAATCTCCAGCCGGGTAGAAAACCAGGAACTTACCGCAATACCTACAGAAAAAGCGCCTTTTGAGGTAGAATTGAAGTGGACAGTTGCAGAGAATGGCAACGGAACAACAACTGCAAAACACATTATCTCTGCCGACTTAAACATGATGATGAAAATGTTGGCTTCTGGTCCGCTGCAAAAACTCGTTGATCACGAAACACAGAAACTAAAGGAAATACTCGGCTAATTGTTTAATTGGTGAAGTGGTAATTGGGTTAATTGTTTAATCGGCTTAACTGATTAATTGCTAATTCCCCGCTGCGAACTGCCGACTGTCAACTGAAAACTGAAAACTGTCAACTGAAAACTGTCAACTACCAACTGAAAACTGTCAACTGAAAACTGCCAACTGAAAACTGTCAACTGAAAACTGCACCCCTACTCCACTACAAACTTCTGCTTTAGCTTAATATCCTCTGATGATGCGCCTATCTTCAGTTCAAATTCGCCCGGTTCAACAACCGAATTCATATTTTTATCGAGCAGCGCCAGATCCGTATATTTTATTTTAAAATTCACTGTCTTTTCTTCGTTCGGCTTCAACTTAACCCGCTCAAAGCCCCTCAACACCATTTCGTAGGTAGTTACACTACTCACAAGGTCAGATAGATAGACCTGTACCACTTCATCGCCAGTAACTTTGCCTGTATTTTTAATCTTTACGCTAAATGTAAGATCCTCATCCTTCTTTAAAACACTTCGGTCGAGCTTAAGATTAGAAAAGGCGAAAGTGGTATAACTTAGTCCATAGCCAAAAGGATACAAGGCGCCCACAACGGCCGTTTTGCCATAACCGTTCGGACCATCGCCCGGCTGCCCCGCATGCGAAGCAGGTTTAAACGGAAAGTTAAACTCAATTTGCCCGATGGTTTTTGGAAAAGTGACCGATAATTTCCCGCCGGGATTATAATCGCCAAATAAAGTCTCGGCAATAACCTTTCCGCCCTGCGGCCCCGGAAACCAGGCTTCTAAAATCGATGGAATAAACCTGTTCTCCCAGTTAATCGTAAGCGGCTGCCCGTTAATCATTACCATTACAATGGGTTTGCCAGTTGTATGCAGCGCTTGCAGCAGTTTCAACTGCCGGCCCGGCAAGTTCAGCCCCGTACGCGAAAGGCTTTCCCCTACCCGCTTTTCGTCTTCGCCAACCGCAACAATAATTACATCAGCGTTTCTGGCTGCATCAACAGCTCCGTTAATTTGCTGCATTTCAACAGTTGTTAAAGGGGTTTCAATAATTTCGCTTTCTGGCCACGTCGCGTCGACTACATCGCAACCCTTTACAAAATTAACAGTAGCCTTGTTTTTTACATAATTTTTAATCCCTGCCAAAATAGTAGTTTCTGCATTATATGACGGGCCGTAGCGGCTCGTCATATAGCCTTTCGCGTTAGCAAGTGGACCGGTAACCAAAATTTTCTTATACCTCGTTATATCGAGGGGCAGCAAGTTGCCATCATTTTTTAACAGCACCATCGCTTCGCGGTTAATTGCCTCTGCGAAAGCTTCATCAGCCGCCGTATGCACAATCTGGTTAGCCTTTTCAGGCTTTTCTGTTAGTGGCTTATCAAACAGGCCCAATCTAAATTTCACCTTTAACACCTCGGCAACGCGGGCATTTACCACATCAATACTCAATTTACCCTCCTTAATCAGCTCCCGCAGCGGTAAAATGTAATCTTTTGGCGGCGTAAAATTCGTCCTTACGTTTAACCCAGCCTCCACCACCTGGCGGACAGCATCTTTATAATCGGGCGCAACATGGTGCTTACTGAACAGATATTCGACAGCCTCGCTATCAGAAACCACATAGCCGTTAAAGCCAAACTTTTGTCGCAAAAGCTGCGTCAAAAAGTAATAGCTTCCTGTTACCGGTTCGCCGTCCCAATCGTTGTAACTACTCATTACCCCCATTGGCGAAGCATTTTTTATCACCTCAGAAAATGGATAAAGATAAACCTGAAAGAGTTCTTTCGGTGCAATATGCGGGTCGGTTCGGGCATTTCCATCTCTGCCGCCCTTAGGCACACTGTACGCAGCATAATGCTTTAACGTAGCCGCCACGCCGTTTTCTTGAATACCGAGCACCATCTGCGTACCCAAACTGGCCACCAAAAACGGATCTTCGCTATAACATTCTACCACTCTGCCCCAACGTTGGTCTCTGGCAACATCTAATATCGGCGCATATACGTTGGTGTAGCCGAGAGCCTT
>Ga0308165_1006085_pt1 | contig 10824 bp, 4 predicted proteins | sample PhyWR2_FD_201032 | JGI IMG/M metagenome (GOLD analysis project Ga0308165, IMG submission 201032) | Phyllosphere microbial communities from UC Gill Tract Community Farm, Albany, California, United States - DLSLW.R2 | ecosystem: Host-associated > Plants > Phyllosphere > Unclassified | place: USA... | reverse complement strand
GTTTACAAAATCGTCTTGCTGCGCCTTGTTATATTTTTTGTAAATGGCATTGCTTTTCAGCGTCGCTTTACGTTCAGCATCGGGCATAAAAGCCAGTAAAACCTTTCCCGATGCCGTTAGAGGCAATGGAAACAAGTTTCCCTCTTCAATTGAAAGTGCAATCGGTCCCGGGCTCTTGGCATGAAGAATTACCATCACCTGGTTCATATATAAAATACTTAAATGGCACGATTGGCGAACGGTATTTGCCAGTTCCTCCAGCGGAAATTGTGCAGCCTTGCGCAATTCATCCATCGGCGAGTGCCTGTGCGAAAGATAAAAAAGTTTGAGCGAAAGCCTGTATTTCCCCGAAACCTCGTCACGTAGAATATAACCGCGACTCTCCAGGCCCATCAACATCCGATAAATTTCATTTGGGGTTTTCTCAATACCAATCGCAATTTCCGTTTGCGATAATGGGATCGATTGTGCAGATAAATATTCTAATATATCAAGTCCCTTGTCTAATGCCGGAGCTTGGTACTTTGATTCTTTTTCGTTCATAAGAGGTTTAAATTTGGCTGTAGCGCATTTTTTACAATTCCAAACATACAAAATGCTTTCCTATTTAGCTGTATAGCGCATTTCCGGAATTTAAATACGAATATATGTTTTCATATTTAAAAAAAACATTTATATTTGAATTGATGCTTTTCTACGATGTTTTTTGCAAAGCTTAAGGTATCAATAACCATTTATAAACCCAAATTAACCATTGCCTTTGCGGAAAAATTATCAACGCAAGCCAACGACAAAGTAATGAGCAAAATCCTTTTCTTTTCTTGTTTTTACTTTTTTAGCATCTCGCTTTTTGCGCAAGAGGTTAAGGTTACGCGTTTAACATCCGGCTATCGCAACAACCCAATAGGGATCGATTTTGCTTCGCCCAGTTTAAGCTGGAATTTGCAGTCGACCAGGCATAACGTAATGCAAACGGCTTACCAAATTCTCGTATCGAGCAGCGCTGCAAAGTTGCAAAAGAACGTTGGCGATGTTTGGGACACAAAAAAGGTTAATTCTAATCAATCTATTCAAGTAAAATATCAAGGTGCAAGGCTTTTATCTGCTGCCACTTATTATTGGAAAGTTCGCGTTTGGGACAACTCCGGAAAAGTATCGTCATGGAGCAGTCCGGCGTTTTGGCAAATGGGCTTGCTAAATTCAGCTGATTGGAAGGGCGCAAAATGGATTGCGTACGAAAAGCTTGCCGATTCGAATGTAAACGCACTTCCCGTTGACGGCAAAAAAGATAAGTATTTGGGCAGTAATATTTTGCCGATGTTCCGAAAGGATTTTACCGTTGAAAAAACCATTACTAAAGCAAGCGTTTTTATATCCGGACTTGGGCATTTCGAAATGAGCTTAAATGGTAAAAAGGTGGGCGACGATTCTCTTGCACCCGGATGGACGAAATACGACAAGGAGGCTTTATATGTTAGTTATGATGTAACTGCACAGCTGAAAAAAGGCCAAAATGCAATTGGCGTAATATTAGGGAACGGCTTTTATTACATCCCGCCCGTTAAAGAAAGATACAGAAAACTCAAAGTCGCTTTTGGTTATCCGAAAATGATTTGCAGGCTGTTGATCCAATATGCTGATGGAACTTCAACCAATATTGTAAGTAATCAAAGCTGGAAAACCGCGCCATCGCCAATTACTTTTTCGAGCATATACGGAGGCGAAGATTACAATGCAAATCTTGAGCAAAACGGTTGGAATGCTGCAGGTTTTGACGATAAAAAATGGAAATCTGCTTTGCTGGTTGATGGCCCGAAACTGAACGCCCAAAAAGAAGAGCCAGTTAAGGTTTTCGACATCTTTACACCCAAAAAAGTTAATGCAACGGTCAACGGCGATTGGGTGTTTGATATGGGACAAAATTCCTCATCCATTATAGAATTGAAAGTTCGAGGTGAAAAGGGCGATACCGTACGCGTTACACCCGGCGAATTATTGAAGGAAGATGGATCAGTAACGCAGAAAAACATTGGCGGTCCATCGTACTTTACTTACATTTTAAAAGGCAGCGGCGTAGAAACCTGGCGACCAAGGTTTTTTTACACTGGCTTTCGCTATTTGCAAGTTAAGGGAGGCGCTCCGGCAGGAAAGGAAACTAAATCTAACGGCGCCACAATTATCGAATTAAAGGCTTTACACGTTCGAAACGGAGCGCCACAAGTTGGACAGTTCACCTGTTCTAACGAGCTGTTTAATAAAACCTTTAACTTAATAGATTGGTCAATTAAAAGCAATATGGTAAGCGTATTTACCGATTGTCCGCACCGCGAAAAACTCGGCTGGTTAGAGCAGTTGCATTTAATGGGCAACTCAGTGGTTTACAACTACAATGCGGCGCCGTTGTTTAAAAAGGCATTGCTCGATATGAAAAACTCGCAATTGCCCAACGGGTTGATTCCAGAAATTGCGCCGGAATATGTAAAATTTGAATGGGGTGGAGATATGTTTCGCGATTCGCCCGAGTGGGGAAGTAGCGGCATTTTATTGCCCTGGTATCTCTATCAATGGTATGGCGATAAGCAGGCAATGGCCGAATACTATCCGATGATGCAACGATACATTGATTATCTGGGCACGAAAGCTGATAACCACATTTTAACGCAGGGTTTGGGCGATTGGTACGATTTAGGCCCGAAACCACCGGGTGTTTCGCAACTTACGCCAATGGGTGTTACCGGAACGGCAGTTTATTATTACGATTTAAAGGTATTGGAAAAGATGGCTACGGTTTTGGGCAAAAAAGCCGATGCAATTGCCTATTCAAACTTGGCCGTTGATGTAAGAAAAGCATTTAACAACAAGTTTTTTGATGCTAAAACCAGGCAATATGCAACAGGTTCGCAAACCGCCAACGCCATGGCTGTTTACATGGGCTTGGTTGATGATAAAGATAGAAATGCAGTAATCGATAATTTGGTAAAGGATATCAGGGATAGAAAAAACAGCTTAACGGCGGGCGATATTGGTTATCGTTATGTTTTGCGTGTTTTAGAAGAAGCAGGAAAATCGGACGTGATTTTTGATATGAACAGCCTCTCAGATGTACCTGGTTACGGGATGCAGATTGCTAAAGGAGCTACTGCTTTAACTGAATCGTGGGCTGCCTTGCCAACCGTTTCAAACAATCATTTTATGCTTGGGCATTTAATGGAATGGTTGTACAGCGGCATTGGAGGCATTCGTCAGGCAGAAAATTCAGTTGCCTTTAATCAAATCAAGATCGAACCAGAAGTGGTGGGCAATTTAACGTCTGCCGATGTGAGTTACAATTCGCCCTATGGAGAAATTTTGACGAAATGGAACAAAACCGACACCAACTTTACATTAGAGGTTAACATTCCAGTTAACACAAAAGCGATGGTTTACTTTCCAGTTCCATCTAAGTTTGGCATTATAGAAGAAAAAGGTTCGGCATTTAAAAACATGGGCGATGAAAATGGTAAAACCAAAGTGTCGATAGGTTCAGGGCATTACAAGTTTAACTTAAGGTATAAATGAAAAAGATAGCGGTTTTTGTTTTCCTTTTTATGTGTGCTTTGAAAAGCGATGCGCAAACTACAAGTTCCGTTTCTGCCGAAGAGATGGAAAAAATTTACCAGGAAGTAAAAACACCTTATAAATACGGTTTGGTGATGGTTCCTGAAGATAAAGAGCGCAAAATGGATTGCCCGACTATTTTTAGAAAAGGCAAATATTGGTACATGACTTATTTAATTTTCAGCGGTCGTGGCTACGAAACCTGGTTGGCCAAAAGCGCCGATTTATTGCATTGGGAAAATCAGGGCAAATTAATGTCGTTTGGCGATGCTGGCCATTGGGATGATAATCAAAAAGCGGGCTATAATGCCTTATTGAATACAAAATGGGGTGGGAGCTACCGTGCAAATCAGTTCGATAACAAATATTGGATGTCGTATTTTGGTGGAAAAGAGAAAGGTTACGAAGTAGAACCCTTATCCATCGGGATGGCCTATACAAAAAACGATCCCTCAAGTGTTCAGGAATGGACGCGACTGGAAAAGCCAGTTTTGAGCTCTTTAGATAAGGATGTACGTTGGTGGGAAAACCGAAACAAACTTTTTAAAAGTACCGTAATTGAAGATCAGAAACGATTAACCGGGCATCGGTTCGTGATGTATTACAACGCCGTTGGCGATTCGTTACCGAACAATAAAAAAACACGCTGGTACGAGCGAATTGGCATGGCGGTATCTGATGATATGGTTGACTGGCAGCGTTTCAACAGAAATCCGGTTGTTCATCATCCCGTTGGCATTACCGGCGATGCCGTAATTCAGCAAATGGGCGATAATTATGTGATGTTTTATTTTGGCGCTTTCTGGCAAGATCGAAAGGGCGCCTTTAACCGTTTCGCGGTATCGAAAGACTTAGTAAACTGGACGGACTGGACGGGCGACAACTTAATCGAATCATCAGAAAAGTATGATGAATTATATGCGCATAAATCGTTTGTGCTGAAATATAAAGGCGTGGTTTACCACTTCTATTGCGCTGTAAATAAGCACGATCAACGCGGTATTGCTGTTGCAACATCGAAGGATTTAGGTAAAAGTAAAGTTGAATTTGTTAAGTAACTGGAATGAAAGTGTTCAATAATTATAAGGTCTTATTGTTTTTGATAATAAGTTTATCAGCATCAGGTTATTGCGAGGCCTCGAGCATCGTCATTGCGAGGAACGAAGCAATCTCATTCGAAGAGTCAGATTGCTTCGGCTCGCACAAACCCGGCCTCGCAATGACGACTAAATCCGAAGAACCCCGTACCCGTACAAATTTCAACAAAAATTGGAAGTTTTTCCTCGGTGATGAACCCGCTGCAAAATCGGCCGATTTCAACGATTCGAAATGGCGACAACTTACCTTGCCCCACGATTGGAGCATTGAGGGAAAATTTGATGAGAAAAATCCGGCAAAGCCCGAAGGCGGCGGTTTACCAACAGGTATCGGCTGGTACAGAAAAGAATTTACGGCCCCTGCAAACTTCGAAAACAGATTGGTGACCATCGAATTTGATGGCGTTTATAAAAACAGCGAGGTTTGGGTAAATGGAAATTACCTCGGCAAACGACCCTACGGTTATTCGTCGTTCTCTTACGAAATAAGCAAGTTTTTAAAATCTGGCAAGAACATCGTTGCCGTAAAAGTTGATAATTCTGCCCAGCCAGATTCGCGTTGGTATTCTGGATCGGGTATTTACAGAAACGTTTGGTTAACCTCAACCGCTAAAGTAGCCATAAGCGAACACGGCGTTTTTGTCGAATCGGGCTTTGTGAGTGGCGATTTTGGAGAATCGACAGATGGCGGCAATTTGCGGCCGGGACAAAACGTTGGCTTTATCGCTCCGAAAGTAGAATTTGTGAACAAATCATCAGATAAAACCAAGAAATATAAAATCGAATTTTTAGTGCAAGATCAAGCAGGGAAAACTGTTGTTAAGCATCTCATCGCCCCTGATGTGATTGAAGACAATACCAGTAAAGTGGTATCATCGCTGTTGATTGATAAGCCCGAAATATGGTCGGTAGAAAGACCCTATTTGTACACCTTACTTGTTAAGATTAGCGATTCGGAAAATAAGCTGATCGATGCCAAAAGCACTACGTTCGGCATCCGCAGGTTTAATTTTGATGCTGCTAAAGGCTTTTCGTTAAATGGCAAGCCGATGAAAATATTAGGCGTTTGTTTGCATCACGATTTAGGCGCTCTGGGTGCTGCCATAAATGTTCGGGCAATGGAACGCCAGCTTACCATTATGAAAGAAATGGGCGTAAACGCCATCCGCACAGCCCATAATCCACCAGCACCCGAATTTTTAGATTTATGCGATAGAATGGGATTTTTGGTAATGGATGAGGCTTTTGATATGTGGGCGAAAAAGAAAACAAAAAACGATTACCACTTAAACTTCGCCGAATGGCATAAAAGGGACCTGCAAGATATGATCAAACGCGATCGAAACCATCCCTCAATCATTCTTTGGAGCGTCGGTAACGAAATCCGCGAGCAGTTTGATAGCACAGGCATCGCCATTACAAAAGAGTTGGTTAAAATTGTTAAAAATTTAGATCCCAACCGTCCGGTAATTTCTGCTTTGACAGAAACCGACGCAAAAAAGAACTTCATCTATCAGGCAAATGCCCTTGATATTTACGGATTGAATTATAACCATAAACTATATAAGGACTTTCCGAAAAACTATCCCGGAGTTAAGTTTCTGGCAACCGAAACTACATCTGCATTGCAAACAAGGGGTTTTTACGATACCGCAGATACCATTCGACGATGGCCAAAAGACGGAAAAACCAAGTTTACAGAAGGCAACAAAGAATGGTCTGCATCCGCTTACGATAACGTTTCGGCGTATTGGGGTTCTACACACGAAGAAACGTGGAAAGAAGCTAAAAAATACGACCATGTTTCAGGCTTGTTCGTTTGGACAGGGTTCGATTACCTCGGCGAACCGCTGCCTTACCCTTGGCCAGCCAGAAGCTCGTACTTCGGAATTGTTGATTTGGCAGGTTTTCCGAAAGATTCTTATTACATGTACCAAAGCGAATGGACGAATAAACCAGTATTGCATATTCTGCCGCATTGGAACTGGGAGAAAGGGAAATCGGTAGAAGTTTGGGCCTATTATAACAATGCCGATGAAGTAGAATTGTACCTGAACGGAAAATCATTAGGAAAAAAATCGAAACACGGAGAGGATTTGCATGTACAATGGAACGTCAATTTTGAGCCCGGTACGCTGAAAGCCGTCTCGCGAAAAAACGGTAAAGAAGTTCTGGTTCGCGAAGTTAAAACGGCAGGAAAACCAGCTAAGCTCGAACTGATTGCCGATAGAAAAAATATTAAGGCCGATGGCAGTGATTTGTCTTTTGTTACCGTTCGTGTTTTAGATGCAGCAGGAAATGTTGTTCCAAATGCCGATAATTTGGTCAATTTCAAAGTAAGTGGAAACGGCTTTATTGCAGGCGTTGATAACGGCTTTCAGGCTAGTTTGGAACCTTTCAAAGCTAATTATCGCAAAGCTTTTCATGGTTTGTGCTTAGCTATTCTTCAAGCCACAGAAAAAACCGGAACCATTAAATTAACGGCAAGTTCAGCAGGGTTGTCTTCATCATCAATTACAATTAACACGACGAAATGATGGAGTTGAATAAACTATTAGGCAAGAATCATCAACTTACGAAACTTCAAAGGGCAATCTCGCTCCGATTGTCGTCATTGCGAGGAGGTACGACAAAGCAATCTGATTTCTGGATATTAGATTGCTTCAACTCGCACAAGCCCGGCTTCGCAATGACGACCGACTTAACATCCTCCGTCATTCCGACCGCAGTGGACGAATCTTTGTCGTTTTTTATAAAGATTTCTCCATTTCGCTGCGCTCCAGTCGAAATGACGACCGACTTAAGTGCTCTTCAAGGTCTTAGGTGGTTAAAATCGTTTATCCTTATGTTGTTTTTAACAACAACTGCCTCCGCCCAACTGGTAGATAAAACTCCAACTGCCGTTCAAAAGGTGCCACAAATTTACAACAGAGAACCTTGGGAAGATCAGTTGGTGAGCGGCATTAATCGCGATGCATCTCGTGCAACCGCTTATTCCTTTTCTAACATTAAAGATGCGATCAAAGGCAACCGCGATCAATCGAGAATGCTTTCGCTTAACGGCGATTGGGATTTCTCTTTTGCTATTAAACCTGCTGATGCACCAAAAGATTTCTACAAATCGCGTGTAAGTGGCTGGAAAAAAATTGAAGTGCCCTCAAACTGGGAAATGAAAGGATACGATAAGCCCATTTATAAAAGTGCCGTTTATCCGTTTCGTCCAGTAAACCCGCCTAATCCGCCGATGGATTATAACGGCGTGGGCAGCTATCAACGAACATTTTCTATTCCCGAAAATTGGAAAGACATGAACATTACACTGCATTTTGGCGGCGTAAGTTCAGGTTATAAAGTTTGGGTAAACGGTAAATTTTTAGGCTATGCCGAAGATAGTTTCCTTTCATCAGAGTTTAATGTCACGCCATATTTACAAGCTGGCGAAAATATTTTATCGGTTCAGGTAATGCGTTGGACGGATGGAAGTTTCCTCGAAGACCAAGACCATTGGCGTTTAAGCGGAATCCACCGTGAAGTGATGCTCTTAGCCGAACCAAAACTCAGGATTGCCGATTTCTTTGTGCAAACAAAATTGGATAAAGATTACAAAGATGCGACTTTAAGCATCCGCCCAAGAATTGAAAACCTCACAGGCAAAGAAGTGAAGGGTTATAAAGTTACCGCCTCACTTTTTGATAAAAATGGCGCAGCAGTTTTAGATAAACCTTTGGAAAAAAGTGCCGAAAGCATCATCAACGAAATCTGGCCTCGATTGGATAATGTGAAATTTGGTCTGTTGGAAAGCAAGATCAAAAATCCTGCAAAATGGAGCGATGAAATACCGAATTTATACACGTTGACCATTTCGTTAGAAGATAGTTTAGGGAAAGTTTTAGAGGTTAAAAGCTGTAAAGTAGGTTTCAGAAGTATCGAATTTTCTAAAACAAACGGCAAATTGTTAATCAACGGAAAAGAGACTTATTTATATGGTGTAAATCGCCCCGATCATCACCCAACCAAAGGAAAAGCTTTAAGTCGTGAAGATATTTTAGAAGATGTGCGCACCATTAAACGCTTCAACTTCAACTGCATTCGCACCAGCCATTACCCAATGGATCCTTATTTATACGATTTGTGTGATGAGTATGGAATTTTAGTAATCGATGAGGCCAATCTCGAAACGCATGGTTTAGGAGGAAAATTAAGCAACGACCCCACCTGGACATCAGCCTATTTAGAACGCAGCAGCCGAATGGTAATGCGTGATAAAAACCATCCAAGTATTATCATCTGGAGTTTAGGCAATGAATCGGGCAGAGGACCAAATCATGCGGCAATGGCGGCGTGGATTCACGATTTTGACATTACCCGGCCTGTTCACTATGAGCCTGCAATGGGTAATCCACGTTTGGAAGGCTACATCGACCCAAGCAATCCGGCCTACTTAAAGCCCAACGATCACTCACACCGTTTGCAAAATCCACAAGATGAACCTTACGTTGATATTGTGAGCAGAATGTATCCGAGCATTTACACCCCAAAAATGCTTGCTGAACAGAAAAACGGAGATAATCGGCCGATTTTCTTTGTAGAATATGCACATGCAATGGGAAATTCGGTAGGGAACATGAAAGATTTTTGGGATGTTTTCCGTTCTACACCTCGCATTATTGGCGGTGCGATTTGGGAGTTTAAAGATCAGGGAATTTTACAAACCGACAGCGCAGGGAATAAGTTTTACGCTTATGGCGGCGATTTTGGCGAAAAATATTTCGATAACTTCACCATTAAGGGCGTGGTTAATTCTGATGGAACTCCAAAATCGGCCATGTACGAGTGTAAACGTGTTTATCAAGGCGCCTTAACAGAACTATCCGACCAATTACAGGGAATTGTGAAGATTACCAATCGCCATGCGGTTAAAAATTTAAATGACTACGCTGTTACCTTAATTGTTCGCAAAGATGGGGCGATTGTTAGTCAGAAAGCGTTGCCTGCCATAAATTTAGAAGCGGGAAAAGATACCTTAGTGAACATTTCAAAATATTTGCCAAAAATGGAATCGGGTTCTGAATACTTGGCAGACATACATTTCACTTTAAGTAAGGATGAACTTTGGGCGAAAAAAGGCTTTGAAGTTGCTTCTAATCAGTTTGCCTTAACGGGTTTGGCAGTTCATAAATCTGTTGATAAAATTGCTCCTCCAAAGTATACCACTAATGCCGATGTTAATGTTTATTCTGGTCAAAATTTCGAAATCGGAATCAGTAAAAACAATGGTGCATTGGTTTCCTATAAATGGAAAGGTCAGCAACAGATTTTTGCCCCGCTGTTGCCACATTTTACCCGCCCGTTGACTGATAACGATAAACGCGGCTGGAAATCGAACAAGAAATTAAAACAATGGTATGCTAATGATCTGAAATTTTTATCAACTACGGCAGGAAAATTCGATGGTAATAATGGTTCGGGCTTGATGATTACAAGCGAGTATAGTTTGATTAACGACAGCGCCAAGGTTAAGGTGACGTATCAAATTTCATCGACTGGAGTTATTAAAGTTGGCTATGCCTTGCAAGTAAAGCCCGGTTTGCCAAACATGCCGAAAGTGGGCATGCAAATGGGTATTAATCGCAACGATGATAACATTTCGTGGTATGGCAAAGGGCCAATGGAAAATTACATCGATAAAAATTATGGCTTCGATGCAGCAATCTATAGCCAACCGATAAACGATTTTATGGAGCATTACGCTGTTCCGCAAGAGAATGGAAACCGTACCGATGTTCGCTGGATGTATTTTTCAAATCCATCAAAAAAGCAAGGTCTGATTTTCGTGGCCGATAGTCTGTTGAGCATGAGTGCAAGCCCATACACAGATGAAAATGTACAAGCGGCAAAACACACCAATAAGTTAAAAGATGCCGGTTATTTAACGGTAAATGTAGATTTAATACAAATGGGCGTTGGTGGAAACGACAGTTGGAGTGATGTTGCAGCACCGCTGCCGCAATATCAAATTCCGGCAAAAAATTACAATTATGGGTTTTACATCATGCCATTTGAAGGGAAAAAAGAGGAAGTGAGTGGTAAAGTTAGGCGTTTGTCATTCTGAACGCAGTGAAGAATCTCC
>Ga0308165_1006084_pt1 | contig 10825 bp, 8 predicted proteins | sample PhyWR2_FD_201032 | JGI IMG/M metagenome (GOLD analysis project Ga0308165, IMG submission 201032) | Phyllosphere microbial communities from UC Gill Tract Community Farm, Albany, California, United States - DLSLW.R2 | ecosystem: Host-associated > Plants > Phyllosphere > Unclassified | place: USA... | reverse complement strand
GAACGAAATTCAACGTTGAATCGTCTCCAGTAAACAAGAAACCCGCGCCATTGCGCGGGTTTTTTTATGCTCGTAGCAAGGCGCCCCAGGACAGACAAGGACCAAACCCATGAGCCAGCAAGTCGTTATTTTCGATACAACCTTACGTGATGGTGAACAGGCGTTGCAGGCGAGCCTGAGTGTGAAAGAAAAGCTGCAAATTGCACTGGCCCTCGAACGTATGGGTGTTGACGTGATGGAGGTGGGTTTCCCTGTCTCTTCACCGGGTGATTTTGAGTCCGTACAAACCATCGCGCGCACCATAAAAAATAGCCGCGTCTGTGCTCTGGCCCGCTGTGTTGAGAAAGATATCGACGTGGCAGCAGAGTCGCTGAAGGTGGCCGAAGCCTTCCGCATTCATACGTTTATCGCCACCTCGCCGATGCATATCGCCACCAAGCTGCGCAGCACGCTGGACGAAGTCATCGAACGCGCGGTGTATATGATCAAGCGCGCCCGCAATTATACCGATGATGTGGAATTCTCTTGTGAAGACGCGGGCCGTACGCCCATTGCCGATCTGGCGCGCGTCGTTGAAGCCGCGATAAACGCGGGTGCGAAGACCATCAACATCCCGGATACCGTCGGCTACACCATGCCGTTTGAGTTTTCCAACATCATTACCGGTCTGTATGAACGCGTACCCAACATCGATCAAGCCATCATCTCCGTTCACACCCACGACGATTTAGGCCTGGCCGTCGGCAACGCCATTGCCGCCGTTCATGCAGGTGCCCGTCAGGTCGAAGGTGCTATGAACGGGATTGGCGAGCGTGCGGGGAACTGTTCGCTCGAAGAAGTGATCATGGCGATTAAAGTGCGCAAAGACATTATGAATGTGCAGACCCGCATTAATCACAACGAAATCTGGCGTACCAGCCAGACCGTCAGCCAAATTTGCAACATGCCGATTCCGGCGAACAAAGCTATTGTTGGCACGGGCGCGTTCGCCCACTCCTCCGGTATCCACCAGGACGGCGTGCTGAAGAACCGCGAAAACTACGAAATCATGACGCCGGAGTCCATCGGTCTGAATCAGGTGCAATTGAACCTGACCTCCCGTTCAGGTCGTGCGGCAGTGAAACATCGCATGGAAGAGATGGGCTACAAAGAGACCGACTACAACATGGATCACCTGTATGACGCGTTCCTGAAACTGGCTGATAAAAAAGGTCAGGTGTTCGATTACGACCTGGAAGCGATCGCGTTCATTAACAAACAGCAGGAAGAGCCTGAACATTTCCGCATGGATTACTTCAGCGTGCAGTCCGGCTCCAGCGATATCGCCACCGCCTCCGTCAAACTGGCCTGTGGCGATGAAGTCAAAGCAGAAGCCGCGAACGGTAATGGTCCGGTAGACGCCATTTATCAGGCAATCAACCGCGTCACTGGTTACGACGTCGAACTGGTCAAATATGATTTGAGCGCGAAAGGACACGGCAAAGATGCGCTGGGTCAGGTGGACATCGTTGTCACCTATAACGGTCGCCGTTTCCACGGCGTTGGCCTGGCAACGGACATTGTGGAATCGTCCGCCAAAGCGATGGTGCATGTGCTGAATAACATCTGGCGCGCCGCCGAAGTTGAGAAAGAATTACAACGCAAAGCTCAGAATAAAGAGAACAATAAGGAAACCGTGTAATGTCGAAGAATTACCATATTGCTGTGTTGCCGGGCGACGGAATTGGCCCGGAAGTGATGACACAAGCCCTGAAAGTCCTGGAAGCTGTACGCACACGTTTCGCGATGAAAATCTCGACCAGCCACTATGATGTGGGCGGTATCGCGATTGATAACCACGGCACGCCGCTGCCGAAAGCCACCGTTGAAGGCTGCGAAAATGCGGATGCGGTCCTGTTTGGATCTGTCGGCGGCCCGAAATGGGAACATCTGCCACCTGCAGGTCAACCTGAGCGCGGCGCGTTATTGCCACTGCGTAAGCACTTCAAATTATTCAGCAATCTGCGCCCTGCAAAACTGTATCAGGGCCTGGAAGAGTTTTGTCCGTTGCGTGCCGATATCGCCGCTAACGGCTTCGACATTCTGTGCGTGCGCGAATTAACCGGCGGTATCTACTTCGGTCAGCCAAAAGGGCGTGAAGGCAGCGGTCAGCACGAAAAAGCGTTTGATACCGAGGTGTATCACCGTTTTGAAATCGAACGCATTGCGCGTATTGCGTTTGAATCCGCACGCAAACGCCGTCACAAAGTGACCTCCATTGATAAAGCCAACGTCCTGCAATCCTCAATTCTATGGCGTGAAATCGTCAATGAAATCGCCAACGAGTACCCGGACGTTGAACTGGCGCACATGTACATCGACAACGCCACCATGCAGCTGATTAAAGACCCGTCGCAGTTTGACGTCCTGCTGTGTTCCAACCTGTTCGGCGATATTCTCTCTGACGAGTGCGCAATGATCACCGGCTCGATGGGCATGCTGCCATCCGCCAGCCTGAACGAAGAAGGCTTTGGTCTGTACGAACCCGCGGGTGGTTCGGCTCCGGATATCGCGGGCAAAAATATTGCTAACCCAATCGCGCAGATCCTGTCACTGGCGCTTCTGCTGCGCTACAGCCTGGATGCAAACGATGCAGCGGATGCGATTGAAAGCGCCATCAACCGCGCGTTAGAAGAGGGCATCCGGACCGGCGATTTAGCGCGCGGCACGGCGGCAGTCAGTACCGATGAAATGGGCGATATCATTGCCCGCTATGTTGCAGAAGGGGTGTAATCATGGCCAGGACGTTATACGAAAAACTGTTTGATGCGCACGTTGTGTACGAGGCGTCAAACGAAACCCCGCTGCTGTACATTGACCGCCATCTGGTGCACGAAGTCACCTCTCCGCAGGCATTTGACGGCCTGCGGGCGCACAACCGCCAGGTTCGCCAGCCAGGCAAAACCTTCGCGACCATGGATCACAACGTTTCCACCCAGACCAAAGATATCAATGCGTCTGGCGAAATGGCGCGCATCCAGATGCAAGAGCTGATCAAAAACTGCAACGCGTTCGGCGTTGAACTGTATGACCTGAACCACCCGTATCAGGGCATCGTCCACGTTATGGGTCCAGAACAAGGCATCACGTTGCCGGGCATGACTATCGTCTGCGGCGACTCCCATACCGCTACGCACGGCGCGTTTGGTGCCCTGGCTTTTGGTATTGGCACCTCCGAAGTTGAACATGTTCTGGCGACGCAAACCCTGAAACAGGGCCGCGCGAAGACCATGAAAATCGAAGTCAAAGGCCATGCCGCACCGGGCATTACCGCCAAAGATATCGTGCTGGCGATCATCGGTAAAACCGGTAGCGCAGGCGGAACGGGCCATGTTGTCGAGTTCTGTGGCGATGCGATCCGCGCGCTGAGCATGGAAGGCCGCATGACCCTGTGCAACATGGCGATCGAAATGGGCGCGAAAGCGGGCCTGGTTGCGCCAGATGAGATCACATTTAACTATGTGAAAGGGCGTCTGCACGCGCCAAAAGGCAACGATTTTGATGATGCGGTTGCGTACTGGAAAACCCTGCAAACTGACGAAGGCGCAGTCTTTGATACCGTTGTCACGCTGCAGGCTGAAGAGATCGCCCCGCAGGTCACCTGGGGAACCAACCCAGGTCAGGTGATTTCCGTGAACGATAATGTTCCCGATCCGGCCTCGTTTGCCGATCCGGTTGAACGCGCCAGCGCCGAAAAAGCGCTGGCCTATATGGGCCTGAAACCCGGTATTCCGCTGACTGAAGTGGCGATCGATAAAGTCTTTATCGGCTCGTGCACCAACTCCCGTATCGAAGATTTACGCGCTGCCGCCGAGATTGCCAAAGGCCGCAAAGTGGCACCGGGTGTGCAAGCGTTAGTTGTCCCAGGCTCTGGCCCGGTGAAAGCGCAGGCGGAAGCAGAAGGTTTGGATAAGATCTTTATCGAAGCCGGTTTTGAGTGGCGCCTGCCGGGTTGTTCCATGTGTCTGGCAATGAACAACGACCGTCTGAACCCGGGTGAACGTTGTGCTTCGACCAGCAACCGTAACTTCGAAGGCCGTCAGGGCCGCGGCGGACGCACGCATCTGGTCAGCCCGGCAATGGCTGCGGCAGCGGCTGTCACCGGTCATTTCGCCGATATTCGTGTTTTAAAATAAGGAGACAATCATGGCAGAGAAATTTACCCAGCATACAGGCCTGGTTGTCCCTCTGGACGCGGCAAACGTGGATACTGACGCCATTATTCCAAAACAGTTTTTGCAGAAAGTTACCCGCACCGGCTTTGGCGCTCACCTGTTTAACGACTGGCGTTTCCTTGACGATCAGGGTCAGCAGCCCAATCCAGAATTTGTGCTGAACTTCCCGGAATTTAAAGGCGCTTCGATTCTGTTAACGCGTGAAAACTTCGGCTGCGGTTCATCTCGTGAGCACGCTCCGTGGGCGCTAACGGATTACGGCTTTAAGGTTGTCATCGCACCGAGTTTCGCCGATATCTTTTACGGCAACAGCTTCAACAACCAGCTGTTACCCGTGACGCTGAGCGACGAACAGGTCGACGAGATGTTCGCGCTGGTAAAAGCCAATCCGGGCATCACGTTTGAAGTGGATCTGGAAGCGGAAGTCGTCAAAGCGGGCGATAAAAATTACGCCTTTAGCATTGATGCATTCCGTCGCCATTGCATGATCAACGGTCTGGACAGCATCGGACTGACGTTACAGCATGAAGATTCTATTGCCGCCTACGAGAACAAGCAGCCTGCATTTATGAACTAAAGCGAATGGCCCGCGACGAGCGGGCCATTTATTTATTAGCGTGCAAAACCAGGCTTTAAACTCCCCCGTCTCATTTCACACATCCTTCACGCGACAGGTTAGCGCCAGCGTTAGCAGAGAAATCGCCGCAATCACCCAGTACACTGCAAAATGCCCGTAGCTTTGCACCAGCGCGCCCTGAATCACACCCGCCAGAATCACACCGGTGGAAATACTGTTGGTGAAAAGCGTCGTCGCTGACCCGGCTCTTCCGGGCATCAGGTCCTGGAACCACAGCATGCCGATCCCGGCGACAATCCCGATGAAAATAGCGTTAAACAGCTGGAGGGCCAGCAGCGCCTCGCGGCTGTGAAACAGAATTAAACCGAGATAAAACAGTACCCCTGCCGCAACCGCTACCACCATCATCCGGCGTTTACCAAAGCGTTTGACGTAATAACCCGCCAGGATCATCGCCGGAATTTCCAGCCCCGCCGCCGTGCCCATTAAGATCCCCGCCAGCTTGTCCGGTAAACCCAGATCGCTGCTGATCCACAGCGGCATGTCGATGATGTACATGGTGTTGCAGGTCCACATCAGCGTCGAGGCGATAAACAGCATGCGCACGTTTTTATTCTGCCAGCCGCTAATCTGCGTCACGGGCTTATCGGCCGCCTGCTCAATCCGGGCAACCGACGGTAGCACACACGCAATCAGCACCAGGCTGATGGCAAAAATCCCCGCCGCGATAGAGAACATCATGGTAAAGCCGTAATTTAGCGCGAGCATAAACGCCAGCGGCGGGCCGATGACCCACGCTAATGATAACTGCGCACGCATCACCGAGCTGAACATCACCACTTCTCGCGCCGAGTTATCGGCATACTCGCGCGCCAGGGCAAAGAGCTGCGGCATGGCAGTATTGGCCAGCGATGCCAGCAGCACACCGCAGGTGATAAGCGTCAGATAATGACGGTTGAACGCGAACAACAGCGCGTTGCCGACCGCCATCGCACAGCAAAACAGAATCAGCTTGCGGCGATCGCCCTGGCTGTCCGAGCGTTTCGCCAGCCACAGGCTCACCAGAATCCCGGCGATGGCGTTGACGGTATAAAACAGCCCGACCCAGAACGGCTGCGCGCCGACTTCGCGGCTCAGGAACAGGCTCAGCGTCGGCGCCTGAAGCGCTCCCGCCACGCCCATCATAAACGCCACCAGCATAAAAGCGGCGTACACCCCATTCAGGCGGCGGCCCATCGTCATCAACCAGAGCATGCGCAGATCCTTGTTAAAACGAAGAAATAACAGGTGGAATAGTAAACGAAAAAAGCCAGCAAAAACATTTTGCTGGCGGGTGATAAGCACCAATACTCAGTCACACATGATCGAGGCAAGTCAGCGTTCAGAAGTCGTTTGCGTAACCTCCCACTGCATCAATTCTTCCAGCATTTTCAGCCGCTGCTCGGCGCACTGGCGGGCCAGCCAGGACACTCCTTTTGTCGCTAAAAAGTACTGCTGATAAAACTGACGTGCGGTTGACCTCTTCATCATTCACTCCCTTGCTTCATCGGGAATGATTATTGGCTTAATATAGGGATTAATAAATTGATGATTTTTTGGCAGGAGTTCCCCTTTTATGGCGTCAGGTCGTCTGCAACAACAATTCATCCGCCTCTGGCAGTGCTGTGAAGGCCAGGAGCGCGAGACCACGCTCAACGAGCTGGCTGAACTCCTGAACTGCTCACGCCGCCATATGCGCACGCTGCTCAACACCATGCAGCAGCAGGGCTGGCTCAACTGGGAGGCCGAAGCCGGGCGCGGTAAACGCTCGCGCCTGACGTTCCTCTATACGGGACTTGCCCTGCAACAACAGCGCGCCGAGGATCTGCTGGAGCAGGATCGTATCGATCAGCTGGTGCAACTGGTCGGCGATAAGGCTGCGGTGCGTCAAATGCTGGTCTCACATTTAGGCCGTAGCTTCCGCCAGGGACGCCATATTCTGCGCGTTCTCTACTATCGCCCAATGAAAAACCTGTTACCCGGCAGTGCATTACGTCGATCCGAAACGCACATGGCACGACAGATCTTTAGTGGTCTGACGCGCATAAATGAGGAAAACGGGGAACTGGAGGCCGATATTGCTCACCACTGGCAACAGCTTTCGCCCCTGCACTGGCGCTTCTTTTTACGTCCAGGCATTCATTTTCATCATGGCCGTGAGCTGGAAATGGGCGATGTTATTGCATCGCTGCAGCGTGCCCGCGAGCTGCCACTCTATTCGCATATCTCACGCATCCACTCGCCGACCGCCTGGACGCTGGATATCGAACTTTCGCAACCCGATCAATGGCTGCCGTGGCTGATGGGCTATGTGCCGTCGATGATTTTGCCGCACGAGTGGCAATCGATGCCCCAGTTTGCCAGCCAGCCTGTCGGCACCGGCCCTTACGCGGTGACGCGCAACAACAATAATCAGCTCAAGATCCGCGCCTTTGATGATTACTTTGGTTATCGCGCACTGATTGACGAAGTGAATGTGTGGGTGCTGCCCGACATCAGCGAAGAGTTCAGCCCAGGGCTGACGCTTGAAGGCCCCACCGAAGGCGAAAAAGCCGTTGAGAGTCGTCTTGAAGAGGGGTGTTATTACCTGCTGTTTGATGCCCGAACGCATCGCGGAGCCAGCCGAGAGGTGCGCCAGTGGGTGAGTCAAATTCTCGCCCCTGCCAATCTGATTTATCAGGCGGAAGAGCAGCACCAGACCTACTGGTTCCCGGCATATGGGCTTCTTCCTCGCTGGCACCATGCCCGTCCAGGACGCGGCGAGAAACCCGCCGGGCTGGAATCTATCACCCTGACCTATTATCGCGAGCACGTTGAACACCGCTTTATTGCCAGAATCATGAGCAAACTGCTGGCGGCAGAGGGCGTGAAGCTCGAGATTCAGGAAGTGGAATACGATGAGTGGCATCGCGGCGAAGCGGTGAGTGATATCTGGCTCAACAGCGCCAATTTCACCCTGCCGCTCGACTTTTCGCTCTTTTCACATCTGTTTGAAATCCCGCTGATTCAGCACTGTATTGCTCGCGACTGGCAGCAGGACGCCGCACAATGGCGCGCCGGAGAAATGAATCTCGCCATCTGGTGCCAGCAGTTGCTGTCGCAGCAGGCGATGGTTCCGCTGATCCACCACTGGCTGATGATCCAGGGGCAGCGCAGTATGCGCGGTTTGAGAATGAACACCTTAGGCTGGTTTGACTTTAAATCGGCCTGGTTTGCGCCGCCGGAACCATAACACTTTCGTAATATTCACCAAATCATTACACTACTGCTGTTCTCAACGGGGTGCTGCATCAACGATGTGCGCTGAGATAATACCCGTCGAACCTGATCCGGATAACGCCGGCGAAGGGATTTGAGGCTGTCGCTCAAAATCCTTTGCCACTCAACTTTGAGGTGCAAAGTGTTAAAAAAAGTTCTCCCCCTGCTGGCGCTGTTTGCGCTGCCTGTTTTTGCCAAGCCCGTCTTAACGGTCTACACCTACGACTCCTTCGCCGCTGACTGGGGCCCTGGACCGGTCGTCAAAAAAGCCTTTGAAGCCGACTGCAACTGCGAGCTGAAATTCGTGGCGCTGGAAGACGGCGTCTCGCTGCTGAACCGTCTGCGCATGGAAGGTAAAAACAGCAAAGCCGACGTGGTGCTGGGTCTCGATAACAATCTGCTGGACGCGGCCTCACAGACCAAACTGTTCGCCAAAAGCGGCGTGGCCGCCGATGCGGTTAGCGTCCCCGGCGGCTGGAAAAATGACACGTTCGTGCCGTTCGATTACGGCTACTTCGCGTTTGTGTATGACAAAAACAAGCTGAAAAACCCGCCGAAAAGCCTGAAGGAACTGGTAGAGAGCGACCAGAAATGGCGCGTGATTTATCAGGATCCACGCACCAGCACGCCAGGTCTGGGCCTGCTGCTGTGGATGCAAAAAGTCTACAGTGACAAAGCGCCAGAAGCGTGGCAGAAGCTGGCGGCGAAAACCGTTACCGTCACCAAAGGCTGGAGCGAAGCCTACGGCCTGTTCCTTAAGGGCGAAAGCGATCTGGTTCTGAGCTATACCACCTCTCCGGCGTATCACATCATCGAAGAGAAAAAAGACCACTACGCGGCGGCGAATTTCTCTGAGGGGCACTATTTGCAGGTAGAAGTGGCCGCTCGTACGGCAGCCAGCAAACAGCCTGAGCTGGCTGAAAAGTTCCTGAAATTTATGGTCTCACCGGCATTCCAGAATGCGATCCCGACCGGTAACTGGATGTATCCGGTGACCAACGTGACGCTGCCTGCGGGCTTTGATCAACTGACCAAACCACAAACCACGCTGGAATTTACCCCACAGCAGGTTTCCAGCCAGCGCGCCGCATGGATCAGTGAATGGCAACGCGCCGTCAGCCGCTGATCCCCGGCTGGCTGATTCCAGGGCTGATTGCCGCCATTTTGATGGTGGTCGTCAGCCTGGGCGCATTTCTGGCGCTGTGGTTTAACGCACCAGAGCGCGATCTCGCCGCGCTTTGGCATGACAGCTATCTCTGGCATGTCGTGCGTTTCTCTTTCTGGCAGGCGTTTCTCTCTGCCCTGCTCTCCGTCGTACCGGCGATTTTTCTGGCTCGCGCCCTGTACCGACGCCGCTTTCCCGGCAGACAAATCCTGTTGCGCCTGTGCGCCATGACGCTGATTTTACCGGTACTGGTCGCGGTATTCGGCATTCTGAGCGTTTACGGACGCCAGGGTTGGATCGCCGCGCTGCTTAACGTTTTCGGCATCGAATGGACCTTCTCGCCCTATGGCCTAAAAGGCATTTTGCTGGCCCACGTCTTTTTCAATATGCCGATGGCGACGCGACTGTTTTTACAGGCGCTGGAAAATATCCCGGGGGAGCAGCGCCAGCTCGCCGCACAGCTCGGTATGCGCGGCTGGCCGTTCTTCCGTTTTGTCGAATGGCCGTGGCTACGCCGCCAGATCCCCCCGGTTGCCGCATTGATTTTCATGCTCTGTTTCGCCAGCTTTGCGACGGTGCTGTCGCTGGGTGGCGGGCCGCAGGCGACAACCATTGAGCTCGCGATTTATCAGGCGCTAAGCTTTGACTACGATCCGGGCCGTGCAGCGATACTGGCAATGGTTCAGATGTTCTGCTGTCTGGGGCTGGTGCTGCTCAGCCAGCGTCTAAGCAAAGCCATTGCGGTAGGCAGCCATCAGGTCAGCGGCTGGCGCGACCCGCAGGATCGCTGGCGCAGCCGCATTACGGACATCACGCTCATCGCGCTGGCGTTGCTGCTGTTGCTCCCGCCGCTGCTCGCGGTGGTGGTGGATGGTCTCAATCAGAATGTGGTTTCAGTACTGCAACAGCCGGTGCTGTGGCAAGCCACGGGCACCTCGCTGCGCATTGCGCTTGGTGCCGGTTTACTGTGCGTCCTGCTGACCATGATGCTGTTGTGGAGCAGCCGTGAACTGTACGCGCGTCAGGCCAGAGTTGCCGGACAGGCGCTGGAACTGAGCGGCATGCTGATTCTGGCAATGCCTGGCATCGTGCTGGCGACCGGTTTCTTCTTGCTGTTTAACAGCACTGTCGGCCTACCAGAGCACGCGGACGGCATCGTGATTTTCACCAACGCGCTGATGGCGATACCCTATGCGCTGAAAGTGCTGGAAAACCCGATGCGCGACGTCAGCGCCCGTTACACGCTGCTTTGTCAGTCACTGGGAATGCGCGGCTGGCAGCGGTTGAAAGTGGTCGAACTCCGCGCTCTGAAGCGCCCCATTGCGCAGGCGCTGGCCTTTGCCAGTGTGCTGTCGATTGGCGATTTCGGCGTTGTGGCGCTGTTTGGCAATGACGATTTCCGCACGCTACCGTTCTGGCTCTACCAGCAAATTGGCTCCTATCGCAGTCAGGATGGCGCGGTCACCGCGCTGTTGCTCCTGCTGCTGTGCTTTACCTTGTTCACTGTTATCGAAAAACTTCCGGGGCGTGATGCTAAAACTGACTGATGTAACCTGGCTTTACCAGCACCTG
>Ga0308165_1006082_pt1 | contig 10828 bp, 6 predicted proteins | sample PhyWR2_FD_201032 | JGI IMG/M metagenome (GOLD analysis project Ga0308165, IMG submission 201032) | Phyllosphere microbial communities from UC Gill Tract Community Farm, Albany, California, United States - DLSLW.R2 | ecosystem: Host-associated > Plants > Phyllosphere > Unclassified | place: USA... | reverse complement strand
TTGACCCTGTTTACCGCAGCCTGTATGGCCAGTCTCCGGTGAAGGAATTCTTCCCGGTTTCCAATGGCATGCTCATGCCTGCCCACCTTGACAATAACCGGATGTTCTATGGAAAGTGATGCCTCAGCGATAATGGTAGGGTCCAGGCTATGCTGTTCCTTTTCGATCTGTACCGCTGCCAGGAGGAATATTTTGCCTTTGTCCAGTTGTATCTGGCTGGCACGAAGTTTCAAGGTCCCAGCGACGATCCGGTCCAGCATGATCTTTTTATCAGACCTGTCCTTTCCAAGGTAGGTCCGGAACGGGATCTGGAAAAGCCTGAAGGTAAAATTCCTGTTGTCAGCATTCTTGCTTAGTTTGGAAATTACCTCTGCACCAAAAGGCAAGGGGATATTGCGTTTATAATTCCTAAGCGATTTTTCCCCTTTCCAATACGCATCTTTTTCTTTATTGAAATAGGAGATCAGCGTATTGTTGAGGTTGCTCAGGATGTTCGTTGGGATCTGGCCTTTGAAATGATTAGACAGCAGCCTGTAGGTGGTATTCTGGCGTGAAGATTTAAGCATACCGTTCTCATCCTTCTTTTCATCAGCTATTTTCAACTTGATTTCCTCGGTCAGGTAGAAGAAATCCTTCACCCGTTCCTGAACGAAATGATGGCTCATGATCATATTCGCTGCACGGAAACAGATCCATTGCCAGTTATACAATTGATCAATTGCATTTTTGACTACTTCCTTATCTTCGGAATCGATCAGCAACTGTATTTTACGGGTAACAACCATTGTACTGTTTTCCATATCACCTGATTTTTGTTTTCCTGATTTTCAGTGAAGCTGTTGCGAAAGCCTTCTGAATATGCCCTTGGTCGAGGTTTAACGCCTCCGCAATCTCTGCGAAACTGTATTGCAGCTCATAGCGCATCTGGAGGATCTTTGACTGCTCTTCGCTGACATCACCCTCGAATTTGAACCTACTGGTTTTCTCTATTTTATTGAGCTTTTCTGTATCTGAGATAACAGCCTTCAGGCATTCGAGCGTCTTTTCCACTTTCCTTGCTACCTGATAATCGGAGATACCGCCGATATGCCAGGCCATCTGCCCGTAATCAAAGGAGTATTTGATACACAGTCTTATAAATAGCTGTTGGTCGGTACTGAGGTTCGGTAGAACTGCTTCTACCCGCTCCCATTGTTTTTTCTCCTGTTCTCCAGGTTCATGATGGTAAAGGGTGTCCTGTTCGTCTTCCAAGGTAGGATCATAACCACCGATAAATTCCTGATAATTTTCAATCTCGTCCAGCCTCAGCATATTGCGCTGGGACCTACTTGAAGAAGTTTTATAATAAGCCCTACATCCATCCGAAGTCAGTTTTCTGACAAAAGTCTCGATGTGCTCTGGGCAAGTAATAACTTTTCTTGATAGCCAGAGCCGCAGGAACGCTTCATTGACGATACAGCCTGCGTTTACATCATCTTTTATATACCTAAAACCATAGTAATATGTCCGAGGATATAATAGTTTATAGAAAAACTCAAGGCCTTTTTCGTTTCCTTCCTTGAATTTGGTAAAATTTATAGCGCGGCTTGGGTTTATTTTTATTTGTTCCATAATGATCTCATTTGAAATCTATGTAATTGAGCCAAGGAAGCGGACGAAGCAAATAAGTCGTGAACTGGTTTCCCTACCTAGCTGAGCCAGATGTGCAGAACTCTTCAAATGTGAACTAGGTTATTAATTTAATTAAATCTTTTGCTTGAAATCGAGCCCTTGAGCTTATCTGCCTGTCCTTTCCTAAAAAGATGAGCAAAGCCGTTACAATGATTTTTATTGTTTTTTTCATTAATTCGGTTAGTCGGTTAGGAAAAAATCAAGGCAGGCCATTATCAAAGAACCATTGAATTCCCTGCCTTGACCTTAAGGATTATTCAGGTGCGCAGATCACCAAGGAAATAAGGTGGCCGAAAAAATGTATGGAATTTGTTTTCATCATTCTTGCTTAAAGGTATTTGAACGATGATATCTAGAAAATCAAGCAAATAATGATGAGCTCAATCTTAATATATTGCGGAAGCTTGTAGGAAAGCCGTGAGCATATACAAGGAGAGCCCATCACTATCTACAAAGATAGTAAATGGGCAATAACTCCTGTACCTTGGGCTCACAAAAAACTCCTACATTTTCCGCTCAAGATTCAAAAATTCAATTGCCTATTTATTTTACTTAAATAAATGAGTTAATCTTTTACTTGGTTAAAACCAATAAGTAAAGTTAATTATTTGTCCTGTAAAACAAAATTTTTTGAATAATTTTTAGGACAAAATAGTTATTCTTTTTGAGAATGACTATTGATGACGATAAAGAGTATTCAAAAGCATTAGGTAGGCGTATTAAGAAACTAATGAAAATTGCTGGCTTGGAATTATCAGGAATGGTTGAGTTTACGAAAGTTTCAGACAGTCATCTTTATGCGATTATAAATGGAAATAGAGCCTTAACAGGGAAAACAGCTAATAAGTTAGCTAAGAAATTTGGTCTAGATGTTTGGATGCTGTTAAAATTGGATTATAAAATTCCTCAAAATATTAGAAAGTCAACAGCGCTACAGGAGTTTTATAGGGATTTTAAGAATGTCCCGGAATACTTTTCTGAAACTAGAGAATCTAGAAAAGCTTCGGTTTTTATAGAGAATGAAATTCTTAAAAACGACCTTTTTTCAACTCCTAAATTTATTTGGGAGATTAGTGAAGCGTTCTCTAAAAAGGGGAAATTATATACCAGTAAACAATTATCTCAAATTCTAACATACTTGGTCCGGAAGAAAGTTTTGAAATGTGAAAAACGTCCAATTAAACTTCGTAATGGTAAAACTGGAAAAAGAATAGTTGACGTCTTTTGGAAATAGATATTTAAATATTGTTTGAAATATGGTAGTAGATTGACTTATATTATGGTCTGTAGATAAACTCATCAAATAGCTTAAATCCTTCAACTTAGAAACGAAAACATCCATTATCCTCGATTTTGGTTTCCCTATACTTGACAAAATAAGTAAAAAAACTCGCTAAAATTCCCAGGTACAAGGCGGAAACTTCACTTTTTAATTGCTGCCTCAAAAGCAGTAATCTGATTAATTCAATAATTTTGATATGAAGTAGAATTTAAGTTATAAGGTGAAAAAACTTCAACTTCGACGACACCTACTCGACCGTTAGCTATTATTTATCAAGTAATAATTGTTTCTTACATCGGTGTGAGAAAACTATACAGCTTTCTTTTTGCATTTCATCATAATAAATAAATGAGGCAATGTTATCAATCACAGTATGAATTTCTTCAAAACGCTTCACAAAATTTTCTAGATCAAACTTAACATTTCCAACTTTTTCCACGCACAAATGGCTCTAATAATTCATGTTAAATGGATATCTTGAAAACCCATATTATCCTTTTTTCTTTCGCCTTGATTGAATTGGATAATTCAGTTAGATATTCTTTCAAACCATAGGTTACAGAATTAAAATCAGCAATTTCAATTCTGCCATTATAAGACTTAAACTTAGCTCTTACCGATTTGAAAAGTCGTTGAAGATTATGTCCACGCTCAATTTTCGATTCTGATTTCAAGATAACATTTAACGGCCAGATTATTGCTTTCAAACACGCTTCAATTCCATGATTGACATTGTTTAATATTGAAAATATAAAATATCAGCAACCTTATTTGATTAGTAATCAAACATAACTTGGCAAGATGTACTCCTGCCTCGAAATATTCATCAGCAATATTTCTAAGGTTTTGAATATGATTTCGTTGGCGATTCATATCCACTCCTAGGCAAATAAGCGTGTATGCCTTTTATCATCTTATTATTCATAATCTAGACAATTATTTTGTGAATACAGACGACTTTTTTCAAACATTGATTATTCCGAACAAAGTACACCACATTCCGAGGCATAGTGCACCAGTTTGGTTCTGGCTTTAGCACTAACTTTAAACCATATCACTTTTGGACAAAGCGATATTCTGTAAACTTAATGATTTTTTTTATTTCTCATGGATTTGCCCGTAAGTGCAATTCTGTGAGCAGATGCTGACAGCCTGTCCATAATTGCATCTGCAAGTGTGGGTTCATCTATAAAGTTATACCAGTTATCCACTGGCAGCTGCGAGGTTATTATTGTCGCACCGTTGCCATATCTATCCTCCAGAATATCAAGTATTGCAATCCTGGCATCATTGCTCAGGGGCTTAAGCCCGAAGTCGTCTAATATCAGTAGCCTGTTTGAGGATATCCCCTTAATCCATCGGAGGTAAGTTCCATCGAGCCTTGCCTGGGCAAGAGCATCCAGAAACTTATTCATACTGAAATATAGCGTACGGAATCCAAGTAGGCAGGAACTGCGTCCCAGTGCACAGGCGAGGAAACTTTTGCCGCACCCGGTAGCGCCCGTAATGAGCACATTTTCACCACGTTCAATAAAAGTGCCGTCCGATAGTCTTAGTACCTGTTCACGGGTAATGCCACGCTCGGAGGTACAGAGTATATCTTCGGGAAGTGCATGATATCTAAGTTTACTGAACCTGAGATATTTTTCTGTTCTTGCATGCTCACGGTACTCGATTTCTGCCTGGACAAGCATGGCAAGCATTGAATGTGGGTCTTGGATTTCGTGTACTGGCAATTGTAGTGTTGCCTCATAGCGCCTGGCCATTCCGCTGAGCCTTAGGCTTTTCATCTGATCTGCTGTGTTCTGTGTATTCATATTGATCTTTATTAGTTGGTTTTGTATGCTTCGGCTCCTCTCACGTTCTGGTGTAGTGGTGTCTTATATTCTTTCTGTTCTGTTTCCTTGACCATGTCCATATTATTGTCAAGGATGTTTTTTATTACAGTGTATTTAAACCTGTGCCCGGTGAGTGCTCTTTTGCAGGCAGCTTCCATTCTTGCCGCCCCGTAGGCTTTCAAGAGCCGCATCAGTCCAGCGCAGCCAGCATATGATTGATGGATGACGGGATTGCTCTGCATCAGCTTCTGAATAAAGTCATAAGTGTTCTGACCTGCTTTTTCAGCCTGTTTCAGATAATATTCAGGATCCCATCCCTTTTCATCCGAAAAGGATTGATGAGCTTCAGGCATATGTTCCCTTACCGTGGTGAAATGGTGTTTTCTGAAACTCCGGACGTGTATGGCAATCCGCGTGCAATTATGAAAGATCTCAACGCTGTCCATACAATATGATATCCTGACCTCTTTGCCAATATATCTAAAGGGAACGCTGTAATAGTGCCAGTCCTCACCAATAACCACATGGTAATTCTTCTGAACTTTTGCCCTGGTGTAGTGCTGGATAAAGAAAGGTGATTCGGGAAGTGGCTGCAAAAGTGCGGACTCATTATTATGGAAGAGCTCATAGCGGCTGAAACTTTTGCGCTGGAAGCTAAGCTGGTGATGTTCATTCAGCTTAATCATGATCGCTGCATTCAATTCCTTAAGGCTGTAGAAGGTCTGGTTCCTAAGTTTCGCATAGATGCGCATGTAGGCTATCCTCACAAAGTTCTCTACGCTTGGCTTGTCCTTTGGCTTATACGGGCGTGCAGCAAAAAGCGCAATCTTGTTATGATTGGCCCATTGCTCCAGCATCTCGGTAAAGACAGGTTCATACTTTGAGCTTTTGGATACCCACTGCCTCATATTATCCGATTTTACGCCTTTGGGTACACCACCAATATAGATGAGTGCTTTGTTCAATGCTGACACAACCTGGGGTAACTTCGCATCTACAAGTGCTTCCACATAACCGTAACCGCTAAAGGGAAGAATGGCAAGAAACACCGGACAGCTAACGAGTTCTCCTGTAGAAGTATCCAGATAATGCAATGGCGCACCGGCAAAATCTACCTGCATCATCTCAGCTGGCTTATGCTCAAAATGCATAACGGCCTTCGAGGCCCGGTTATGTTCCTGCAGCAGATCACAGAATCTGGAATATTGAAACCCTTCCGGATAATTGGTAATATACTCTTCCCACAGCAATAACCTGGTTACGCCTTCTTTGGAGGCGAGCTGTTCATTGTGATATTCCAAATGTTCAAGGAAATGAACCCGCCTGGGGTCAGCATCCTCCATTACCTCTTCCTTTACAAGGCCAAGAATCTCATCGATATCCCTATCAGATAGCTTTAGCAAGCCATTAAAGGTCAAACCTGTCGATCTGAACTTTTCCAGGTAACTCGCGATCGTACGCCTGTTGACCCGGACCTCTTTTTCTATTTTCCGTTGGGAGACGCCCTGATCGAGGAAAATGAGTATCTGTCTAATCTTATTCATGCTGAGCAGTTTGTTCGCCATATCTACAGGGGTAAGCTTGATGCTTACCAAACCTATATAATTGACGGGTTAAACTATGCCCAATTGCATGATATGGTTAAATATAGTGGTGCAGTATGTGTCGGAATGGCAGAGAAAAATAATCCTGAAATGAACCAAAAATGGTGCACTTTGCCTCGGAATATTTTATTACCTCAAACAAAAACTGGTGTACTTTGGCTCGGAATGACTGGTGCACTATGCCTCGGAATGGGTGGTGTAGTATGGGTCGGAATATCCAAAACATTAATCTTCCCAGCATGACTAGATAAAAGAAAAATGCTATTTTAGTCTATCTGAACTTTCACTCTTAATCCAGCCAAATGAAGCTTATCATTGATAAAGAGGTAGATCTAAATGAAAAAGACCTACTTAGCACCAAATCCTACGCAAAATCACTTGAAAAACTCATACTTGAAGCTCCCAAAGGCACACCGATGACCATTGGCCTATTTGGCGAATGGGGTTCGGGAAAATCGTCTGTCATCAGGACACTTGATAGCAATTTAAAGGAAAATCCGGCACAGAAGGTAAGATTCATTGTCTATGACGCATGGAAATATGCAAACGACTCCTTCCGCCGTATGTTCTTGCTCAGGATTCAAAATGCGCTCGGTTTGAAACCAGCGGAAAAAATGGCCTCATTTTACCTCAACACAAATACAGAACTCAAAGTAAACCGCACATTCAATCTTCCGTTTCTCACCCTTATCGCCGCTGCCCTCCTTGTGATACTTGGTATTTACAGCGGTTTGGCTGAAGACGCTAAGGGCACCGTTACTCTTGCCATACTTCTTTCAGCCTTAGGTTTTCTTAGTACGGTTTTCTCCAAGGCTTTCAATGAATATAAAGTTACCTCGCAACAGCCCCATCTGTTTGCCCCAGAACAGTTTGAGGAATGTTTCAACGAGATGATCGCCAAGGCATTAAAAAAACCTTCCCTTTTGAAAAGCATTGCCAATTTTGTTCAGCAAAAAAACGATGGTGATATTGACCGTATTGTGATCGTCATCGATAACATCGACAGGTGCCACCGGGATACTGCCTATGAGCTGCTCACCAATACAAAGAACTTTATTGATACTGGACTGGATGTAATTTTCCTGATCCCTGTGGATGATCAGGCACTAAAAAAACACCTGTTCAGAAACGGGACTGAAAACCGCGAAAGCGAAGAATTCTTAAGGAAGTATTTCAACATCACCTTGAGAATCAAGCCTTATAAAATGACCGAAATATTCGACTTTGCCCAGCAGGTCCATGATGAATACCGGTTCGGTTACCAACCGGACACGATCAACATCATTGCAAGGGAATATGCCTCCAATCCGCGGAGGATCATCCAGTTCTACAACAATCTACAGATCGAGCTCATGGTGATGGAAGAAAAATACGGGCAGCCCTTCTGCAAAGACAACGAGATAGCCATCTGTAAGTTTCTCCTCATACGAGAGGAATGGCATGAAGAATACCTCAAGCTGAGCCTTTCACCGGAAAGTTTTTTTAGGGAAGATGATCCAAAAGATGAAAAAGACAAAAGCGCTTATCAGCTTTTCCTGGATTCTACCCATGTCAGCACCCGTTTTTTAACCTTTGACAATCTTCAGAAAATCCTGATCAATAGTGATAATTATGCCAGCCTTCCTGAAACACTCCTGAAAGCAATTAGCGAGGATAATTTTGATGATTTCGACAAAAGAATGTCCGAAAGTGGATACAACGAAAAAAAGATAGCAGATTATCTATTGTTCTCACTCAAAAAGGCTGTCAAAAACAGGTTGTTTACCACAGATGTGACAGAGACCCTGGATATGATCTACAATTTCCTAAACTATTTTCAAACGCTTGATGCCAGTTTTTATGGCAGAATCGAAAGCGAGATCAGCAGGGCGATTGATACCCATATCGGCCATACCAAATCACCCGACCATCTGATGCTTTTTTCCAACCATGCGCTCGAACGCGGGATCAACTTTATGCACAGTTCACTACTTAAATATTTCCGCAACTTCGAATTCGAGGAAGGGAAATTTTTGGATACGGAACAATATGCACTTTACGGCGCCTATATCCGTCATGCCAATAACACACAGTTGGAAAACGCAAAAAAGGCATTCGATCGTTACCTGCGAAACCCAAAAATGACCGACAAGGTTGATCCTTTAGTTGATGGCCACAGGCTTGAGTCACTTTACGACAGGGATATCATTGCGCAATTTTTAACTAACTCAGAAATATTGTTCTGGGACAATGAGCACGATTACAATAGCTGGCTTTATCTGGCAAAGACCCTTGTTAATCCTACGGAACTGCTGATATCGGTTTATACCGACGCAGAAAGATCACTGGATCAGGATATCAGTCAAAAGGACGAATGCATTATGGTGCTTTTCGCCATAATTGAAAACACTTCGGCATTTCCTCCGGCCGATGAACTCACCAATCTTGTTTCCAAAGTCAATGACAGGCTTTTTATCTCTTCCAGAACAAGTGGCGGCTCAAGAACAAAATACCTTGAAGAACTTGAACCGGATCGCACCGAAGATACAATTGATTACATTCTGGAATCCTACCGGATTACCGGGGGCTATTCATCGGCTGCAGGCTGGATAGCCGAGCTGTTCAGGATTTTCCAGGAGCCGGTGATCAAACCAAAACTTGCGAAATTGATCGCCAGAAATGATAAATCCCTTGACTTCGCTTCGCTTAAAGAAAACATCCTGGCATTAACAGATGCCGATGAGCTAAGTAACCAGATATGGCTTGATACGATATACCGCCAAAAAAACGGCAAGCCAATTTATAAACCAGAAGAAATTAAAACGGTATTGACCCTGATTGTAGACCAGACCAGCGGCACCCCGCAACAGTACCAATTCATTAAACAGCACCTCGAGTTCCAGGACGCAAAGGATATCATCCCAAAAGTGCTTATCGAATTGAAAGAGGGGAAGTTCCAGGAGCTCACAATGGATATCCAAAGTCTCGCGTTCGACCTCATTACCGATGAACGGCATATTTCAGCTTATAAAAATAACTTCCCCATACTGAACATAGTTGCATCTGGCGGCAACAAAAAACAGATTAAAAAAATGATCAATTTGATCAAATCCAACCTATTGGATATTGAGCAGAGCAACAATACACTGGAACTGATCCGTCAAATCAACCAGATGAACCCGGCAGATGCAAAAAGCTTACTGGACTTTATCGGACAGAACGATGTAGCCAATATCGCCGCAAAAAAAGAGGTAGAAGAAACGAAGTCAGTCCTTAATAAATTTACCAAAACCTGATCCGTTTAAACCAGGCGATTGCCATCTGCCAAACGCATTAGAAATTTAATTCATCAACATCTTGAAGGGAAATTTGAAAAACTGGACCTGGTGATGAAAATGGCCGGTCGCCGTGGCAAGGCAAGAAAAAAAATAACCAGCAACTAAACAAACTAAGACAAAAGATAAAATATGGACAAAGAAAAACTAAAAGGATGGCTGGAAAAAGGTACAGAAATCACTGGGGCCGCAGTTGGAGGAGCCTTAGGGCTTATTGGTGGTCCGGTTGGAGCGGTATTGGGCGGAGTAGTCGGAACAACCTTCGCCATTGCGGTAAAGGACATGATCGGCCGCCAGCTTTCCAACCGTCAGGAAATGCGGGTGGCCGCATCGGCCTCTTACATCCTCACTGATGTGCAGCAAAGGCTCGCAAACGGTGATCAGGTAAGGCAGGATGCATTTTTCGATAGTTCCAATGGAAGAAGTTCCGCTGAAGAGCTTTTCGAAGGCGTACTGCTCAAGTGCAAGGATGAATACCAGGAAAAAAAGATCCACCACATTTCCAAGATATTCGAAAAAGCAGCCTTTGATGCCAACATATCGGCAGAAAGTGCTAATCAGGTACTTACCGCCGCTGAAAGCTTCACCTACCATAAACTCTGCGTGATCGCGTTTTTCGGCAGAAAACAGGAATTTGACGAAAGCAGACTGATGTCATTCCCCTACTCCTATTATGGCAATGCGGTTTTTTCCACCGAAATAGAAATCCTCAAACAGGATGTATTTGAAATGATGAACTTCGGCCTGTTGGATAACAACCATACCGCTACCTTTACCAGGCATGATATCATACCCGGAAAATTCCAGCTTACGCAACTCGGCCAGCTGTACTTCAGCGCATTGGAACTTCAATCAGTCCCAAAAGCCGAGATAGAAGCTATCTATGAAGGGCTGGTCTACAAAGCTGAATTCGGAGAACAAGAATAAAATAAGGCTACAAAAAAAGCTGCCTTGGTTACTTCATAAAAAAGCAGGTGCAGTTAAGCTCCTGCTACCTTTTTTATCACAGCCCTATAGTATGAAAGCTTATCGGGTGCAACGATGGAGACAATCTCCACATCGTTTGCACCGAAGAGATCAATCTTGTACTGGGAATCTGCAACCTTGTTTTCGGAAATA
>Ga0308165_1006081_pt1 | contig 10831 bp, 9 predicted proteins | sample PhyWR2_FD_201032 | JGI IMG/M metagenome (GOLD analysis project Ga0308165, IMG submission 201032) | Phyllosphere microbial communities from UC Gill Tract Community Farm, Albany, California, United States - DLSLW.R2 | ecosystem: Host-associated > Plants > Phyllosphere > Unclassified | place: USA... | reverse complement strand
TTTAATTTCAAATTTTAAGGTTGGTTTTTATTTTTAATGTTGTATTTGGAGAACTATAATTGGTAAAAATTAATTTATTGTTGGCTTGTTTTTCGGCGCTATTTTTATCTGGTTGTGTAAGTTCAGGTTCGGCAAGATTGTCGGAGCGCGAGGTGATGGTGCAATCTAGTGCCGACCCTGTTTGTGGAGCGCACGGCGCTTTGATTGCTGCACAGAGACAGGCTGCGATTGAGACGATTAAAGCTGGATATGACAAGTACATCGTTTTGGGCGCATCAAATTCGAACAATGTTCAAACCCACATTTTGCCCGGGGCTACTAAAACGCGTGTTAAAGCTGATTTTGATGATGAGTCATTGTCTTATAAAGTCACGACTCGGCATAAGCCGGACATTGTCACGACAGGCAGCTTTGATCATGAGTTCATGATACGCATGTTTCGGGAGGGTGAGCCAGGCGCATTTCAAGCGGTTTCGGCCCGAGCTATTCTCGGTCCTCAGTGGAGCGAGATCGTGCGTGTAGGCGTCTTTAACTGCATGTAGTGCAGTTTGTTATTCTCGTGTTCAACTGATAGTAGTTCTGTGCTGCTACCCCATGTGATGGCTTTGCAATTGCTTGATCGTGGGTAGCAGTTTTCAGATTGAGAAAATAAATGCGGCACTTCCAGCCTATTTATCAAACGTAAATTACGCTCGAAGCTATTATCGATATAAATTTAGGAGGTTTTTAATTTGAATAAAACAATCGTTTTAACGATTGAATTATAAGCGTTCTTCAAAGAGAAGGGATGGCGCACCCGAAAGGATTCGAACCTCTGACCCCCAGATTCGTAGTCTGGTGCTCTATCCAGCTGAGCTACGGGTGCATGCCTGTGTGCCGCGTCGTCTGCGGCGATGGGCGGTTGATAATCGGACCCATTGCTAAATGCAAGCGCCTTCTTTGAAAAAAATGCGCTTATGTGAAGTTTTCTTAACAGGCCCCGGTTTTCCGGGCTTTTTCAATCTCTTCGCAGCTGGGGAAAACCTGTATTACGCGTCGGAAATATTCAAATCAGCTGAAGAAACCCTCTTCATTGAGGGAATCACGCTGCAAAATTTTCTAAACAACGCCGTTTCCGTACTGATTATTCCGTCTTTCGTTCATATGGGGGAGGTCGGGGAGGCGAATCTCGAAATGTGCGCCGATAGGGCGATCTTCACGCAACTCGATTGTGCCGCCATGCGCACGAACCAGTTCCTGAGCAATTGCTAAGCCCAAACCAGTCCCGTCACTGCGGGTCGATCCCTTGAACGCTGCAAACAGATGGTCGCGTGCTTTCTGTGGTAGGCCCGGACCTGTATCCTCGACGCCGATGATTGCTGTGGTGCCAATACGCCCCGCTGAGAGGGTCAAACGCTTGACGGTGGCGACATCGCTGGTGTGGTCGCGCTCCATTGCCTGCACCGAATTGCGGCAGAGATTGCAAAGAACACGAAACAGCTGCTCGGAATCAACGTCGAGCTCGAAATCCTCGGCTATCAGGTTTTCAAAATCTATGCCCGGATGTTGGCTGAGATTAAGTGTCTCCTGAACATCGAGAACAACAGTGTAAAGCTGGATACGACGCGGGGCTGGTGGTAGTTCCTGCGAGCGCCCATAGGCCATCACACTTTCGGAATAGCTGATCGCACGGCTAAGCGTATGAATGAGCTTCGGTGCGAAACGTTTGACTGCTGGGTCCTGCGTGTCGGCTAGCCTGTCAGACATGAGTTGCGCGGATGCCAGTATGTTGCGCATGTCATGGTTGATCTTGGAAACAGCAAGGCCCAAATCGGCAAGATGCTTCTGCTCTTTGAGGGTGCGTTGCAGGTCACTTTGAATATGGGCGATCTGTCGTTGAGCAATGCCGAATTCGTCTTTGCGGTTTTCCGGCACAAGGATCTTGGTTGGATTGTCGGGGGCCGAGGCAAATTCGATCATATTGCGATGCATAAGGCGGACAGGTCGCAGCAGCATCTCGTGAATGATAAGATAGATAAGGCTTGCAGCAATAATGGAGATCAGCAGCGAGATAAGAGCCACGTTGATTGCGTAACTGAGCATCGCGTGGCGAAGCGGTGCGTCAGAGGTGACGATTTCAATAATCTGTCCTGATGGATCATTCGGCGGAACCGAGCCGTAAATTCGTAAAGTTCGGTTTCCGCCATTAAACAGCGTGCCGAAAGCATCCCAAATGGCTGCTGCTTCGCTGATATTATTAAGATCAATCACTTGATCGATTGTGCCGGGCATTTCGCTCATGGCAAGCAGATTAGAGGCGCCAGCATTGCGCAGTGCAATGGCTTTGGTCCCGGTAGCCAGCAATACTTTGTCCTGCACTTCGCGTGGAATATCGATATTACCGCTGGCAACAAGAACTTCGCTGACCGCCTCGACTGTATCGAGGCGCGAATTCATCCAGCGCACACGCATATTGGCGACAGACGGAACAAAGATCAGAACTTCGGCAATCAGAACGGCAAGCGCCGTTAGGATAAGAAGCTTACTGGATAGGCGATTACGCCAGCGCAGCCGCGTGAATTGTTCCGGTGACGTTTTATCGTCTTGTGGCTGTGCCATAGTGGATCGACGTGTGAGCGCATCCGCGACAACGGCACCTTGAGCAATGGTCTTTTCAACAGCCGTCATACGTTAAATCCAAAGAGACAGGCTGTGTGGCTACGTCGCAGCCTTGCCATACCCAGTAAGCTCATCACAATGCGATAGGTCTAAATGTTGTAATCTATATATGGTGGCGCAAGATAATTCCAACTGACTTTGTCGAATTCAAGTGAAACAAGTTGCGGGCTGATCTTTCCTAGCATTACCGAAATTTAACTCGACGTGCGGAATCGCCACGTGCAAAATCGCAAATGGGAAAATCCGTGATGACGCAACTTGTGCACGATTATGCAACCTATTGGCGCGATCATCATTTTGATACTCTTTGCGGGCATTAAGGTGCCAGCATGAATGCAAATATTTAAATCAGATGTCTGTCGATGCACTCGATAGCGCTCTGTCGGAGAGTTGAATGAAGTCCTGGAAGCAGATTGTTCTGTGCCTGCTTATTATCGGAGCTGCCGCAGGTAGCTGGTATTTCTATAAAAACAAAGACTCTTCAACACAGACTGCTTCAGGCAACGCTCCCGCACAGCAGTCGCATGGCGGTTCTGGTGCTCGTTCGGCTCCCCTCGTTGTCGTTGAGCCAGCAGGTGAAGAAACCATCAACAATCGGCTCACTGCGATTGGTTCGGCACGTGCATTGAGCACGGTTTCGGTCACGCCTTATTCAAGCGGTTATATGAATGAGCTGCTTGTGAAAGCGGGCGATGCCGTCAAGTCTGGTGATCCGATTGCTATTCTTGACAATGAAACGGAGACCATTGCCGTCAACAAGGCGCAGATCGCGTTGAAAGATGCCGATACGACCCGTCAGCGTATTGCGCGTTTGCGTGCCACCAACACGGCAACCGTCGTGCAGGAAGTGGAAGCCGATCTCGCGCTTGCAAATGCAAAACTTGCTCTTGATGATGCGCAGTTGGCGCTTAGCCGCCGTACGGTGCGTGCGCCAATTTCAGGTGTCGTGGGTATTCTTCCGGTCAATGCCGGTAACTATGTGACTGCACAGACATCGATTGCGAGGATTGATGATCGCTCGAAAGTGCTGATTGATATCTGGGTGCCTGAACGTTTTGCACCGCAGATCAAGGTTGGTCAGCCACTGAGCGCAGAATCGACTGCTTTTCCCGGGGTGAGCTACAAGGGTGCAATCAATGCAGTGGATAACATGCTTGATGAGGCAAGCCGTACGCTGCATGTGCGTGCCGAGGTCAACAATGACGAAGACCGTTTGCGCGCTGGCATGTCATTCTCAGTGACGGTTCTCTTCCCCGGCGATAGTTTTCCGTCGGTTGATCCGCTGGCGATCCAGTGGGGGGCGGATGGTTCCTATGTCTGGCGCGTCGAGGAAGGCAAAGCTAAGAAAGTGGCGGCGCGTATTGTGCAGCGCAATTCCACCAACATTCTGATTGATGGACCTGTGAAACAGGGCGATATGATTGTCACGCAGGGCGTGCAGACCGTGCGTGATGATGCACCTGTGCGCTTGCAGGATGAGCAGGGTACAGCGCGCATCGATCCGGCTGCCAAAGCCCGCGTTGCAGGGTGAGGATAAAGCGTGAGCAATCCTAATTCGAATCCCAGCAATCAAGGCGGATCGACGGCGCTTTTCATTCGCCGTCCAGTTTTTGCTTTTGTTATCAATGTTCTGATTATCGTCGCAGGCCTTGCAGCCTTTACCGGTGTCGATATTCGCGAATTGCCGGATGTTGATCGTCCGGTTGTCACCATCAGCACCGATTTCAGTGGTGCATCCGCAGAAACCATCGACCGGCAGCTGACACAGGTGCTGGAAAACGCTGTTGCGCGTGTTTCAGGCGTGAAGTCGATTTCGTCTTCGTCGTCCTTTGAGCGCAGCCGCGTGACGGTTGAGTTCAATGACGGTGTGGATCTAAATGTTGCTGCCGCCGATATGCGCGATGCGATTTCGCGCGTGGCAAACAATGTGCCGGAAGAAGCAGACCCTTCGCGTATCATTAAAGCAGACTCCAACGCTGATCCGGTGATGCGCCTAGCTGTTACGTCCGACACTATGTCGGTGGATGACATGACAGTGCTGGTCGAAGACCAGATCGAAGATGTGTTGTCGGCGGTCCCCGGCGTGGCCGATGTGCAAATCAATGGTGATCGCGATAAGATTTTCCGCATCGATATCAATCAGGCAAGGCTTGCAAGTTATGGCCTGACAATTGCCGATATTTCGAGCGCACTTTCCTCTATGGGGCTGGATGCGCCCGCGGGTTCGCTGCGCAGTTCTGATCAGTCAATTGTCGTGCGTGCGACAGCCAATCTGGAAAAGCCCGAGGCCTTTGAAAACGTCTACATCAAAGGTCGCACGCAGATACGCGATGTCGCAACGGTAACGCTTGGCCCGGATATTGAAAGCTCTGCCGTGCGTTCCAACGGCAAGACGGCGATTGGCCTTGGCATTGTGCGTCAGGCACAGTCGAACACACTCGATATTTCGGAAGGTATTCGCGCCGCCGTTGCAAATCTGAAGAATACATTGCCCGCCGGTGTCAGCGTCACTGTCACCAGTGATGATGCAAACTTCATCAAAGGCGCGATCCACGAGGTTGAAATCGCACTCATCGCTTCGGTGATCATCGTTGTTGTGATCATCTTCATGTTTTTGTGGGATATTCGCGCGACGCTTATTCCCGCTCTGGCCATTCCGGTTGCACTCATCGGAACAATTGCTGCAATTTATCTCAGCGGCTTTTCGGTCAATATTCTCACTCTTCTGGCGCTGGTTCTTGCCACCGGCCTTGTGGTGGATGATGCGATTGTGGTGCTCGAAAACATTGTGCGCCGACGCAATCAGGGCATGGGGCCGCGTGCGGCAGCTGTGCTTGGCACGCAGGAAGTGTTCTTTGCAGTTGTTGCAACAACGCTGACACTCGTTGCAGTTTTTGTGCCGATTTCGTTCCTGCCGGGGCAGGCGGGTGGTCTGTTCCGCGAATTTGGCTTCGTTTTGGCGATCGCCATTCTGCTGTCATCGGTTGTGGCTCTCACGCTTTGTCCGATGTTGGCATCGCGTTTTCTCAAAGAGGGCAGCGAAGCGGGTGAGGGTGGGCATGGCCCCAAGTTCCTGCAACGCATTGGTGGCGGTCTGGCGAGTTTCTATCGCAAGAGCCTTCTTGCCTGTCTTTCCGCCCCCTTCATTGTGGTGATGGTCGCAGTTCTGTTTGCAGGCGCGTCCTATATCGGCTTTGGCACACTCAGGCAGGAACTGACCCCGACTGAAGACCGTGCTGTGGCACTGCTGCGCATCAATGGTCCACAGGGCATCAGCGTGGAGTTTCTCCAGTCCCAGCTCGATAAGATTGAATCGGCTATTCAGCCATTGCGCGACAACGGTGAAATTGAGACCACTTATGCCATCGCCGGTTCCGGCGGATCGTCCAATAACGGCTTCGTGGTGATGACGCTTGCGCCATGGAAGGAACGCGCCCGCTCGCAGCAGGAAATTATGGCTGATATTAACGAGCGTGTGCGTGGCATCACCGCCGTGCGTATCTTCACGGCGCAGCCAAACAGTCTTGGTATTCGCGGTGCGGGCAATGGTTTGCAGTTTGCTGTCCTTGGCAGCGATTATGCCAAACTGCGTCCGGCCACAGATGCCATTGTCTCGGCGCTTGAAAAAGATCCGCGCTTTGTGCAGCCGCGTTTGTCGGTTGAACCCACGCAACCGCAGCTTTCCGTCGAAATCAACCGCGAGCGCGCGTCCGATTTGGGCATTGATATTACCGGGCTTGCAAATGCGGTGCAGTCGGTTCTTGATGGCCGCAAGATCGGTTCGGTTTATGTTGGCGACAGAAGCTTCGACGTAAAGTTGGTTTCAACCACCAATCCGATCAATGACCCTACCGATCTTGAAAACGTCTTCCTTAAGACGACTGACGGTCGTTATGTGCCTATGTCGTCGATTGCAACGGTTGTTGAGAAGGCCGTTCCGCCGCAGTTGAACCGTGAAGAGCGTCTGCGCTCGGTTGCGATCACCACGGATCTGCGTAGCGATTTTGCCTTGGGTGATGCTTATGCTGCAGCGCTGGAAATTGCAGCGCCGCTGTTGCCTCCCGGCGCGCATATTATTCCGCTGGCGGAAGCCTCGACCTTGAGCGAAACTTCGACGGGTATTGCGCTGGTATTCGGCTTTGCAATCATCATCATCATGCTGGTGTTGGCTGCACAGTTTGAAAGCTTCGTGAGTGCGCTGATTGTTATGGCGACGGTGCCGCTTGGCCTCGGCTGTGCGGTTTTCGCGATGATCCTCACCGGCACAAGCCTCAACGTGTATAGCCAGATCGGGCTTGTGCTGCTTGTCGGCATCATGGCCAAAAACGGTATTCTGATTGTTGAGTTCGCCGATCAGTTGCGCGACAAGGGCATGGGTGTCCGTCAGGCTATTGAAGAGGCTGCTAACATCCGCTTGCGCCCGGTCTGCATGACGATGATCTGTTCGGTGCTGGGTGGCGTCCCACTGGTACTGGCGAGCGGTGCGGGCGCAGAAGCCCGCGTTGCACTCGGCTGGGTGATTGTTGGTGGACTTGGCCTTGCAACCATCGCAACGCTGTTTGTAACACCCGTTGCTTATCTTCTGCTCGGACGCTTCACCAAGCCAAAGGTTGAGGAAGAAGCCCGACTTGAACGCGAACTTATCCGAGCCGTGGCTCTGGAGGAAAAGCTGAAATAACGCTTTCTCAAGATAGAGAAACCTCGCCGCAAGGCGGGGTTTCATAGTATTTATTTCTTTGAGAAAGGCTGGCTTGCAGAACCTGTCGCTAGCTTTTTTCCAGCTGCATCTAATGCAGTCACAGTGATTTTGTAGTTATGCGTTCCTTCGGGAGGGCAGGGCCCTTTATATTTGAACGCGCCGTACGGTAGTTGCGCTTGCCCCTTATAAGCTACCTTACCGCCACCATGATTGAAGCTCGTCGCATTGCGATCGATCATCTTGATATCGAGCGTGGTGGTGCCCTGCGGAACGCCTGACACTTTGATAGGAGGCGATTTTGGGTCGAGGCATTTTTTGGTTGGGCCCCAATCGAATGACACATTCAGATCGGCAGCAAATGCATTTGGCGCAGCCATAGCAATAATAAATGCCAACAGCAATTTACGCATGATGTCCTCAAATAACCTGGCTGAAGGAAATGCCCCCCAATTACACCCAGGTTGCAACTTTTAATATATGATTCTGATGTAAAATACACGTTGCTCGAAAGCCGCAGACAACAGCAGTTGGCCATTGTCTGCGGACTTCTTAAAGTGCCGTGCCTACTTCTTCAAAGCATCAGTAATTTTAGGAGACCACGCACCTTCCGGTTTTTTGGTAATGACCGGATCAGAACCGCCACCAAGCAATGTATCGACTGTGCGGTCGGCTGCTGCCACATCAAGCGTGCCGTCCGAACCATCGATCAACTTGGCGATTTCCTTGATCATGCGCTCCTGAACTTCCTGTGTCTGCGCACCCGATGCATCATTTTCAAGAATGATCTCGGCAGCTTCGGCAGGGTTTTCAGAGGCATATTGCCAGCCCTTCATAGAAGCACGGACAAAACGGGCAAGCTTATCGACCATGGCCGGGTCATCTAGGCTCTTATCAAGCACATAGAGGCCATCTTCGAGCGTTGCCACGCCCTGTTCTTCATATGGAAACACGACCAGCTGATCGGCAGGAAGACCGGCATCGATGACCTGCCAGTATTCATTATAGGTCATAGTGGAAATGCAGTCGGCCTGCTTCTGGATCAAGGGGTCGACGTTGAAGCCTTGCTTCAACACGGTCACACCATCAGAGCCGCCTGTGGTCGGAATTTTCAGATGGCTCATCCATGACAGGAACGGATATTCATTGCCGCCGAACCAGACGCCAAGCGTGCGGCCCTTAAAATCTTCCGGCTTGGTGATGCCGGTTTCCTTACGGCAGGTCAGCATCATGCCAGATTTTTTGAACGGCTGCGCGATGTTGACAAGCGGCACGCCCTTTTCGCGGGTGGCCAGTGCCGAAGGCATCCAGTCCACAACCACATCGGCACCGCCACCGGCAATCACCTGTGGGGGGGCTACATCCGGGCCGCCCGGCTTGATCTCAACGTCAAGATCTTCTTCTTCGTAAAAACCCTTGTCCTTGGCGACATAATAGCCTGCAAACTGACCCTGCGTCACCCATTTGAGCTGCAAGGTCAGCTTGTCTGCTGCCATCGCTGAGCTGCTCATAAGTGCCAGCGCCAGTCCGGCTGTACCAAGGCATAAAGATAGTGCCTTTTTCATTTCAGTTCTCCTCTGGTTCTTTTTTATTGCGCGCATTTTGCCCGAAAACCGTTTCCCATTTTTCGGAATGCGTTTTGGTCCGCCTTATGTTGGCGGATGCCAAATCGTCAGGCTGACGCCCTCCTGTATGAAGGGTGCCAGAATGTCACTTTGCGCTCGATCAGAGCGATCAGCCCATAAGAGAGCGACCCGGCAAGAGCTGCTACAAAGATTTCGGCCCAGACCATATCGACATTCATGCGCCCGATTTCCGCTGAGATGCGAAAGCCCATGCCGACGATTGGTGTGCCAAAAAATTCAGCCACAATCGCACCAATCAGCGCCAATGTTGAATTGATCTTGAGCGCATTGAAAATGAAAGGCATGGCGGCAGGTAAGCGCAGCTTGATCAGCGTTTGCCAGTAATTCGAGCCATAGCTTTGCATGAGATCGCGTTCCATCGCGCCACTGGCAGCAAGCCCTGCAACCGTATTCACCAGCATCGGGAAGAAGGTCATGATAATCACAACTGCTGCTTTCGACTGCCATTCAAAGCCAAACCACATGACCATAATGGGTGCTACACCCACAATGGGGAGGGCGGCGGCAAGATTACCCAGCGGCAACAAGCCTTTGCGCAGAAACGGAATGCGGTCTGCAATTATGGCCGTGATGAAGCCAAGGCCACACCCTGCCAAATAGCCGATGATCACAGCTTTTAAGAAAGTCTGCTGAAAGTCGGCCCATAGGATCGGCACTGACGAGCCGATCTGCGCACCGATGACTGATGGTGCAGGCAAAAGCACCGACGGCACCTCGAAAATCCGCACAGCCACTTCCCATAACAGCAGCATGGCAATGCCAAACAGTGCTGGGACGGCAATATCGATCAGCTTTTGCCCCTGCGCATTGCGAATTTTAACGCTGGCCAGCCCCTGCACGACAAACCACGACACGGCAATTAGAACGATGATAATGGCAATATTGATGATCATGATGCCGCCTTTTCCAGCTTTATGCCCATACGTCGTTTGGCCATTGTGGCCGCAATGCCAACCAGCCCGACAAGGATGGACGCCATGAAAGCTGCAAGCACTAATGCCGCCCAGATCTGCACGGTCTGCCCGTAATAGGAACCGGCAAGAAGTCGTGCACCAAGACCCGCAACCGCACCTGTCGGCAATTCGCCAACGATTGCGCCCACGAGGCTGATCGCCACCGCAATCTGCATTGATGTGAACAAAAATGGCATCGCAGCAGGAAACCGCAGCTTCCAGAACACCTGATTTTTCGAGGCATTATAGGTGCGCATCAAATCAAGATGCATCACATCGGGCGAGCGCAATCCTTTTACCATGCCAACCGCCACCGGAAAAAACGACAGATAGGTAGAAATGACCGCTTTGGGGAAAAGTCCTGAAATGCCAATCGCATTCAGCACCACGATAATCATTGGCGCGATCGCCAGAATGGGGATTGTCTGCGAGGTGATGATCCACGGCATCAGGCTTTTATCAAGCGTTGTCGAATGCACAATGCCGACCGCTAGCAATACACCGAGCGCCGAGCCAAGCACGAAGCCCAGCAGCGTTGATGAGAGCGTCACCCAGCCATGATAAACGAGGCTCCGTTTAGAACTTGGTTTGACGGCAAAGACAGTTTTCCAGAGTTCATTGGCCACCTGATGCGGTGCCGGAAGCACGGGGCGATCCTGCTGCATTGTATTGGCTACAAGCGTCGAAAACCTGATTTCTGTTCCGGCACGTTGTGCTTGATCACGCTCAAAAGGCGCGTTAAGATAGACGGCGAATGCATACCAGATCGCAATAATCACCGCGAGAATGGTCGCAACCGGAATAAACTTGTCGCGAAAAAACGCTGTCATTTTCGCCCCCGCAATTTATTCATGAATATGACCCAGCCGCAGGCCTTC
>Ga0308165_1006080_pt1 | contig 10833 bp, 11 predicted proteins | sample PhyWR2_FD_201032 | JGI IMG/M metagenome (GOLD analysis project Ga0308165, IMG submission 201032) | Phyllosphere microbial communities from UC Gill Tract Community Farm, Albany, California, United States - DLSLW.R2 | ecosystem: Host-associated > Plants > Phyllosphere > Unclassified | place: USA... | reverse complement strand
ACGGCCCGGAAGACACCACGCAGGACGATGATATGAAACAGAGCATCGTCAAATGGCTGTTCGAACTGAACGCCAAACAGCGTGAAGTGCTGGCACGTCGTTTCGGTCTGCTGGGGTATGAAGCTGCGACACTGGAAGACGTCGGTCGTGAAATCGGCCTGACCCGTGAACGTGTTCGTCAGATTCAGGTAGAAGGTCTGCGTCGCCTGCGTGAAATCCTGCAGGGCCAAGGGCTCAATATCGAAGCGCTGTTCCGCGAGTAAGCCACTCTTCGTCAAAAAAGGCCAGTCGAGAGACTGGCCTTTTTCTTTTGCATCAGGGCTGAGCGGTCTCGTGTAACAGGCGCCACGTGATGCTATCGCCCTCTTGCGTCAGGGCGGCTGTCGACCAGCGCACGTTCACCGGCTGTTCAGGACGCGTCTGCGTCTCGCGATAGTGAAGCAGCGCGCCGTTCTCCCAGCTTTGCAGCAGCGTTATCTCATCAAGCGTAATTTTCAGCCCCGGTCGGCTACCGCGCTGGTTCTGCAGAAATTGCGCGAGCGCCGGGTGATCAAAATGAGCGCCCGTCGGGGCAATCATTAAAAAGTCCGGGCGAAAACGTGCGAGCAGCGCCGCAAGATCGCCTTCACCCTGGCCTAACCACTGTTCCAGTGCGATATGTGCATCAACGATCTCTGCTTCATAGTGGTTCATGGTTTCTCCAGGTTGTATTTCATCAATTCGGTTATTTAGCTGATCATCATTTTTTTGATGAGTTCAGAGAAGTGCTGACGTTCTTCCTTGCTCAGTCGCCCCAGAAAGGCTTCATCGACGCGATTGCCCACCGGCTTGCAGCTTTCCAGCAACGCTTCACCCTCCGGGGTTAAAAAGACGAACCGGCGGCGCTTGTCGGCAGGATCGGGCTCACGTTTGACCAGCCCGCGCGTTTCCATCCGGCTGAGCATTTCTGCCAGCGTCGCTTTGGTGCTCACCGCCGCTTCGGTCAGTGCCACCTGCTCAATGCCCGGATGTTCAGCGATGGAACGCAGGACGGCATACTGCGGCTTGGTCAGCTCCGGCAAGGCATGCTGCCAGTGTGCGGTGTGCTGCTGAAAAAGCTGACGTAACAGGTGGAACGCTTCTTGTCTCAGCTCCATGGACTCTCCGGCGTAAAATTCTCTTCACTATCATAGCCGTTATCGCGCAGGAATTTAATGCGACACGTTTTAGCATTGAGTGCGATCGTGTGCGAACGATATTGTCGGGGCTTGGATCCAGGAGTACGTTAAGCAATATGTTCGTATGCGAACGAATTGATTGAGGTGCTGAATGAAATTGATCGTGGGAATGACGGGGGCGACCGGCGCACCGTTAGGCGTTGCGCTGTTGCAGGCGTTGCGGGAAATGCCGAAGGTAGAAACCCATCTGGTGATGTCTAAATGGGCCAAAACCACCATTGAGCTGGAAACTCCGTTCAGCGTCTCCGACGTGGCCGCGCTGGCGGACGTGGTTCATCACCCGGCCGATCAGGCGGCAACGATCTCGTCCGGATCATTTCGCACCGACGGCATGATTATTATCCCCTGCAGCATGAAAACGCTGGCCGGTATCCGGGCGGGTTACGCCGATGGGCTGGTGGGGCGTGCTGCAGACGTCGTTCTGAAAGAGGGGCGCAAGCTGGTACTGGTCCCGCGCGAAACACCGCTGAGCGCCATCCATCTGGAGAATATGCTGGCGCTTTCCCGCATGGGCGTGGCGATGGTGCCGCCGATGCCGGCCTATTACAACCACCCGCAAACTGCCGATGATATCACCCAGCATATTGTCACCCGCGTACTCGACCAGTTTGGTCTGGAGCATAACCACGCGCGTCGCTGGAACGGTTTGCAGGCGGCGAAGAATTTTTCACAGGAGAATGAACATGGCATTTGATGATTTGAGAAGCTTCCTGCAGGCGCTCGATGAGCAAGGGCAACTGCTGAGAATCGAGGAAGAAGTCAACGCGGAGCCGGATCTGGCCGCCGCCGCCAACGCCACCGGGCGCATTGGTGACGGGGCTCCCGCGCTGTGGTTTGACAATATTCGCGGTTTTACCGACGCCCGCGTGGCGATGAATACCATCGGCTCGTGGCAAAACCACGCTATCTCTCTGGGGCTGCCGCCGAATACGCCGGTCAAAAAGCAGATCGACGAGTTCATCCGCCGTTGGGACAAATTCCCCGTTGCGCCAGAGCGTCGCGCCAACCCGGCGTGGGCTGAGAACACCGTCGACGGCGAGGCGATCAACCTGTTTGATATTCTGCCGCTGTTCCGCCTGAACGATGGCGACGGAGGCTTCTACCTCGATAAAGCCTGCGTGGTGTCCCGCGATCCGCTCGATCCGGATCACTTCGGCAAGCAGAATGTTGGCATTTATCGTATGGAGGTCAAAGGCAAACGCAAGCTGGGCCTGCAGCCGGTGCCGATGCACGATATTGCGCTGCATCTGCATAAGGCCGAGGAGCGCGGTCAGGATCTGCCGATTGCGATCACCCTCGGCAACGATCCGATCATCACCCTGATGGGTGCCACGCCGCTGAAATACGATCAGTCAGAGTATGAAATGGCAGGTGCGCTGCGCGAAAGTCCGTATCCGATCGCCACGGCACCGCTGACCGGTTTTGATGTGCCGTGGGGCTCAGAGGTGATCCTTGAAGGGGTGATCGAAAGCCGCAAGCGCGAAATAGAAGGGCCGTTTGGTGAATTTACCGGGCACTATTCCGGCGGCCGTAATATGACCGTGGTGCGTATCGATAAAGTCTCTTACCGCACGAAGCCCATTTTCGAGTCGCTGTATCTTGGGATGCCGTGGACCGAAATCGACTACCTGATGGGGCCCGCAACCTGCGTGCCGCTGTATCAGCAGCTGAAAGCCGAATTCCCGGAAGTGCAGGCGGTGAACGCGATGTACACCCACGGTCTGCTGGCGATCATCTCCACCAAAAAACGCTACGGCGGCTTCGCTCGCGCGGTGGGTCTGCGGGCGATGACCACGCCGCACGGTCTGGGCTACGTGAAGATGGTGATCATGGTCGATGAGGACGTCGATCCGTTTAACCTGCCGCAGGTCATGTGGGCACTGTCTTCGAAGGTGAATCCGGCGGGCGATCTGGTGCAGCTACCGAACATGTCAGTGCTGGAGCTGGATCCCGGCTCAAGCCCGGCGGGGATCACCGACAAGATGATTATTGATGCCACCACGCCGGTAGCGCCGGATAACCGGGGGCACTACAGCCAGCCGGTACAGGATCTGCCTGAAACCAAAGCCTGGGTTGAAAAACTGACTGCCATGCTGGCCGCACGCTATTAAGGAGGAGAAGATGATTTGTCCACGTTGTGCCGATGAGCACATTGAGGTGATGGCGACATCGCCGGTGAAAGGGGTCTGGACTGTGTATCAGTGCCAGCATTGTCTGTATACCTGGCGCGATACCGAACCGCTACGCCGCACCAGCCGCGAGCACTATCCGCAGGCATTTCGCATGACGCAGAAAGATATCGACGATGCGCCGCAGGTACCGACGATCCCGCCGCTGCTGTAAAAAAAGCCGGGTGGCGGCTACGCCTTACCCGGCCTGCACCGTTCTTGTCGGCCCGGCAAGCGAAGTGCCGCCGGGCCTGTGTGACTTACACCAGATTCTTCAAGCGGTAGATCCACTCCAGCGCCTGACGCGGACTCAGAGAATCCGGGTCGAGATTCTCCAGCGCTTCCAGCGCCGGGGAGGTCTCTTCTGCTGGCGACAGCAGCGACATCTGGGTGCCATCCACCTGAGTTGCCGCCGCGTTTGGCGACAGGCTTTCCAGCTCGCGTAGCTTCTGGCGCGCGCGCTTAATCACCTCTTTCGGTACGCCCGCCAACGCTGCCACGGCCAGACCGTAACTTTTGCTGGCGGCGCCGTCCTGCACGGTGTGCATAAAGGCAATGGTATCCCCATGCTCCAGCGCATCCAGATGCACATTCGCCACGCCTTCCATTTTCTCCGGCAGCTGCGTCAGCTCGAAGTAGTGGGTGGCAAACAGGGTCATGGCTTTGATTTTATTGGCCAGGCTTTCGGCACAGGCCCACGCCAGCGACAGGCCGTCGTAGGTCGAGGTGCCGCGGCCAATTTCATCCATCAGCACCAGGCTGTTTTCCGTGGCGTTGTGCAGTATGTTGGCGGTTTCGGTCATCTCCACCATAAAGGTTGACCGCCCGCTCGCCAGATCGTCCGCCGCGCCCACGCGGGTGAAAATGCGATCGACAGGGCCGATTTCCACTTTTTGCGCCGGGACGTAGCTGCCGATATAGGCCAGCAGTGCGATCAGCGCCGTCTGGCGCATATAGGTACTTTTACCGCCCATGTTCGGTCCGGTAATGATCAGCATCCGACGCTGCGGTGACAGGTTCAGCGGGTTGGCGATAAAGGGTTCGTTCAACACCTGCTCGACCACCGGATGGCGGCCTTCGATAATGCGCACGCCAGGTTTATCGGTAAAGATCGGGCAGCTGTAGTTCAGCGTTTCGGCACGTTCTGCCAGATTCACCAGCACGTCCAGCTCTGCCAGCGCGGCAGCGCTCTGCTGCAGATCCGCCAGATGCGGCATCAGGCTGTCGAACAGCGCGTCATACAGCTGTTTTTCCAGCGCCAGCGCTTTGCCCTTCGAGGTAAGGACTTTGTCCTCATACTCTTTCAGCTCAGGAATGATGTAGCGCTCGGCGTTTTTCAGCGTCTGGCGGCGCACGTAGTGGATAGGTGCCAGGTGGCTTTGCCCACGGCTGATCTGAATGAAGTAGCCATGCACGGCGTTATAGCCCACTTTCAGCGTATCCAGCCCGAGGCGCTCGCGCTCGCGGATCTCCAGCTTATCCAGATAATCCGTCGCGCCATCGGCCAGCGCGCGCCACTCATCCAGCTCCTCGTTGTAGCCTGGGGCAATCACGCCGCCGTCGCGCACCAGGACCGGTGGCGCGTCGATGATGGCGTGCTCCAGTAGCTCGCGCAGCTCGCTGAATTCACCCATGGTTTCACGCAGTTTCTGCACCGGCGCGCTGTCGATCTCTGCCAGCTGGCTGCGCAGTTCAGGCAGCTGCTGGAACGCGTGGCGCATGCGGGCTAAGTCGCGCGGACGGGCGGTGCGCAGCGCCAGTCGCGCCAGAATACGTTCCAGATCGCCCACCTGACGCAGTACCGGCTGCAGCTCGCTGTATCTGTCCTGCAGCGCGCCGATGGTTTGCTGGCGTCCGGTAAGCGTGTGGGTATTACGCACCGGCATGTGCAGCCAGCGTTTGAGCATCCGGCTGCCCATCGGCGTCACGGTGCTGTCGAGCACCGATGCGAGGGTGTTTTCCACACCACCCGCCAGGTTCTGGGTGATCTCCAGATTGCGGCGCGTGGCGGCATCCATAATGATGCTGTCCTGCTGACGATCGAGGGTGATGGAGCGAATATGCGGCAGGGAGGTGCGCTGAGTGTCTTTGACGTACTGCAGCAAACAACCAGCAGCGCACAGGCCGCGCGGGGCATTTTCAACCCCAAAACCGACCAGGTCGCGGGTGCCAAACTGCATGTTGAGCTGCTGGCGTGCGGTGTCGATTTCAAATTCCCACAGCGGGCGACGACGCAGGCCGCGACGACCTTCAAGCAGCGACATCTGGGCAAAATCTTCGGCATACAGCAGCTCAGCCGGGTTAGTGCGCTGCAGCTCTGCCGCCATGGTCTCGAGGTCTGCCGGTTCGCTCAGGCGAAAACGCCCGGAGCTGATATCCAGCGTGGCATAGCCGAACCCTTTGCTGTCCTGCCAGATGGCCGCCAGCAGGTTATCCTGACGTTCCTGCAGCAGGGCTTCATCGCTGATGGTGCCCGGCGTTACGATGCGGACAACCTTGCGATCGACCGGGCCTTTTGAGGTCGCCGGATCGCCCACCTGTTCGCAAATGGCGACCGACTCTCCCTGATTGACCAGCTTCGCGAGGTAATTCTCTACCGCGTGATGTGGGATTCCCGCCATCGGGATCGGTTCCCCGGCTGAGGCGCCGCGCTTGGTCAGGGAGATGTCGAGCAGCTGCGAGGCGCGTTTCGCATCGTCATAAAACAGCTCGTAAAAGTCTCCCATGCGATAAAACAGCAGAATTTCCGGATGCTGCGCTTTGAGCTTCAGGTACTGCTGCATCATGGGGGTATGGGCGTCGAAATTGTCTGTAGTGGTCATGGAGTGATGATGTCCATTTCTTTGAAAATAGTGCGGTTCAGGCGACATTAGGGCCATAAGTTGGCGCTATTGTCGCATGAAAAAATGGCACGGCGCAGCAAAATGTCGCGACTTTACGAGGCCTCTTCCGCAACCAGTTCAATCACTAATTTTCCCTGCTCAACCAGCACCCGCACCTGCGCGTGGGTTTTAAACCCGGCCTCTTCCAGCCAGTCACCTTTCAGGCTCAGCGACGCATGCACGCTGTAGCGTCGTGGGATCTTGGTTTTGCGATCTTCATGACGCTTTCTGAAATAGCCCACGGTTAACCGACGGCTTGGCAGGGCAATGCACATTTCTGACATAGAAACTCCTTTTTCTCCGGTTACACCGGGTGAAATAAACACCTGTATAAAATGCCAGTAAAAAGCGGTGGGGACAAATTTATAACTGCGAAGCGCCTTCAGAAAACGACATGCAAAAGATGAAATCGGGCTGAAAACCCACCGGGAAAGGGATATTATAAATGCAACTTATCATTCGGGACGCAGTCATGTCTGGAAAACGAATCGCGCGCGAAAAAGAGACTATCCGCAAGATGATCGCGCTGTATGAAACGCAGAGCCCACAGGCATCGAAAGAGGCAGGGCACTACCCGGCACTGAACGATTATGCCGACAAGCGGCTGGATAAATGCGTGTTTGGCGAGGAAAAACCGGCCTGTAAGCAGTGTCCGGTTCACTGTTATCAGCCTGCCAAACGCGAAGAGATGAAGCAGGTGATGCGCTGGGCGGGGCCGCGTATGCTCTGGCGGCATCCGATTTTAACCGTCCGCCATCTGATTGACGATCGCCGCCCGGTGCCCGAGCTGCCGGAAAAATACCGCCCTAAAAAATAATATCAGGCCTGCGGTCTGCGCATGGGTCGACAGATAAAGACCATGGCGATAGCGCTGCACAGCGGGAATACCGCCAGCAGCAGCCACGGGAAGGTTGCTTCAGCAGAGGGTGTCAGCGCCTGGTCGAGCAGGTCGCCGAGCAGTAAATTCCCCGCCAGTACCGCGCAGCCGCCTGCGGTAGCAAGTGCGCCATAATGCGCTCCCAGCGTCGATTCGCTGGCAAACCACGGCACGATGTCCTTCGCCGACGGTACCAGCAGCATCTGCCCGCTGGTCAGCAGAGTGACGAAGCAGGCTGCAGGCAGCAGACGCAGCCAGCCCTGCGGCGGTTGTGAGCTGGCGAACAGCGCCACGCTCAGAAACGCTGCCGCGATCAGCACAAACCCGACCGGCAGGATCCGCACCGCACCCACCCGACGGGCAACGCGCGCCAGCGGCAGCTGGAAGAGGATCACCAGTCCCGAGGCCAGCATAAACAGCGGGCCGAGATCTTTTTCGCTGCCGCCTGCGCGCTGGATCTCCACCGGCAGCGCCAGATAGAGCTGGTTATAGCTTAATAACCAGCTGCTCCAGGCGATGATAAACGCCACAAAACGCGGCTGACGAAAGGTGGTCCACCATGGGGCGATCTGCAGCGGCTGGTTTTTGGTAACGGCGGGCGGCAGGCAAAAGAACAGCACAATTAACGCCACCACAAAGACCGCCGCGCCCGCCAGCGCCACCTGGCGAAAGCCCAGCCCGGTCAGCAGTGCACCCGCCACCGGGCCGAGTACCGCCCCCAGCTCGCCGCAGACTGCAAACAGGGCGAACCATTCTGCACGGCTGCGTTTGCCCTGCGCCTCGCTGCGGGTGCCCGCTTTTGCCAGTAACGCTTCGATGGAGGGGGAGAACAGCGCTCCGCCAATTCCGGTGAGGCACGCCCCGGCAATAATCAGGGGCAGGGAATGTCCGTACGCCAGCAGCAGGTAGCCCACCACGCGCACGATGCAGCCACACAGGATGATCCTGCGCGCGCCGTAGCGGTCGGAGAGGGCACCGCCGACAATAAACATCCCCTGCTGAGAGAAGGTCCGCAGCCCAAGCACCAGCCCGATAAGCCCGCCGGAGAGCAGCATATCGTCGCGTAAAAATATCGCCAGGAAAGGAACGACGGCATAAAAACCGATGTTGAACACAAACTGGCTGCCCAGTAAGACAGGCGGCCAGAGCTGAGTGGCGGGACGGAGTGCGATCACAGCTTACCTCGCCTCAGACAAGGTAATGGATGTGCTTTTTGCCATGAAAAGGCGAGAGCTCAATTTTGGTTTTTACCCGGAACACCTCCCACAGCAGGTCTTCGGTCAAAATTTCCTGCGGGGTACCGGTGGCGACAATCTGCCCCTGCTGCATCACGATCAGCGCATCGCAGAACATCGAGGCGTGGTTCAGATCGTGAATGGCGACAAGGCTGGTCACCGGCAGCTGGCTGATTAACTGCATCAGCTGGATTTGATGGTGAATATCCAGATGGTTGGTCGGTTCATCCAGCAGGATCTCGGTGGGCATTTGCGCCAACGCCCGGGCAATGTGCACCCGCTGGCGCTCACCGCCGGACAAGCTCTGCCAGCCCTGCTCGCTGTGATGCAGCATATCGACGGTTTTCAGCGCCGAGGTAATGGTCTCGTCATCCTGCGGGGTCCAGCTGGAAAACGGGGAGTGATGCGGGATGCGCCCCAGCTTCACCACGTCGCGCACGCGCATATTGGCATCGGTCATGCCGTGTTGTTCAACAAAGGCCACTCGACGGGCGAACTGCTTTTTGGCCATCCCCTTGATGCTTTTGCCGTCCAGCGCGACGGTGCCGGTATGCGGGCGGCGCAGGCCGGCGAGGATCCGCAGCAGAGAGGATTTACCGCAGCCGTTCGGTCCCAGCAGGCCCACCGTCTGCCCCTGCGATACCGCAAGGGAGACATTATTGACGATCACCTTTTTGCCCACCTTCCAGGTGATGTTTTCAGCGCTGATACTCATTATTTAGTCCTGGAGCGATAGATGATCACGGCGAAGAACGGTACGCCAACCAGCGCCGTCACCACGCCAACCGGCAGGCTTTGCGGAGCAATCAGCAGGCGGGAGGCGATATCCGCCAGCACCATCAGGATCGCCCCGGCCAGCGCGCTGGCGATGAGCAACGTGCGGTGCAGCGGGCCAAAGAAGAAGCGCATCACGTGCGGTACCACCAGCCCGACAAAGCCAATCGACCCCGCCATACTGACGATGGTCGCGGTAATCAACGCGGTGGTGATAAACAGCATCAGACGTACCCACGGCACGGCAATGCCAAGCGAGGCTGCGGCATCGTCGCCAAAGGTGAAGGCATCAAGCGCCCGGGAGTAATACAGGCAGACAGCCAGACCGATCAGCACGACCACCAGCACCAGCTGCAACTCCGGCCATCGCACGCCGCTGAAGCTGCCCAGCAGCCAGAACATCACGTCCCGCGCCTGCTGCGCGCTGGCGGAGGTGCTGATGGTGTAGGCGGTAATGGCGTTAAACAGCTGCGAGGCGGCCACCCCGGCCAGGATGGTGCGTTCGCTGCCGCCGCGCGCGCCGTTGGTCAGGAAGGCCACAAAGGCAAAAGCGGCAAACGCCCCGGCAAAGGCCCCGGCGGAGAGGGTTACCGTGCCGCTGCCAATGCCCAGCACCACCACGGAGACCGCGCCGGTAGAGGCGCCCGCGGAGACGCCCAGCACGTACGGTTCGGCGAGGGCGTTTTTCAGCAGGCTTTGCAGCACAGCGCCGCAGATAGCCAGCCCCGCGCCACAGCAGGCGGCCACCAGCGCCCGGCTCAGGCGAAAGTCCCAGATCACGCTCTCGTAGATACGATTGAGCGGCACGTCGGTTACGCCCATTTTATTGGTGAAGGCATAGAACACGCTTTGCAGGGGGATCGACAGCTCCCCCACGCTGACGCCGGTGGCAATCACCAGCAGCAAAAGCACCACCGCCAGCAGGGCGGCGGTGGGAAGAAACCACCCCTGCCGGGTGGGTTGAACCACTGCGGACATTAATTAAGCCCCATTTTTCTGAGCTGCTCAGCAATCTGTTCCGCGCCGTAGATCGTGCGGATGGTCGGGTTCATCGCCTGGCCGTCCATGATCACAATGTGGCCTTTTTTGACGGCATCCAGCTGGCTGATGGCCGGGTCGCTCTTCAGGAATTTGATTTTTTCCTCGGCACTGTCCAGCGCCCAGCGGTTGCGGTCGAGGCTGGAGACCACAATCACATCCGGGTTGGCGGCAATGATGCTTTCCCAGCCAACGGTCGGCCATTCGGTTTCGGAGGTGATGGCGTTATGGCCACCGAGCACGTTAGCGATAAAGCCGGAGGCGCTATTTTTGCCGCCAACGTAGGCGTCAGATGACGGTGACGCGCTGGAGAACCAGAACACAAAGGAGAGATCTTTTTTGTTTTTGCTGAATTCAGCCCGCAGATCCGCTTCGCGCTTTTTGTAGTCGGCAATCAATGCCTCACCGGCAGGCTGCACGTTAAAGATGGTCGCGAAATCAGTAATCTCCTGGTAAAGATACGCCATGTCCCACAGCTTCTGGCGACTGCCGTACATATCGCCGACCCCTTTTTTGGTCGCGCACATGCCCGGTGATAAATAGCTGTTGATTCCCAGGGTCGCCAGATCTTCGCGTTTCGCGACTTTGCTTTCCGGGCCGAGCAGTAAAGGCAGTTGAGCAGGTACGAAGTCCGGATTTTGC
>Ga0308165_1006078_pt1 | contig 10842 bp, 9 predicted proteins | sample PhyWR2_FD_201032 | JGI IMG/M metagenome (GOLD analysis project Ga0308165, IMG submission 201032) | Phyllosphere microbial communities from UC Gill Tract Community Farm, Albany, California, United States - DLSLW.R2 | ecosystem: Host-associated > Plants > Phyllosphere > Unclassified | place: USA... | reverse complement strand
AAATTCAAATACTTTATCTGCCAGTCCATCTAAGAAATCCCGATCATGGGATACCAAAATTAAAGTACCATCGAAATCTTTAAGGGCATCTTTAATAATGTCTTTGGTCTTCATATCCAAATGGTTGGTTGGCTCATCCAGGATTAATACATTTACGGGTTCTAAGAGTAATTTAATCATCGCCAAACGCGTTTTCTCTCCGCCAGAAAGTACTTTAACCTTTTTTGTAGTATCATCGCCACTGAACATAAAGGCACCCAAAAGATCTTTTATTTTAATTGAACCGTCGCTCAATGGAATCTGATCTATCGTTTCGAATACGGTTAAACTCTCATCTAGTAATGCAGCCTGATTTTGTGCAAAGTATCCAATCTTCGCATTGTGTCCTACTTTTAAACCACCCTCAAAATCGATCTCTCCCATAATGGCTTTGATCATTGTCGACTTACCTTCACCGTTTTTACCAACAAAAGCTACCTTCTCTCCCCTTTCGATAACCATTGATGCTTTTTCAAAAACAACATGATCACCATAGGTTTTGGTTAATTCTTCTACCATTACCGGATACTGCCCAGAACGTGGCGAAGGTGGAAATTTTAAACGCAACGCAGAGGTATCCACTTCGTCAATTTCAATCACTTCGAGCTTCTCGAGCATTTTTACACGCGATTGTACCTGTAAGGTCTTTGAGTATGTTCCCCTAAATCGATCGATAAACTCTTGGTTATCTGCAATAAAACGTTGCTGCTCTTCATATGCTTTTAACTGGTGTATACGGCGATCGGCCCGCAGTTGAAGATAATGGGTGTATTTAGCTTTATAATCGTATATCCTGCCCATCGTAACCTCAATGGTACGGTTGGTAATGTTATCTACAAAGGTACGATCGTGAGAGATGACCATCACGGCCTTTGCCGAATTGATCAGGAAATCTTCCAGCCACTGAATACTTTCGATATCCATATGGTTGGTAGGCTCATCTAGTAAGATAAGATCTGGTTTCTTTAATAAGATCTTCGCCAATTCGATACGCATACGCCATCCTCCCGAAAACTCAGAAGTTAAGCGGGTAAAATCTTTGCGCTCAAAACCCAGTCCTTTTAATACTTTTTCTACCTCCGCATCGTAATTGGTTTCTTCGATCGAATAAAATGTCTCGCTCAGTTCCGATACCCTTTCGATGAGTTTCATATAATCATCACTTTCGTAATCGGTACGAATGGTTAGCTGCTCATTCAACTCATCAAGTTCCTTTTGCATCTGGTTTACTTCTGCGAAAGCTTTCATCGTTTCTTCAAAAACGGTGAGTTTATCCTGAGTTAATAAATGCTGGGGTAAATAGGCTATTACAGCATCTTTCGGACCAGTTACATTACCAGAAGTAGGTTTGGCTACATCAGCTATGATTTTTAACATGGTTGATTTACCTGCACCATTTTTTCCCATTAACGCGATTTTATCATTTTCGTTTATAGAAAAGGTTACATCGCTAAAAAGGGTAGTTCCGCCAAATGAAACGGAGATGTTATTTACATTGATCACAATCCAAGGATATTAAATAAGCGGCAAAGATAAAATAAAGCGCGTAAATTATGGCTAGAGCGGAAGCAAATAGAAAGAAAAAAGCCTTCAGGAATTAACCTGAAGGCGCTATTTAATTATTTAGCGAAATAATTACGGAGTTCTCCGCTGTTTTCGCCAAAGTTCCATCGAACTTGGTCAGCTTTTCCATCGCCATTAATATCAGCAAAATAAAATACCGTATTTTCACTTTGCGATGTTCCGCGGAGCGAATAAGCCGGACCATCAAATCCTGATTTAAATTCGCCCTGAATTTCGAGCGTGTGTCTTTTCTCCCAAACCCACATCATTACGTCCATCATCGCTTCTCTGCGAAACACTCATCGTTTACATATCCAAGTGCATACCTGAACAGCCTTGTAAAATAACGGTCGAATAAAACATTGAAAGCTTTCAGATTGTTGCGGGAACATTCCACTAATAACTGTTGATCTGAAAGTAAGGGATATTCCATAAAAAATGGATGCTTTTGTTTTCAGCAAAACTAGAGCCTCCACTTTATGCTTTGATTAATTACATGTTAAGGATTCATTAATAAAAGCAGTATAATCGTCATTTTGAAAATTTACTTTGAAACCTTCTTGCAGTGTGCAGCGACCAATCAAAGTAACTTTGAAACCTTCCTGCAGTGTGCAGCGACCAATCAAAGTAACTTTGAAACCCTCCTGCAGTGTGCAGCGACCAATCAAAGTAACTTTGAAACCTTCCTGCAGTGTGCAGCGATAAATCATAGTAAAATGCTCAATAACTGCAAAACAATGGCTCTTATCCCGATGATTATTTGAGCGGCTTCACTACTATGGAAGATGCAAAACCACCTCTACCAATCGGCGACGATAAATAAACAGGGATATTGTTTTTCCAGAATGTAGCCACAGACAGTTTTTGATAGGTGCTCTGACCCGAACAGTATACATCATCACCAATTAGCCCTAGCCCGGTAATTTCAGGACTAACGGCATTAGCCGAAAGCAGTGTTAGTTGATTATTCTTGAGATAGCCAGAACCCTTTGAGGTGTGGCAAGCCAGATACACATCTGCGCCATTTATCAAAATCTGAATTGCGTTAACTGAAAAAGCTAAATCAGTTAACGATACAGGCACATTATTTTTCCAATAATTAACCCTTGCACCTTTGGTATTTCCCTGATAAGAGGCAGGTATATACATATTTCCATCTTCGAAAGCGATATTTTTACCTGCATACGATGCACTGTCATTGGGAAGCCTAAACGGCTCTCCATTTTTCCAATATACCGCTGATGCCTTAGGTCCGATCTGGTATCCTGAAACATAAATATCCGTTCCTTGTAAGGCTATACCGGCACTGCTTCCAATAGTCATTCCTCCCAGTAAAGGAAGATTAAACTGTTGCCCATTTTTCCAAAAAACAGCAGAACTACCAACAAAACCAGCAATATATACATCGTTACCCTGTATAGCTATACTTCCCGCCGAAGCATTTGTATTATTTTGAGTTAAATTTACCTGTATGCCATTTTTCCAATAGGTGGCAATAGTAGCACCGTTGGCATCGGTTGTATAACCTGTAGCATAAACGTTGTCCCCATCAACTGCAATTGCATTTGCCGATGCATATCGATTATCGCGGGTAAGGATTACCGCCACTCCATTTTTCCAATAGGCAGCCTCCCTTTTATAAGTTACAGAATCGTAGGTGCTGCCAGCAACATAAACATTTGCCGTTTGAACATATTTAGGAAGGCTATCTTGTTTTGTTGGCGTGGTCCCGTCTGGATCAACATTATCTTTTTTACAAGCAGTAAAAATTAACAGGACGATTAAAATTAGATTGGTGAGGCGTAAGTATTTTTTCATGTTTAATTAATTCCAGAGCATTATTAAGCTAATATAAAGTTCTGAGATAATAATTACATCATGAAAAGGCAGTTTTTAAACCATCAAAGCATTTTTGCCAAGTTCCCCACCTGTTTAAGTTTAAAATCGATTTCATCTGTCCAAGGGCATGCCCAATTGCCTGCTCATTATCAAGGAAATCCTGTGAGTTTGTTTGAGTTATCGGTTTAATCATGCTAGCGGCATTTTAATCAGATAAGATTTAAACCTTAAAATGTCAGTCATGCAGGTTTTGAATGAGGGTTTATTTTTTCTACTTTCATCCGGTGAAAGTGCAAATGGAAAAATTAAGGAAACATATTGAGGAAATAATCGAAGTAAGTGATGAAGAATTCGCTTATATCCAGACTTTTTTCACCACCAAAAGAGTAAAAAAGCATCAATATCTGATACAAGATGGCGACCAGGCAAATTTTGAGTACTTAATTTTATCCGGCATTTTCAGGATGTTCTATTTAGATAGTGATGGAAAGGAGCATATTGTTCAGTTTGCGGGTGAGAACTGGTGGATGGCTGATTATCAGGCCTATTTTAAGGAGAGAAAAGCCACGCTGCACATCACTTGTATGACGGATGCCGAAATACTGTGCCTCACCTTACAGGGCAGGGAAACCTTAGCAGCCGAAATGCATAAAATGGAACACTTTTTCAGGGTTAAACTAACCAATGGCTATATTGCCCAACAGCGGCGTATCATTTCCCTGCTCTCGGGCAACCCGCAGCAACGTTATGAAGAGTTTGCACAGCTTTATCCCCACCTGATCCAACAGATCCCAAAAAAATATATTGCCGAGTATCTTGGTGTAAGCCGCGAAACATTAAGCAGGCTCTATTCGGCAAACAAAAACGGCTAAAAGGTAAAAGTGTGATTGCGATCACACTTTTTTTGTGACTTGCCTCCTCGTACAGCATGATGCAATTGAGGAGATTTGAAATGTCAAAACAACAAACATTTTAAATCATAAAGTCATGAAAAAGAAAATTTTAATCATCGTTTCCAATGCCAATGCAATAGGTCCTAAAAACAGAAGAACAGGTACATTTCTTTCAGAAGTGGCCCACCCTTACGCCGAATTTGAACAGGCTGGCTACCAGATAGACTTTGCCAGCCTATCAGGCGATACCCCGTATCTTGATGCACTTAACCTGGCCTCCGATCCAGATAACCTTCGTTTTTTAACCGGAAAAGGTTGGGAAGATATGCAACATGCAGCAAAACTTTCTGACGTAGATGTAATTAATTACGATGCCATTTTTGTTCCTGGTGGTCTTGCCCCAATGGTTGATATGCCAGAAGCTCCATTGTTAAAAAAAGTAATTGCCGAAACTTATGAGCGCAATGCCATAGTAGGTGCCGTGTGTCATGGACCAGTATCTTTACTTAATGTAAAATTAAGCGATGGTTCGTTTTTATTAAACGGAAAAAACATCACATCTTTTACAACCGAAGAGGAAGATCATTACGCAAGACCAGATGTTCCTTTTGATCTGCAGACTGCACTTACTGCTCAGGGAGCAATCTTTCATACCGCGGCGGCGTGGTCGGCCAATAGTATTGCAGATGGACGTTTGGTAACTGGCCAAAACCCAGCTTCAGCCAAAGGTGTAGGAGAAAAAATCGTAGCTATTTTAAACACCATTAATGCTTAGAAAATGAAAAACGAAGCCATTCATGTATTTGCCACATGGCAGATCAAAGACGGACAGTTGGAAACTGTACTGGATTTACTAACTGAAGTGAGGAAACAGAGTACTGCCGAAGAAGGCAATCTTTTTTACGAGATACACCAAAGCCGTACCGATGTAAATACGCTGATCCTTTTTGAAGGATATAAAGATGAAAGCGCCCTGGATGCACACCGCAGCTCTCAACATTTTCAAACGCTTGTGGTTGGAAAGATTGTTCCTTTATTGCAAACACGAGAAGTGGTATTAACTTCACCACTCCGTTTGGATTAGACAGATTTAATAATAATCCGATAAGTTGTAATTGCATCTAAATTGTCAGGTTGAGCTTGTCGAAACGCCTTAAAAGATATTTGAACAGGCCTTCGACAAGCTATCAATGACAAATCTAGAAATCAGTCGTCATTCTCGCGCAGGCGGGAATCTTAATGCAACCTAAAAAACGAACCAAGGCATTACGATTCCCGGTCGGGTCGGGAATGACGTTGTGGCGCGGAAATGTCATCCTCACTTCAATGTTTTTTTTAAAAAATTTATCATACAGATCTTTATCAATTGGCCAATCCAACACCCATTGTTATTTAGCATAAAAAATAATTGAATCCTTATTTAATTTATTATTAATTTCAAAACACCTTTTTATTTAAGGCAAAGCATTCTTGAAATTTCCTAAGATCAATACCAATGGATAAAACAATCGATTTACAATTAAGACAAACAACTGTCTCAGATCTGGAAATCCTCTTCGAATTCCAAACTGATGAGGAAGGAGGTTATCTGGCTGCATTTATGCCCAAAAACCCAACTGATAAACCGGCATACCTGAGCAAATACACTAAATTACTGGTCGATCCAACTGTTAATAGTCAAACCATTTTAGTGAATAACATCATTGTTGGCCATGTGGCAAAGTTTATCATGTTTGGCGATACAGAGCTTACCTATTGGATAGACAAAAACTCTTGGGGACAAGGAATAGCGACAAAAGCATTACAAACTTTTCTTCTAATTGAAAAGAACAGACCTATTTTTGGGCGGGTGGCTTTTGATAATTTTGGATCACAAAAAGTTCTGGAAAAATGTGGCTTTGTAAAGATCGGTTCAGACAAAGGTTTTGCAAATGCCCGACAGGCGGAAATTGAAGAATTTATTTACAAACTGCTTCGCTAAATTTGCTGTCATTTATATTGTACCATTAGTTATTCGGAATATTATCCATTAAACTTTCTATTTTAAATTTAACGGATACTGATGTTCCTTCGAGGCCTTCGATATTAAGCTCGGCCCCTATCTGTTTACTTAAGCCCCTCATCAAATTCATCCCCATAGAGTTAATAACAAAAGGATCTAAACCAGTGGGCAAGCCCGGACCATCGTCTAATATTTTCAAACAATAAAAGCCATCGGCCACCCTTAGAAAAGAAATGGCCACAGAGCCGTAAGCAATATCCTTAAAAGCATATTTTATGGCGTTGGTAATGGCCTCATTCATGATCAAACCAAGGGGTAATGCCTGGTTTACGTTTAAATTATCAGATACAATATTCTTTTTAAAGTGTATCCGGTTACCTAAATCAAAACTATCTTTCAAATAGTTGATCAATTCATCAATATATTCAGCCATATTAATGAAGCCAGGGCTATCCGACTGATAAAGTTTTTGATGGATTAAAGCTACCGAATGCATCCTGTTTTCGCTATTGCGTATGGCGCGCAAAGCTTCCTTATTTTTAATAAAGGCCGATTGGCTCTGCAACAGTCCCATTACGATCTGAAGATTGTTTTTAACCCTGTGGTGAACTTCTTTCAACAGCCATTCTTTTTGTTCCAATAACTGATCTTTATCATCTACCAATATACTAAGTGCTTTGTTTTTGCGTTGGTTAGATAGATATGACCTGTATAACAAAATTGTGAAAAATACCAGTGCTCCAATTGCAGCCAGGGTTAGGTTTCGGATCACGTAAGCTTTTGAAGTTTTCTCGCGTTCTAGCTGGGCATCTTTTTTTAAGAGACTAATGTCATTTTCTTTTTTTTCAATTTCGTACTGAATATTGAGCCTTGCGAGCTGATTACTTTTGGTAATGTTAAAGGCTGCATCGCTTAATGATTTATAGCGCTTTAAATGGGCAATAGCTGAACTCAGTTTACCCTCTGCAGAATCTATTTTGAAATAAGACAGTTCATCATCGATCAACGTTGAAAAAGCCATTGTATTAACAGGCAAATGATTATATTGATCACTCAGGGCTTTCCTGGCAAGTGCATATTTCTTTTGCTTCAAATAAAACGAGCTTAATACCTTATATCCCCAGGTTTCTGAAGCTCCACTCTTACGGTAAAAATAAATCATTGATAAGAATGATTTTTCTGCATTTGAATATTGTTGAAGGGCTTCATAACACCTTCCTGTAATTTCTGCAGCAAGACCATATTGGAGGGTATCTGCTGGTGGATATTGTTTCATAAGCCTGCGCGAAACTGTAGTGGCTTCCGTTATCTTGCCACCTGAAATTAATGATCGAACAAGTTCATTCAAATAATTATAGGTAATATCTACCGCAATATCGGTATCTCTATTTCTTAAGGACAAAAAAATGGCCTTTCGATAGTTTTCTGCGGATTTCTCAAAGTTGCCGAGATCTGCATAAATAAGTCCCAACTGGCCATAATAAGGAACTATGCCCACAGTTGTGGTATCTCCAATGGCATTGGCACTCCTGATACTGGCAAAACTATTGGCGAGACTTTGATCTAGTTTACCTTTATTTCTGAATATTATGGAAAGGTTATAATAACTTAAAGAAAGATTATGATCCGTATAACCAGCGGTTTTATATAATTTGATTGCTTCAGTGAGTTGATGTTCTGCACTATCAAGGTTGCCTGCTATATTGCTCACATTTTCCTTATTGTAAATCCCTTTTTCCATCATTACATCACCCACTTCTTTCCATTGTTGCAATTCGGTATACATGGCAAGGGTCTTTTTCAGATAATATGGAATTTCGGGATCCTTGGGCTCACCGTTCTTTAACTTTATTCCCAATCTAAACCAAGTACGTGCCTCACGTTTTTTATCACCAAGCCGTTGATATTCGCGAATAACTTGCTTGTATATTGATTTTCCTGCCGCAACTTCTTTTTTCAAAAAATACACCTCTCCAATACGGCACATGCATTCGTACTTGAAATTGGCTTTCATTTTAAGCGAATCCACCAATTTTAAGGAATATTTAAAGTACAACATTGCGCTATCAAGGTTAACCTTGTATTTACCTGGTTTGTTTAACATTTGGTATTTACCCAGATTCCAAACAAGCTCTATCCTTACAGAATCCGACAAACGTCCTTGAAGTGCCTTTTTTGTTAAGGCGGCTTCTTTTCTGTTTAGCGGTAAAGTGAATTGCCCATACGCCGTAAAGCCGCATACATTGAGTGCTATCAGGAGCAGTACAAAATGGATTTGGCCGTAAAAACAATCTAATATTTTTCGCAAGGGAACTTTTTTTAATGAGTTCTAAATTTACAGAGAATATAAATCATTGTCTCCATAAATTTCTTGAACGGAATCGATTTGGTTTTCCTTTTAAAGGAATAAAATGGACCCAGCAAATAGGTCCATTTCTTAACATTATTTAGCGATATCAATAAATATTTCGGATACTTTTTCGGGCATTGAAAGAAATGGTGAATGGCCGGTATCAACAGTATAAGTTTTTGTAATGCTTGCCGCATTGGCCATCTGTTTTTGGAGTTCCAAACTTATGGCCTGATCTTTACTGGTAAAAACATAGTATTTATTTACAGATCCGAAAGCTGCCGCGCTAAGTTTTATTTTATCAGCAAAGGGGATGGCAGGCTCGGGCTTATAATTTGTAGTTACTAGTTTTTTTATTGATTCAGAAGCATCCTGACAGAAAATATCGGTAAGTTTATCTTTGTTCACATCAAGTGTGAGCTGATCTGCAGATGGAATAAGATTTGGGCCCAACAGGGAATTTTTATCCTGAAAGGCCAGATCAAGTAACGACTGACCGTCTTGTGGAACAAACGCTCCTATGAAAACTAATTTCTCTATGCGTTCGGGAATTTTCTCTGCCACTGCAGATACCACCACCCCACCCATACTATGGCCAACTAAAATTACCTTGCCGGTAAGGTTCCCTATTGTTGAAATAATTTTGTCGCGATAACTGTTGATTGATACGGAAGCGGCTGGCGTATTGTCTGCTCCATGAGCAGGTAGCTCTACCACGGTTACTTTATTACCTTTTTTTTCTAACGATGCTTTTATAGCAGACCAAACGTATGCGGATTGCCAAGCACCATGTACAAGTACAAATGTTTTCCCCGTTTGATCAGTTTGCCCCTTCGAACAGCCTGGAAAACAAAATAGGAATACCATAAAACAGCCCATCAGCCATTTCACATTAAATTGTTTACTATTTTTAGATAAGCCCGTGCCGAACCGCACAGGAAAGCTCATTCTTTTTTCTGTTGTTTTCATCATTTTAAGTTTTGTTTTACGATTTGAATACCCAACCCACTTTTTTCTAATGGATTTATCGTACTACACCCAAAACACAACCAAAAACACAAATATTTAATTATCAATACGTTACAACAAATAAGAAAATCAATACAACTTTATATCGTTAATGGTTCGTGATATTTAATTATAACGCCACCTAGTATTTGGGAGATAAGAACAATTGATGTTTTATTGTTCTACAATGCTGGCAAGAAAAGTTTTTTTATCGTGATAGTCCAAACTTCTGATTTAAGCGAGTTGTACTAAAAACAAAAAAATGTTTTAAAAGCATGAGGGCTAGAGAATATAAAAACTGGACAAGTAATCTACGACAAAGCAGAGCCCAAAAATTTGCTTTGGGCTCTGCTTTGTTTTTGGACACTATACAGTTGGCAAACTAAAATAAAATGTAGATCCCTGATCAATCTCACTATCAACCCAGATTTCGCCTTCATGACGGCGTACGATTTCTGCGCTTAAATACAAGCCGATTCCAAAACCTGCAATAAACTTTGCCTGCTTATTTTCAGCGCGAAAAAAACGGTCAAATACCTTGGCTTTGTCATGCTGCGAAAGGCCTATCCCCTGATCACTTACCCCAACCCTTACTTTTTCACCCAAAACATCAAAACTGATGATAATTTCTTTGCCTAGTGGCGAGTATTTAATAGCATTGCTGATCAGGTTATTGATAACCGATCCTATTTTTTCTTTATCGGCGTTTATTATTAATGCGTTATGGGTTTTAAATTGAATCTGGTGGCTGCTCGTTGTTAAAGATATATCTTGGATAACATCATCAATCAGTTTTGCAATATCGAAGTTAGACTTATCGATTTCTAGTTTAGCGGATTCTAAACGGGAAACATTTAAAAAGCCATTGATCATGTTCCCCATGCGCTTAATCTGGATGTTTGCTTTATCCAATGCATTTGAAATTATTCGGTTTTCTCCTCCTTTCACCATTGAGGTAACGAGCTGAATATAGGCAGAAAGTGAGGTGAGCGGCGTTTTAAGTTCATGGCTCACCATACCAATAAAATCATTCTTACGGATATCATCCATCTTTTGTTCGGTAATATCTGCCATGATCCCACTGATATGTGTTCCATTTTTTCCATCCCGCAAAACCTTACCTACCGAGCGTACCCAGCGTACCTTAC
>Ga0308165_1006077_pt1 | contig 10845 bp, 8 predicted proteins | sample PhyWR2_FD_201032 | JGI IMG/M metagenome (GOLD analysis project Ga0308165, IMG submission 201032) | Phyllosphere microbial communities from UC Gill Tract Community Farm, Albany, California, United States - DLSLW.R2 | ecosystem: Host-associated > Plants > Phyllosphere > Unclassified | place: USA... | reverse complement strand
TGATATTCCAAAAGATATTCAAACGGCTGAAATTGACATCAGTGAATTACCTGCGATTGCTGAAATACTGACGCCTGTGGCAGCAGAAAGTCAGACTATAGCCGCAGCTGCAGCCATGATTAACCAGGCCAAACGTCCGGTATTGTATCTGGGGGGCGGAATTATCAGTGCCGGAGCAGCAGAGCAAGCTCGTGCTCTGGCCGAACAGGCCAATTTACCCACCACCATGACACTGATGGCGCTGGGTACTTTGCCAGCAAATCACCCGTTATCTCTGGGTATGCTGGGGATGCATGGGGCGCGTAGCACTAACTTTATTCTTCAGGAAGCAGATTTACTGATTGTTCTGGGCGCTCGCTTTGACGACCGGGCGATTGGTAAAACAGAAGCCTTCTGCCCGAATGCGAAGATAATTCATGTGGATATAGATAAGGCTGAATTAGGCAAAATTAAACAGGCCAATATTGCTATCCAGGGTGATGTCAGTGAAGTCCTCAGCCAGTTGACACCCCATATCGAGGCACAACTTCGCACCGAATGGCGCCAGACGGTAAGTGATTTACAGCGTGAGTTTCCATTTGCTATGCCGGGGGTTGATAACCCATTAATGCCTTATGGCCTGATTCGTGCGGCAGCCGCTTGTGTTGATGACCAGGCGATTATCACCACCGACGTTGGACAACATCAGATGTGGGTGGCTCAGGCTTATCCTTTAAATCGTCCTCGTCAGTGGCTCACCTCAGGTGGGTTAGGCACCATGGGCTTTGGCTTGCCGGCAGCGGTAGGTGCCGCCCTGGCAAATCCATCCCATAAAGTCTTGTGTTTTACCGGTGATGGCAGCCTGATGATGAATATTCAGGAGATGGCGACAGCAGCAGAAAACCAGCTTGATGTGAAGATTATCCTGATGAATAACCAAGCATTAGGTCTGGTACATCAGCAACAAACGCTGTTTTATCAGCAAAATGTCTTCGCTGCCACTTATCCAGGGACGATTGATTTTCTGACTATCGCCCGTGGTTTTGGTCTGGCAACCTGTGACTTAAATGCCGCAGCCGATCCGTTTGCCGCATTGCAGGAAGCGATTTCACGTCCTGGACCTTGTTTGATCCATGTACGAATTGATACTAACGAGAAAGTTTACCCGATGGTGCCACCAGGCGCTGCCAATATTGAGATGATTGGAGAGTAATTATGCAGCAATCAACCGTTGTTCTGGAACTTACGGTGCGTAACCATCCCGGTGTAATGTCTCATATTTGTGGTCTGTTTGCGCGCCGGGCCTTTAACGTCGAAGGCATTTTGTGTCTGCCGCTAAACGACGAAATACACAGTCGAATCTGGCTACAGGTTGCGGATGATAAGCGGCTTGAACAGATGATAAGTCAGGTAGAGAAACTGGAAGATGTGGTGCAACTGATTCGTCATGCTGGCGATCCGGGTATATTTACGCGTCTGAATACGCTGATTCAGTAACGGCTACCTGTCTGGTTTAGCGCTTCCCCCCGTTATGGCAGGGGAAGCGCAGGTTTGCAGTATTAATGCTAACGAAGACTGATGCCCTCACGTACCAGTAAGTCAGCCGTGATATCGGCAATGGACTTCGCGCCAGTCAGTGTCATGGCAACGCGCATCTCTTTTTCAATCAGATTCAGTAAGTGGGTGACTCCCGCTCCGCCATGAGTCGCCAGGGCATAGATAAAAGCACGACCCAGTAATACGCTATCTGCCCCGAGGGCTATCATCCGCACCACATCCAGCCCATTACGAATACCGCTGTCGGCCAGAATGGCGATATCACCTTTAACCGCATCAGCAATAGCAGGCAGGGCTCGAACGGAAGAGAGAACTCCATCTAACTGGCGGCCACCATGGTTAGAAACCACGATACCATCGGCACCAAAACGTACCGCATCTCGAGCATCGTCGGCATCCAGAATACCTTTGATAACCATCGGCCCATCCCAGAAATCGCGGATCCACTCTAAATCACGCCATGAAATAGAAGGATCAAAGTTGTTTGCCAGCCAGCCAATATAATCTTCCAGTCCGGTGGGTTTACCGAGATAAGTCGAAATATTACCTAAATCATGCGGACGACCCTGCAGCCCGACATCCCAGGCCCATTGTGGGTGGGTGACGGCTTGCCAGTAACGACGCAGGGCGGCATTAGGGCCACTCATCCCTGAATGCGCATCCCGATAACGTGCTCCGGGGGTGGGCATATCGACGGTAAAAACCAGCGTTGAGCAGCCAGCGGCTTTCGCTCGCTCCAGCGCATTACGCATAAAGCCCCGGTCTTTCAGCACATAAAGCTGGAACCACATCGGTCTGCTGATTGATGGGGCGACTTCCTCGATAGGGCATACTGATACAGTAGAGAGAGTGAAAGGAATACCTTTTGCCGCCGCCGCCTGGGCGGCCTGAACTTCACCGCGTCGGGCATACATGCCACAGAGTCCAACCGGAGCCAGAGCCACTGGCATCGCCAGTTTTTCATTAAACAAGGTAGTTTCAAGGCTCAGTTCTGACATGTTTTTTAGCACGCGCTGTCTGAGCGCCACTTCTGCCAGATCGTCAACATTACGGCGCAGAGTATGTTCAGCGTAGGCGCCGCCATCAAGATAGTGAAATAAAAAGGGGGGCAGAATACGTTGGGCAGCGGCGCGGTAGTCGGTTGCGGCAGAAATAATCATGACTTCTTTTCCCTTGTGGCAGCATATGTGTCATCCGGAAGGCGAGTTAAACGTGCCTTTCGGGCCTGATCTTCTTGTTGGGTTTTATCTGTGGAGTGCACAAATCCCAAATGTAATTGTGCGGCATGCCTTGCCCGCTCAGGACTGGCGGCGAGAATGGCTTGCAGTAATTCGTGGTGTTGCTCGGTAAGCTGGGCAAAAATAGCTGGAGTGGTATACATATGCTGTCGACTGTGCCGTACCGAGGATTGCAGTAAGTCGAAAAAACCACGCATCGTCTGGAGCAGTACCAGGTTATGTGAGGCTTCAGCAATCGCCAGATGAAACCGGACATCAGCCTGGGCGGCGAGAGCAGGATCATCACTTTCTTTAAATTTCAGCGTGGCGTCAAAGCAGGCAATCAGCTTCTCTTTATCTTCCGGGGTCGCCCGTAATGCGGCATACCATGCGGTACTGGCCTCAATAGTATGACGGGCCTCAATAATATCCAGCCGATAACTGGGATCTTCTTCTACCAGCGTTTTAAGCGGTTGCACCAGACGCTGTTCTGACCAAGGCTGTTTTTCATAACACAGATAAGTTCCACCGCCACGGCGACTGACAAGGACACCTTCCCCCACCAATTTTTGAATAGCCTCACGTAAAATAGATCGTGAACAGCCCAGTTCACTGGCCAGCTGACGTTCCGCGGGCAAGCGCATTCCGGCTTCCAGCCCATGTTGCTGTATCAGCGATTTTATATGCTGCACTATTTTGTCTGTCAGACGAGGTTCACGTTGGTTCATCAAATCATCCAGGCTAAAACATTCTGGCGTGCGTGATTTAATTTATCAGGCGCGCGACGGGCTGAAGCCTGGCTCATTTCCTGCGAAGAGAAGAAATTGGTAGGACCGCCATGCTCTGCGACTAAAAAGATACCTGATGGTTATCGTTGTGTTAACTAATGGCAATGTCGTACTGCGGTTTTATCAGTAATCTGAAGCAAAGGGCACAGTTTTAACTGAATTGGTAGGACCGTTGGGCGGGAAAATACGTAAACCCGGGCTTACCCGGGAACATTTATTAACGAGTCAGTTACAGACGTTGAATTGAAAACCAGCGACGCCAGATAAAACGGATAACAAAGTATTCAATGGTGCCGAGAGCCAGAAACCAGACGCAGAAGATGAGGATATAGAGCTGGTTCATATCGAGCAGATGCAAGGTTTTGACCAGTTCCTGGGCCAGAGTCACGGTTAAGGCGGGGGCGGGCAACAGTAAACAAGAGAGAAAGGCCAGCAGTAAAATACCGGTCGCGCTCAGCAGTGCCTGATGAGAGTTATTCATAGGGTATTGACTCGAGACTAAAACCCCTATTGTCGAGGAAAGCCAGTGATTGTGCAAATGCCCCTGCTCTGGCTACCCCCATAACGGCAAGAATAAATATATTTATGCTCTTCATAATCAAGTTGCTCAGAGTCACTGACGTTCAGGTAGTCGAATCACATAGTTTGTTTATACATATCGACTACTTTCTCTTTATTTTTGCAAGCAACTTGAATTACTTCTGGTACAGAATGATATTATTTATCAGAGTTTACATGAGATTTTGAAATGTGTTTTTTTAGACATTCTCTCATTATCGCCCCCATCTCCTCTTCTTTCATGTCTATTTCATCTGTTATTATTTTCTTTGTGCTAAAACTAATGCCGTCTTTTATGTAAGATTCATTGTTATGTGCTGATATTCTATTAAGCGAATTTATCATTTCAAAACTGTCACTTTCTATATTATTATCTTTATTGTTTTTTCGAGGGTTATGGATTATTTTATGGTGTTGAGGATCAATATACTGATGGGGGCTGTTATTGGGCTGTGATGGGTTTGTTTTTGTATTGTTAATATATGGCATGGTCACACCTGTTTTTTTTTCTTTAAATTCAACTCGTTGTTCGGTTTTTAGTTTTTCTAGTATATAACATCTTTCTGGATCGATTTTATCAGGTCTTTTTTTTAGTTCATCATATATCTTTAAAACTAACTCACCATCATGATTATAAGTGCCAAGCGCATGACATAACTCTTCATTTGAGAGTTCACTGAGTTTGTTGGCAGTAAGAGAGGGGGATCCCTGACAGCCAGTAAGTCCTGTAATAAGTGTAACTATTATAATGCGTTTCATAATTATTTCTTTTATCGTGAAATGGAAAGGGTTTTTTTATACAGTTTGGATTCCACCCTGAATAATTAAGGGGAGTTATTAATATTTATGAATAGAGTAAGTTATTAGAGTCTGATATATCTATGCAATATAAAGTATGATGGATATAATCGTATTAATAACGATATTATGTCAAGAGTAAGAGTAGTGGTAACAATAAAATGAGTGTTTTTTGACTTGTTTCTTATATATCAAAAATAACTCGAGTTGCTTATAGGCACAGAGTCCAGATAGCATCCAAGCAACTTGAAGTATGACGGGTATATTCTGAAAGCGTTAATTTTTTGAGTATGTTAATCGCCTCATCGGCCAGCAGGTTGACAATCCAATAATGAACACGAAAACTGGTTGTTCGCGATTCTTCGTCGTCAGGGCCATGGTGGAATAATGGAACACAAAATTGAACGTCAAAAAGTCGAGCTGCAAAAAACCAAACGCCTGGCGCTGTTACTGCTACTGCTGGCGGCGGCAACTTTTATCATTACGCTGTTCTTGCCCGCCAATTTTTGGGTTCGAGGACTGAAAGCCATTTCTGAAGCGGCCATGATTGGTGCGCTGGCGGACTGGTTTGCTGTTTACGCGCTATTCCGGCCAGTACCGATACCGTTTATCAGCAAACATACTGCGATTATTCCCCGTAATAAGGAAAAAATAGCCGCTAATCTTGGTACTTTTATTCAGGAGAAGTTTCTCGATACTCAGTCGCTTATCTCACTGATCCACCGTCATCAGCCAGTACAACTGCTGGGTATATGGCTAAACCGGCCGGAAAACTCTCGCCGAGTGGGACAATACTTACTGAGCATCATGGGGACCTTCCTGGAACTTGCCGATGACACACGAATTCAAAAACTTATTCGCCGAGGTGTACATAAGGCCATTGATAATGTTGACCTGAGTCATTCGGGAGCCATTCTGTTAGAGAGTATGACGAAAAATAATCGTCACCAGGTCCTGCTGGATACACTGATTAGCCAGCTACTGACGCTACTACAAAAACCGAGTAGCCGGGAGTTTATTGCCAGTCAGATAACCGTCTGGCTTAATACAGAACACCCGCGTAAGGCCAAACTATTACCTACTGAATGGCTGGGAGAGCAGAGCGCGGAGTGGGTCTCTGATGCGATTAACCGCTTACTCGATGATATTACCCATGATAAACAGCACCAGATCCGTCAGGGATTTGACCGGGCAGTACAACGATTTATTACTGAATTACAGACCTCCCCACAGATGATGGCAAAAGCAGATAGCATCAAGCGCTATCTCAAAGATGATGAGGCGTTTAATCGCTATATTGGCGAATTGTGGGGGGATTTACGCAACTGGTTAAAAACAGACAGTGCCAGCGAGGACTCCCGAGTTCAGCGACGTATAGAGCTGGCCGGGCAATGGTTTGGTGAAACACTACTCAGCGATCAGGCTCTACAAGCTTCACTGACTGAGCATCTGGAACTGGCAGTACAACGTATGACACCCGATTTTGCGGCTTTTATTACCCGTCATATTAGTGACACCGTGAATAGCTGGGATAGCAAAGAACTGGCTGATCAAATTGAATTTAATATTGGCAAAGATCTGCAGTTTATTCGTATTAACGGCACCCTGGTTGGGGGGACGATCGGTCTGGTACTCTATTTGCTGTCACAGGCATCTAATCTGGTGGAATACTGGAACGTACCCTGATGATCGAAGGGATAGTTGTTACACAGAGGATATCCGTCCGTATTCTGGATAGTCTGATTGTGGGCATTAATCTTCATATTTCAGGTTGCCTGGGGTCGCCCTCGCCAGCATGCCGAATCACATCGTCTACCTATGCCCCTCGACGCCTTCCACTTCGCGTCTGCAAGCAATCCGAATTATTTTGGGTGTATTACTATCATTATAAAATAATTAGCATGCAACTTAATTAAATGACCTGACCAACAAGTTGATCTTTTTTAGCGGGTATCTGTATTTTGACTGATATAGCATCAGTTGACATAATAAATACAAATAATATTTATGATGAATACCGCTACTGCCACGATGTTTTTTTATACTATCTGAGACGAATTATTTACTCGGCGATCGATTTTTATTCATCATTCTTGCTTATTTACATTACAACTAATTGTTTTATATGATTTTTATTATTTTTTTGATTAAAAAAGTCAAAAAATCATGAAGGATACTTTTTTGGTAATTTAGTTGATTTTGATCTAGTAGTAATAGATATGCGATATGAATCGTTAAATATATGGGCTATGTTTATTGACATAACAAATGATTACTAGATATTGGAGGGGAGTGACCAGGGTGAAAAAGGAATCGGCCAGATTAAATATTCCGGTATGTCTTAGATTTGGCTAATGTCTTCTGATGTGGTTAAAGTGAAATTTTATCATGATAGGCTAGTGATTTTAAAAAACATTAATTTACAATTGGTTACGGTTGTTTTGTGTGTGACGTAATCGTTTTTTGTCAACTTTTTGAATGTTATATATTTATCATTTAAATAAATTTATTTGTAAAAATTCAGATCCGACCTATTTTTATAAGAGCTGACATTTATTGGATAGTAAACACTTACTAAGTGAGGGAATTATTAATATGAATAAGAAATCTGTATCTTCAAATTATAGCGGACTTGATGATGTCTATGGATCGCTTGAGCTGTCCAAGTCATTACCCAAAAGTAAGTTCCCAACAGAAGAACGAGATCCTCGCAATGTCTTTAGTGCTATACGTGATGAACTCATGCTTGACGGTAATTCTCGTCAAAACCTGGCCACCTTCTGTCAAACATGGGTTGATGACGAAATCCGTGAGTTGATGGATTTATCTATCGATAAAAACATGATAGATAAAGATGAATATCCACAAACCGCAGAGCTGGAAAGCCGTTGTGTGCGTATGCTTGCAGACTTGTGGAACTCTCCTGACCCAGAAAACACTCTTGGTTGTTCCACTATCGGCTCATCAGAAGCCGCCATGCTCGGTGGTCTGGCATTGAAATGGCAGTGGCGTAAAAAACGCGCAGCACAGGGTAAATCGACCGATAAACCAAACCTGATTTGTGGCCCGGTACAGATCTGCTGGCATAAATTTGCCCGTTACTTTGATGTAGAACTGCGTGAGATCCCACTTGAGGGCGATCGCCTGATTATGAACGCTGAAGAAGTCTTAAAGCGTGTCGATGAAAACACCATTGGTGTGGTGCCAACCTTAGGTGTCACCTTTACCTGTCAGTACGAGCCGGTTAAAGAAGTACACGATGCTTTAGATAAATTACAGCAAGAGACCGGCTTAGATATTCCTATCCATGTGGATGGCGCGAGCGGTGGCTTCCTGGCCCCATTCTGTGCACCAGAGCTGGAGTGGGATTTCCGCTTACCGCGTGTTAAGTCCGTTAACTCCTCTGGTCATAAGTTTGGTTTAGCGCCTCTGGGTGCAGGCTGGGTTGTCTGGCGTGAAGCAAAAGACCTGCCTGAAGAGCTGATTTTTAACGTGAACTACCTGGGCGGTAATATGCCAACGTTCGCGCTGAACTTCTCTCGCCCTGGCGGTCAGATTGTTGCGCAGTACTACAACTTCCTGCGTCTGGGCCGTGATGGTTATGCAAAAATTCATAATGCTTGCTACGCCACCGCGCAGTATTTATCCCGCGAAATTGAAAAACTGGGTCCATTCGAGATGCTGTTTGATGGCGACAGTAAAAGCGGTATTCCAGCCTTAGCATGGAAAATTAAAGAAGGCGCTAAAGTTAGCTACTCTTTATATGACATTGCCGATAAATTGCGCAGCCGTGGCTGGCAGGTACCGGCCTATTCCATGCCTGCAAACCGTGAAGATATGGTGATTCAGCGTATTCTGGTACGCCACGGTGTGAGCTTAGACTTAGCGTCTTTACTGATTGAAGATTTCAAACGTACTTTAGAGTATTTCGAAGAGCATCCTGTCAGCGTTCCACTGTCCGACAAAGACGGCACTAGTTTCAATCATAGCTAATCATTGCATTCAAAATTATTCAAAGGGTCCTCTGACCCTTTGAATTTCAGGTATCAGCTAGTCACTGATTTGTTTTACTCAATGTGTCTCAAGAGAGTATCTATGGCGACAACAACGACAGCTCCGGTAGCAAAACAGCTAACGTTATTGGGCTTTTTTGCAATTACAGCATCGATGGTGATGGCGGTTTATGAATATCCGACCTTCGCTACATCCGGCTTCAGTTTGGTTTTTTTCCTCTTATTAGGTGGTTTTCTGTGGTTTATTCCTGTTGCTCTCTGCGCTGCCGAAATGGCAACGGTAGAAGGCTGGGAAGAGGGGGGGGTATTTGCCTGGGTGTCTAATACTCTGGGCGAACGCTGGGGGTTTGCAGCCATTTCATTTGGTTATTTGCAAATCGCGGTTGGCTTTATTCCGATGCTTTACTTTGTGCTCGGGGCCTTGTCATATATTCTGAACTGGCCAGAACTGAACACTGATCCTATTATTAAAACCATTGCCGCATTAGTGATTTTATGGGGACTTGCGTTTACTCAGTTTGGTGGCACAAAATATACTGCCTCGATTGCTAAAGTCGGTTTCTTTGCCGGTATCTTACTGCCAGCCCTGATTTTAGTGGGTCTGGCTATTAGCTACTTAGTCAGTGGTGCGCCGCTGGCAATTGAAATCAGTGCTGATACCTTTTTCCCTGACTTTACACAAATCGGTACTCTGGTGGTATTTGTTGCCTTTATTTTAAGTTATATGGGGGTTGAAGCTTCAGCAACCCATGTTAATGAAATGAAGAACCCTGGCAGAGATTACCCAGCAGCCATGCTGTTACTGATGATTGCGGCCATTTGCTTAAGTTCAATTGGTGGTCTGTCTGTTGCGTCGGTTATCCCAGCCAATGAAATAAACCTGTCTTCGGGTGTGGTACAAACCTTTAATGTCCTGGTCAGCCACTTCGGTACCGGTCTTGAATGGGCTGTACGTGTTATTGCTGCTTTATTACTGTTAGGTGTCCTGGCTGAAATCGCCTCATGGATTGTCGGACCTTCCCGCGGTATGTACGTTGCTGCTCAGAAGGGTATCCTGCCAAAAGCATTCTCTAAAGTTAATAAAAACGGTGTGCCAGTAACCTTGGTTATTTCTCAGTTACTGATAACCACCGTCGCGATCATCGTTTTGACCAACACCGGTGGCGGTGGCAATATGTCATTCCTGATTGCTCTGGCGCTGACAGTGGTTATTTATCTGTGCAGTTATTTTATGTTGTTCCTGGGCTATATCCATTTAGTCTGTAAGCAACCTGAAAAGAAACGTGCCTTTAATATCCCTGGTGGTAAAGGTGTTAAGTTAATTTTAGCTTTTGCCGGGCTGACTATCTCTATTCTGGCCTTTGTAGTTTCGTTCTTCCCACCAAGTTCTTTACCCGGTGGCGGAAGTGCAGATACCTATGTAACGTTGCTGGGCGTCAGCTTTGTGGTGATTTTCCTGGTGCCGTTTATTGTCTATGCACTCCACGATAAGAAAGGCAAAGAAACGGGTATCACCATGGTGCATATCAAAACGCACAATGCGCCACCGAACCACTTCTTTATTCATCCGCGTGCGCGTTCTTTCTGGCATCTGGTACATAATGATAAATTGGCGAATAAGCAAGATAGTGCAATAAACAGTTCAGATAAAAAATAGGCCAGGAACGGCTATAACGGAGTGAGAGTCACTGAAGTTTGTCAGGTTCACTGCATAGTGATAAAAAACCGGATAGCATTATATGGCCTTCCGGTTTTTTTATTGGAGGGGCTTACAGGACTTGCGGGTGGCTATTCGAGTCACGATCTGTGGTATGCCTCAGGCCCCTCCAACCTGAATCAAACGATAACGTCCAGTTTTACCTTAGGCGCTTAATCAGAGCTGGTCGATTGATTTTATGCACGATGCACCGGTCTATGGCAGACGTTTTCGAATGT
>Ga0308165_1006076_pt1 | contig 10846 bp, 9 predicted proteins | sample PhyWR2_FD_201032 | JGI IMG/M metagenome (GOLD analysis project Ga0308165, IMG submission 201032) | Phyllosphere microbial communities from UC Gill Tract Community Farm, Albany, California, United States - DLSLW.R2 | ecosystem: Host-associated > Plants > Phyllosphere > Unclassified | place: USA... | reverse complement strand
ACGCTTTCCACGCCGGGCTCGTCCAGCGCCATCTTCGACATCTGCTTGACCACGGCTTCGGTGCGGTCCAGCGAGGTCGAGTTGGGCAGCTGGGCAATTGCCACCAGAAAATACTTGTCCTGCATGGGCACGAAGCCTGGCGGCACGGCCTTGAAGCCCAGGAAGGTCAGCGCCAGCAGGCCGGCGTAGACCAGCAGGGCCAGGCCGCTGATGCGCACCACCTTGCGCACCGCGCCGCCATAGGCGTCGGGGGTGCGCTGGAACGGCCGGCTCAGCGTCTGCAGCCAGCGGTCGGCGCGCCCGCGCAGGCTGCGCGGGTCATGCACGACGGCGTGCTGGCGCGGGCGCAGCAGGAGCCGGGCCAGCGCCGGGCTGAGCGTCAGCGAGTTGACCGCCGACAGAATCGTCGAGATGGCGATGGTGAGCGCAAACTGCCGGTAGAACTCACCTTGCAGGCCGCTGAGGAAGGCGGTAGGTATGAACACCGCGGCCAGCACCGAGGTGATGGCAATGATGGGCCCCGTGACCTCATCCATGGCAAGCCTGGCGGCCTGCGCCGGCTCCTCGCCGTTCTCTATGTGGCGCTCGACGTTCTCGACCACGACAATCGCGTCGTCAACGACGATGCCGATGGAAAGCACCAGGCCAAACAGCGACAAGGTGTTGAGCGAGAAGCCCATCAGGTGCATGACGGCAAAGGTGCCTATCAGCGACACCGGCACCGCCATCAGCGGAATCAGCGAGGCGCGCCAGTTGCGCAGGAACAGCACCACCACGATCACCACCAGCACGATGGCCTCCAGCAGCGTGGTGACCACCGATTCCAGCGAAGCGCGCACAAACACCGTCGGGTCGTAGGCAATGCGCGAGCTCAGCCCCGCGGGAAAGTTGACTTCCAGCCGCTGCATGGTGTCGCGCACCGCCTTCGAGACGTCCAGCGCGTTGGCGCCCGGACTCTGGATGATCTGCAGCGCGACCGCGGGCTCGCCGTCCAGCAGGCTGCGCAGCGCGTAGGCGTCGGCCCCCATCTCTATGCGTGCGACATCGCGCAGGCGCGTCACCTGGCCGTCGTTGCCGGTGCGGATGATGATGTCGCCGAATTGCGCCTCGTCGGTCAGCCGTCCCAGCGTGTTCACCGTCACCTGGAAGGCGGCGCTGGAATTGGGCGCCTGGCCCACGGAGCCGGCGGCCACCTGCACGTTCTGCTCGCGCACGGCGGCAATCACGTCGCCGGCCGTCAGTCCGCGCGCGGCAATCAGACCCGGGTCCAGCCACAGCCGCATGCTGTATTCGCCCGCGCCCCATACCAGCACATCGCTGATGCCCGAAATGCGCGACAGCTCGTCACGCACCTGGAGATAGGCATAGTTGGAGATGTAGAGCGGGTCGTAGCGCTTGTCGGGCGACAGCAGGTGAACCACCATCAGCACGTCCGGCGAGGTCTTTTGCGTGACCACGCCCTGGCGCTGGACTTCCTCGGGCAGGCGCGGCAGCGCGCGCGAGACGCGGTTTTGCACCTGGATCTGCGCCATGTCGGCGTTGGTTCCCTGGGCGAAGGTCACGGTCAGCACCATGCGGCCGTCGGTGGCCGATTGCGACGACATGTACATCATGCCCTCGACGCCGGTGATCGCCTGCTCCAGCGGCGCGGCCACCGTTTCGGCAATCACCTTGGGGTTGGCGCCAGGGTAGGACGCCGTGACCTGCACCGTGGGCGGCGTGACGGCCGGGTACTCGCTGAGCGGCAACTGGAAGAAGGCAACGCCTCCGGCAATCACCATCAGCACCGACAGCACGATGGCAAAGATCGGCCGGTCGATGAAAAAGCGTGGAAAGCTCATTGGGCGGCCCCCCTGGTGGCTGTGGCCTCGACGGGCGTGCCGTCAATGGCCGCGGTCTGGGGGGTGATCTGCATGCCGGGACGCACCAGCCCCTTGACGACGATGCGCTCGCCCGGCTGCAGGCCTTGCTCGACCACGCGCAGGCCGTCGACCACCGCGCCCAGCTCGATGGGGCGGTACTCCGTCTTGTCGTCCTTGCCGACCACCAGCACATAGCGGCTGCCCTGGTCGGTGCCAATCGATTGATCGGAAATCAGCACCCTGGCCTGCGGCGCGCCGGTCTCCAGCTTGACCTTGGCAAACAGGCCGGGCGTCAGGTGCCCGTCGGGGTTGGCGACCACGGCGCGCACCCGCACGGTTCCGGTCGCGCGATCGCTGGTGTTGGCCAGATAGTCGACACGGCCGGGGCGCGAATAGGTCTTGTCGGTGAGCAAGGCCACCATGACCTTGGACGCCTGGGGCGCCTGCGGGCTGGCGCTGGCGCGGCCGGCGGCCAGCGAGCGCAGATACGTGCGTTCGTCGACATCGAAATACACATGCAGCGGGTCGACCGAGACAATTGTCGTCAGACGAGTCACGCCGCTGGCAACGTAGTTGCCTTCGGTGACCAGGGCCTGGCCGACCCGTCCGCTGATGGGCGCCGTGACGCGCGCGAAACCCAGATCCAGCTTTGCGGTCTCGAGCGCCGCCTTGGCGGCCTCGACCTGGGCCTGGCCCGCATGCAGCGCGGCAGCGGCGGTGTCCAGCCGATCGCGCGCCACGACCTTCTGCGCAAACAGCTTTTCGGCGCGGGCGTGTTCCGCCTGGGCGAGCTGCCAGGCTGCCTGCGCCTCGCGCAGGCGCGCGGTCGCGGCATTCAGCGTGGCCTGGAATTGCCGCGGATCGATGTGAAACAGCGCCCGGCCCTTTTCCACATACTGCCCCTCGGGCAGGCTCACGCCCTCGATGTAGCCCGCGACCCGCGGGCGCAGTTCGACGCGCTTGACCGCGGTCAGCGAGCCGGTGAATTCGACAAAGGGCGTGACCGGGCGAACCATCACCTCGGCCACGGGAATCGTGGGCGGTTTGGCGGGTGCGGCGGACGGCGCCGCCTCCTGGCATCCGGCGACGGCGAGCATTGCGCCCATCGCCGCCGTGATCAGGGTTGCGCGTTTGACTTCCATCATGTTTCCTTTTGCGACAGCAGTCGACAGTTGGTATTTGCTGAGCCGAAGTAGCTTCTGCTGCGTTTATCGGCCTTGCCACGCTGGGAGGGTCAAGCGTTGTTTGCCGGAATCGGGCGAGGCAGCGCAAAGGTGTGGCCTGGAAGGCGGGCCGGGCTTGACCTTGTCACCTTGGCAAGGCTTAGGCTTTCCAGCATGGAAACGCGCCAGGACTTGAGCGGTCCCTGCAGAGGGGACGGCGTCCCGGCGCTCCATCGCCCCCGAGGCGCAAGTGCCTGGAAGACCGAGCAACGCAAGAGGCCGCACTGAGCGGCGACGAGAACCTATGCCCAAACTGACTGTCCTACCCCATGCCGACCTCGCGCCCGAAGGCGCGGTACTAGAGGTGGCCGCAGGCACTTCGATATGCGAGGCCCTGCTGGATCACGGCATTGAAATCGAGCATGCCTGCGAGCAAAGCAGCGCCTGCACCACCTGCCACTGCATAGTGCGCAAGGGCTTTGACTCGCTCAACGCCATCGAAGAAAGCGAGGACGACCTGCTCGACCGCGCCTGGGGCCTGGAGGCGCAGTCGCGCCTGAGCTGCCAGGCCATCATTGCCAGAGAAGACCTGACGGTGGAAATTCCCAAGTACACGGTCAATCACGCCAAGGAAAACCATTGATTGGGCGCATGCCGCCTCTCCCCATGATGGCGGACTGAGGCAGGTCTTCAGCCGTTCGATGGCGCTGCCAACGGGATGCGGGCACACAAGATGCCCGGCTCGGCTCCAGGCCAGGAGCTGTTTTCAAGGCGACTGCCTGGTGTGGCGCTGCAGGGCGGTGCGCAAGGCGTCGGCGCCTTGAGCAGACACCACTTTGAGCGCCATGCTGCCCACTCCCAGAGCGCGCTCGACCGAGGCCTGGCCGGCACGGTCACGCCAATCCACCATGATCTGATTTCCAGAGATGTCCGCAGAAACTGAGCAGGAAGACGTCTCCATCTTCGAAGACCTCCTATGATTGGCCCCTACTGCTTCAATGCACCGGCCGCGCGCGCCAATGACGTGATCGTGTCCCAATCGCCGCGCGCCAGGGCATCCGCCGGCACCAGCCACGATCCGCCCACGCAGGCGACATTGGGCAGTGCCAGGAACTCGTGGGCGTTGCCCAAATAAATGCCGCCCGTGGGGCAGAAGACTACGTCGCCGAACGGCCCTTGCCAGGCCTTGAGCATGGCAAGGCCTCCCGCCTGCACCGCGGGGAAGAACTTCAGCGCCTTGAAGCCTTCTTCCTGCGCCAGCATGATTTCGCTGCCGGTGGCCACGCCGGGCAGCAGCGGCAGATCGAGGTCGCGGCATTGGCGCCCCAGGGCGGGGGTGAATCCTGGGCTGACCGCAAAGCGCGCGCCGGCGTGATGGGCCGCGACGGCGTCGGCGGCGCTGCGCACGGTTCCGGCACCGACCACGGCGTCGGGCACTTCCCTGGCGATGGCTTCTATGCATGCCAGGGCCTGGCTGGTGCGCAAGGTGACTTCCAGCATGCGAATTCCGCCGGCGATCATGGCGCGCGCCAGTGGAACGGCCTGCCGCACGTCGTTCAGCACGATCACGGGAATCACCGGCGCGTCGCGCATGACGTCGGCGGCGCTGAGTGGCGGGGTAGAAGTGTTCATCATCGGTCAGGCAGTCAAAGCAAGGTGGAGTTGCGCGCGCGTCGGCAGCCCGTCGGAGTCGCCGGGAAAGCCGACGACCCGCGCGCCAATGGCATTGCCGCGCGCGGCCGCGGCCGCCAAGTCCAGGCCCTCGAGCAGGGCGCTGACCACGCCGACGGCAAAGCCGTCGCCCGCGCCCACGGTGTCGACCACGCGCTCGACCGCAACGCCGGGGGCGATGCCGCTGGCGCCGTCCTTTTGCCGGTAGAACGCGCCCTGCGGGCCGAGCTTGACAGCCACCTGGCGCGCGCCGCGCTCCAGGTAGAAGTCGGCAATCGCTTCGGGCGTGGTGTGACCGGTGAGCTGCGTGCCTTCGGACATTCCGGGCAGGACGATGTCGGCCAGCGCCGCCAGGGCGTTGATGGTTTGCGCCATGGCTTGGGCGCTTGGCCACAGGCGGGGCCGCAGATTCGGGTCGAAAGAAATGCTGGCACCGGCCGCACGGGCCTGGCGCGCCAGATGCAAGACCAGCTCCAGCGCGCTGGGCGAGAGCGCGGGCGTGATGCCCGTCAGGTGCAGGTGGCGCGCGGGAAAGACGCCTTCGGGGGCGTCCGCCAGGCCCAGGGCGCTGGCCGCCGAGCCTTTGCGGAAGTATTCGATCTGTGGATCGCTGCCGTCGGCCGCCCGGGTCTTGAGCATGAAGCCGGTGGGCCGGCTGGCGTCGACGCGCACCAGGCCGCGGTCTATGCCTTCGCGCGCCAATTCGTTGGACAGGAAGCGCCCGAAGGAGTCATCCCCCAGGCGGGTGATGTAGCCGGTGCGCAGGCCCAGGCGTGCCAGGCCCGTGGCCACGTTCAGCTCGGCGCCGGCCGCAGCGCGGCGAAAGTCATGCACGGCGTGCAGCTCGCCGGGCTCGGCGGCCATGAACAGCGCCATGGGCTCGCCCACGGTGAGCACGTCCAGGAGTTTGTCGTTCGGGCTTGCCATCACATCACCGCTCCAAGTTGCCAGGGTAGAAATTCATTGTCGCCCAGACCGTTTTCCTCGCTCTTGCTGGCCTGGCCCGAGGCGGTGGCGATCATCAGCCGCAGCAGGGCCGCGCCGGCTTGCTCTATGGTCTGCCGGCCATCGACAATGCCACCGCAGTCGAAGTCCATGTCCAGGCGCATGCGCTCGAACATCGGCGTGTTGGTTGCCAGCTTGAGCGAGGGCGTGGGCTTGCAGCCGTAGGTCGAGCCGCGCCCGGTGGTAAAGCAGATCAGGTTGGCGCCGCCCGCCACCTGGCCGGTGGCCGAGACCGGGTCGTAGCCCGGGGTGTCCATGAACACCAGGCCGTGCGCGCGCACCGGCTCGGCATACTCCAGCACCTCCATCAGTCCGCTGCTGCCGGCCTTGGCAACCGCGCCCAGGGATTTCTCCAGGATGGTGGTGATGCCACCGGCCTTGTTGCCGGGCGAGGGGTTGTTGTTGAGATCGCCGCCGTGCAGGGCCGCGTAGTCTTCCCACCACGACAGCCGCTTGAGCAGCTTGTCGGCCACGGCAGGCGTGGCCGCGCGGTGGGTCAGCAGGTGTTCGGCGCCGTAGATCTCGGGTGTCTCCGACAGGATGGCGGTGCCGCCGTGCCGGACCAGCAGGTCCACGGCCGCGCCCAAGGCCGGGTTGGCGGTGATGCCCGAGTAGCCGTCCGAGCCGCCGCATTGCAGGCCCACGGCCAGGTGCGACAGCGGCACCGTCTGGCGCCGCGCCTGGTTGGCCTGTTGCAGCATCTCGCCTATCAGCTGCTTGCCGTGGGCAATGGCCTCGCGCGTGCCGCCCTCGTCCTGGATGGTCAGCGCGGCAAACATGCCGGGCGCACGCGCCTGCAGCGTCTCGACCAGCGGGGCGATCTGGTTGACCTCGCAGCCCAGGCCTATCACCAGCACGCCGGCGAAATTGGGGTGGTTGGCATAGCCGCGCAGCGTGCGCTGCAGCAGCTCCAGCCCCTCGCCGTTGCCGCCCATGCCGCAGCCGCTGCCATGGGTGATGGCGACCACGCCGTCGACATGGGGGAAGGCGGCCAGGGCTTCGCCCTTGAACGCCTCGGCAATGTGCCGGCAGACCGTGGCCGAGCAGTTGACGCTGGAGATCACGCCCAGGTAGTTGCGCGTGGCCACGCGACCGTCGTCGCGCACATAGCCTTCGAAGCTCAGCGGCGTTTCCGCCGGCGCCGTGGGCCGGTAGCCGGCGCCGGCGGCATGCGCGTGGCTGGACTCGGCCATGCCCACGTTGTGCACGTGCACATGCTGGCCGGCGGCGATGTCGGCAGTGGCAACGCCTATGCCCTGGCCGTACTTGAGCACCGCCGCGCCGCGCGCAATGGCCGCCAGGGCCAGCTTGTGGCCCGAGGCAATGGGTTCGGTCACGGTGACGGCGCGGCCGTTCACCCGCACGGTGCTGCCGGGTGCCAGGTCCTGGCGCGCCACGGCGACATTGTCGGCCGCGGCCAGCTGTATGGCCTGGGGCGGGGAGGAGTTTTCGGGCTTCATCGTCGGGGCTGTGGAGGGCGGATCAGGTCAAACAAGGTGAAACACGGTCAGTAGGAAGAGGCCAGCGCCGCCTTCAGGCCGGGCTGGGCCAGCTGCGGGGCGCGTTCTGCCGCCAGCGCCACGATGGGGCCCAGGCGGCGCTGCTTCTTTTGCGCATGGTTTTGCGCGATGTCGGCGATGCGGTGGTCAAGAAAGGGGTTGGAAAAGCGCTCGCGCACATCCACCAGATAGGCCTGGGCCTGCTCGCGCGCCGCGGGTCCCAGGGTGTCGAACACCGGCAGGATTTCTTCGGCCCACAGGTCTTCCAGGCCGGCACGCAGCTCGGCGTCGGCCATGGCCGCGCCCACCGTGAGGCCCGCAGGCAGGCCTTGGCTCAGCCAGCGCTCGGCCAGCCAGGTGTGGCCGGCGTTGAGCAGGAACAGCTTGAGGCGCTCGTAGAAGTCCAGGTCGTCGGTGAGCACGATCGAGGGATGGGTGCAGGGCATGACCAGCCGCGCCTGGCGCTCGACCACCCACACCGCATACGGCTCGGCCACCGCGCCCACCGGCTCTATGGCCTCGGACACAATGCGGTCGACCAGCGAGTTGGCCCAGACGCAGTGCTGCGTCAGCCAGTCCGTGAAATCCTGTGGCATCCGCCAGTCGCGCGCCAGGCCGGCGACCACGTCGCGCAGCACTTCGCCGTTGCGCTCTATCAGCTCGCAGGGCAGCAGCGTCAGCGCTGCCTGGGGCGCGCGCTGCCAGCGGCCGTGCAGCAGCACCAGCAGCTTGGCCGGAAAACTGTGCGGTGCCGGGCTGGCGGCAAGCAGCGCAGCCGGGCCGTCGCGTTCGTCCAGCAGATAGCCCTTGTCGGCGGTGTTGGAGACAATGACCTGCACCTCGCCGGCCACCGCGGCGCGCAGTTCGGGCCACTGGGCGCCGGCCTGCCAGGCTTCGCGCACGGCGGTGCACATGACGGTGCGGTCTATGCGCTCGCCGCCCGCGAGGCCGCGGATGCGCACCGGATAGCCGCCGCCGGCGGCCAGCGCGGCAATGCGCGCCGCGCCGTCGGCGCGGTCGGTGGTCTGCACCACCGTGATGCCGCCCAGCGCCTCACCGGCACCGGCAACGCCGGCCAGGGCCTCGTGCACGAACAGGTCCACATGGGCCTGCAGAAAGCGGCTGGTGCCGAACTGGAGAATCGCCTGCGCCATGTTCTTCAGACCTCGACAATGGCCTTGACCACGCCGCGCGCCGGGTCGAGTAGCTGGGCGAAGTCGCTCGGTACGTCGGCCAGCGCCATGCGGTGGGTGTTGAGCGCGGCCGTGGGCACCAGGCCGTCGCGCATGGCGGCAATCACGGTCTCGAAATCCTCGGTGGTGGCGTTGCGGCTGCCCACCAGCGTGGTCTCGCGCTTGTGGAACTCGGGGTCGGAGAAGCTGATGGTGTCGCGCACCACCGAGATCAGCACATAGGTGCCGCCGTGGGCGACAAAGCCGAAGCCGCGCTCTATGGCCTTGGCATTGCCGGTGGCGTCAAACACCACGTCGAAGAATTCGCCGTCGGTCACGGCGGCCAGCTGGTCGCTGTCGCCTTCGCCCAGCGTGACGGCATGGGTGACACCCAGCTCGCGCTGGCAGAAATCGACGCGGTCCTGGCGGCCGTCAATGGCGGTGACGGTGGCGCCGCGCGCCTTGGCGAAGATCATCGCCGCCATGCCTATGGGGCCGGCGCCGACCACCAGCACGCGCTGGCCGGGCTTCACGTCGCCGCGGCGCACGCCGTGCGCGCCAATCGCCAGAAATTCGACCATGGCCGCCTGGTCCAGCGTCACGCCCTCGACCTTGTGCACAAAGGCTTCGGGCAGCGACAGGTACTCGGTGAAGGCGCCGTCGCGGTGCACGCCCAGCACCTGGATGTTGACGCAGCAGTTGGTCTTGCCCTGCCGGCAGGCCACGCAGGTGCCGCACGACAGATAGGGCATGACGTAGCAGACATCGCCCACCTGCAGCCGGCCGCCGGGCACGGCCTCCTCGATCACGCCCGACAGCTCGTGGCCCATGACCCGGGGATACTGCAAAAAGGGCTGGTTGCCGGTGAAGATGTGCAGGTCGGTGCCGCACACCCCCACGCGCTTGACGCGCAGCAGCACTTCGCCTTCGCCGCGAAGGGGGCGCTCACGTTGCTCGGCGCGCAGATTGCCAGGGGTTTCACAGATGACGGTCAGCATGGTGGTTCCAGGGGGCTTGGGAGTGGGGCCGGCGAGCCGGCGGGGATGCGCAGGCTCGCTTCAGGAGCCGTGGTACTTCTTGTAGATGGCGACCAGCTTGCCGTTGGCGGTGTTCTTGGTGACCCAGTCGTTGATCCAGGCCTTGAGCTCGGGCTCGTTCTTGCGCAGGCCTATGCCCAGCGGCACGGTGGACATGGTGAACTTGGTGACCATGTCCTTTTGCGGGGCCTTCTGCAGCACGGTGCTGACGATGGCCGGCGAGGTGGCGATGATGCTGGCCTGGCCGCTGACGGCGGCGGTGACCAGGGTGGCGTCGTCGTCGAAGCGCACGATCTGTGCATCCTTGGCGCCGGTCGTCACCACCTTGTCGTTGTTCGAGCCGCGGGTGGTGGCCACGCGCTTGCCTTTGAGGTCGTCAAAGCTGCTGATGGCCAGGTCCTTGGGGCCGGCCACCACGGCCAGGATCTGGGCGTAGGGCGTGGAGAAGTCAATCACCTTCTCGCGCTCGGGCGTCACCGACAGCGAGGCCACCACGATGTCGGCCTTGCCGGTCTGCAGGAAGGGAATGCGGTTGGGGCTGGTGGTCTGCACGATCTCCAGCGCCACGCCCAGGTCCTGGGCCAGCATCTGGGCGGTCTCCACGTCGGAGCCCACGGGCTTCATGGCTTCGTTGACGAAGCCGTAGGGCGGCGATCCCGTGTCCAGCGCGATGCGGATCTTCTTGGCTTCGCGTATGTCCTTGAGCAGGTCGGCGCGGGCAGCGCCCGTGCCCAGCAGCAGGACGGCGGCGGCGGCCACGGTGGCGAATCTCAGCGTCGTTTTTTTCATGGTTGTCTCCTTTGTGGTGGAACGGGGGGCGGGAATCAGAGGCCGTTGCCGACGAAGTCGCGCAGCTCGGTGGTTTCGGGGTTGTCGAGGATGGAGGCCGGGCCGTGCTCCCAGACGCGGCCCTTGTGCATGAAGATCACCTCGTGCGCGACCTTGCGCGCAAAGGCCATTTCGTGGGTCACCAGAATCATGGTCATGCCGTCGGCGGCGAGTTTCTCCATCACGCGCAGCACCTCGCCGGTGAGCTGGGGGTCGAGCGCGGAGGTGACCTCGTCAAACAGCATCAGCTGGGGCTGCATGGCCAGCGAGCGCGCAATCGCCACGCGCTGCTGCTGGCCGCCCGAGAGCTGCGATGGATAGTTGCCGGCCTTTTCGGCCAGGCCCACCTGGGCCAGCACCTGATGGGCGCGCTCGCGCGCCTCGGTCTTCTTGACCTTTTGCACCAGCCGCGGCGCGAGCATGATGTTTTCCTCCACCGTGAGGTGGGGAAACAGGTTGTAGCTCTGGAACACGATGCCCACGTCGCGGCGCAGCTGGTGCAGGTCCAGGCCGGGCGCGGTCACCTCGTGGCCGCAGACGCGGATATGGCCCTGGTCCACGGTTTCCAGCCGGTCTATGCAGCGCAGCGCGGTGCTCTTGCCCGAGCCG
>Ga0308165_1006075_pt1 | contig 10848 bp, 9 predicted proteins | sample PhyWR2_FD_201032 | JGI IMG/M metagenome (GOLD analysis project Ga0308165, IMG submission 201032) | Phyllosphere microbial communities from UC Gill Tract Community Farm, Albany, California, United States - DLSLW.R2 | ecosystem: Host-associated > Plants > Phyllosphere > Unclassified | place: USA... | reverse complement strand
CTTCAGGACGGCGATGATCTGGTGCTCTGTGAATCGGATCTTACGCATAGCGATCTCCTCAGGGGACATAATCAGTATGTCGGAAGATCTCTAAAAGTGAATGGTGCGGATTGCTGGGATACTTACATGAGGAGTTGTTCCACAGTGTGGATGAACAGCTACTCTCCGTATTTCCTGCTGGATGTACCAATTGCATGACTTCTGAAAGCGTATGTAAATTTGGAGACGGCTATCTTTGCACTCAGTGTTTCATCTATTACACCGAGCTTCATGTATGTGGTTGTTGCGGTCACCTGAGCGATAGCGTTCCTGAACTGAGCCATATCCGAGGATGTGAATTTTGTGATGGTGACCAACGTTATTTTGATGACTGAATTACCATACATAATCTAGGCTCTTCAGGGATGGGTTGGACAGTCCGCTCCTGGCACGAAGCGGACATGTCAGCTTTATCCGGCTCTGGTCATTTCTAACGAGCCTTGACAAGCATTGGATCAGACAGAATCTGGCATTTTGTGGGCATGCTTGGTTACGGTCGCTGATGACTGGCTGGCGCCTGAGTTGGTTCGCATAACGGTTGAAATGTCTTGCGGCCTATTGGCTGAACTGGTTGTGGCTGATTGCTTAAAAATGGAATGGCGTTATTGGTACAATTTTGACTGAACGATAAGTTATCGTCACACACCTTTATCGCATCCCCCTTTGTGTTGTTTAAGATGAGTGCAAAATGTCAAAGATAAAACCTTTTCTCCTTGTCCCTATATGGGATGCAGTTATGTTAACAGGCGAAATGCAGACGCTTGCTGAGCATGCAGAGTCATTTATCACCCAAGCAATTTCGGGAGTTAACATGCCAAACGCAATTGAAATGGAAGAAGTCCATATAAAATATGATGATGATTATTCTGTATCTCATGAGTACTATTCTTACCGAGGTGTATCTGGCGATTCGGAGCATGATGTAAAGCATGATTATGCAGCCCTAATATCGCAGACGCTCAGGCGTTCAACGCTAATTACCATCTATTCCCTTTTTGAACATCACATAAAAAAATGCAAGAAACTTGCAACTCAGGCGCCGGGCTATACAAAACCCAAAGAAGATGATGATTTAAATGCCCTTAAGCAAATTCAAATTATTAATAACATCCCAGCTTATGATATAACGAAAATTGATGACTTACGGTTGATTCGAAAACTCATGACCCATCATGACCCATCATGACGGGATGATTGATTCGTACTCAGATGACTCACAAAAAAAACACGCCATTGCCTCTCGAAGACTGCGCGATGAGGGAGTGCTATGCATAACCGCCCTAGAAGGTAGAGTTGTTTTAAATGAAATATTTCTGGATTATACGGTCAATACAATAAAGCAATATTTCGATGAAATAAACATAGCTCTCGACTTGCATTATAAAAATCACGCAGACCTGACCCCATCTAATTAATGTAGTATAGGTTCAGCAACGCCCACTTATGGTACAGAGCGGACAACCTCACTGGTCCAAAGGTCAACTGTGAGCGAGAAACTGACATCTTAACGCCTTTCCAATAAAGAGTACCGACAGATAAGTAAAAAATTGGATACCTCAAAAATGAATTGTTAGTCTTAATGGTGACTGTCACGATCAACATACTATCCGGTTCTCATTGTGGCGTGGGAGAGTATTAGTTTGAAGGCCAGTCAAGCTGGCCTTTTTATAAATTACTATCTTTTACCAGATAGCGGTAAGAGTACGGGAATACTAAATTTTATTCTATTAGTTGAACTATTAGTAGTTTCGGAGGTTTGTGTATTGCCTGAAATTGTTGATGAGCCAACAGTAATTTCTGGAGAATCAGTCGAACTATTGCCTTCACTGACTGATACCACAATATCAAAATCTATTTTTTGGATCGGAACGCCGGTATTTGAACAGAATATATTTGTCGCATTTTGATGGTTAAATGTAGCTGACGCTGGATTTACTTTTGCACCATTCTGATCACCGAATTCTTTTGCTGCACTTATACCAGTTATAATCTGCTTTATAGTTTCTTCAACGTACTTATCAAGTTTCATTTAACCACCAAAACAGCTTAATAGGAATGAACCTATTGTTGCAACGCTACCGATCGTAGGCAAAGAAGCTAATAACGACCTCACTATCACTTTGCTAGGTTTATCCGATGAAAACTGGCCTTCTATCGCATCTACAATCTCAAGAGCCTCTTTTTTTTCTTCAGGTTTATTTATAAGTTTCTCTATCTCTGAGCGTAGCATTGCAATATGCTCGGCAACATCTGAATTAAAGTTGGCGATGTTTATTGAATTATCTATTGAGTGATTGTTAACACGCGAATTAGCACCGCTAATATTGTAGGTGATATTTTGTATAGCCTTATCAACTTCTGGCAATCCTAGTTTTTTGTGAGTCATTTGATAGCCTGCTGCAATTGCCCCATGTCGCTCATGAAACCCTGGGTCAATAACTTCATAGGTTTCCTCACCGCCATTTGACATCCTTCGTTGAATCAAATCGCCTGTTTCAATCAAAATATCAGACCGATTAATGAAAATCTTCTTTGACTGAACACTTGCTTTGATGTTATCAACCTTTTCACCATTCTTTTTTAATAGTGAAACGGTATCTTTTAGCAAATTCGATAGTGGCACTATTATCTCCTTGTAATTTTAACCAATTTAACCAATTTAACCAATTTAACCAATTTAACCTATGAACCAGTAATATTACACCCGTTGTATTGCGTTACGTTATCTTAAATCACAATCTCATGAATCTACTTGTGTTTTATAGTAAGAGACCAGTACCCGGTTGCTCATCACGTCACAATGTAAGCAACGTCCGCTTCTGGCACAAACCAGCCCCTCAAACAAAAAACGGCGATAAACCCATCCCCCGGATTTATCGCCGTTTAGCGCTCAAATCACCTTACTTCTTCTTCTCACCCAGCGTCGGCGTCTCATCAAAGAAATTCCACGGTTTCAACAACGCATGCGCCCATTCCGTCGGCATAATTGGCCACTCTTCGGCGCGCGCAACGTGGGTAGTCCCGGTGGTGATCCACACCACATCATCATTATTATCGAGCGACTCATCGTCTTTCGAATACTGCCCCAGACCGGTGTCGTGAATCGAGCGGTTCGGGTATTTCCCTTCCGGGTAACGCTCATCCTGATGATAGCGGGTGACCCACAGCTGCTTATCCATAAAGCTCAGACGGTGATAAATCCACTCGTCAGGGGCGAATTTTGCGCCGGTGGCTGCCGGATGAGTCCCGCCTGCGTAAGGGATAATCTGGTACGACACTGGATTGCCCATGCGGTTTTCTTTCGTGGTATTGCTCAGCAGGCGGATGGTGCCCGGGTCAAACTTCTGCGCCGCTTTCTGCTCGCTGTCGATGCTGTACTGATTCACCTGCATGGTGCTGGTGCGCGGGCCGCCGCTGGTGTTTGGCTTCACTTCCGGGTCCATCGCCACCAGACTGTTATTTTCGCCGTCGACATCGAGGTCTAAGCGGAAGTTGTAAATATGCTGGTGGGTGGTGCCGACAATATTATGGTCGATCAGCGTACCGTAACGGGTATCGTCTTTGGCGCTCGGATCGTGCATGGTTTTCGCCAGCACGCCTTTCACCGCTTCAATGCCAGTGGCCCCGGCGTCAATGCCGATGGTGCCGTTTTCGTGGAACACCCAGTCGAAGATATAGTCGTAGTTGCCGACGGTGCTGATCCAGCGCACCACCAGTTCGCGGCGCTCGGTGCTGACGTTCGGTTTGCCCATCTCCTGGTGTTTGTACTCCGGCCCGGCGTAGCGTTCGAAAATGGCGACGGCGCGCGGAATGGTGGACGGCGCGCCGGTGTAATCGGCGATGGTTTCATCCAGCAGCACGGCGTTAGACGGCGCATCTTTGCCGCGCACGATTGGCGAGGTCAGGGTGCCCATGCCGTAATCGCCGGAATCCAGATACGCCTTGAAGTACCAGCCCACATCCGGGTCGCCGTAAGGCACGATCATCCCGCCGAGCGATCCTTCGTACATCACCTGACGTTTTTTACCGTTGTCGTTATAGGTCACGGTAGAGAGAATCGGCCCGACGCGCGAGTTCAGGCGCAGGTGGAAGTCCCAGTTCTGCCAGTGAACCATATCGCCGGTGATAGTGTAGTTTTTGCCTTCCGGTTCGATGATTTCGAGCGGTTTCACCGACTTTGCGACGCGGTCGCGGCCATCGTATGGACGGGATTGCATCGGTACCGGGATCACCGGACCTTCTTCAATCTTGATGATTTTCTTCTGCTCTAGGTCAACCACGGCGACCAGATTTTCAATGGGGTGCGCCCAGTAGTTGCCGTCTCCGGTATCGAGGTAGCTGACCACTTTCAGCAGGCGTGCGTCCTGCTTCAGGCCGTCTTTACCGTCGAAGTAACCGACGGTAAGCGGGGTGGTGACCACTTTGGTCGTATCCTGAATACCGTGTTTTTTCAGCACGTCAGCAAACTCGGTGCTGGCGTTAATGATGTTCTGTACGCTGGCGAAATCATCAAGCAGCACCATGCCGTGGGCGTCTTTGATCGGTGTCCAGGAGAGGATCTTTTTGTTTTGCAGATCGACCACCGCTTCAATCACATGTTTGCCGTCGAGCATGATGACGTCGGCGGTGCGCGGGGCGTTAACCGGCGTGCCGTTGAGGGCAAAATCCCACACGGCTTTTTTATCCGGCTCATGCAGGGAGATTTCGGTGAAACGCGTGTTGGCCTGGAACTCTGGCGCGGCTTTAACAATGGTGACCGCTTCGCCAATCTCAGCTGATGACAGCGAGTTCAGCGGGTGAGGGACTTTTTCGACCTGGAAAGTCTGATCGAGCCCGGACTGGAAAACGTCGTTGATAAAGGTTTCAGAAATCCACGCTTTGCCGTTTTTCATCACTACCGGCACCTGTAAGTTCAGTGATTTGCCGTTGAGGATCGCGGTTTTCGCGCCCGGCTTCACCTTCACGTAGGCACCGTCTTTAATCAGGGTAAACACCTGCGCGTAATCATCCCACTGAACGTCAGCGCCAAACTCCTGCAGCGTTTTGTCCATAGGGACTATATGCGCTTCGCCACCGTGGGCGAACGCGGGGCCAGTCCCGACGCAACACAGGGCGATAGCCAGCGCCAGTGCGGTTTTGCGTGTCTTTTGAATCAAAGCGTTAGACATTGTGACCTCATCTTATCGTTATGTTGTGCCGTGCCAGGCTTTTCGGTTCCAGTCTCTTAACCTAACAGCCAAACGTCACGATACGTTTGCTCACGCTTGCCAGGTTATTGGTCAGTTATGCCAGTTATTTTTACGGGTTCAATGAAGGTGCTAACTCGTTGCACAGTACGATTCCCTCGCCCCTTTGGGGAGAGGGCTAGGGTGAGGGGGCTGGCAGGATATAAACATGAAGAAAACTCTTTTTAATTATGAAGCCGTAACCCTCTCCCTTCAAAAGGGAGAGGGTCCACAAGGGGGGCGCCCGTTCGAGTTACTGTTGGGGGAAATCCCCGTTCTGACGCGCGACCAGCGTCAAAATGGAGTACAGCGCCACCGCCTGCTGATGCTGGTTGAAAATCTCCACCGCCCATTCCACCACACCGGTGGCTTTCTCCTCGGCGCTGCGCTGGCGTTTCACCGTTTTGCGCTTGCAGGTCAGGCGCACCTGGATGGTATCGCCCGGTTTTACCGGTTCGATAAAGCGCAGGTTTTCCATGCCGTAGTTGGCGATAACCGGGCCGACGCCCGCGTCAACAAACAGCCCCGCGGCGGCAGAAATCAGGAAGTAACCGTGTACCACGCGCTCGCCAAAAATCGACTCGGCGGCGGCAATTTTGTCCATGTGAGCGTAGAAGTGATCGCCGCTCAGGCAGGCAAAGTTGACGATATCCGCTTCGGTCAGCGTGCGGCGCGGGGTCAGCAGGCTGTCACCGGGCTGGATCTCTTCAAAATATTTGCGGAACGGGTGGATGCGGTCTTCTGCCACCTGCGCGCCGCGCACCCATTGCTGGCCGATGGCGGCAAGCATCGTCGGGCTGCCCTGAATCGCGGTGCGCTGCATGTAATGTTTCACCGCCCGCAGGCCGCCGAGTTCTTCTCCGCCGCCTGCACGTCCCGGGCCGCCGTGTACCAGTTGTGGCAGCGGGGAACCGTGGCCGGTGGATTCGACGGAAGATTCTTCGTTCAGCACCTGAATACGTCCGTGGGCGCGGGCAGCACCGAGAATAAACGCACGCGCCAGTGCACCATCTGCCGTCACTAACGTTCCCGCCAGGCTGCCTTCACCGGCGCGTGCCAGCTGCATCGCATGCTCGCTATTCTGATACGGCATCAGCGTCGCCACTGGGCCAAACGCTTCAATAGCGTGAACCGCCGCCACTTCATCCGGCTGCGCGCAGAACAGCAGCGTCGGCGGGAAGAATGCCCCGGCAGCATTGAGATCGGCTTTGCCACCCAGCAGCACTTTACATCCGGCGTCCACCAGACGATTCACGTTGTCCTGCACGTCCTGACGCTGCTCGCTGTTGACCAGCGCGCCCATCTTCACGCCTTCCTGCGCCGGGTCGCCGACCACCACTTTTTGCAGACGCGCAATCAGCGCTTCGCTCACCGCTTTCACCTGCGCCTGTGGCACGATAATCCGGCGAATAGCGGTACATTTTTGCCCGGCTTTGGTGGTCATTTCACGCACCACTTCACGGATAAACAGCGCAAATTCAGGCTGTTCCGGCGTCACATCGTCACCCAGCACGCAGCAGTTCAGCGAGTCCGCTTCCATGGTGAAGGGAACAGATTTCGCCACCAGATTCGGATGCACGCGCAGCTGCTGCCCGGTTTTTGCTGAGCCGGTAAAAGTCACCACGTCCTGATGGTTAAGCTGGTCGAGCAGGTCGCCCGCGCCGCCGCAAATCAGGCTGATCGCGCCTTCCGGCACCAGCCCGCTATCGACAATCGCTTTAACCATCGCCTGAGTCAGCTGCGCGGTGGCGGTCGCCGGTTTGATGATCGCGGGCATCCCGGCAAGCCAGGTGGGGGCCAGCTTTTCTAACATGCCCCAGCAGGGGAAGTTAAAGGCGTTGATATGCACCGCCACGCCGGATTTTGAGGTCAGCACGTGACGCGCGGCAAAGCCGCCTTGTTTGGACAGCGGGATCAGCTCATCTTCCGGCCACAGGGTATCGTCCGGCAGTTCACGGCTGCCGAGACCTGCGTAGGTGAAGAGGGTGCCGATACCGCCTTCAATATCCACCCAGCTATCCGCACGCGTTGCGCCGGTCTCGGCGGAGATGGCATAGAAATCGGCCTTCAGCTCCAGCAGATGTTTCGCCACCGCTTTTAACATTGCGCTGCGTTCAATAAAGGTCATCGCCTGTAACGCTTTGCCGCCGTGCTCGATGGCGAAGCGGCGCGCCTGCGCCATATCCAGCCCCTCGCTTGTGACTTCCCACAGCGCTTCGCCGCTGATGGCGTGATGAATGGTGCGGGTACGGCCCCGGCCGGTCTGCCAGGCGCCGGATAAATAGCTGGCTAACTGCTGCATGGTTATTCTCCAGATATGTTACGTAATCTCGCTATAAATAGTTCTTTTCTGAATCATAAAATGCAAGCCTGATTTTAATAATTTGTTAACAATGCGATCGAGGACACTATCCCTGATAGTGATACAAGCCTGTTTATAAAAGGATTACTAAAACCCTTTGCGGTACTCATCACAAAATTCACAAACAAAATTTGTGGTTTTATTTAACTAAGATGTAACTTTTATAAAACAAAGTGATTCGCAAAAATTGACTTGTTGAATTTATCGGAATCATAAGGTGATGACGTGACAGAAGAACATAGCTTTGACCAGCGCATCGCGCAGGATACCGCCATCGAACCGCAGGACTGGATGCCGGATGCCTACCGCAAAACGCTGATTCGTCAGATTGGTCAGCATGCGCATTCGGAAATTGTTGGCATGCTGCCGGAAGGTAACTGGGTAACCCGCGCCCCAACGCTTCGCCGCAAAGCGATTCTGCTGGCGAAAGTTCAGGACGAAGCCGGACATGGCCTGTACCTCTACAGCGCCGCCGAAACCCTCGGCTGCGCCCGTGAAGATCTGTATCAGAAGATGCTCGACGGGCAGATGAAGTACTCCTCCATTTTTAACTATCCAACCCTGACCTGGGCCGATATCGGCGTTATCGGTTGGCTGGTTGATGGTGCTGCGATCGTCAACCAGGTGGCGCTGTGTCGCACTTCCTACGGCCCGTATGCCAGGGCGATGGTTAAAATCTGCAAAGAAGAGAGCTTCCACCAGCGTCAGGGTTTTGAAGCCTGCATGGCGCTGGCGGCAGGGAGCGAAGAACAGCGTCAGATGCTGCAGGACGCCATCAACCGCTTCTGGTGGCCAGCGCTGATGATGTTCGGCCCGAGCGATGACAACTCGCCGAACAGCGCCCGCAGCATGGCGTGGAAAATCAAACTGCACTCCAACGACGAATTGCGTCAGCGCTTTGTCGACAACACCGTGCCGCAGGTGGAAATCCTCGGCATGCAGGTGCCGGACGCTGACCTGACGCTTGACGAAGCTACCGGTCACTACCGCTACGGCGAAATTGACTGGCAGGAACTTAACGAAGTCATCAACGGGCGTGGCATCTGTAACCACGAGCGTCTGGGCGCAAAACGCAAGGCCTGGGAAGAGGGGGCATGGGTGCGCGAAGCCGCGCTGGCGCATGCCGAAAAACAGCAGGCCCGCAGCGCCGCCTAAGGAGAATAAAGATGAGCAAAACATACTGGCCGTTATACGAAGTGTTTGTCCGCAGCAAACAAGGTTTGTCTCACCGTCACGTCGGCAGCCTGCACGCCGCCGATGACCAGATGGCGCTGGAAAACGCGCGCGATGCCTACACCCGTCGCAGCGAAGGTTGTTCGATTTGGGTAGTGAAGGCGAGCGAAATTGTCGCCTCGCAACCGGAAGAACGCGGTGCGTTTTTCGACCCCTCTGAGAGCAAAGTCTACCGCCATCCGACGTTCTACACCGTGCCGGACGGCATGGAACATATGTGAGGCAACGATGAATAACCTGAATCCCGTTGCCACCTATGCCCTGCGTCTGGGCGATAACGGCCTGGTGCTGGCCCAGCGTTTAGGCGCGTGGTGCGGTCATGCGCCGGAGCTGGAGATTGACCTGGCGCTGGCTAATATCGGACTCGACCTGCTGGGTCAGTCGCGCAATTTTCTCAGCTATGCCGCTGAACTCAACGGCAGCGGCGACGAAGACACGCTGGCCTTTGGTCGCGATGAACGTCAGTTCCGCAATCTGCTGCTGGTCGAACAGCCGAACGGCAACTTTGCCGACACCATCGCCCGTCAGTTCTTTATCGACGTCTGGCACGTGGCGCTGTTCAGCCGCCTGGTCAACAGCCGTGACGCGCAGCTTGCCGCTATCGCCGCCAAAGGGCTGAAAGAAGTGCGCTATCACCAGCGTTTTAGCCGCGGCTGGCTGGAGCGTCTGGGTAACGGCACCGAACACTCGGCAAACCTGATGCAACAAGCGGCGGACAACCTGTGGCGCTTCACCGGCGAGCTGTTCCAGGCCGATGAGCTAGAGATCGAATTAATTGCGCAGGGGATCGCCGTCGATCCGCGAGAGCTACAGGCCGAATGGCAGGCGACGGTACACACCGCGCTGCTCGATTCTGGTTTGCAGATCCCGCAAGAAGCGGCGTTCCGTAGCGGCGGGAAACAGGGGCTGCACAGTGAACATCTGGGGCCGATGCTGGCAGAGATGCAGTACTTGCAACGTGCTTACCCCGGTCAGCAGTGGTAAACGGAGGTCGCTATGCAACGTCTTGCCACCATCGCGCCCGCTGAGGTGCATACCGTTTGGGGATTGCTAAGCGCCATCCCCGACCCGGAAGTCCCGGTGCTGACCATTACCGACCTCGGCATGGTCCGCAGTGTAGATCGTCACGGCGACGGCTGGGTGATTGGCTTCACGCCAACCTATTCCGGCTGCCCGGCAACCGAACATCTGTTAGGTGAAATTCGCGCGGTGATGACCGAGCACGGCTACACCCCGGTGCACATTGTGTTGCAGCTTGACCCGCCGTGGACTACCGACTGGATGAGCCCGGACGCCCGCGAACGCCTGCGCCAGTACGGCATCAGCCCGCCGCAGGCCCACGCCTGTCACGCCGACGAGATGCCGAAGGATGTGCTCTGTCCACGCTGCGGCAGCACCCACAGCTCGCTGATTAGCGAATTCGGTTCCACGGCCTGCAAAGCGCTGTATCGCTGCGAAAGCTGCCGTGAACCTTTTGATTACTTTAAATGTATTTGAGGTCGCGATGACAACATTTCATTCGCTTACCGTGGCAAATGTTGAGCCGGAAACCCGCGATGCGGTGACCATCACCTTTGCCATACCCGACGCGCTACGCAGCGCCTACGCCTTCCGTCCGGGCCAGCATCTGACGCTGAAAACCTGTCTTGGTGGTGAAGAACTGCGCCGTTGCTACTCCATTTGTCGCAGCCGCTCGCCTGCTGAGATTAGCGTGGCGGTGAAAGCCATCGACGGTGGCCGTTTTTCGCGCTTCGCCCAGAGCGATATCCAGCAGGGCATGGAATTCGAGGTGATGGTGCCGCAGGGTCACTTTGGCTACCAGCCACAGGTCGATCGCAGCGCCCACTATCTGGCGATCGCCGCCGGTTCCGGGATCACGCCGATGATGGCGATTATCGAAGCCACGCTGGCGATGGAAAGCGACAGCCGCTTCACCCTGATCTATGGCAACCGCAGCAGCCACAGCATGATGTTCCGTCAGGCGCTGGC
>Ga0308165_1006074_pt1 | contig 10850 bp, 10 predicted proteins | sample PhyWR2_FD_201032 | JGI IMG/M metagenome (GOLD analysis project Ga0308165, IMG submission 201032) | Phyllosphere microbial communities from UC Gill Tract Community Farm, Albany, California, United States - DLSLW.R2 | ecosystem: Host-associated > Plants > Phyllosphere > Unclassified | place: USA... | reverse complement strand
TTCGAAAAAACAATCTGCCAGTTGCCTGGCCATAATTGAAGTGTTGCACTTTTCGTCTATAAACTGCCTTCCCTTACGACCCATTTCCGCTGCAATTTCGGGGTGATCTGTTAAATATTTAATCGCATTTATCCAGCCCTGTACATCTTTATAGTCAACTTTAATCCCGACGCCTTCTTTGGCTACATCAATTGGAAAATAAGGATTATCAGATACAATAACCGCCTTGCCCAGCGCCATTGCCTCAGTTAACGAAGTTAACCCAACCGTATAATTAAACTGCAGACAACTAATAACAGCACACGTTCCGTTGTACATCTCAGTAGAAAGAAAAGTGTTCAGCGTAGGACTACTTTCTACAATAGTAACTTGTATATTGGGTGTAGCTTTTTCATCCTGCAAAAGAATCTTCTCGTTCTGCATGCGCCCGTGCTGTCTGGTGGTATATATTCTTAAGTTACTTTCTGGCAAGGCCGAAAATGCACTTACCAAAGTCGGAAAGTCTCTGTTTTCTCTTCCTGTTGAACAGAAGTAATTAGATTTAGGTTCGGGCCTGGGCTCTTTTGCTTTTTTGATGATCTTATCGTAATAGGTGGTGTCGGGACCCCACTGCATTTGAGTAACCCGTTCTTTATCGATTACGCCATAAGAAAGCGATTCCTGCACATGCAGATCACTAAACATAATCATTTTGTTAAAGCCACTATAATAAAAGCGGAGTAACGCCTTCGAAAATGAGTTGGTGGGTTGCTTAAGGGCACGGTGTTGCCAAACTACGATCGGCTTCCTGAACAGGCCAAAGCACTTCAACAGCACAATCAGTTCAATACCGTTTGGCGATGAGGCGTAGAGCAAATCGTAAGGTTCCTTCGAGAATATAATCCGACAGGCAATTTTAATGCCCCGTAAGATACGGTTACCCAACGAAGAATCCTCGCAAAATGAAACGTTTATATTGTAAGGATCTAAATCTACAGCGCCAAACAGAAAATGATGTGGGATTGAATTTGCATCGCTTCTTTTCAAAAATCTGTGATAAAACTTGACATTCATATAAATAGGACGTAAAAATATGAAGAAACAAGGCTTTTTAAGTAGAAAGTTCTTGAGAGCGTTTGTTTTTTCATAGGGATTAGATGATGGAACGATTGACTGTAACAACAAACCCAGGTTGCCGCTGGTTTGCGTACAAATATATATTAAAATTAGATAAGAAGGATTCGATAGTGCAACTCAGGCGGCAGCGAACAGTAAACAAAAGCACATCTAAAGTTGCCTTTATAAGTATTTCTACCCGACAAAGGTGAAACACTTCTTCCACTTATATACAAATTGTTTACACTTTTATACACTTGTTTACAAAACGGTCATCATAAAACCGAAAGCCTTTCAAAACGAAAAAACACCTTGTAATTTTAAGCCGTAATCAGAAAACGCTCAATTCATTTTCAGGTTAGCAAAACATTTGCTGTATATAAGCACAGTAAGCTATTGTTTAATCATCCACAAAAACCAATAATAGGTTTAGATTATAAATTCAATAGTACCTGCGCTACAAGTTCGATCCCGGAATACGCTTACAGCCTTAAGAGATGTCTTTTTTTAAACGCAGGTAACGCATGCGTATAGCAAACCATATACGATAAATCCACAAATATTAATTAACTGAGCGCTGCTGCGCTCTAAAATCTAACTATAAAACAAATACTATGAAAGCAGTTATACTAGCAGGGGGGTTAGGAACCCGAATTAGCGAAGAAAGCGGCGTGCGGCCTAAACCAATGGTAGAAATTGGCGGCAGACCCATTCTTTGGCACATCATGAAAATATATTCATGCTATGGCATCAACGAATTTATCGTATGCTGCGGCTACAAAGGACATGTAATAAAGGAATATTTTGCCAATTACTGCCTTAATAACTCCGATGTTACCTTTAATATGCAAGATAACTCTATGGAGGTTCATAAAAATGAAACTGAACCATGGAAAGTAACCCTGGTGCATACCGGCTTAAGCACCATGACGGGCGGCCGACTAAAAAGGGTACAGAAATACGTTGGCAACGAGACGTTTTGCATGACGTATGGCGACGGCTTGAGCGATGTAAATATTACGGAATCGATAAATCTGCATAAGGCAACCGGATCTTACGCTACACTTACGGCGGTACAGCAACCTGGCCGATTTGGTGTTTTTAACCTTGGTGAAAACGAAAACTTCGTTAACTCTTTTCAAGAAAAACCCGATGGCTCGGAAATGCCCTGGATAAATGGTGGATTTTTCGTTTTAGAACCAGAAGTGTTCAATTATATCGAAGATGATGATGCCGTTTGGGAAAAAGAATCGATGGAAACGCTGGCCAGAGAAGGACAATTGAGTGCATACAGGCACACAGGCTTTTGGCAGCCGATGGATACTTTGAGAGATAAGACCTTTTTAGAGGATTTATGGCACAAAGGACAGGCCCCATGGCATGAAGAATCGCTTCTCCAGAATATCGCCGATGCCAAAAAGGTTCAAACCGAACAAGTTTAAAAAGTTTAACGCTTACCTATAAATCTCAAAAATCATGAAAATCCTTATAACAGGAAATATGGGCTACATTGGCCCGGTAGTTACGGCAAATTTGCGCCAGGCTTACCCTAACGCCTACCTTATTGGCTACGATATGGGCTATTTTGCAGCATCCCTAACCCATCCATCGTTTTTGCCCGAAAATCAGTTAGATCAACAAATATTCGGCGATGTAAGAACATTCGACCCAACCGTGTTGGCAGGCGTAGATAAGGTGATTTACCTTGCCGCAATTTCTAACGATGCAATGGGAAACCGTTACGAGAGTGTAACCTACGATATCAATTACAAAGCCGCGATACAGATTGCCAAACAGGCTAAAATGGCCGGGGCAAGTTCATTTGTATTCGCCTCCAGCTGCAGCATGTACGGCAAGGCCGATGACGCTGCAAAAACTGAGCAATCGCAGCTTAATCCGTTAACAGCTTACGCAAAATCGAAGGTGAATGCCGAGCGTGATTTAGAGCCGCTGGCGTCTGAAAACTTTAACATTACCTGCCTACGCTTTGCAACAGCCTGCGGAATGAGTCCACGCTTAAGGCTCGATCTGGTACTTAACGATTTTGTAGCGGGTGCGGTAAGCAGTGGCAAAATTAAAATTCTTAGCGATGGTAGCCCATGGAGACCGTTAATTCACATCAAAGATATGGCCCGTGCAATTAATTGGGCAATAAACCGGCCCGGTAGTAATGGCGGCGAGTTTTTGGCAGTTAATGCCGGAAGCAGCAAGTGGAACTATCAGGTAATCGATCTGGCAAAAGCCGTATCGCAGGCTATTCAAGGCGTACAGGTAGAAATCAATAAAAACGCAGCGCCCGATGAACGCTCGTACAAGGTGAATTTCGAGCTTTTTGAAAAACTGGCTCCAGATGCACAACCGATCTGCAATTTGGCCGATACCATTCAGGAATTGTATGATGGCCTGATTGCCATGGAATTTGATAACATCAACTTCCATAACTCGCCGTTTATGAGACTGAGGATTTTAAACTCGCTACAAGAGAAAAGCCATTTGGATGAAACTTTGAACTGGACGTTCAGACCATCAGTCAAAAAAAACAACGAATCTATTCTAGCTTTTTAAACCCGATCATGAATTTTACAGAAACAAAACTTAAAGGCGCATACATTATTGATGTGAAGCGAATAGACGACGAACGTGGATTTTTTGGCCGCTCCTATTGCAGTAATGAGTTTACCGAATTCGGCCTTAACACCAACGCGGTACAAAACAACATCAGCTACAACAGCAAAAAAGGCACGCTGAGAGGCATGCACATGCAAAAAGCTCCTTATGGCGAAAGCAAACTGGTTCGCTGTACCCGGGGAGCGATTTATGATGTAATTGTTGATATGAGAGAAGATTCGCCAACTTTTAAACAGTGGATTGGCGTAGAGCTAACGGCCGATAATTACCGGATGCTTTACGTGCCCGAGGGTTTTGCACATGGCTTCATTACATTAGAAGATAATACCGATGTGACCTATCAGGTAACACAATATTATACGCCCGGCTTTGAACAATGCTTTAGATGGGACGATCCGGCATTCGCCATTCAATGGCCCATTGAACCCGTGGTAATATCAGAAAAAGACCAGGCACATGCTTTCCTTTCTGAAGACTTAACTACATCTTAATACTACCCAAGGAAATTTTAAATAGAAAATTATGATTATCGTTGATAATGCGCTTGCCAGGCTTCAGGCTGAAAACAAACCGATTAAAGTTGGTTTAGTTGGCGCTGGTTTTATGGGCAAGGGAATTGCCCTGCAAATTTGCAAATACGTTCCCGGAATGGAACTTGTAGCCATTGCAAACAGAAATTTAGATAAGGCCCGTTTTGCCTACAACCAGGCGGGCATAGAAGATGTTTTAGAAGTTTCTACAACAAACGATTTAGATAAAAATATACTCAATGGTACTTACAGCATTACAAACGATCCGTTGTTGCTGTGCCAGGCCGCTGGTATCGATGCCATAATTGAGGTAACCGGTGCGGTAGAATACGCTGCAACGGTAACCATGTGCGCTATCGATAATAAAAAGCATGTTATTTTGATGGATGCCGAGCTCGATGGAACGGTTGGCCCTATTTTAAAGGTGTATGCAGACAAGGCCGGTGTAATTGTAACCAATGCCGACGGCGATCAGCCCGGTGTAATGATGAACCTTTATCGCTTTGTAAAAACGCTTGGCGTTAAGCCCGTGCTAATCGGTAACATTAAAGGCTTGCACGATCCGTACCGTAACCCAACAACACAACAGGCATTTGCCGAAAAATGGGGACAGAATCCGGTAATGGTATCTTCGTTTGCCGATGGAAGCAAAATTTCTTTTGAACAGGCCATTGTAGCAAATGGAACAGGAATGCGGGTGGCAAAACGCGGAATGTTCGGACCTACAGTTCCGTCGGGTACGCATTTAAAAGATGTGCTCGACCTGTATCCTATAGAAGAACTGACACAGGGCCCGGGTATTGTCGATTACATTGTTGGCGCAGAACCTGCTCCGGGCGTGTTTGTGTTAGGTACACACGACGATCCGATTCAGCAACATTACCTAAACCTGTATAAACTGGGCGAAGGACCTTTGTATCTGTTTTACACACCATACCATCTTTGCCATTTCGAGGTTCCACAAACCGTTGCAAGAGCAGTGTTATTTAAAGACGCCGCACTTACGCCGTTAGATAAGCCGTATGTAGAAGTGATTGCCATTGCAAAAACAGATCTGAAAGCAGGCGCTACAATTGATGGAATAGGCGAATACATGACTTATGGCGTGTGCGAAAATGCAGACACCACCACGGCCGAAAACCTATTGCCAATTGGTGTTGCAGAAAACTGTATTCTGAAGAGAGATATCCCTAAAGACCAGGCATTGACTTACGATGATGTAATCCTCCCTGAAGGAAGATTGATAGACCGTTTGCGCAAAGAACAAGCTGAATATTTCAACATTACTGAAAATTTACTAGTTAACTAACATCAATATGGAATGTAGATTTTGCAAATCAGAACTGAAAAGTGTTTTTGTTGATTTAAACACTTCTCCCCCATCAAATTCATTCTTGACCGAAGATCAGCTGAACGATCAGGAGGCGTATTACCCCTTAAAGGTTTACACTTGCGAAGAGTGCTTTTTGGTACAAATTGACGAATTTAAGAGTCACGACTCCATTTTCGACGATCAGTATGTGTATTTCTCCTCGTACTCTAAAAGCTGGCTTGCCCATGCCAAAGCGTATGTACACAGCATGAACGAGCGATTTGCTTACAATCAGAATTCGTATGTGGTAGAAATTGCCTCTAACGATGGCTATCTTTTACAGTATTTTAAAGAACTAAATGTACCGGTATTAGGTATTGAGCCAACAAAAAATACCGCAAAGGTTGCAGAAGGCAAAGGTATAGAGACTGTGAACGAGTTTTTTGGGACAAAGCTTGCAAAACGGTTAAAACAAGAAAACAAACAGGCCGATTTATTAATCGGAAATAATGTATTGGCACACGTACCCGACATTGTAGACTTTGTTTCGGGCTTGAAGATTTTACTTAAAGATACCGGTGTGGTTACAATGGAGTTTCCGCATTTGATGCAATTGGTAGAGAATAACCAGTTCGACACCATTTATCACGAACATTTCTCGTACTTATCGTTTTCAACCGTATGGTCTATTTTTAAGGAATGTGGCCTCGAAATGTTCGATGTTGAAGAAATTCCTACTCACGGCGGTTCATTGCGAATATTTGCAAAACATATCGATAACACACAATTAGCGGTTTTACCCAGCGTATATCGTCTTCTTCAAAAAGAAGAAGACAAAGGGATGCGGACCATTGAATATTACGAAGATTTTCAACAACGTACACTCAAGGTTAGAGATGAATTTATGCAGTTTGTGAACGAGCAAAAATTAGCTGGAAAGAAAATTGCAGGCTACGGTGCAGCGGCAAAAGGAAATACTTTTCTAAATTATTGCGGCGTAAACACCAGCGAAATTGATTTTGTAGTTGATGCCAACCCGCATAAGCAAAACAAATGGTTGCCCGCCAGCCATATACCCGTGCTTGAATCGTCAGCACTCGAAAAAGAAAAGCCCGATTATTTAGTCATCTTCCCGTGGAACTTGAAATCGGAGATTATGCAGGAGTTTTCGGCGGTAAAACGCTGGGGATGTAAGTTTGTAGTCGCAATTCCATCATTAACGATTATTGAGGATTATGCAAACCAACTGTTAAATCTTTAGGCGTTTATTGTTGGCCGTTTGTCATTCTGAGCAAAGCGCCCACCTAATGTCGTTTAGTTAAGCTCGACGGGTGTCAGTCTGAGCGGAGTCGAAGACCTCTTTTATTGGATAAAACCATAACATCCGCCCTTCGACTCCGCTCAGGGTGACAATGTTCTATAACTTTATCCTTAACTAAATGACATTGAGCGCCCGCCTGACCGGACAGGCAGGAAGAATCCCTAACCGATTAGCACAAAAGCAAAACAACCACTGCCGTTAATGGGATTGTGCTGTTTTGAAGCAAGTGTTTCATCGCCTGGAGATCCTTCCCCGAAGTATCGGGACAGGCTGTGCCTCAGGATGACAAGTAGGCAATAAACAAAAAAAGGGCTGTGTCGAAAACGACACAGCCCTTTTTGCTTTAAAGCATGAAGCTTAGTTTTTTGGCTGAACACGGCCAGATTTTCTGTCCTCGCCTCTACCGATCAGGTAGCCACCACCAGCACCTACCAAACCACCGATAACAGCGCCACGACCTTTTTTCTTGTCAATTAATGCACCACCAACGGCACCTGCTGCGCCGCCAATTACTGCACCTTTAGCTGCATCGCTCCAACCTTGTTTTTTCGCAGTTGGTTGTGTACCTCCATACGAGCTTGAACTAGTGCCCGAGCTGGTAGATGATCGCGAAGAAGAAGAACGTGATGAAGACGATCTTCTTGCCGCTGCTAATTCGGCCTGGTGTTGGGCTTCTTTCTCTGCCTCAGCCTTTGCGGTTTCAGCTTTCTTAAAGCTATCTAACCTTAAACTGTCTTTAACGGCTTTAATAGCCAATTGCTTTTCGGCCTCTTGTTGTTTCAATGCGGCCTCTTCTTTTGCTCTGTTGTTACAGGCGAACATAACAGAGCTCAATGCGATTACTACAAATATCTTTTTCATATCTTTAAGTTTATCAATCACCAAACGAAAAGCGAAAGCGCTCATTTTCATCGGATAATTGTTTGAATATCGAACCTGCTTTAGCTACCTAACCTCGCTTTGGTGATTCTTAATTCAAGATCTGTGAATTGTTAATTACAGTACTAAAGAAAAAACAGTGCCAAAATGTTTTAAATAGTTAAATTAATTTATCAAATCGATATACCAGAACCCTGAAAAGTCTGTGTTTGAGTCAGTTGAATTAGAATCGTTACCAGACGAGTTCGGCGTGTTGTAAGTTCTGTACACCTTCTCGCCGAGTGTAAATGCGATCTCTTTTCTAAATATTGGCCCCGCAAAGGCAAAAGTATGATATTCGCCATTCTCGCCACAGGGGTCCACACCAGCTGGTAAACTGGCAATTAGTTTTGGCGTAATTACTTCTCCGCATATATAAGCCAGATTTTGCTGCGTGCAAACAATAATGGTTTTGTAGCCAAACGCTAAAAAATCGGCGATTAAAGTATTAGTGTTCTGTTTCCAAAGCGGAAAAATGGCCCGCAAACCAACCTCGGCGAGTTTACGCTCGCGGTAAAGTCTTAAATCTTCTAAAAAGATATCGCCAAATATAGAATGGGTGATACCCTCTTCCTTAAATTTTTCGAGGTGGTGCAACATCACTTCATCATAAGCTTCCATGGTTGGCATTTCTCCCAGCCGGATTTGGTATAGGGGAATGCCGATGCTTTCTGCCTGTGCAATTAACAAAGCCTCGCGAACGCCATGCATAGAAACACGGTTATATTGTTCGGTAACGGTGGTAACCAGATAGCGGATCTCAATCGTTGGATCTTGCAACACGTAATGCAAGGCCAAGGTGCTGTCTTTACCGCCGCTCCAATTAAAAATGCAAACCTTTTTACTTTCCATTTAATAAGATCGTCTTCAGTTTAGCCATGCCATTTACGGCTCCCTCCTCAATGGTAATTACATTTTTATATCGGCGTACATCAGGCGTTCGGGGATCAACAATATATTTTTTTACTGCAGATGGTACAAAATCTATCAACCCGGCGGCCGGATAAACCGCCAAAGAAGTACCAATAAGTACAAACAAATCTGCCTGCTGGCATATCGTGGCCGCCACCTCTATCATTGGCACGGCCTCGCCAAACCAAACAACGTGCGGCCGAAGTTGGGAACCGAGTTCGCACAGCTCCCCCATCTTAATTTCGCCACCTTTTATCGGATAAGTTAAGCTCGGTTTCGCATCCGATTGCGATCGGGTAATTATTCCGTGAAGATGAGTAACCTTGGTCGATCCTGCCCTTTCGTGCAAATCATCAATATTCTGTGTAATGATTTCAACGTCGAAATCACTTTCCAGCTCGGCCAGAATTTCATGTGCACGGTTTGGCCTGGTATCCATTACCTGTTGCCTGCGTTCGTTATAAAACTTTTGTACCAGTTCGGGGTTTCGCTCCCACGCCTCGGGTGTCGCCACATCGTAAACGTTGTAGCCTTCCCAAAGTCCATCAGCATCTCTAAAAGTTTTTAAACCGCTTTCGGCACTGATACCGGCGCCAGTTAATACAACTAATTTCATAAATAGGGTTTAAATGGAGGTTAAGGCAGCAACCAATTGCGAGTAATTGGCAAAATTTCGAGCTGTGGTTTTATCGGCCTCAAAAATCTCCGGATGAAACATACAAGCCAGCGCTTCAATTCCCTGTACCAAAGTTCCGATACTCGGCTGTGTAAACAGGTCAAAATCGGCTATATAAACCTGATCGGTTTTAACCGCTTCCAAATCGTGCCAACCTTTTTTTGAGGTTAGTAAACTCATTTCCTCCACGCTCCTGTTCACATCGAATCCACACGGTGCAATAACTAAAACCTGGGGGTTGTACTTTAAGATCTTATCCCACTGAGTAACGATTGAATCGCCAGCAGGGTTCGAAAGCATATCTACCCCTCCTGCTGCCGCAATCTGAAACGGAATCCAGTGGCCGCAATTATAAATCGGCTCAATCCACTCCATTAACATCACCCGTTTTAACGGCGCTTTGTTTGCCCGGAGTTTATCGAGAATATGATCTGTTTTCTGCTGTAATCCCGCCAAATAATTTAAGGCAACTTCTTCCTTACCCATTGCCCGGGCAATGGTAATGGCGCATTCGAACACATCTTGTAAGTTGTTAGGCGATAATGGCACAAGCGTTGGCCGTTTGCTCAGTTTCATTACAGCCGTTTCGGTGCAAACGGTATCAATGTTACACACCTCGCAAACATCTTGTGTAAAAACGATATCGGGCGCTATACTTTCCAGAAGTGCATCATCAACCCAGTACAAGCTTTTGCCCTGTGCCTTCGAAGCGGAAAAAATCTTGTCGATTTCGATGCTCGAATAATTTTTGCCTTCGAGGATGCAGCGTACAATTTTGGGTTGGTCGGCCGCTTCTTTTGGGCATTCGAACGTTACGCCGTACAAATATTCTTGCAGGCCCATATCGTAAATCATCTTGGTAGCAGCAGGTAAAAAAGATACGACTTTCATGATGTAATGGTTGATTGAAATTATTTTATGAAGATAAAAAAATCCTCTTTTGAATTGACTCAAAAGAGGATTTTATGGGGTTTTTTCTAAGTATATGAAAAAAAGGAGTTCGGATGTCAGTGTTCTTTCAGCGAATCGTCATTTCGACCGAAGCGGAGAAATCTTTGAACTCCGCATTGAAAAAATGGTTCAAAGATTTCTCCGTTCCGCTGCGCTACAGTCGAAAAGACGACCAAATTTGAGAATCTGTTAGGTAGCTCGACTGGGAATCTCAATGCATTTTCAATGCTGCCATATTGCCGTATAAGATTCCCAAATAAATTGGGAATGACGGCAAGAATAGACCTCGGCGAGACATTACAAACTAAACCCGTTGAGCCTGCAGTTTCAATACCGGATATTTCGCCTTCAATATTTCAAAAGCGCCAAACAAAATAGCGCCATAAATTAACGTACCCTCTAAAAACCTGATCTCGAACGGAATTGCTTTTGCAAGGCACAACAAGTAACCAGACAAATCTTGCGTAAACAACGGGTTGTGATACCACGATCCAAAATCACTCACAA
>Ga0308165_1006072_pt1 | contig 10854 bp, 19 predicted proteins | sample PhyWR2_FD_201032 | JGI IMG/M metagenome (GOLD analysis project Ga0308165, IMG submission 201032) | Phyllosphere microbial communities from UC Gill Tract Community Farm, Albany, California, United States - DLSLW.R2 | ecosystem: Host-associated > Plants > Phyllosphere > Unclassified | place: USA... | reverse complement strand
AGCCAGCGTGCCGATCAGGTCATCCACAATTGCCGTATCAGGTAGCTGTGGCGTGGCTGTCATCTGCACCTCCTGGGGACGGTGCAACTTCCACCATCGCTCTATATGCGAGGGTGACTTTATCGATCCCTCCATCCATAGCCTTGTATCCAGCTGCCCACTGCTTTGTGGTCGGTTCGTTCGGCACCAGCTTCCAACCATCCGGAATTACCGGAGAGTTGCTGGACAACTGGAGCGTGGCGCGTGCTTGCCATGCTAACCATGCGGCGTTTTTCGCAGGAACACCCGCGATTGGCAGATTATCTTCGTTGTTCCAGGCACTGAAAGCTGCACGCTCATCTATAACCGATGGTGCGGGCTGGGCGGCGATAGCACGAGCGCGCATCATCGCCTCATGGGGCGTTGAACCGTAGATGCGTGCTAAAACTTCATCACCATCCGTTCCTATACGTAACTGCACCCACCAATCAGGCAATCCTGGGTACTCATCCTGATTCATTGTCGGGAGGTTTCCGACACGAATACCCCCCAAACTTTGCGCCTCCCTTACAGCCAGCACTGGCTGCTCTGCATTTCTGATTAACGATAGAACATACTCGGCTTGTTCTGACTCAATCACACTGCAATTTTTGTACATCAAAATCGGCGCGCCTGCTGACGTGTCTATTTTCCATTCGCTAATAGTTGATATGGTCATGCAACCTCCGGCTCTACTAAGGTGAATGTTTTGCAACCGCAGTTCGGACAGCAATTATCTGTCCATCCGCTCTTGTTACGTTTACCGATAAGCTGATCGCGTGAGGAAACCCGGCGACAACGGCGGCATTTGAACTTCTTGGTGTCGGATGACATATCACCCCCCCTCGACCTTATGGCCCGCCTGCTTAATGGCCCTAATGCAGGCTGTACGCATATCATTAGCCATTACCCGGCCATGCACCTGGTCGCCGCCAACAACCTCGAGTAGTGGAGCTGGCAATCTGATCGGCTTTGGCAGCTTCCGCAAACCCTGTAATTGCCCAAGCGTGCCAGGTAACTGGCCAGAGAGGGCCACACCCATTTGGACAAGGTTCAGTCTCGCTATCGCCTGGGCCCACCGTTCCAGAGTTGAAATAAAGGTTGGTTTTCATCAGCTCGTAATCGCACTTGGCACAGCGCAGAACACCAGGAACTATGGCCGCGGCTTCCAGATCTTTCACTCGCTGCGACAGAACATCGATGCTGGCTTTCTGGTTATCTTCCCGACGCGCTGCGGCAGCCAATTTAGCCCGCAGACCGTCGGCACATTCATGCTTGCCACTGTGGCCGCGCAGGAACGAAAAGCCACAATCACAAGTAATGGTGTCTCCTTCACTTTTCATGCCCATCAGTAACCTCCAACACAATGTTTTTTACCCAAGTACCAGCCGCGCATGATCCAGCGCTTGGCTTTGCCCATGGCTTTACTATCAGCACGAACCACGGCCGGGTAACCTCCATACATGAGGACTTTCGGGGGCTTGCCGCCAAGGCCAAGTTCATAGCCAATACCGATAATGTCTTCACGGTGATAAGCCATCCATGCAGCACGGTTACAGCTCGGACATGGGAGGTCACCACCGAAAGTTAACAGGTCACCATCGCCGCTATCGGCATCCCACAAATAACCCTCTATACAGACGCTATCGAGATAGCCGCCGCCAAATTCATACCCCTGGTAGTTACACATGTTCTACTTCCTTATTGGCGCCATACATGCGCAATGCTTCGCGAGCGGCGTCAAGAATGCGCTCTAAGTGCGTGTATTTGTGGTTTGGTACGGTGGGCCATCTGGCGTACCATGGGTCATCACCAAATAGTTCATTAAGCACTGATCCGTGTGTCCATGAGCAGCAATCCTCTTTGACGTCTCCGCTGCACTCTGCCGATTCCCACATTTCCCGCGCTTTTGCGTTGTCTATTTCACCGGCGCGCCGCAGCTTGCAGATTTCACGCTTAACAAACTCGACATTCACGTCGTTATCATCATCAACTTCGCTGGACATATTCGGCGCGAAGTTGCCGATCAGGTAGTCATTGCTGACGCGCTGGAAAAACGTCTGGACGGTATCGCCCCCCATCGCAAACCAGGCGGCAGTCCATGCCTTGCCGTAACAGGTGATAGTGATGCGGCCTTGCCCTGGCTCATAGTTCTCAGCTATGACTCGGATCGGGTCTAGCCGCTCAACATCGCTTACCTCAAGGCTCAAGACTTTCGTTTCTTTGATTTTCACTATCTACCCCTTGGTTTGCTGGCCGATGGCTTGGAATGCCGCCCGAGAAGGGGACCAATCGCAATACGTGTCCGTTTCGACGTGGCCGAAAATCGCTTTGCAACGGCGTATGTGCCCGCAGTCGCCACAGGTTTTACCCACGGGGAGTTGCATTTTGTCCGGATCGGATGGGTCAAAGTTGAGCTCTTTCATTCCCTTTCTCCCTGATCCTGCACAGCCGCTGGAATTACTCCGTCAACCGGCAGGCATTCATACTGGGGTGGCAGCTGCTGCTGGTGGATATCCGCCAGGCAGTTGGAGAGGTCCGGGTACACCCAGCCCTGGGGCACATAGTCGCAAGGCTGGTAGGTGTAGCAGACGAGGAGGAATAGACCGAACATCAGGACCCCCTTACGCCGGAGAGCTGCAAGAACCGCTGCATAAACATGGTGCGGGCCTGTAGCGGATTAACAGGGCATACCAGGATCACTTCAGATGGTGCGATGCCTGCAAGCATCGGCCACGGCTCGGCGTCATCGATATCAAGATCCCGGCGCTCGGTCGCCAGCAGGACCAGATCGGCATGCTTGACAGCTTGGCTATGGGCCGGAGGTAGCCCGAACTTATGGCGGATCACGAAATCAATACTGTTTTCAATCCCGCGGTAATCCGGAATAAGCTTTTTCAGTGGTGATGGAATATCTTTGCAATAGGCTTCATGGGCATCATGCAATAAGGCTTCCAGTGCGAATTTAGCAGGTACGATCTGGCTGACTAAAACGCAATGCTGTGCCACGCTATAGAATTCAGGCAGGTGACCGGCAAAGCGGCATTCATGCGATAAAGCCTGCGCAATATCTTCAATGCAGATACTATCAACTGTTGGGTTGGCATAATTAAAATGCTTCCCGGTGAATGTTTGAATCCATGACATATATACTTCTCCACACGGTTTAGGCAATACTTCACCAAATACCCCATTGCTGGGGTATTTGAGGCTGTATTACTAAGTTAAAAATCAGGCTTTAAAATTACCAATAAAGGTATCAACTGGTTTACCTTCGAATTTACCGATCAGCAGATTGCGGAATTCATTGGCGATAGCTTCTTCCTGTGCTTCAAGTTGAACGATGCGAAGGGTGAAGCACGGCTCATCACTTTTAAGAAGGCTATTGCGAAGGCTGAACGGGCGCTCACTCAGACCTTCATAGGGGACGCATTTAAATTCAAATGCAACCGGCATGACCTCTTTGCTGGTAGCCTCAACACTTTGCATCAGTGATTTTTTACCGCTGAAATCACCATCTTCATGATCCGCTTCCTGCATCTGTTTAATACTGACGCGACGAACTGCGCTGGCGGCCTGCGCTATCGTCAAAGTCTTGCCGTCAGCACTAAACGCGGTAAGGAACTCGCTCCAGTCTTCCAACCACTCTGCAATCTGCTTCTGGTTAAGGCGCTTGCCATCGATCGCCAGCAGCGCGCGGAATGGTGCAGTTTTTTTTAGTTGGATCTCAGCAGCGTTATCTGCGTGCCCTGGGGCTTCAAGGGTGCCGATGTTGAACACAGCGCGGGCGCTCATGTTATCCGCGTCGATAAAACAGCGGGCAGGCTCATCAGCATTGGCGTAGCCAGCTGAGTAACGCACGAAGTCATCAATGCTGGTTGTTTCCATGCAGCCACGGAAGCGGAAACGCTCAAGCTTAAAGCGCTCCAGACTTTCAATGCCAACACCTTCAGGAAGAATTGCAGTAGGGCAAGCAAGGCCATCAATATCGCGAAGATGATATCCAGAAATAACCAAGTCTTTAACTTGCTGAATTGCGGTTCCGTCTAATTGAGACATAATAATTAATCCTTATTAATATTGGATTTATAAATGCGCTTTATTACTGCGCGACTTTTAATTTTCCGTCAGGGTGACCAGCGACCGTAAATAATTGGCCTTGATCTTCCTGAAGAATAGTCAGCTTGCCACCCTTGCCGACATACATAGGCGTTTCAGTGGTATCTTCTTCTGAAACTTTCCCGCGTGGGGTAGGGGTGACGAATTTCAGTTGATGCTTAATGCTTACGCGTTTTTCTTCAACTGAATTGCTGAGGCGGTCAAGATCAAAGGTAAGAACGACTTTCCCCTTTCCGCCATTATTGAGAACGCCCAGCGCGGTAGCGTTTAAAGCCGCCGAGATTTTGTTTTGAAATACACCGGCATCCAGCTCACCCAGAAAATCCGGTACGTTAGTCTTACGGTCTTCACTCATTGAATAGCCCTCTACGGAGCGGCCGGGGCCGCATGTTTCTCCACACACCAGGTGGCGCACCGCGCCGGGGGCTTTAGACTATCCAGGTTAAAAGGAACCGGCACAGTACGCCACCTGATGTGTAAAAAGGGCGGCCAGGCCCATGAACATTGTCGTCACCTCTATTAAGTAGAAGTTAGGCGAGGCCGCCAAAGCTATACACCACAACGGTCTGCTCACTCACATGAGCTGGTCCCCACCATTCGCCCCCGTATTGAGGAGTCGGATATGAGTGAGCAGACCGTTATGGGCCGGTTACCCGGCGGTATCGATCACTACAGCCACAGCTAGGGTGGCGAAGAACACAAGCCCGATCAGCATGCTGATTACCGTTGCCCGGCATCCGCCCTTACTCATTTTCAACCCCACGGAAGAGAGCAGGGGGTTGAAAGCCCTGGATGATGCTGACTGCCAACACTGAGGCCGCTGCCTTGTCCACCGGGCCATACGTTGCTACTTCGCGACCATCTACAAACTTGGTGAAGAAGAACTGATCACCCTTCATTTCGAAGGTCCACATTTTATGCTTCAACACGGGCGCCTCCTTTCTGGGTTGCCGCGTCCACGAACGCAGACACATCGGATTTTTTAACGACGAAGAACACCACCAGATCGCCAGCCTTCGCGCCATCTTCTTCATACCCGGCGCTGACGAAGGATTTAGCAAGTTGGCCACACAGTTTTTTGGTGGCAGCCGCTGGGCCTTCAACGCACATCAGGACAGCATTTTTGATGCCCAGATCGACGTCTGCAAAAAGGTCTGTTGTGCACTGGTAAGCTTTCATCGTTTAGCCCTTACTGAGTTCCACCACTATCGCGAATCATCCCGACCTTCTACGCCTCGGGCGGCTACTTCTTGGGCGTCCTGCCTGTTCGCTGTCGATGGATTTAATGTAACTATAGTTACCTTTATCGTCAAGGTTAAATGTACTTAAAGTTACATTGAGGGGCAAAAAAAAGCCCCGTGAGGGGCTTGAGGTGAGTGCTAGAGGTCTTGAGTTACCTGGACGACACGCCCGATTATCCGGCAGTTACCATCTATTACAATGGGGTTGAAGCTTGGATTAAGGGGCATTAAATACTTGTTTGGCCCGTCAATAACTAATTTTTTTATTGTTGCCTCAGAGCTGCCATCAATCATGGCAACTACGATTTTGCCAGAAAGCTCGTCAACAGAGCCATAATGTGGCTCGACGATAACAGTTGAGCCCTCAGGGATTGTTGGGCTTCCATGGGGGTTAGTCATAGACTCGCCGCGAACATCGAGGCCAAAAGCATCGTCAGATACATTCACTGTTGTACTGCACCATCTAAGAACGTCTGAAATACGTGCCTCACTGTAGGAATCAGTCCATGATCCAGCTTGCACAGAAGAGATTACCGGGACATTAACTGGAACCGCAGTAATGGGTTTTAGCCTTGAGTCATCTTGGTTTCCTGGTTCCCCCTTGCCATAGAGAAGCCACTCAGGCTTTGCAGATAAAACCCGAGCAAGAACATGTAAATTTTCACCATCAGGCTGAGTAGTGCCAGCTTCCCATTTGGTAACAGACACCCTGCTAACACCAACGGCTTTCGCTAACTGAAGCTGGGTCATATCCAACTGCAGTCTTCGCATACGAATTCGGTCATTCATTGCTGTTTTCATGTAACCAATGTTACGCGATAAGGGTGTTAAAGGTGTTTGCTTTGTTATGTACCTTTTGTTACCTTTATCTCGTAAACCAACAAGGAGTTTCCATGTACAAAGAAACAGTGATTTCCCATTTTGGCGGAGTAGTAAATACCGCTGTCGCTCTGGGGATAAAGCACCCTGCAGTTTGTCGCTGGGGTGACATTATCCCGGAAAAGCAAGCCATGAGGGTTGAGCATCTGACTGGTGGAAAACTGAAGTACCAGCCAGATCTTTACACGAAGTCTACCGATCCAGCTGAACAACCGTAACTACCAAAAGGAAAACAACATGGTAGAGCAAAACTTGAAAGACGTAGTGAAGGGCATGTGTAAGGCGGTGGCTGGTGGTCGTTCGGCTATGGCTGGCGCGTTAGGCATGACGGACACCACCTTCACCAACAACCTGTATGAGAAGAACGGTTGCCGCTTCTTTGAAATCAGCGAACTGGAAGCCATGGAGGATATTTCGGGCACTAACCTGCTTACGGAATATTTTGCCCGTCGCCGTGGGTTGCTGGTGGTCGAGATCCCCGTGTTCGAAGAACTGGACCAGGTGGAGCTATTCAGCAAAAGCATTCGCACGGCGGCACGTCGAGGCCATGTGGATCAAATCATCCAGGAGTCGCTTTCTGATGGGGTTATTGATGAGAAAGAAGCCGATGAAATCATGCGATATCACCGAAAGCATCTGCAAGCGCGTGACGCCGAGGTTAGAGCGATATTGGCGCTGTTTGGCAAGAAAGCCAAGGGCCAGAAAGGTTGACGCCCAAAGGTTGCAGCCTCTGGGCGTCGGGTGCGAATAAATCGTGTGTGGAGAAATAATCGCATGAGCATTGTAACCAGAAATTCAACAGTACCGCAAATGCGCTGTCGGGCAATGACTGGCGGTAATTCTGCGATGCCGTTCCGGTATGAGGTCAATGTACTTGGCCAGTGGATCGCCAGCAACTACCAGTTTGCGCGCTGGGTGGTAGATAGCGGCAAGTGGCTGGCTCGTGAGCGGGAGGGCGGCTGATATGGGCGATAACATCCAAGAGTTAAATCGAATTTTCCGCGATCAGCATGGTATCACCGTAAATGTGATCCGCTATGAGCGTGACACCCAGAGAGTTGTTTACCGCCGCCCGGGCTACGAGTGGGAGTGTGCATGCTCGTTGATCATCTTCCGGGCACGTTTTACCGAGGTTGTTGTATGAGCAGGATATTTGAGGTTGTGCAGGCCATGTCCGGGCAAAAGAACTGCATCGTGATCCCTGGCCCGTACCTGGATTATTTCGCCAGTGATCAGCAGGCGTTCGCCTTGGCAGCTGTTCTTAACCAATTGGTTTTCTGGACGGGTAAATCGTCACAGGATGATGGCTGGTTCTATAAGACCCATGAAGAGCTTGCTGGCGAACTGCGTGGCGTGAGTGAAGACCAGGTTCAGCGGGTTGTGGCCAAGCTGCGCAAGAAGTATTTGCCCGGTGTTATTGAAGTGTCCACCCGCAAGGTAAACGGCACCCCAACTAACCATTATCGTATCGATGGCGACAAGCTAATAGCCCTGATATTCCCGCCAGTGCTGGAAAACGCAGAATCGCGTAATGGAAAACGTGAAAGTGCGGAATCCAATCCGCAGAAGCGCGTAATGGAAAACGCAGAAGTGCGTGAACAAAGCCGCGAAGCTGCGGAATCCTATCTCTATACAGATCAGTACACAGATCAACACAAACAGATCATAAACCCTTGTCAGCCGGCCGAGCCGACCGACGATGTGATTTCTCCTGATGAGATGGTTTTAAACCATTTCAACAGTGCGACCAACTCCGGCTACAGGGATGGGAAAACCACCATGGGTTACATCCGTGGCCGTCTGGCTGAGGATTACACGGCTGCCGATCTGATCTTGATAGTTGATTACCTCACAGCAAAATGGCTGAACGACGCGAAAATGAGTGATTACCTGCGTCCTAAGACCCTGTTTGGCCCAGAAAACTGCGCTGAATATTTCGAGAAAGCCAAGAAGTGGCGTGAATGCGGGCGCCCGGCTTGTGTTGACGGAAAATGGCTGAAGCCTGGCCAGTCAGCAGATACCGGCGGTAACACTGAGCGTGACGCAGCCTACCGCCGGTTTATCGGTAGCAGCCTGCCACTGAAGAGCCCTGGAAAGCTTGAACAACTGGTACGGACCGAAGCCAGCAACGCTGGTGTGCGTGCCATGCAACCGGGTTTTTCAGTGAACGCATGGAATCGTATCTGGGCTGACTGTGAGCAGCGGATCAACGGAGGAAAAGCAGCATGAAACCAGTAACACAGAAGATTTTAGGCGTTAACGTTTATCCGCTGATCGCCATGCTGCAACAGGCCCGCCGGTGGTGGAAGATCCGCGAGTTAAAGCGTTTGTGGTGGGGGGACATGTGCTATCGAAAAATCTGCAAGAAACGTGGATGGGTAGACATGCTCAAGTATATGAACACCGAAAGCCGATATCGCTTAATTAAGCTCTATGCCCGTGTAGGGAAAGAAAGGGGGCATCTGTGATCTATCAACTCAATGTAGGCCGCTGTGAAGAAGTGTTGCGCGGTATGGCTGATAACTCTGTTGACTCTATCGTCACCGATCCACCGTATGGCCTGAAGTTTATGGGTAACAAGTGGGATTATCAGGTTCCGACCGTCGAGCAGTGGAAAGAGTGTCTGCGCGTCCTTAAGCCTGGTGGCCATCTGCTGGCTTTCGGTGGATCACGCACCTATCACCGCCTGGTGGTGAACGTTGAGGACGCAGGTTTTGAAATCCGTGATCAGCTTATGTGGATCTACGGCAGCGGGTTCCCAAAGTCGAAAAACCTCACCGATGAGCATGCAGGGAAGGGTACAGCGCTGAAACCAGCCCATGAGCCGATCGTAATGGCGCGCAAGCCGCTGGCGGGGACAGTGGAGGGTAACGTTGACCAATACGGTACTGGCGCCCTGAATATCGATCTGTGCCGTGTGCCGACTGAAGAAGCATTAACCGGTGGCGCCGGTGGCCTGCTGTCGCATGTACGGGATGAAAAATCCCCAGATGCTGAAGAGTGGAAAGCCGACCAGCTTGGCCGCTGGCCTGCGAATGTCCTGCACGATGGCAGCGAAGAGGTGATCGACGGGTTCCCGAAGAACGCCGGAGCCAGGGCGCCAGTAAAAGGGACTGAGCCAACCAAGAATGGCTTTAGCGGGCCAGTTAAGTTCGGCGGCATGATTAACCGCGTACCAGGCTACCACCATGGTGATCAAGGCAGCGCGGCCCGTTTCTTCTACTGCGCCAAGGTCAGCAAATCAGAGCGTGACGAGGGTATGGAAAGGTTCGTGCCGTTCTCCGCCAGTGATATGACCGGAGGCCGTAAAGAAGACAGCGCAGGGATCAACAACCCCCGAGCTGGCGCCGGGCGTACCGGTGGCGCCAGAAACAACCACCCAACGGTTAAACCTGTAGATCTCATGCGCTACCTGTGCCGCCTGGTCACCCCTGCTGGTGGTGTAGTGCTGGATCCGTTCATGGGTTCCGGCAGTACTGGCAAAGCAGCGCTGCTCGAGGGACTTGGCTTCATTGGCATTGAGCTGGATCCCGACCACTTAACCACAGCAGCTGCACGCATTGGCCACTCGCTTAAAGTTCTTGGTGAGGCCGATGCAGATACCTATGAGGACTTCCAGTCAGAAGAACAACAACCAGAGCCCCAAAATATTCCAGAAAATATTCCGGACACCACCAACACCGTTTGGCCGCAGGAAGTTAATTTCCTGTTTGACCAAGTGGAAACCGCCAGCAGCCTGCCTGCACACCTGCAGCACAAGCTACGCAGCCACATCAACCGTCTGAAGCTGGAGGGCGCTCCAGAAGCCGCCATTATCCAGGCAGCAACCACATTATCCGCCACAATGGGAGCCACCGCATGATCCGTGAACTTATAGTAGATAACTTTGCCGGTGGCGGCGGGGCGAGTACCGGGATCGAGCTGGCGATTGGTCGCAGTGTGGATATTGCTATCAACCATGATGAGCACGCCATCGCTATGCACGAGACCAACCACCCGGATACCTTGCATTACTGCGAATCGGTCTTCGATGTCGATCCCGTGGCGGCAACATCTGGAAAGCCGGTAGCTTTAGCCTGGTTTAGCCCAGACTGCAGGCACTTCTCAATCGCAAAAGGGGGCACGCCGGTAAAGAAAGAAGTCCGTGGCCTGGCCTGGGTTTCTATCAACTGGGGATTGAAAAAACGCCCACGAGTGATAGGTCTGGAAAACGTGAAAGAATTTGTCACCTGGGGGCCGCTGATAGCGAACGAAAATGGTGATGAATGGCCTTGTCCGAAAAGACGCAGTGAAACGTTCCAAGGCTTTATTGCCATGCTAACTACCGGCATCGCGGCAGATCACCCAGCACTTGCAGAATGCTGTGAGACATTAGGCATAGCGACGGGCAGCGCTGACTATCACAGGCTGATCGCCGGGCTGGGCTACAAGGTGGAATACCGCGAATTATTGGCGAGTGATTACGGCACCCCACAGAGCCGCCGCCGTTTCTTCCTGATTGCTCGTTGCGATGGTAAGCCGATAGTTTGGCCTGAGCCGACGCACGGAGATCCCAAACAACCAGGCTTTAAGAAGAGCGGGCTTAAAAAGTGGAACA
>Ga0308165_1006070_pt1 | contig 10854 bp, 8 predicted proteins | sample PhyWR2_FD_201032 | JGI IMG/M metagenome (GOLD analysis project Ga0308165, IMG submission 201032) | Phyllosphere microbial communities from UC Gill Tract Community Farm, Albany, California, United States - DLSLW.R2 | ecosystem: Host-associated > Plants > Phyllosphere > Unclassified | place: USA... | reverse complement strand
GCGCAAAGCCATCGCTCTTGATCAGCGACTTGATCTCCTCGACCATCCACTGCGCCTCGGCCATGTCGGTGGCGCTCTCGGACACCCGCACCGGCTCGCCCGGGCCCTGGTCGGTGCGCAGGTTCTTGCCCAGCCGGTTGCTGTTGTGGCTGATCAGCGCGTTGGCGCTGTCGAGGATGTTGCTGTAGCTGCGGTAGTTCTGCTCCAGCTTGATCTGCTGGCGCACCTCGAACTCGCGCACAAAATCCTGCATGTTGCCCACCCGCGCGCCACGGAAAGCATAGATGCTCTGGTCATCGTCGCCGACGGCAATCACGCTGCTGTGGGACTGGAATTGGCCGCCCACCATCTCGCCCGCCAGTTGCTTGAGCCACAGGTACTGCAGGCGGTTGGTATCCTGGAACTCGTCGACCAGCATGTGGCGAAAGCGGTGCTGGTAGTGCTGCCGGATGGGAGCGTTGTCGCGCAGCAGCTCGTAGGAGCGCAGCATCAGCTCGCCAAAATCCACCACGCCTTCGCGCAGGCATTGGTCTTCGTAGAGCTGGTAGAGCTCGACCTTCTTGCGCTCGGCCATGTCGCGCGCCTGCACGTCGGAGGGGCGCAAGCCCTCTTCCTTGCAGCCGCTGATGAAGTACTGCAGCTGCTTGGGCGGCAGCGCTTCCTCATCGACCTGGAACTGCTTGCACAGGCGCTTGATCGCCGAGAGCTGGTCCTGCGTGTCCAGGATCTGGAAGGTCTGGGGCAGGTTGGCCGACTTGTAATGCGCGCGCAGCATGCGGTTGCACAGCCCGTGGAAGGTGCCGATCCACATGCCGCGCACATTGATGGGCAGCATCGCCGACAGGCGGGTCAGCATTTCCTTGGCCGCCTTGTTGGTAAAAGTGACCGCCAGAATACCGCCCGGCGTGGCGCGGCCCGTCTGCAGCAGCCAGGCAATGCGCGTGGTCAGCACCCGGGTCTTGCCCGAGCCGGCACCGGCCAGGATCAGCGCATGGCCCCCTTCCAAGGTGGCAGCGGCCAGTTGCTCGTCGTTGAGGCCATTGAGAAGCGGCAAATGCCCATCGCCACCCGCATCGGACGGCAGTGCAAACAAATCATTCGAATCCATCCCCCCATTGTAGGGAGAACGTCAAGCTGGCGAGCCGCCGGCACGCGATGCGCCCCGGGGCCGCGCGCAGCGAGGGCGCATACTGCAGCGGCCGGCAAGGCTTTTGCAAAGCCGGTGCTTGCTGCTAGAATCAGTCACCGGGCCCAAGTTTCTTGTGACCCGGTTTTTTTGTGTCTGCAACAGCGCAAAAGAGGGTCTTCCAACGCGAAGCGCCCTGCCCGACCGGTCTCCAAGCCAAGCGCCCCATCGCCGCGAAATGGTTCGCTGCGACCTTTTATGGAGCTTGGAATCAAATGGAAATCTTCGACTACGACAACATTCTTCTGCTGCCCCGCAAGTGCCGCGTGGAAAGCCGCTCCGAATGTGACACCAGCGTGGTCCTGGGCAACCGCACCTTCCGCCTGCCGGTGGTGCCTGCCAACATGAAGACCGTGCTGGACGAGAAGATCTGCAAGTTTTTGGCGCAACACGGCTATTTCTATGTGATGCACCGCTTTGACATCGACAATGTGGCCTTCACCAAGGCCATGCAGTCGCAAGGCCTGTTCGCCTCGATCTCGCTGGGCGTCAAGCAGGCGGACTACGAGGTGGTGGACCGCTTTGTTGCCGACGACATCTGCCCCGAATACATCACCATCGACATCGCCCATGGCCATGCCGACAGCGTGAAGAACATGATCATCTACCTCAAGGACAAGCTGCCCGAGGCCTTTGTGATCGCCGGCAATGTGGCCACCCCCGAGGCGGTCATCGATCTGGAAAACTGGGGCGCCGATGCCACCAAGGTAGGCGTGGGCCCGGGCAAGGTCTGCATCACCAAGCTCAAGACCGGCTTTGGCACGGGCGGCTGGCAGCTGTCGGCGCTCAAGTGGTGCGCACGTGTGGCGACCAAGCCCATCATTGCCGACGGTGGTATCCGCAGCCACGGCGACATCGCCAAGAGCATCCGCTTTGGCGCGACGATGGTGATGATCGGTTCGCTGTTTGCCGGCCATGAAGAATCGCCCGGCAAGACGGTCGAGCTCGATGGCGAGCTGTTCAAGGAGTACTACGGCTCGGCCAGTGACTTCAACAAAGGCGAGTACAAGCACGTCGAAGGCAAGCGCATCCTCGAACCCATCAAGGGCAAGCTGCAGGACACGCTGACCGAGATGGAGCAGGATGTGCAGTCCTCCATCAGCTACGCAGGCGGCAAGCACCTGATGGACATCCGCAAGGTCAACTATGTGATCCTGGGTGGCGACAATGCGGGCGAACATCTGTTGATGTAAACCGCGCGCCGCAGACAGGCTCGGCCCGGCAGCGTACGGGCCGTTTTTGCCTCTGCGGCACTCGGCCTGCCGGAAAAAATCAGGGTTGATATGCGGATTTTTCCGAGCAGGCATAAAAATTAGTGCATAATACAAGGCTTGCTGCAGCGCACTGCTGACAGCAGAAAATGTGGGCTCTTAGCTCAGTTGGTAGAGCAGCGGACTCTTAATCCGTTGGTCGAGTGTTCGAATCACTCAGGGCCCACCACATTTTTCTGGCTTGCGAAAAACCCGCAGGCACACGAAACAAAGCATTCCCAAGGTGCGACAGTTTCGGGCTCTTAGCTCAGTTGGTAGAGCAGCGGACTCTTAATCCGTTGGTCGAGTGTTCGAATCACTCAGGGCCCACCATTCTTGACGGCCTAGGCTTCTCGCCTAGGCCGTTTTTTATTGCCTCCCCCGCCCCCGCTGCCTGCCATACTACCGCAGCGGCTGGAAGCGCCCATTCAGCTGCACTTGTAGAATGCAGCCATCATTCATCCCCCCTGCCACTTCTCTCCGTCCTCTACCATGCGCCCCCTGCTCCCCTCCCTGCTCGCCGCCTTCGCGTTTGCAACCGCTTCCAGCGCCTTTGCCCATGTCACGGTCAGCAATCCCTGGGCGCGCGCGACCGTCGCACAGCAGCAGGCCTCCGGCGTGTTCCTGGAGCTGCGCTCTGCGCATGACGACGCCCAGCTCGTCGGCGTGAAGACGGACGCCGCCAGCAGCGCCGAAGTGCACGAAATGCGCATGCAGGACAACGTCATGAAGATGCGGGCAGTGCCCAGCATCAACCTGCCCAGCGGCCAGACCGTGACGCTGAAGCCGGGCGGCTACCACATCATGCTGATGGGCCTGAAAAAGCCGCTGGTCGCTGGCGAGAATGTCGAGCTGACGCTGGACGTGGTACACGCCGACGGCGCCAAGGAGAGCATTGCCGTTACCGCCCCAGTGCGCGCGCTGGCCCCCGCAGCCGCAGGCCAGCCCGCGCCAGGCGGCCACCAACACCAGCACTGACCGGCGACCACCGCAGGCCCGCACTGGCCTGTTGTTTATTTGAATACTAAATAAGCCTTGCCAAACATCTCTGTCGCGTTGCCAACGCTGGGCCACAGAGCTGCCCGGAAAGGCAGTTACACTTTTCAGGCATCCCCCGCCTAATCTGGCACCGAGATCAAACTATAGTAGCTATTAATTAATTACCGATTATTAATAGATCTACAACATTGACATATTATTACAAGCTTTGAAAATGGAACAGCGTCCACGCCAAGCGAATGCCTGGCGCGAACTGCGGTTTCGCAACGCTTGAAGGTGAATGTGCCAGGGAGAGTTGTTATGTCCGAGTTGATCCTGCATGCCGCCCATTTGAGTGAAGCCCATCAACTGCGCTTTAGCTATTTGTTCGAGGTCGCGGCCAAGCACTGGCGTGACAAACAGCCTTCTCAGACCGCCAAGCCTGCTACCGAGTTGTGGGTGATCGACGCCCATAGCGCGCCCGACGCCATCCAGAACCGCTCCCACGGTTCGTTCGTGCTGCTGATTGCGACCGACGACCAGGCCCAGGCGGCACGCGCCCAGTGGCCCGACCAGATCGATGCCCAGTTGCCACCCGATTACAGCGTGGGACGCCTGACCCAGGTGCTCGAACACCTCAGCGTGCAAGCCCATGGCAAGCGCCTGCGCGAGACGCTGAAGAACCGCCGCCAGCACAGCATGACCCTGGGGCATGACGTACAGCTCAAGAATGCCGATGCGGCCTTCCTCAAGGCCACCGACCTGAGCCTGCCGACCGTGGTCGCCGAGCCGCTGCCGGAGCCGGCGGCCGATGTGCCGGTGGCGAACGCCACGGCCGTGCCTGCTGCGCCGGGCAACCTGCCGGCGGCCGGCACCCGGTTTCGCATCAAGCGCTGGACCCAGCTGACCGGCAGCATGGCGGGCCAGGCGCACCGGCAGTTGCTGGCAGCGATGATCTCCGGTGACCGTGACCTGGACGAACTGGCCGATCGCACGCAACTCGAGCGCGCGGAGATCCTGCGCGTGCTCCAGGTCCTGCGGGGCAAGGGCGTGCTCGTGGAGACAGCGCCACCCCCAGCCACCCCAGCCGTTGCCTTGGCCACCCCCGCGCCCCCAGCAGCCCACGCCGCCGAGCCCGGCGCGGCATCGGCCAAGCTGGGCCTTTTCCGACAACTGAGCCGCTGGATCCACCAGAACCGCGCCAGCGACCCGCATTAACACCTGACGGGAGGACCGCATGCACCACCCCATCAAACGCATCGTGCTGCTGGGCCCCATGGGTATCGGCAAGACCACAGCGATCCGCAGCCTCTGCGGCAGCCTGGCGATCGAATGCGACGTCCCCAACCTGGACAAGCAAGCCCATGCGAAAGAGACCACCACGGTGGGCCTCGACTTTGGCGAAATCAAGCTCGACGATGAGGACACCTTGCAGGTCTACGGCTGCCCCGGCCAGGAGCGCTACGACTTCGTGCGCGAATGGGCGCTGTCCCTGGCCTTTGGCGCTATCGTCATGGTCGATATCCATGATCCACAGGCGATGGAGCAGACCATCAACCTGATACAGCAGTGCCATGCGGCACCAAACATCCAGGCCATCGTGGTGCTGATTGCGCGCCCGGCATCCGCCGCGCAGCAGGAGATGTTCACGGTGCGGCTGTCGGCCCATGCCGAGTGCGTCGTGCCCGTGCTCAGCGCCGATCCGCGCAACCCTTCGCAAATGCTCGACACCCTGGACATCATCGCCGCGATGCTGCCCGACGAAGTGCAGCCCCGTTGAGCGGCTCGCCCAGCGCTCCCCTATACCGCAGCGACTGCAGCACCCCGGCGCTTGAGGTAAGCTCGGCGCCTGTTGCCTGCGCACCGGGCAGGCCCCAGGCTGCAGCGCAGCCCTGTCTTCACCTCTATTTGACGACGCCCCCTGCCTCTGGGCCGGTGGCGCGCTGGCCATGAACCCACCACGCCCCGCAGACGCATCCACCCCGCCCCCGCCCCAATGGATCCTGGCGGTCATGCTGGCCCTGCTGGGCATGCTCGGCCCGTTCTCGATCGACACCTACCTGCCCGCCTTTGATGGGATTGCGGCATCGCTCAACGCCTCGCCGCTGCAGATGCAGCAGACGCTGTCGGCCTATCTGTTTGGCTTCGCGTTCATGAACCTGTTCCACGGTGCGCTGTCGGACAGCTTTGGCCGCCGCCCCGTCGTGCTGTGGGGCCTGGCCGCCTTCGCGCTGACATCGGCCGGCTGCGCGCTGGCCCAGACGCCCGCGCAGCTGATTCTGTTCCGTGCGCTGCAGGGCTGCACCACCGGCGCCGGCATTGTGGTCTCGCGTGCGGTGGTGCGTGATCTTTTCCCGCCTGCCCAGGCCCAGCGGGTGATGAGCCAGATCACCATCTACTTCGGCATCGCGCCTGCAGTGGCGCCGATGATCGGCGGCGTCTTCATCGCCTATGCCAGCTGGCAATCCATTTTCTGGCTGCTGACGGCCATCGGCGCACTGCTGTGGGCCTTCAACTGGCGCCTGCTGCCCGAGAGTCTGCCGCCCGAAAAACGCCAGGCCTTTGATGTGCGCAACCTCATGCGCGGTTACTGGCAGCTGTGCAGCAGCCCGCGCTTTTTGCTGCTGGCTGCCGCCAGCGGTGTGCCGTTCAATGGCATGTTCATCTACATCCTGTCGGCCCCCACCTTTCTGGGCACCCACATGCACATGCAGCCGACCCAGTTCTTCTGGTTCTTCATCTGCACCATCGGCGGCATCATGCTGGGCGCCTGGGTCAGCGGCAGGCTGGCGGGCAAGATACCCCCGAAGCGCCAGGTACGCCACGGCTTTCTGATCATGTTCCTGACCTCCTGCATCTACCTGCTGCTGAACCTGGTGCTGCCCCCACACCCGGCCTGGGCCTTGCTGCCGCTGGGCATCTATTCCTTCGGCTGGGCGTTGATGACCCCGGTGGTCACCCTGCTGGTGCTGGATCTGCACCCGGAGCGCCGGGGCCTCGCCTCCTCGCTGCAGGCCGTCGTCACGTCGGTGGCCAATGGTATCGTCGCAGGTGTGCTCGCGCCCCTGGTCATGCATTCGACCGTGGCACTGGCCATCGCGTCGATGGGCTTGATGCTGACCGGCCTGGTCAGCTGGATCTATTTTCACCACCGCTGGCCCGATATAGGCCGCCACAACGCAGTCTGACGTCTGACGGATGCGCCACACCAGGCGCCAAGGTCCTGCCATCCACCAGCCGCCTTGCGCGGCAGGCAAAAAAAAGAGCTTCCCTCGGGAAGCTCTTTGTCATTGCGCGATGCGCTGATTAACGGCTGCGCTCGGTGCGCTTGCGGTCACCACCGGCGGGGCTGTAGGGACGGCCACCACGCTCACCACCAAAGCGGCTTTCACCACCTGGGCGGCGCTGGGCGAAGTCACCACCACCGGCATGGCGGGGGCCTGCGCTGCGTGGGCCACGGCTGTCAGCGCCACGGTTGTCGCCGCCAAAGCGGTCGCCACGGCGCTCAGGCGCGCGGTCGAAGCTGCGGCCTTCGGGGCGGGGTGCGCGGTCCTGGAAGCGATCAGCGCCGCGATCCTGGAAACGGTCCGGGCCACGGTCCTGGAAGCGGTCGCCGCCACGGTCAGGGCGCTGCTCAAAGCGTGGTGCGCGGTCATCGCGCTGCTCGAAACGCGGACGGCTGTCGCCACCGCGTGGAGCACCACCAAAACCAGCGTTCTCGCCAAAGCCTGGCTTGCGGCCATAGCCTTCGCCGTCACGGCGGGCACCGAAACCACCACGGTCGGCACCAAAGCCGCCACCGCCACGGCGCTCGCCACCACGGCCCGCACCTGGACGGCCACGGTCACCACCACGGCCGGCGCCACGCGCGCCTTCGCTGCGTGCAGGGAAGCGTTGCTGCGGCTCCATGCCTGGAATCACTTCCGGCTTGAACTGCTGCTTGGTGTAAGCCTCGATATCGAACACACGGCGGCGGTCACGGAACTCGGCGAAGGTGATCGCCAGGCCCGAGCGGCCAGCACGGCCGGTACGGCCAATGCGGTGGGTGTAGTCTTCGGCCTTCATCGGCAGGCCGTAGTTGAACACGTGGGTGATCGTGGGCACGTCGATACCACGGGCAGCCACATCGGTTGCCACCAGGATCTGCACCTGGCCATTGCGCAGCGCCATCAGGCGGCGGTTGCGCAGGCCTTGGCTCAGCGCGCCGTGCAATGCCACAGCGGAGAAGCCTTCTTGCTGCAGGTCGTTGGCCAGGCCGTCACATTCCACCTGGGTGGATGCAAACACGATGGCCTGGTTGATCGAGGCATCACGCAGCCAGTGGTCCAGCAGCTTGCGCTTGTGCTGGGAGTTGTCGGCCCAGAACAGCACCTGCTTGATGTTGGCATGCTTTTCCTGGGGCGAATCGATGGTGATCTTCTGCACGCCAGAGCCGTTGTCATGCATCACGCGCATGGCCAACTGCTGGATGCGGGGCGCGAAGGTCGCGCTGAACATCATGGTCTGCTTGCGCTGTGCGGTCAGCTGGTTGACTTCGGCCAGGTCGTCCGAGAAGCCCAGGTCCAGCATGCGGTCGGCTTCGTCAACCACCAGGAACTGCACCTTGTCGAGCTTGATCTGCATCGAGCGCTGCAGGTCCAGCAGACGGCCGGGCGTTGCGACGACCAGGTCGGCATTTTGCAGCTTGGCGATTTGCAGCTGGTAAGGCATGCCGCCCACGATGTTGGCAACGCGCAGACCACGGCAGTGGCGCACCAGTTCAATCGCGTCGTGGGCCACCTGCTGGGCCAGCTCACGGGTGGGGCACAGCACCAGCGCGCCAGGTTGGGCGGCCTTGAAATTGCGGGGGCTCAGCGGGTTCTTGCGCTTGGCGCGCTTGGGCGCTTGCTCGCCACGGGCCAGGGCTTCTGCCACCAGGCGTTCGTGTTCAGCGCGCTCAGCAGCTTCGGCCTGGCCTTGCTGCTGGATCAGCGTGTGCAGCACGGGCAGCAGGAAGGCAGCGGTCTTGCCGGAGCCCGTCTGGCTCGACACCATCAGATCGGTGAAATGCTGGTTGTCGTTGCCTTCGTCAATCATCGCCAGAGGAATGGCGCGCCGTTGCACAGCGGTAGGCTGGGTGTAGCCCAGGTCCTTGACGGCCTGCACCAGCTCGGGTGCCAGGCCCAGCTCGACAAAGCCGTTCGGCTCTTCGGGCAGCGCTTCGGCTTCGGTCTCAGCCACCAGCTCGGTGTTGCCTTCTTGCGAAGCGCCGATGGCTTCAGCGGACAGGGGGGTGGTATTGACGATCTCTTGGGTAGCGTCAACAGTGTTTTGCGCAGGCGCGGTTTCGCCCTGCAGATGGAGGTCTTGCGTCATTTTTGAACAATAGCAATAGGCCGGCCGCTGCGCGTTTCGCGACGCAGTTCCGTACCGTTCATGGTTTAAAAACATCAACCATCAAACGGTAACGGCCATACAGATTGCCGCGGGCTTGTTCAAATCGGCCATGCTGCGAATCGCATGACCTGGACGCCCAGAGAATGAAGGGAGATGTACGTATCAACCGCCAGTTTTGGCGGGGAAGCGCAAATTATCGCACGTTTCGGGTTTTCCCGCATCAAGCGTAGGATATCTGTGCAACAACAGCGCTGCTGGACACCCAAACCCAGACCTTGGGGAAAACGCAACAAACCAAGCCATTGTGATTGACCAGCGCACCATAGCCTCTACGATGTTTCGGGATACACCCCTACAAGGAGACCGCATGACCCGCCATCCACGAACTTTCATCGCGCTGACCGGCCTGCTCAGTGCAGCCCTATTGGCCGCTTGTGGCGGTGGCGGAGACAGTTCAGAAGAAGCCAAGAATTCCAGCGACTGCTTCAATGCCGGTTTTTACCGCAAGGACACGCAAATCTATGTCAGCCAGAGCAGCCGTTTGAATGATGCGCCGGCTTTGACCTCCCTTGTCTACCACTGGGTCACCAGCCAGACGGAGGAAAACGGCATCAACAACATTTATATCAATCCCGCACCCAACAGCGGGCGCACCAGCCTGCACTACCGCATCGAAGGGGGAGCGCTGCTGTACCACGGCTACAACGCATTCAATATCGGCTCCACCAGCCGGCAAAGCCTGGCCCCGCCGCGCCAGTCGGTCATCGCGATGGAGCCCGGCCAGACCACCTCACAAACCATCGTGCAAACGGATAGCTTCTCGAATGCGGACGGAGAAACAAAGACCGTGACCACGCTGGCGGAGACGCGAACCTACGCAGGCCGGGAAACCATCACGACCGCTCTTGGAACCGTGGAGGCATGCCGCTTCGTCAGCACCGTGGCAGCCAGCCAGGAAGGCCAACCCGGTGCGAGCCGGGAGACGCGGACCACGACCTGGGTGGCAGCGGCAGGCCCCTACCGTGGGCTCACCCTCCAAGAAATCGCCGTCACCCGCCAGGCCGGAAAAACCGATACCCTGGTGACCGAAACCAGCCAGGTCAACCGTTTCGACCTCAGGTAGCTGCTGCGGGCGCCAGCTGCAGAAAATGCTGGCGGTAGTACCGCATCTCGTCAATCGACTCATGCACATCGGCCAGCGCAGTGTGCTTTTGCGCCTTCTTGAAGCCGGTGACCAGCTCGGGGCGCCAGCGGCGTGCCAGCTCCTTGAGCGTGCTCACATCGACATTGCGGTAGTGGAAATAGGCCTCCAGATCGGGCATGTAGCGCGCCAGAAAACGGCGGTCCTGGCCAATGCTGTTGCCGCACATGGGCACCTTGGCCTTGGGCACATAGCGCTTCATGAAGCGCAGCACCTCGGCCTGCGCAGCGGCCTCGTCAATCACCGAGGCCTTGACCCGCTCGGTCAGCCCGCTGCGGCCATGGGTGCCCCGGTTCCAGGCATCCATCTTGGCCAGTTCCTCATCACTTTGGTGGATCGCAATCACCGGGCCTTCAACACGCACGCTCAGGTCGGCATTGGTGACCACCAGTGCGATCTCGATCACACGGTGCTCCTGCGGGTTCAGACCGGTCATTTCGCAGTCCAGCCAGACCAGGTTCAGATCGGACTTGGCCAGCTCAGGCACGGGGTCGACCTGTGTATCCAGGGTGTTCTTGTTTTGCATGGGGGCGATTGTCGCCTATGCCCTACACTGTCCGGTATTCCCCCACCAACACCCCCACTTGTGACTCCATCGCTGCTGCTCACCCTGATATTCGCGATCGCACTGGCTGCCAGTGTGCTGACCAAACTCTGGCTGGCCAGCCGCCAGATGCGCCATGTGGCAGCCCACCGCGACGCCGTCCCCGCCCTCTTTGCCGACCGCATCAGCCTGGCGGCGCACCACAAGGCGGCCGATTACACCATCGCCAAAACGCGCTTTGGGCTGCTGGGCCTGGCGATAGGCACCGCCACATTGCTGGGTTGGACCTTGCTGGGCGGCCTGGATCTGCTCAACGCCA
>Ga0308165_1006069_pt1 | contig 10855 bp, 11 predicted proteins | sample PhyWR2_FD_201032 | JGI IMG/M metagenome (GOLD analysis project Ga0308165, IMG submission 201032) | Phyllosphere microbial communities from UC Gill Tract Community Farm, Albany, California, United States - DLSLW.R2 | ecosystem: Host-associated > Plants > Phyllosphere > Unclassified | place: USA... | reverse complement strand
CCGAACCGGCTGTCGTAGAGCCCGCCGCAGAAGCAATCGACCCGCGTAAAGCGGCGGTTGAAGCCGCTATCGCACGCGCTAAAGCCCGTAAACAACAGTCTGCCGAACCGGTTGTCCTGGAGCCGTCTGAAGAAGCCGTCGATCCGCGTAAAGCGGCGGTTGAGGCAGCGATTGCACGAGCCAAAGCCCGTAAACAGCAGCAAGCCGAACAGGCGATAGAAAGCGATCCAGAAGGGATAGATCCGCGTAAAGTTGCAGTCGCTGCGGCGATTGCCCGAGCTCAGGCACGTAAAGCCGCTCAGATGTCTTCAGAGGAATAAATGGTTTTTAAAATCGCAAGCTCTCCTTTCACCCACAATCAGCGTAATACTTCCCGTATTATGATGCTGGTTTGCCTCGCCACCGTGCCGGGTATCCTTACCCAGTGGTACTGGTTTGGCTTCGGAACGCTGATTCAGGTACTACTCGGTATTGTTGCAGCTCTGCTGGCTGAAGCCCTGATACTACAATTACGTAAAAAATCACCTCGTGCTTATCTTAACGATCATTCGGCTCTGCTGACTGGGCTGTTACTCGGTATCAGTATTCCGCCAATCGCGCCCTGGTGGATGGTTATCCTCGGAACCTTTTTTGCCATCGTCATTGCCAAACAGCTTTATGGCGGATTAGGACATAATCCTTTTAACCCGGCGATGATAGGCTATGTAGTTCTGTTGATTGCCTTTCCGGTACAAATGACCACCTGGTTACCCCCTCATACCCTTGCGGCGGTCACACCCGGCCCGCTTGATAGCTTGAATCTGATCCTCCATGGAATAACCGGCAGCGGGCAGGCACTTCAAGATTATCGGCTAGGTGTTGATGGTATTAGCCAGGCGACGCCACTGGATACCTTTAAAACCGGGCTTCATGCCGGGCAGTCAGCTGAGTCACTGCTTCAGTTACCGCTGTTTTCAGGCGGTCTGGCCGGTATTGGCTGGCAATGGGTTAACCTGGCTTATCTGGCAGGTGGTATTTTTCTGCTCGTACGCGGGACTATCCGCTGGCATATGCCGGTTGCTTTCCTGGCCACTCTGGTATTCTGTTCCAGCCTTGGCTGGCTGATTGCGCCGGACCAAAACCTGCCGCCGCTGACAATGCTTTTTTCAGGTGCAACCATGCTGGGGGCCTTTTTTATCCTCACCGATCCGGTGACTGCATCAACCACCGACCGTGGGCGCTTAATTTTTGGGGCGCTGGTGGGCCTGCTGGTGTGGTTAATCAGGACTCAGGGCGGATATCCGGATGGCGTCGCCTTTGCCGTACTTTTAGGTAATATTACCGTGCCGCTGATTGACTATTACACTCGTCCACGTCCCTATGGTCATCGTTAGGAAAAACTATGTTAAAGACAATGCAAAAACATGGTGTTACCCTGGCGGTGTTTGCAGCCTTACTCACTGGGATCACCGCACTGGTGAACGAACTGACGAAATCGACTATCTCTGAACAGGCAGCTCAACAGCAGCAACTGCTCTTCGACCAGGTTATCAGCCAGGAACTCTACGATAACGATATTCAGAATAGCTGCTTTGTCGTCAAAGACTCCCCACTGGGCAAAGGTGAACGTAAAATTTATATCGCTCGCAAGGGTAATACCCCTGTCGGTGCGATAATGGAAACGACCGCACCCGACGGTTATTCCGGCGCGATACATCTTCTGGTCGGTGCCGATTTTAATGGCACCATCCTGGGAACGCGTGTAACGGAACACCACGAAACACCGGGCTTAGGTGATAAAATTGAGCTTCGTCTGAGTGACTGGATAACCCATTTTGCGCATAAGCGTATTGAGGGCAGCCAGGACAGTCGCTGGGCAGTACAAAAAGATGGCGGTGAATTTACCCAGTTTACCGGGGCAACTATCACACCACGCGCGGTAGTGAATGCGGTTAAACGTGCAGGTTTATTTGCCGAAACCCTCCCCTCAGAACTTAATACGCTAAGAGCTTGCGGAGAACAGCAATGAGTGAAGCAAAACGTATTCTGGTAGACGGCGTCTGGAAAAATAACTCCGCGCTGGTACAACTGTTAGGTCTGTGCCCCCTGCTGGCCGTAACATCCACGGCTACCAATGCTCTTGGTCTCGGCCTTGCGACTATGCTGGTACTGACGCTGACCAATGTTTCTGTCTCTGCGCTTCGTCACTGGGTCCCGACAGAGATCCGTATTCCTATTTATGTGATGATCATCGCCTCCGTGGTCAGTGTGGTACAAATGCTGATCAATGCCTATGCCTATGGTCTGTATCAGTCGCTGGGGATCTTTATTCCCTTGATTGTCACTAACTGCATTGTTATTGGTCGGGCAGAAGCCTATGCCGCTAAAGCGAGTGTTCCTCTGGCGGCAGTGGACGGTTTTGCCATAGGCCTGGGGGCCACCTGCGTGATGTTTGTTTTAGGATCCGCTCGTGAAATTATCGGCAATGGCACGCTGTTTGATGGTGCAGATGCACTTCTTGGCGGATGGGCTAAAGCGCTGCGTATTGAAATTTTCCATACGGATACCCCTTTCCTGCTGGCTATGCTGCCGCCGGGTGCCTTTATTGGCTTAGGATTGATGCTGGCAGGTAAATATCTGATTGATGAAAAAATGAAAGCGCGCCGGGCCAAAGCCGCCGCGGTGGTTATCGACGGGAATGTGGAAAAAGCGTAATGAACAGTGCAAAACGATTACTTATTCTGCAGCGGCTACAGGAAAATAATCCTCATCCCACCACCGAGCTGCAATTTAACAGTGTTTTTGAACTGCTCATTGCAGTTCTGCTCTCTGCACAGGCGACGGATGTCAGCGTCAATAAAGCAACAGCTAAACTCTATCCGGTCGCGAATACGCCTGCGGCAATGCTGGCACTGGGTGTTGAGGGGATAAAGGAATACATCAGGACCATTGGACTGTTTAACAGTAAAGCCGAAAATATTATTAAGACTTGCCGAATTTTGCTGGAACAGCATCAGGGTGAAGTCCCTGAAAATCGCGAAGCGCTGGAAGCATTACCCGGCGTCGGGCGAAAAACCGCTAACGTGGTACTGAATACCGCATTTGGCTGGCCAACTATTGCCGTCGATACGCATATTTTCCGGGTCTGTAATCGAACACAATTTGCCCCAGGTAAAAATGTCGAGCAAGTTGAGGAAAAATTACTCAAAGTTGTGCCCGCAAAATATAAAATTGACTGCCATCACTGGTTAATTCTGCATGGCCGCTATACCTGTATTGCGCGTAAACCCCGCTGTGGTTCATGTCTGATTGAAGACTTATGCGAGTTTAAAGAAAAAACCAGTATTTGATTTTCTGAGATGGCCAGGGCCATCTTCAGCTTGCCGTTGTTTACCCGCCGTCCGCAAATACCCTTGTTATGATGAGATTAATTATCAAAATCAGATTTTTCGGGCTTCCTTATGAGAAAAAAATCTGGTTATCAGCTATCTGCATGATGTTGTTATCACCTCGTTAGTAAATGATGAAATTAAAGATCTTCAACACATCCCCACACCTTTTCAAGGGTGTTTTTTGCCGAATAAATAGCTGGCTAATGTTTAATGAAGCAGTTCATGTCACCAGTCAGATAAAATAAGTCAGAATATGACACTAATGGCGAGAAGTTAACGGCAGGCAACAGATAAATGTCAGGAAATAAAGTCAAGTTACAAAATTTAACACGGCTTTCTATTTTTACAGCCAGTTAATTATACTGACTTGATTATATGTAACAGAATATGACAACCCTCTTGTTGAATGAGTAAGGATAAGGGAAATTAAATGTCATTTTTCAATTTTTGATAATAAAAACTGAATGTCTGTCAGGACATCAAATAAGAAAACGTCCTCATTCGAGACGTGTAAAGAGGTCTACGTGTCAACAGCAAACAAAGAACCAACTGAAAATGTAAGCTTGAATGTTTTTAAACAACCCCGGGCGTTCTATCTGATTTTCTCTATAGAACTCTGGGAACGCTTCGGTTATTACGGCCTGCAAGTCATTCTTACCGTTTACCTGGTAAAAATGCTGGGCATGACGGAAGAACAGTCCGTTACGCTATACGCCACCTTCAGCGCATTAATGTTCGGCATGATGTCCATTGGTGGCTGGCTGGGTGATAAAATTCTTGGCACCAAGCGTGTCATCATGCTGGGAGCAATAGTCCTGGCCTTTGGCTATCTGGCCGTTGCCAGCTCCGGAAGTAACAGCGCATTGTTATATATCGGCCTGGCTACCGTTGCTGTGGGTAATGGTTTATTTAAAGCTAACCCCTCCTCGCTACTGTCTACCTGTTATGAGAAAAACGATCCTCGTCTTGATGGCGCGTTCACCATGTATTACATGGCGATTAATATCGGTTCATTTTTCTCAACGCTGGCTACTCCGTGGCTGGCCGCTAAATACGGCTGGAGTACTGCATTTTCCCTGAGTGTGGTGGGGATGCTGATAACCATTGTGAACTTTTTATTCTGCCGCAAATGGGTTAACAATCACGGTTCAAAACCTGACTTTGAGCCGCTTCATATCGGAAAATTACTGGCGACGCTGGTCGGTGTGGCGGCTTTGATTGTGATAGCAACCTGGTTATTACACTACCAGGGTGTTGCCCGCCTGATGCTGGGTCTGGTCGCGCTCGGTGTTATCTGTATTTTTGCCAGAGAGACCTTTGCTTTAAAAGGTGCGCCTCGTCGTAAAATGATCGTTGCCTTTATTCTTATGCTCCAGGCTGTGGTCTTCTTTGTGCTCTACAGCCAGATGCCTACTTCACTCAACTTCTTTGCAATACGTAACGTTGAGCACAGTATTCTGGGTATGGCGATTGAGCCTGAGCAGTTCCAGGGCCTGAATCCATTCTGGATAGTGGTAGGTAGCCCCATTCTGGCCGCCCTCTATAATAAACTGGGCGATAAAATGCCCATGCCACATAAGTTCGCTATTGGCATGGTATTATGCTCGCTGGCCTTCCTGGTATTACCTTTCGGCATCACCTTTGCCAACGCTGCCGGGATTGTCTCAGCGAACTGGTTAATCCTCAGTTATGCTTTGCAGAGTATTGGTGAGCTTATGATTTCAGGCCTGGGTCTGGCTATGGTCGCGCAGTTAGTGCCTCAGCGCCTGATGGGCTTTATTATGGGAAGCTGGTTCCTGACGTCAGCCAGCGCCGCGATTATTGCCGGTAAGGTTGCAGCCTTGATGGCAGTACCCAACAATGTCACCGATCCACTGCAGTCACTGGAAATTTATGGACGGGTGTTCCTGCAAATAGGTATTGTTACTGGTATTATCGCTGTGGTGATGATTTTCACCGCGCCAAAACTCAACCGTATGATGCAAGAACTTCCGAGCCGTTAAGGTCGTAAGTTCAGGCCTCTTCAGCCAGAAAGTTGATGAGGCCTTAATAACAGAAGCGGGAGACATGAAGTTTCCCGTTTTTGTTATTAAGGTCAGATAGATAACCCCTATCAGCCTGTTAACCTAACGTTGTTGTTTCTCTTAGTTCTCTAAAGGAGCGAGTCATGAAACTGTTTATCAAGCCTGGTGCCTGTTCTCTTTCACCCCATATCATTCTGCGCGAATCCGGACTGGACTTTTCGACTGTTAAAGTTGATCTGGCCACGAAACGTACAGAAAATAATGAAGACTATCTGGCGATTAACCCGAAGGGTCAGGTTCCCGCTTTACTGCTCGATGACGGTTCAATACTGACTGAAGGTGCGGTGATTGTGCAGTTTCTGGCAGATAAAGTACCGGACCGCCAGTTACTGGCCCCACTGGGTAGTCTGACGCGTTATCACACGCTGGAGTGGCTGAATTATATCGCTACCGAGTTGCATAAAGGTTTTACTCCACTGTTCAAACCCAATACGCCGGATGAATATAAAGCGATTGTTCGCGAACAGCTGGAACAAAAATTTGCTTATCTGAATGATGAGCTGAACGGCAAGCAGTGGCTGATGGGTCTGCGTTTCACTATTGCAGACGCTTATCTGTTTACTATCGCTCGCTGGGGTTACGGTATGGGGCTGAATTTAGCGGGTCTGTCTCATCTCGAAGAATTTATGACACGTATGCAAAATCGTCCTGCTGTTGCGGCTGCACTGGCAGCAGAAGGTTTGTAATTTTCCGATGTCAGAATACAGGCCCTCAATGAATATTGGGGGCCTGGTGATATCAGAGCGCTACCGCCGTGAAGAAGTGCTCCGGATTCACAATGCTTTCTTGTGCTGCCACCAGCTGTAACTCATATTCCTGCATATTTTTAGTCATCAGCATAATGTCATAGACTGCCGCAGTCACATGCTCAAGAGCCTGTCGCAGGCTTGCGCCTTGCAGTAACTTGACCAGTAACAGCCCACTGGTCACATCCCCGACGCCCACTGGCTGACGGTCACCAAAGTCTACGAGTGGACGATGGATGTGCCAGGCTTCATCTGCGGTCACAAGAAGCATTTCAAAATGCTCAACGCGTAAACCGGCTTTTGCCAGATGTTTGACCAGCACAATTTCCGGCCCGACAGCAATTAATTCACGAGCAGCCGCCACAGCCTCTGTCACGGAATCGACGCTATGACCACAGAGAATTTCGAGCTCCACCAGGTTTGGTGCAATGATGTCGCTGGCAGGTAAGGTATAGCGAGTATGGTATTCCGCAACGCCTGGGGCAACGATACAGCCTTTTTCTGGATGTCCCATAACCGGGTCACAAAAATACTTTGCAGCGGGATTGGCGGCTTTAACCTGACGAACAATCTCCAGGATCTGCTCACCCTGCTCCGCCGAGCCCAGATAACCACTGAGTACCGCATCACAGCGATTAAGCTGACCAATATTGGCAATGCCCTGCACAATGTCACTTAAATGACTGGCGGGCATCACCGTTCCGGTCCACTGCCCGTACTGTGTATGATTAGAAAACTGCACGGTATTCAATGGCCAGACATTCACGCCAGAACGGCGCATAGGAAATTCAGCTGCACTGTTTCCCGCATGACCGAAAACAACATGGGACTGGATGGCAAGGATATTTTTCATTTTATACTGTTTACTCACCAAAGATGCCTGACAGCGTTCGTCGGGCAAAAAAAGAGCGTAGCATTAACGCTGCTACGCTCAGACTGTTTACCGGACTTATTTCCAGCAAATCAGGCAGTAGTTCTTTTTGCCGCGACGCAACAGGGTATAACGGTTAAACAACACATCTGACTCGCTGAACGCGTATTCAGGATCGGACTGTTTTTCACCATTAATCGTGATGGCATTCTGAGCAATTGTTTTACGCGCCTGGCCACGTGATGGCTGAAGCTCGGAGTCCACCAGCGCCTGCTGTAAATCAACACCGGTATCAAGTTCGACCATCGGCACGCCATCCTGCGCCAGCTGTTCGAAGTCAGCTTCACTCAGTTCACTGAGGTTGCCGTTAAACAAGCTTGCAGTAATACGTTTAGCAGCGGTTAAACCTTCTTCACCGTGTACCAGACGAGTTACCTGGTCTGCCAGAACATACTGGGCACGAGGTGCGGTCCCGCTGTTCTTATCTTCTTCTTCCAGCGCATCAATTTCTTCGAGACTCATGAAGGTGAAGAATTTCAGGAAGCGGTAAACATCGCTGTCTGCCGTATTAATCCAGAACTGATAGAACTTATACGGACTGGTTTTTTTCGGATCCAGCCAGACAGCGCCGCCTTCGGTCTTACCGAATTTAGTGCCATCTGATTTGGTGATCAGTGGAACGGTTAAACCAAAAGCCTGCTGCTGGTGCATACGGCGGGTTAAATCGATACCGGAGGTAATGTTACCCCACTGGTCTGAACCCCCTATCTGCAATACCACACCGTGCAATTTATTCAGGCACGCAAAATCATAACCCTGCAGCAGGTTATAGGAGAACTCAGTAAACGAAATGCCCACATCATCACGATTCAGACGTTGTTTTACTGCTTCTTTATTGATCATCTGGTTAACAGAGAAGTGCTTACCAATATCACGCAGGAAAGTCAGCACGTTCATGTTGCCAAACCAGTCATAGTTATTGGCAGCGATCGCAGAATTTTCACCACAATCAAAACTTAAGAATGGCGCAACCTGACGACGGATTTTATCAACCCACTCTTGTACCGTATCTTCAGTATTGAGCTTACGTTCTGCGGCCTTAAAGCTAGGATCACCGATAAGTCCCGTTGCCCCACCTACCAGCGCAACCGGCTTATGGCCTGCTTCCTGAAAACGCTTCAGGCACAACAGTGGAACCAGATGGCCCAAATGCAAGCTATCAGCGGTCGGATCGAAGCCGCAATAGAGTGCGATTGACCCTTGCGCCAGTCGCTCTGCTAACGCATCCTCATCCGTAACCTGAGCCACCAGGCCCCGCTCTTGCAATTGTTTTATCAAATTGATGCCTGACATCAAATTCTCCATCTCTATACGACTGCACCTTGGCCGGTACACGGCTTTTCGCCCACTGGCGAAAGTCTTTTAATTAGGCGATAAACGCCAGCACGTTCATATTACAGACTCGATTAGGGTTTCTGTGTAAATGTGTCTGCAACATCCCTTTTCCGGGCTCATAGAATAAAGCGCTCGCTCCCGGAGTACCAGCGCTTAACAAGAAAATCCTGATATCAGGGCGCAAGGCGGTCGATATTCCAGCCATCTGCGGTCCGCTGGTAAAGAAAACGGTCATGCAAACGATGCGCTCCACCCTGCCAGAATTCCATTTGTTCTATGCTGACACGGTATCCGCCCCAGAAACTCGGCAAGGGCACTTCACCATTCTGGAACTTCTGTTTGAGTTCAAAAAACTTACTTTCAAGAATTCCGCGAGCCGAGATACGACTGGATTGTTTGGAAACCCAGGCGCCTATCTGGCTATCACGAGGACGGCTGTGAAAATACTTGAGCACTTCAAAAGTCGATAGTTTTTCTGCGGTTCCCTGTACCATCACCTGGCGTTCAAGCATATGCCACGGGAAATGAAGACTGACGCGAGGGTTATGCTCAATTTGCTGAGCTTTACGTGAGCCCAGATTGGTATAAAACACCAGCCCTTTCTCATCATAATGTTTTAGCAAAACAATACGCTGAAACGGCTGTCCGGTTTCATCAACGGTTGCGACAACCATGGCCGTCGGGTCCGCCAGCCTGGCTTCACAAGCCTGTGCCAGCCAGCGTTCAAACAGCGGTAAGGGGGTATCAGTAAGGTTCTGGCGCCGTAATCCACCTTGGGTATATTCACGGCGCAGATGGGCAATCTGCTGCAAAGAATCGTTATCTGACATGATGTTATACCGACTATGAGTAAATAAGGCCTATTGTGCTCTCAGTCCCTAAAAATCTCAACGATTTGGATATTCACTCCCCGAGCCAGCACGCACTTTTATCAAGATCATTCATCTGAGATGCTCAGATATCCTGGATCAAAAAAATAGCATGACTGGTGATAGCGAACTGTTTGGTGAATTGAGAGTCAAACGATGCAGAATATTCTATGGAGAGATATAATAACCCTATAACTCGATATTTTTTTGATTTCTGTTTAGGTATTATTACTAATGATCCGTTTATATTTCACCGTATCTGTACCGAGTCAGATCGGTTTTACCGTATAATATATACTCATGGAAGCTCATTTTTGAGCATTACGTCATGATTTGGAGATAGAAATGATTTCACGTGTCCTGATAGTTTCACTAGTAGGTCTGACCCTCGCGGGTTGTGTTAACGACAGAACGCTTTCTGGTGATGTGGTAAGTGCAAGTCAAGCGCAGCAAGTCCAAAATGTAACATACGGTACTGTCCTGTCAGTTCGTCCGGTACAAATTCAGGGCGGTAACGATGAAAACATCGTTGGTGCTATCGGCGGTGCGGTACTTGGCGGATTCCTGGGTAACACTGTTGGTGGTGGTACGGGTCGTTCACTGGCAACCGCAGCAGGTGCAATCGCAGGTGGTTTAGCCGGTCAGGAAGCTCAAGGTGCTCTGAACCGTTCTAACGGCGTCCAAATGGAAATTCGTGAAGATAGCGGCAGAACGATTGTTGTTACCCAGAAACAAGACGCGACTCGCTTCTCTGTCGGTCAGCGTGTTGCACTGATTGGTAATGGCAACCAAGTCTCTGTATCTCCACGTTAGTCTGACTCAAGGCCTTCCTGATATCAGGCAGGCCTTATGGTTTCCCCCCGCATCGTAACAAGCAGCTTGCTGGAACAGTGCCTGAACAAGTCTCGTCAGGCTAAAATAACGCTGTTCTCTGAATACAGATAACCTGCAAGCCATTCCTGTTTTCACGGGAACAAAAGACTGACTAAGCCTCACCGTCTTGCAGTTTGGTGATATTTTTTTCCAGCCGCCCTATCAGATTGATCAGTTGCGCTTGTTCTTCCAGACTGATACCCGCCAGAATTTCACAACGCGTCACACCGATGACATTTTCCATTTGTTCGATGATATCCCCTGCGCTTTCAGTCAACGTAATACGTTTAGCACGGCGATCGAAGGCGCAGGTACGGCGAGCAATAAGCCCTTTCTTTTCCAGTTGGTCTAAAGTACGAACCAGAGAGGGCTGCTCAATACCAATCGCTTTTGCCAGCTGTATTTGAGACTGTTCGGGGGGCATTTGATGGATACTATGCAGTGTCACCCAGTGAGTCTGGGTCAATTCCAATGGTTTTAATCGGTGATCGATTAATGCACGCCAGAGACGTACTAAGCGGGATAAGTCCGATCCTAATGGCGATTCCAATTTCACCTCCTTATAATTAGCTCACTAACTTAAATTGCCGATCCTAATGTATTGTGCAGGCATTAAATGCTAAAAACAAATCCCTTATTTTGATCA
>Ga0308165_1006066_pt1 | contig 10858 bp, 7 predicted proteins | sample PhyWR2_FD_201032 | JGI IMG/M metagenome (GOLD analysis project Ga0308165, IMG submission 201032) | Phyllosphere microbial communities from UC Gill Tract Community Farm, Albany, California, United States - DLSLW.R2 | ecosystem: Host-associated > Plants > Phyllosphere > Unclassified | place: USA... | reverse complement strand
CTGGGTTTGAACTTAAGGCCGACATACTCATTATGGCATTTGGTTTTCAGGCCCATGACATGCCGTGGCTACGAGGCCACGGCGTTAAGCTGGACCGCTGGGGACAGATTATTACGGGCGGTAAAGGACGCGGAACGAATCAAACCAGTCACGATAAAATCTATGCTGGCGGCGATGCTGTTACGGGGGCGGACCTGGTGGTAACCGCGATGGTAGCTGGTCGTCAGGCGGCCAGCGAGATGTTGGTTCAATTCAGGGCTAAGGAGGTAGTATGACGAGTTTTATTGTTGCCAGCGCGCAGCTCTGCATCGGCTGCCGGACTTGTGAGGTGGCCTGTGCGCTAGAGCATGTGATGCCGGGCGCTGAGTTTGATCCTCGTCTGAAGGTGATGCGTCTGGACTCTCTTAGCGTGCCGGTGATGTGTCATCAGTGCGAGAACGCTCCCTGCGTGGGCGTCTGCCCGACCGGAGCGCTCAGCATGGGGGTTGAGAGGGTTGAAGCCGATGGCGGATGCTGCATCGGCTGCCAGAACTGCGTCGTCGCCTGTCCGTTTGGCGCGATCGCCATTGAAGTTAATACCGGACTGACGCCGGTTATTGTCAAGTGCGACCTCTGTGGCAGCAGGGAGCGAGGTCCTGCCTGTGTTGATGTCTGCCCTACAGCGGCGCTGAGTAAAATGACCGAAGTTCAGCTCACCGAACTGCAAAAGCAGCGCAATATTGCCACCGCTGTGCTGCTGACGCTTTAACCTCACGCACTGTTTCATCCTGATAGCACGTTTTCTGGCAATAAAAAGCCCGGCCAGACAGGCCGGGACAGATTTGTTGCTTTACGTTTGTTATACGGGAAGAGAATCCATTCTGGCCCACAGTTTTCTTGCCACTTTCTGCGCTTCTTTGAATATCTGTTCGCAGTCGAAGTTAAACTGGCGATCCTCGTAGATCATCACGCCGTTAACCATGACGCTGCGGACGCTATTTGAACCCAGACCGAAGGCGATATGTCCGGCGATGTTTTCAGCGATAAGCGGCGTTGGCGGCATGTAGTCATAGATGGTGAGGTCTGCTTTGTATCCCGCTTCAAGGCGGCCGAAGCGGGCATTGAAGTTGCGATTTAGCAGTTCATTGCCGTTACTCAGCGCCTTCGCGAAACTGTCTGGCCACAGCGGACCGCCAGCATCACGGTGTTTAAAGAAGGCAAACTTCATTTCCTCGAGCATATCGGAACCGATACCGTCGGTGCCCAGTGCCAGATTGCGGATTTGTGGCAGGCGGTGATTATAGCCGACATGGTTGTTCATGTTGGAGCGGGCGTTATGTACCAGAAAAGCATCCTGCTCGTTGAGTAACGTGACGTCGATATCAGAGATGTACAAGCCATGGGCAATCAGTGTTTTACTGTTGATGAGGTCGAACTCCGACAGCCGTACCAACAGATCCTTACCGTAAAGGTGGTGGCTGTGAGAGACATCGTAGCGGTCTTCCGCCGCGTGGATATGCAGGCCGCGTCCGGTTGCTTTCAGTGCTTCGCGAAGCATAGCCAAACCTTCGTCAGGCAGGGTGAAGGGTGCATGGGCACCGATATGGGCTTCCACCAAATAAGGCTGATCTCCTTTTTTTCGTGCGGCGTCTATCTCTCTGGCAAAGCGAATATTTTCCTCAACGCTATCTCGCAGCTCGCGACTGCCAAAATTGCGGTCTGTCGTTTCGAAACAAGTCATCCCGCGTAGCCCAATTTTGATAAAGGCGTTGCGTAGCTGGCTCAGAGAACCTGTGATGTAGTGCGGAGATGCATGATGGTCGATAACTGCGGTACAGCCGCTGCGCACGGCCTCCATGGCACAAATAAGCCCGCTATAGTAGAGAGATTCTTCGTCCAGCGCCCGGTCAAGACGCCACCACAGATTTTTCAGCGTAGAGATAAAATCCGGGCTGGGCGCGATATTTGCCTGAATGCCGCGGGACAGGCCAGAATAAAAGTGATTGTGAGAGCAGACCATGCCGGGCATCACCAGTTGCCCGTGCATTTCTTTCACTTGTGCCTGTGAATAACGCTGGCTCAGGCCTGGACCAACATCGAGAATGCTATCGTTCTCAATGGCAATATCGAGGTTTCCCCACACTTTCGCCGGATAGAGCTGCGCGGCGGTGACATTCTTCAGAATCAAGATACTCATACCTTAACGCCTCCCAATAGGTAGTTTTGGTGCTGATGAATATGACTTATGATGCGGCACATGGCGTCCAGCCGGGCTGGAACCTCTTTAAACTGGCCGTTTCCGTCAATTTTCAACTGCCATGTTTTGTCGTCCTGACGCACCTTGACACTCGCGCCTTCGACGAAGAAACCTGGATTGCTGCTGTTGAGAAAGTCCTGCTCAAGGTTGAAGACGGTGATTTTGTCCTTATACGGTTTTCCCTGCCACGGGCAGAACTGGGCGCAGTTGCCGCACTCATTGCAATAAGCGTCCAGATGCAGCGTTTGGAAGCGATTTTGGAAGCCAGGTACCGCCACGGAAATATTGGCGCGGTTCGGGCAGACATCGACGCACTTGCTGCAAATGTAGTTACACTCCAGGCAGCGGTTAGCTTCCTGCTCAACAAAAGCCTCGCGCTGGTTTTTATTGACCAGCGTGACGGAGATGGCACCTTTACGCTGATAAACCTTCGCCGGATCGACATTGTTCCAGACTTTGTTTCTATAGATGCTGGCGATGTTTTCCCTGGCCAGAATCACGTCCGTTGCCCTGCGGGCGTTGCTGATTGCGGACACGATAGAAGAGGGACCACGCTGAACGTCACCAATCAGGAACAGGTTTGGTCTGCTGGTCTCACCATCGGCGTTGACCTCCGGCCAGCCTTGCGGATCGAGTGGAATACCCATTGCCGCTAGCGCCTCGCCATCCTGCTGCTCGCCGATAGCGGTAATCAGGGAGTCAACTTTCAGGATACGAGTTTCATCGGTTTCCACCGGACGGCGGCGGCCTTTCTCATCCGGCTCGCCGAGCTTCATTACGCGTACGACGAGAGTACCATCGGGGTTAAACTGCTCCGGATTACACAGCCACTTGAAGTCAACACCGTCGTTCAGAGCCTCATCGTACTCTTCACGCCATGCGGGCATCTCCTGCTGAGAGCGGCGATAGATGATGGTTGCGCTTTGTACCCCCGGTACACGCAGTGCCGCGCGGGCACAGTCCATGGCAGTATTGCCGGCACCGACGATGGCCACGTGTTTACCCATCTTCAGTTGGTCCCCACGATTGAACTCGCGCAGGAACTGGAGTGACTTATGCACGTTCTGGTTATCGCCGTGCAGTTTCACACCGCTATTCTTATCGGTACCGGTACCAACCAGCACGTAACGAAAACCTTTCGCCTGCATTTTATCTACGCTCAGATGCGGATCGCAGCCGTATTCAATTTTCACACCGTGAGCAACGACAAAATCGATATCGTGCTGGATTAACTCTCCGGGGATGCGGAACTGCGGAATGATATTCTGTACCACGCCACCTGCATTGGGCTCGCGTTCAAAAATCGTGACCGGATGCCCGGCTCGGGCGAGAAAGTATCCGGCAGCGAGACCAGCAGGCCCGGCTCCTATCACTGCCACCGGGTGCATGGAGCCGGAGCCCGCGGGTTTATGCCAACGCTTGCGGTACTCATCCCAGCCTTTCTCCAGCGCCACTTTTTTCAGTTCGCGAATGTTCAGCGCACTGTCGTAATCCAGACGCGTGCAGTTGTACTGGCACTGATGATCGCATATATGACCAGTAATGGCCGGCAAGGCGTTGCGCTGATAGATAAGTTCTAACGCATCGGCGTAACGATGTTCGCCCAGCAGACGAATATACTCTGGAATATCTTGCTTGATGGCACAGGCCGTAACGCAGGGAGCGACGTAGCAGTCAAGTAGCGGTAACGGTTCGCCGGTAGTAATGCGTTCTTCTGGCTTCCAGTGCTTCTGGGTGTAGTCCATGCTTACGGCTTTTTCCGCCAGCGCGTTAAGGCGTTCGACGTCGATATGCTTCATGTTCCAGCCGCTCGCTTTCTCCAGTTCGCACATGCATTCGCTAAGACGCAGATACCCTCCGGGTTTCAGCAGATCGGTCGCCATGGTGATTGGATGAATGCCGGTTTCGAAGATATCGCGAATGTTGAGCTGGCTGGCTCCGCCGGAATAGGAGATAGGTAGCTTGCCTGCAAACGCGCGTGAGAGCAGAGCGGCAACGTTGATCGATAACGGAAAAAGCGCGCGGCCGGACATATACATTTCGTTCCCGGGTAACGCTCCCTTATTGTTAATGGTACCGAGGGTGTTGGTTAGCTTGACGCCAAAGCCCAGGTTGCGCTCTTTCGCCAGCGCCATCAGGCGCGTCAGCATCTCCAGGGCACGGTCGATTTTAAGATCGTGGTCAAATGATTCTTCGCTAAGGCCAATATAGTTGAAGCCACAGGTATCGAGGATCTCCCGAACGCGAGGATAGCCGAGCAGGGTTGGGTTGAGCTTCACAAAGGTATTCAGATTTTTCTCTGTCAGCATATAGCGGCAGATAGCTTCGATTTCATCCGGCGGACAACCGTGCATAGTAGAGAGGGTAACGCCCTGAACCATTCTGGCGGGCACGCGCTGCGCCAGATTTTCCAGCCCCGCTGTGTGTGCGCTTTTTGGTAGACGCTCAATAAACGTTTTGTTGTGCAGCCATCGGTTCAGCGTATCGCGGTACTGGGCGAATTTAGGATGGGCGGAAGCGTCCATCATGTTATCGATAAACGCCTGCATTGGCGGCTGTTTAATACCGTCAAGGTTGTAGCCGACGCTCATATTGAAAATAAACGACTTATTTTCTTTATTTGTCGCCAGCGGGAAGACCTGCTCCAGAAGATGCAGTGTGAACCAGGCTTTCAGGTATTCGTCCCAGGCTTTCTTCAGAGTAAATTCAGTGGACCATTCAGTGTTAAAGCACTCATCTTCAGCATCGATACAGGGCTTTTCCAGCTCCAGGCGGTCAAGGATTTGTACCGTTTTCAGTTCAATAAAACGCCCACCGGTCAGCCATGCGGTAATGATGTTCTGCGCCAGCTGGGTATGTGGCCCGGCAGCCGGACCCAGAGGCGTTGCACAGTATTCGCCGAAAACGTCGATCGAGTGCTGCGCCTGCGGCGAGTAAAACTGTTGTTTGGGAATGCCAAAAATAGTCTGCTGACTCTGATACTCATCGAAAATGCGCGTTAAAAGCTCCTCAAACGGCACGGGCCGCATTATATCTCCCATAACACTCTCCTTAGATATAATCGAAAGATCGACATTGCCGGTGTAATAATCCCGACGGGTAATAGGAGAGGAGCAACAATCACACCAGTTATTCAAACGGCGGCAGCGGAATAATTGATTTGTGAGGTAAGTCGAAACTCAACGACAGAATGTGAAAAATTTCACTGCGGCTAAATGCGAACTTAAATCACTTCGCTTTATTATTTGATGAGATTTCTCAAAATCAGATTTTAAATATCAGAATGATAATTAATGTCGGTCTCCAGGCGGCTATTTCAGCTAGCTACATTTTTTTTGCGCTGCGCCAGACCGAGTAATAAGAGGGATATTTTAATCTCCGTGTCATTCTGGCTAATAGAATGACCAGGCTCACAATTTACGCTGAAAAATAACGGGTAAGTATAAATATTGCATAGTCGGAGTATGTCGCTGCGACGGTATTTTCAGCGGAGAGTTAGCTCTCAAACTGAGAACCCGGGGAAACAGCGCAGATAATGAAGATATATCCGTCATACTTTAAGTTGCATATGGCTGGCTTTGATGACGAAACCCATGCGTGGGTCATGCAACTCGAATTATCCAGGGTATAGAACCGTAAAAGCAATCGTCTTTGAGGTTGGTATGAATATTTTTGCAGAAGCAGCACGACTTGAAGAACAAAACCGCCCCTTTGCCCTGGCGCAGATTGTCGAAAGCCGGGGTTCCACCCCCCGACACTCTGCTCAGATGCTCATCCGGGAGGACGGTTCAATTATGGGTACTATTGGCGGTGGTATGGTGGAGCGCAAAGTTATCGATGCGGCGCTGGAAGCGCTGCGCGAACAGGTCTCGCGAATATTTCATGGCCGAATGGCGCGCACCGGTAGCGACGCCGTGGGCTCTGACTGTGGCGGCACTATGTCGGTTTATATCAGTGTTCATGGCCTGCGCCCGCGCCTACTGTTAGTTGGTGCCGGACACGTTAATCGCGCTATTGCTCATGCCGCAGCGCTGTTGGATTTTGATATCTGTGTGGGCGATATCTATTCTGCAAGTCTCTGTTCCGACTCTTTTCCTGTTTCAACTCGACTAGTGCATGCACCCAGCTTCACGGAAGTGGTTGATACGATGGCCGTCCGGCCTCAGGATTTTGTGCTGATTGCCACCAACAATCAAGACCGGGAAGCGCTGGACAGGTTGATAACACAGCCGGTTGCCTGGCTGGGACTGCTGGCCAGCAGACGGAAAGTGCAGACTTTTTTGCGCCAGATGCGGGAGAACGGTGTGCTGGAGTTGGATATCAGCCGCCTGCGGGCTCCCATTGGCTACGATATTGGCGCAGAGACGCCAAATGAGATAGCCATCAGTGTGTTAGCGGAGATCCTGCAAGTTAAAAACGGCGCGCCGGGGGGACTTATGAATCAGGTGAAGGATCCGTATCAACAGAATTATATTGCTGAGGTAGGTTGAAACCTGAGGTTTTTTAATGTTGAAAAGTTGCCGGGACGCGCCCGGCAACCCATTGCATTTGGCCTATTGGCTAATGATAGTGCCTGTTTTCCCTTCAATCCCCTCTTTGGCTTTACTCAGCATAGTGATAAGAGCTTTGCGTCCCGGACGTGAGCGGGCGAAGGAGGCCGCCGCTTCAACTTTTGGTAGCATTGAGCCTTTCGCAAACTGCCCCTCATCGATAAAAAGTTCGACGTCGAGTAGAGAAAGCGCATCCAGCCACTGCTCGTCAGGTTTGCCGAAATTGATAGCGACTTTTTCCACGGCGGTAAGGATGATAAGCATGTCGGCGTTGATCATCTCCGCCAGCTTCGCGCTGGCCCAATCCTTGTCGATAACCGCGCTGGCGCCGCGCAGATGATTACCTTCACGGATTACCGGAATACCGCCGCCGCCGACGGTGATCACCACGTGGCAGTTATCCATCAGCGTTTTTACCGTTTGCTTCTCGATAATATCTATCGGTTTAGGTGACGCGACGACGCGACGGTAGCCACGCCCGGCATCCTCTCTCATGACGTAGCCGTTTTGAGCCATCTTTTCAGCTTCCTCTTTACTAAAAAATGAGCCGATTGGCTTGCTTGGATTAAGGAACGCTTCATCGTCAGCGTCTACTTCTACCTGAGTTATCAGGGTAACCACCGGAATATCCAACTTGCGCGACAGCAGCTCTTCACGAAGAGCATTTTGCAAGTCGTAACCGATGTAGCCCTGACTCAATGCCACGCAGACCGACATCGGCAACATTGGCGTGTGGGCCTCCGTTTTTGCCGCGGCTTCGAAGGCCTGGTTAATCATACCCACCTGCGGGCCGTTACCGTGCGTAACCACCACTTGATGGCCCAGGGATATAAGATCCGCGATCGTCCGGGCGGTGTGTTTCACGGCCTGCATCTGTCCGGCGAGATCGTCGCCCAGAGCATTCCCACCGAGAGCGAGAACAATTTTTTTATTCATGGTTTCCTCTCATTACGTTTCTAGTCCGCTGACGTGTAGGTGAGCGGTGGAAAATGGATGACGGCGTAAAAATCGGCCCTGTCCGGCGCTGCCAGTAAAGGTGCCGTTATCAAAGATGACTCTGCCGTGAGAGATAGTCTGACGAATAGCCCCCTGACAGATAAAGCCTTCATAGGGTGAATAGTCAGCGTTGTCGTGCAGCATTTTATGGCGGATGGTGGTGGTGCGTTTCGGGTCAATAATAACCACGTCGCCATCAGATCCGGGAGCCAGCAATCCTTTCTGTGGCCACAGGCCAAACAGCTTCGCCGGATTGGCGCTGGTGAGAGCCACAAAACGTTCAGGGGTGATACGGCCGGTCATTACCCCATGCGAGAACAGCAGCAGCAGGCGATTTTCCACCCCCGGTAGACCGTTGGGACAGCGACTGAAGTCGCCGCCAGAGATCTCCCTGCGCTGTACCGAAGAGAAAGCACAGTGGTCAGTGGCGACCGTGTCAATGGCGCCATCATTGATGCCGCTCCATAACGCGTCGTTGTTGCTGGCGTTGCGTAGCGGGGGGCTGAGCAGATAGTTAAGCGCATCTTCACGTTCATAGCAGCGCTCATCGAGCAGCAGATACTGCGGGCAGGTTTCTACCCAGACTGGCTGATGGCGTTTTCTGGCAAGGCGTAGATATTCCAGCCCCAGTGCGTTGGAGAGGTGCACGATATAAAGCGGCGCATTTCCCGCCAGCTGGGCGAGGTTGATAACCCTGGCGATGGCTTCTGCCTCGCATTCCAGAGGACGGCTCAGGGCATGATAGCGCGGTGCGGTTTTACCGGCGTTGATAAATTTCGCTCTGCGCTGAGCGATAGCAGCATCATTTTCCGGGTGGACAGTGGTCAGCGCACCAGCACGCTGCAAGTGCTGCATCGCCCGCAATATATCATCATCATTCAGTTTGTACTGGTAAGTCAGATAGAGCTTAAAGCTGCTGATACCGCTATCCACCATCATCGGGATTTCATCAAGAATACTGGGATTTACGTGCTGGATAACGCCGTGAAAACTGTAGTCGATAACGGCTTTATAGGCAGCGTAGCCGCGATAGACTTCGAACTGGTGACGCAGCCGGCAGCCGGCGGGCCCGAAGCCCATATGGTCAACGATGGTGGTGGTGCCGCCGCAGGCCGCTGCCCGGGTGCCGGTAAAGAAATCATCGCAGCTGCGGGCGAGTCCTACATCGATATTGAAATGGGTATGAACATCGACGCCGCCGGGCATCACGTAGCAGCCTTCGGCGTCAATAACTTCGCAGGGTTGTTCTGCCTCAATAGAATCGGCAAGGTGCTTGACGAGGCCATTTTCGATTAGCAGGTCCTGCTTCACCTGTCCGTCGGCATTGACGACAAGGCCATTTTTAATCAGTACGCGCATAGAAACCTCAACGTACCGCCGCAGAATGCGGCGGTAGACAGGACGAACGATTACTCCGTTGCCAGCCAGCTTAGCGGGATTGCGGCATACATCGCGGCACAGGTAACCAGATGCGACTTCCAGGTTTTCTCATTCGGCGCATGAGCTTCAGGCTCTTTACCCGGCCCAAAACCGATAACCGGAATACCGTGGCGGCCCATGATTGAGACGCCGTTAGTGGAAAAGGTCCACTTATCCACTACCGGGGCTTTACCGAACAGGCCTTCATAAGCGTTACTCAGAGCGCGAACGGTAAAGTGGTTCTCTTCCACTTTCCAGGTTGGAAAATAGCATTCGGTCGGATAGACCAGGCCGGTCCAGGACGGACGCTCGTAGTTGTACATTGAGACGGCTGCCGCGGCTTTTTTCACTGAAGGTAGTGCCCGGATCTCTTCCAGCGCACCTTCCCAGGTTTCGCCCCAGGTCAGACGGCGGTCAATGGAAACGGCGCAGCTATCCGCTACCGCGCAGCGGCTTGGCGAGGTGAAGAAAATCTCTGAGACGGTCAGGGTGCCTTTGCCGAGGAATGCGTCGTAACCCAGTTTCTGCGAAAGCTGTTCCAGCTCGGTTAGTATCGGTGCCATTTTGAAGATCGCGTTATCGCCGCGCTCCGGGGCTGAACCATGACAGCTCACTCCCTGAACTTCAACGCGGATCTCCATACGCCCGCGATGACCGCGATAGATCTGGCAGTCGGTTGGTTCGGTGCTGACTACGAATTCAGGACGAATACCTGACTGTTCAATAATGTACTGCCAGCATAAACCGTCGCAATCCTCTTCCTGAACGGTGCCAGTAACCAGCAGGGTGTACTCATCTTCCAGCCCCAGATCTTTGATGATTTTACCGGCATATACCATGGATGCCATACCACCTTCCTGGTCAGAAGAGCCACGTCCGCCAATCAATTCATCGGTCTCCATACCTTCGTACGGGTCGAAGTTCCAGTTCTTAATGTTACCAATACCTACGGTATCAATGTGCGCATCCATCGCCACCAGACGCGGGCCGTGGCCGATATAGCCCAGCACGTTGCCCATAGGATCTATTTCGACTTTATCAAACCCGACTTTTTCCATCTCTTCTTTGATGCGGTGAACAACACGCTTCTCATCTCTGCTTTCACTGGGAATGGCGATCATATCGCGCAGGAAGCTTGTCATCTCTTTTTCGTACTGTCTGGATTTTTCCAGGATTGCTTTGAATGGAATTTGCTTAGCCATAACTATGTTCTCCAGTGCTGAATACAGATTTCCCGCCCGGCGGGAGGAATTTGATAAGCCTGCTACTGCGCGGCCGGATATTTGCCTTCCCAGACGATTTCGCGATAGTGCTTAATGTCGGTGTCGCCCTCTGTGCTAATCACCAGAACCACGGAACTACTGTCTAACTTGAGCTTGCCCATCAGCGCTTCGCGCTGTGGATGGAAATGAACCGCCGCCAGCAGACCAAGGCCTACTGCACCGGATTCGCCGGATATAATGCGTCGGTCGTGGCCTGACGGATTACCCAGAACCCGCATTCCTAAGGCGGCGACAGCGTCCTGACAGGAGACAAACTGGGTGGCGCAGTTGCGCAGCACTTCCCAGCCCAGCGGGTTTGGTTCGCCACAGGCGAGGCCCGCCATAATGGTGGGCATATCACCGCTGACGTTAACGATTTGGCCTTTCACCCCGGA
>Ga0308165_1006064_pt1 | contig 10863 bp, 8 predicted proteins | sample PhyWR2_FD_201032 | JGI IMG/M metagenome (GOLD analysis project Ga0308165, IMG submission 201032) | Phyllosphere microbial communities from UC Gill Tract Community Farm, Albany, California, United States - DLSLW.R2 | ecosystem: Host-associated > Plants > Phyllosphere > Unclassified | place: USA... | reverse complement strand
CGTCTTGTCGCCAATCCCGGCTGCTATCCGACCGGCGCTATCGCGCTTGTTCGTCCGCTGCGTGATGCCGGTTTGCTCGGTGCTGAATATCCGATCAGCGTCAATGCGGTTTCCGGCTATACTGGCGGCGGCAAACAGATGATCGCGCAGATGGAAGACAAGAACCATCCTGAGCATATGACGGCCAATAATTTCCTTTATGGTCTGCCGTTGCATCACAAGCATGTGCCGGAACTACAATTGCATGGCCGTCTTGATCGCCGCCCGATTTTCAGCCCAAGCGTTGGGCGTTTCCCGCAGGGAATGATCGTGCAGGTTCCGCTTTTTGTGACGGAACTGGAAGGCCGGCCAACGTTAAAGGCAATTCATGAAGCGTTGGCCGCGCATTATGCCGATCAGGATTTTGTTGAGGTGGTTTCGCTCGATGAAAGCAACAAACTACCACGCGTCGATGCAGAAGAGCTTGCAGGCAAAGACGGCATGAAGCTTTTCGTATTTGGAACGGAAGGCGACAATCAGGTCAATCTCGTGGCGCTTCTCGATAATCTCGGCAAAGGCGCATCGGGTGCAGCCGTTCAGAATATGAACCTGATGCTTGGCAAAGCCTGATGACGGAAAAGCCGGTATTCCCTGATAAGTGGAACATCGGCTCTTATGAGCTATTGGCAAATACGCATTCAAGCCTCGTCTGGAAAGTCGAACGCAACGACGATCCGGGCGAGGCTTTTGTCATCAAGCAACTCAAACCAGCCGGAATGGAAGAATTACGTGGTGCGCATTATCTTGCGTGGCGCAACGGGCAAGGTGCAACAAAGCTCTACGATCTCAACGGCACATCAATGCTACTTGAATATGCCGGCAGTTATCATCTTGATGCGCATCTTAAAAATGGCAAAGACGATGAATGTCTTGCGATTTTGGGTGCGGTTTTGACTGCGCTGCATAAGCCTTCACCGTCACCTATTCCAACCGACCTGCAACCGCTGGAAAAGCATTTTTCGGGTCTGTTTACTGTCGCCAATGAGAGGCCGATTTATGCGCAAGCCGCCAAGCTTGCCAAACGCCTCTTGGCAATGCCGCATGAAGCAATCCCACTGCATGGTGACATTTACCATGAGAATATCATTTATGGGCCGCGTGGCTGGCTTGTCATCGATCCGCATGGGTTGATCGGTGAGGCAGCATTCGATGCTGCGAATATCTTTTATAATCCTCTGGATAGCGATGATCTGTGCCTCAATTCTGAACGGGCACAGCGTATGGCGGAGTATTTTGCCAAAATCCTCAAACGGCATCCCGGCCATATCCTCGACTATGCATTCGCCTATGGCTGTCTTTCAGCGGCATGGCATCTTGAAGATGGAAATGATGCAGATGAAGCACGCGAGCTGAAAATAGCCTCCGCGTTGAGACATCTGCGTCAGACTGCTTATTCTTTGTAAGCGCCCTTGGTTGCGCGCCAGTGTGCGACTGCAAAAGTTAGCACCATCAACGCCATAAATTGATGCGTCAGGCCGAGATCAAGCGGCACGCTCATCAGAAGCGTTATAATTCCGATGACGGCCTGCACCAGAATAAGCCCCAGCAAAACCAGCGTGCGACGCGCATGGGTGGTTCCTGCCGCATGTTTCCAAACCTGCACCATATGCAGGACGGCTAAAACTACGACCGTATAAGCAAACATGCGATGCACGAACTGCACGGTTTTCGGGTTCTCAAACAGATTAATCCACCATGGCGACTGAATGAACAGATCAGAGGGGATAATCGCACCATCCATCAACGGCCACGTATTATAGGTCAGGCCAGCATGAAGACCTGCAACAAGACCACCTAGATAAATCTGTACGAGCACCGCAAAGACCAGCCATCCTGCGAAACGCTGGATCGTGCGCTCTGCGGGTCGTTCGGTATATTTCACCAAACCACGGGCGATATAAAACACGGCAGTTATAATTAGGCATGCAGTCGTCAAATGAATTGCAAGACGATACTGGCTTACACTTGTGCGTTCGCTTAAGCCCGAAGCTACCATCCACCAGCCGATAGCGCCCTGAAACCCGCCCAATGCAAGCAGTCCGAGCATACGATATTTCAGCGTCGTGTTGAGGCGGCCAGTCAGCCAGAAAAAGGCGAGCGGAATAGCAACCAGAAATCCCACGAAGCGGGCCAGCATACGATGCGCCCATTCCCACCAGAAGATCGACTGGAATGCTTCCAGCGACATGCCTTTGTTGATCTGCTGATATTGGGGAATCTGGCGGTACTTATCAAATTCTTCCAGCCATTGCGCATGGCTCAATGGCGGAATAACACCGTGGATCGGCTTCCATTCCGTGATCGACAGGCCCGATCCGGTCATGCGGGTGGCACCGCCAACCATGACAATAGCGATGAGAACGACAAAAACCGCATAAAGCCAATAGCGGATCAGCCGACGATTCATCTCATCGCTGTGTCGAACGGAAACTGCCGTCATACCATCTCATCCTCAAATTCAGCATAGAGCGGTTCCTGTTTAAAAGGAATTGGAGGCGCAGCTCTATCTTTTTGTTTTTGCGTATTATCCTACGCAAAAGGCTCGCGCACTTTTGCTGGAAATGCTCCAAGGATACATGACGCATAGGCGACAGCGTTACAAGACAAGTTCACGCGACATGCGGACGCGTTTTCGCTTCCTTTGCGCCTGCTCACGAGCTAGTGATGACAAATATAAAGGAGAGTGACATGCCCGTTCGGCTGAAAAAACTCATAGGCACGTTTCTGCTGGTAGCCCTTGTGATCGTCTATGCAATCTTTGCAACGATCATTGCTGTGGCACAGCTTGCCAACTCGCCAGCCTGGGTGCATTTCCTTTATTTCCTGTTCACTGGTGTTCTTTGGGTTCTGCCTGCGATGGGCATCATCTGGTGGATGGCCCAGCCTCCGCGCCAGAAACGCCGTTGATGAAGGCTTTGCAGTGGTGACCAAAACAGCCCTGACACCACACCTCATTACAGATTACGCGCAATTGCTCGCAATCTGGGAAAAGCCTTCTGCAGTGCATGGCAATGCGCAAAGTTTCGAGTGGATCGATAGCTGGCGCAGGCATGTGAATGCCGACAGCTTCGTTGCAGGTCTGTTTGATGGCGACGTTGCGGTTCTGCTGCTGCCGCTTGAAGCGGTTAGAGTCAATGGTGTGCGTATCCTGCGTTATCCGGGTGGGAGCCACGCTAACTGCAATTTCCCATGGCTTGATGGCCTGGTCGATAAAGCAGCGCTCGACGCTCTTGTGTTGGCCATCCGAAAAGCGCGGCCTGATAGTGATGTACTGTCACTGACGCGGCAGTTGCCTTCACTGTGTGGTTGGAAAAATCCGCTTTTGCAGCTCGCAAGCAGCGAGAATTCCAATCCCGTTCTTGCTGCATCGCTTGATCAAGGCTTTGACGAGGTGCTTGAGCGAAGCAATGCCAAGCGGAAGCTTAAGAAACACCGCCAACATGGTAGGCGCTACGAAGAGGCAGGCGGATGGCGCATATTTCGTCCAAAATCGTGCGAGGAGACAGACCGAACACTGGATTTGTTTTTTGAACTTAAAGCGCATCGATTCCAGCAGATGGGGATCAGCGATCCGTTTGCGCCGGCGGAAATTCAGGCTTTTTTCAAAGACTATTACGGCAATGCAATCGAGGCGCAGAATGCGGGTTGCGAGCTGCAAGTCCTAGAGGTTAGCGGCAAAGTCCGCTCGCTCATTGGCAAGACTTTTTCCAAAGACGGTCCAACCGTTGAATTCAGCGCGATAGCTGACGACGAGTTGATGACTGCCAGTCCCGGTGAGTTTCTATTCTACGAGGACATGAAACGCAGTTGCGAGACGGACGTTCCGGTCTACAGCTTCGGGATCGGCGATGAACCCTATAAGCGCGAATGGTGCGATATTGAATCACACATCTACGACACCATCATTCCGCTATCCGTGAAAGGCAGAGCTTTCACAGTGCTGCAATCTGCACTAAGCAAAATTGTTGCTAAGGTGAAAGGAAATCCGCGCCTCTGGCAATTGGCCAAAGCGCTAAGAGCACGCTTGAAGCGCTTCTCAATTTGAATCCGATGAAAGCGCTATCTTATTGATTGGGAATCGAAATCAGGCGTTTGGCCGCGGTGCGTCACTCTCTGAATGCATTGGCTCTTCAGGATTACCCATCAGAATAATCACGTCTTCATAGCCGCCCTGATCCATATCAAGTGCAGCCATAACGACACGATTATCGTCAGGATCGACGATATTCATGATAATTGCCGCAGGCCCATCGGCGATACGGCGCAACTGGCGCGATGTGGACGGACCACATTCAACCACCACGAAATCATAGACCGTTTCAAGCGCATCCAGAATATATGGCAGGCGATCCGCCGAGCGCATTGCGCTTTCCGGCTCGACTTTGCCAAGCGGCATAACATGCGCCTGAGAATAATGATCCGTGTGGATGACATCATTGAAGCTGCGCTCACCTGCCAGCAGTTCAGTAATGCCTGCTCGATTGTAACCATCCAGCATTGCAAGACCAAGTATGCCATAGGCAGTCATGTCGATGAGAATAGCACGCTTGCCACGATCTGACAGTTCGCGCAGCAGTTTCACCGTGGCGGCTGATGCATCGTCACCTTCGGGCGACACGGCGATAACGCGTTTCAGTTTGCCTTCCACAAGACGGTCGGTAACGAATTGCACACTGTTTGGCGCGCTCGACACGAAAGGCGATTTCCAACGCTGCACTGGCTGCTCTTCTGGAACAAAGGCCATGTCAGTTGCCGCTTCAATCACCGGCATTTCAATTTCTTCGACGGTGGCAAAATGGCGTCCATCGGTGGTCACAAAAGCGCGTCCACTGAACAATTCACGTAACAGAACGAAAACCGAAAGCAGAAGCAGTCCTGCAACAAAAGTTGCGCTGACGATCGGCAGCGTTTTTGGATAATAAGGCACCGCAGGCGCATCAGCGCGCGAGAATATCCGTGCATCTGCCGGAACATAATTGCGGTCGGTACGCGATGCCGCTTCACGATAGCGCGTCAGATAGGTTTCAAGAAGCTGGCGCTGTGCAGCAGCCTCACGTTCAAGGGCGCGAAGCTCCACTTCCTGAGTGCCAGCCTGCGCAGCCTGTGCTTTTACGCGGTTTAATTCACGATTGAGTTCGTCCTCACGCAGCTTTGCAGCATTGACCTCGTTATTGAGGCTTGCGAGCAGCTTGCGCCCTTCTGCATTAATCTGCCGATCAAGATCAGTAAGCTGCGACCGCAAAGCCTTGATGCGCGGATGTCCCTCAAGCAAACTTACCGATAGATCTGCAATCTGCGAATTGAGTTCAATACGGCGTTCTGCAAGCCGCTGCATCATGCCGGATGCCACAACCGCTGGCAGCGTATCAACGGCAATGCCGGATGCCAGCGCCTGACGTACGCTCTCGGCGCGTGCCTCTGATGCGGCGCGATCAGCGCGCAAACGGGTTAGTTCAGTTGTGACTTCGGAGAGTTGCTGGACAGCAATCGTGCTGTTTGTCTGCCCAGTCAGAAGTCCTTGCGATGCACGATAATCGGCAACTTTCTTTTCTGAATCGCGGACCTTGCCGCGCAAATCTTCAATTTCCGGCGCAAGCCAGCCGGTTGCATCATCATTGGATTGCAGTTTTGCAGCGCCCTGCAATGCAATATAGGCGTCAGCCACCGCATTGGCGATGTCGGCTGCTTCTTTTGGGTTGCTGGAGGTATATTGCACAACGATCACGCGTGATCCGGTGACGTTGAAAACCTGCAAATTCTGGCGCAGCTTCTGCATAACGCGCTCTTCCGGTGTAAAGCTTGCAGGATCACTGCGCATGCCAAGCAGAATCAACACACGCGTCCAAGGCTTTATATTCGTTGAGGTAAATGCCGCATTATCGGCAAGCTTGAGCTTGTCCGAAACCTGCTTTAGCAAATCACGAGAGGTCAGAACCTCGACCTGGCTTTTCACCCCTTCCGGGTCCATCAGCGGACGTTCGTTCGTGGCTTCGCCATTGGGGCGTGTAAAAACGGATTCGCGCGATTCAATCAGAATACGTGTTTCAGCGCGATAATCGGGCGTAATAAAAAGGCAGATAACCCATACCAGAACAGCAAAAATAAACGCGCCACCGACAATCAATAGCCAATTGCGGCGCAAGCTCGCGAAGAGCGCACCAATATCAATATCTGCGTCTTTCGACAGGCTATCGACCTGAGACATTCCGATACTCCGCCCGATATTCCGCATATGCGGTTCCGAGCAATCACCCTCGCCTATTCATAGGAATCACGCCTACGGTATTAAGAAAAGTAAAGGAACAAGGTAACCAGAGCGTTAAGCTATTGCTCAAGAGCATCTCTCATCATGCGAAAGTTTTTTCGCCAGAATTGCCATTCTTTACCAGCCATTAACCTTAATCAATCGATAACGTCATTGTCAGCATTTGGATGTTTCAATCCGAATCTGCAATGGGGCAAGGCTTTTCGGAAGAGACCGAGGCGAAAATGACGATGCAGAAAACTCATAGAAAGCGCAGAGGCCATATGGTTCTTGTTGCGCTCGGCCTTGCGGCGATGACGCTTTCCGCATGCTCAAGCTATCGCCCTGCCCCGGCGGCTTTTCATGCCGCGTTGACCGAACCCTATCTGCTCAATGCCGGTGATCGCGTGCGCATTACCGTGTTTGAACAGGCAAGCCTTACAAACAATTACAGCGTCGATCAGTCGGGCTATATCGCATTCCCACTTGTTGGCAGCGTTCCGGCGAGCGGCAAGACGGTCAAGCAGCTGGAAGGCATCATCGCGTCAAAACTGCGCGGCGGCTATTTGCGCGATCCTGATGTAAGCGTGGAAGTCGACCGCTATCGTCCGGTTTTCATCATGGGTGAAGTGGGCGGTGCAGGCCAATATTCTTACGTGCCGGGCATGACCGTTCAAAAGGCAATTGCTGCGGCTGGTGGTTTCAGCCCACGCGCTAATCAGGAAAATGTCGATATTACCCGCACGATCAATGACAAGGTGATTACCGGTCGTGTGCTGATAACAGATCCGATCCTGCCGGGCGACACGATCTATGTACGCGAACGTCTGTTCTGATGGCGATAAATGTCTGATGAAGCTAGCGCCACGCCCTTACGGATCGTCCATTGTTTTCGCGAACCGACAGGTGGTTTATTCCGCCATGTCCGTGATCTCATCCGCATACAGGCGGCAAACGGGCATCAGGTCGGCATCCTCTGCGATGCAACGACGGGTGGGCCGCGAGAAGACTCTTTACTCGAAGAATTACGGCCCCTGCTTGCGCTGGGTATCCACCGCATCGCCATGCAGAGGCAAATCGGCATCAGCGATGTCAAAACAACCTACAAAGCCTATCGTATCATCAAAAAATTGCAGCCGGACATTTTGCACGGACATGGCGCCAAGGGTGGAGTTTATGCTCGTCTGTTCGGCTCAGCTCTACGGGTTTTTAAGTCTCGCGTAGCCCGTATCTATTCACCGCATGGCGGTAGCCTGCATTTCAACAGAAAAACGCGCCGTGGCTGGCTCGTGTTTTTCATCGAAAGACTGTTGGCACCATTAAGCGATGCGGTTCTGTTCGTTTCGAATTTTGAGAAACGAACCTATGAGGAAAAAGTCGGCAGGCCATATGATCTCCATTCGGTCATTTATAATGGCTTGTCGGATGAAGAATTCACTCCCACAACGCTTACTTTCGACGCTACAGATTTTCTGTTTATCGGCACCATGCGCGCCTTGAAGGGACCGGATTTGCTGATCCGCGCCCTTGCTGACCTTCGTGATAGTCAAAGCAAAAACTTCACCGCCACAGTTGTCGGTGATGGCTTAGAAAAGCCCGATTGCATTGCGCTTGCAAATGAATTCAATATGCAAAGCCAAATCCGCTTTTTGCCCGGCATGGCAGCCTGCGAAGCCTTTAGACTTGGCAGGGTCGTGGTTATTCCATCGCGTGCGGAAGCATTTCCCTATATCGTGCTGGAAGCACTTGCCGCAGGCAAAACCGTGATCGCCAGCAATGTTGGCGGTATCCCGGAAATCTTTGGACCGCACTCTCCTGCACTTGTTGACCCGATTGCTGAACTGCTTGCAGTGAAACTGCTTGCAGTCATGAATGACGAGAGCGAATTTCACACATTAATGCCCGATGTATCGCGTCTGCATGAGCGGTTCAGCGCCGAAGCAATGGCCCGTTCTATAGAATTGGTTTACCGTGAGGCACGTTCCTGACAATCTCGCAGCGATCATGAGTTTTTAATCAGCATTTCCTTAGGATTTGCGATTAAATATGATCGGGAGCTTGCGATAGTAGGAGCAAAATTGTGCGGAATAACGATATGCCTTCTCCGGTTGGTCCAGAAGAAAATCAGGCGAGTGACGCGCACGGCTCCAAGCCAAAAGAACAGATCGAACTGAATCCAATGGCGCGACAGATGGCGGCGCAATATGCGCGCGATACATTATCGCCCACCATGTTCAGCGGTGTCATACGTCTTATTGAATTCGCTATCATTCTCATAACGGGCATGTGTAGTTTTGCTTATTACGTAAGCTTCGACACGCCGCATCTTGTGTATTATTTCCTCGTCATAATCGTCAGCGGTGGCATGTTCGTGCTAATCATGGAAATGAACAATGGCTATCAGATCAATATTCTGCGCAGCCCAAGCCGCCATCTCAAACGTGTTTTCATGACCTGGGCAACGGTTCTGGGGCTTGTGGCCGTCTCGGGCTTTTTGTTCAAAGTTTCATCCGACTTCTCGCGTGCATGGTTCCTAATCTGGGCGATCAGCGGACTGGTTGTTTTGCTTATCTGTCGTCTCTTTGTTTCATGGCGCATCCGCAGCTGGGCGCGAAACGGCATTATGGAGCGTCGTGCGGTTATCGTTGGAGGTGGTCCGAATGCGGAAGCACTGATCCGCTCGCTCGAACAACAGGCAGATAACGACATTCGTATTTGCGGTATTTTCGATGACCGTTACGACAAGCGTTCTCCACCGGTGGTTGCAGGCTACCCAAAGCTTGGCAATATCAAGGAACTGATTGAATTTGCGCGGATTGCGCATATCGACATGCTGATCGTATCGCTGCCCATCAGCGCCGAAGAGCGTATTCTGATGATCCTCAACAAGCTCTGGGTTCTGCCTGTCGACATTCGCTTGTCAGCAGTCAACAGTCACCTTCGCTTCCGTCCCCGCGCCTATTCCTATATCGGCACTGTTCCGATGCTCGATATTTTCGATAAGCCGATCAATGACTGGGATTCAGTCGCCAAGCGCATTTTCGACATCGTTTTCAGCCTGTTAGGCATCATCTTTCTTTCGCCGGTCATGCTTGCAACGGCCATTGCCATCAAGATGGACAGCAAGGGGCCGGTGCTTTTTAAACAGAAGCGCCATGGCTTTAACAATGAAATCATCAATGTCTGGAAGTTCCGCTCGATGTATGCGGAGAAAAGTGACCCGACAGCCCGCAATGCCGTGACCAAGAATGATCCGCGTGTAACCCGCGTGGGGCGCTTTATTCGCAAAGCATCCATTGATGAACTGCCGCAGTTCTTCAATTCATTAACCGGCTCTTTGTCGCTTGTGGGGCCGCGTCCGCATGCGGTCGCGGCGCATTCGCATAATGTACTTTATCATGAAGTGGTTGATGGCTATTTCGCACGCCATCGGGTGAAGCCAGGCGTAACAGGTTGGGCACAGATCAATGGTTGGCGCGGTGAAATCGACAATGAAGACAAGATCATGATGCGCACGGAATATGATCTTTACTATATAGAAAACTGGTCACTCTGGTTCGATCTTAAAATCCTGTTTCTCACCCCGATCAGGCTTCTCAATACGGAAAACGCCTATTGAGTACGGTTGCCATAACCAGAGTTGCGGCCAATCGCGCTATCAATAAGCTGATCGCCAACGTTGCGATTGGCGTTGGCGTTTTTCTGCTTGGTTTCGTGATGAGCGAACCTGCGCCCTATGAACTTTACATGGTATTGCTTATTGCGCTAGCGCTGCTGTTAGGGATGCGGCTGACGCGAACCAGTATGGTTCTGTTGGCTTTGTTCGTCGTATTTAACTTCGGCGGCATGATTTCGGTCATGCAGATGTCAGATACAAAAGACGCGCCGCTCTACATTGCCGTATCACTGTTTCTGGCTTTCACGGCGGTATTCTTTGCAGCGATCATTGAGGCAGACTATCGGCGGCTGAAAACCATCTTCAATGCCTATCTTCTGATTGGCCTCGTGTCGTCGCTGTTGGGTATTGCGGGCTATCTTAATTTGTTTCCGGGTGCTGAAAACTTCACCCGATTTGGGCGCGCCATGGGCGGCTTCAAAGACCCCAATGTCTATGGGCCATTTCTTGTGCTACCCTTCACGTGGAGCATCTATCGCATAATGAAAGGCAATAGACGCGATTTACTCGTTTTTATGCCGATCTGTTGCCTGCTGACAATCGGCATTCTGGTTTCATTTTCACGCGCAGCATGGGCCATGGTGCCGCTGTCATTTCTGATCATTTTTGCATTTTTGTTTCTCCAAAGCACCAGCAATAAATTCCGCCTTCGCCTTGTCACCATCGGCCTGCTCGCCATTCTTGCAATTGCTCTCGCAATTATCTTGCTTCTGCAAATCCCGGAAGTGCGAACCTTCTTTTTTGAACGCGCACGGCTGGAACAAAGCTACGATAGCGCACGTCTTGGTCGCTTTGCGCGACATTGGTTGGGTATGTGGCTCGCAACAGAACATCCACTCGGAATTGGGCCGCTCGAATTTGGTCCGATGTTCGGTGAAGACACGCACAATATATGGCTGAAAGC
>Ga0308165_1006061_pt1 | contig 10868 bp, 10 predicted proteins | sample PhyWR2_FD_201032 | JGI IMG/M metagenome (GOLD analysis project Ga0308165, IMG submission 201032) | Phyllosphere microbial communities from UC Gill Tract Community Farm, Albany, California, United States - DLSLW.R2 | ecosystem: Host-associated > Plants > Phyllosphere > Unclassified | place: USA... | reverse complement strand
GGCCACTGCTTTTTCTCTCCGGGCGCCAGCGTGTACTGGCTGAAGCAAAAGCATTCGAGCTTGTTGAAGTGCGGGCCGGCCTGCGCCGGCGCGTAGCTGGGAATCGCCTGCGCCGACATGGTTCGGTTCTGCACGTTCTGGAACTCGTACATCACCGTGGCAAGTTCGCCCGGGTGCACCTGCACCGAGCTTTGGGCCGGTTTGAAATGCCACGGGCCGCGCGCGTTCGCGTCCAGCTCGACGGTGATGGTGCGGGTAAGGTCCACCTGGGTGTTGGCCGGCAGCGTGGCCGTGGCGCCGGGAATCTGCCGGTCGCCCAGCGCCAGCACGTTGATACCGGTCATCTCGCAAATCGCCTTGTAGAGCGGCACCAGCGCGTAGCCAAAGCCGAACATGGCCAGCACGATCACGGCCAGCTTGCCGAGCATGTGGAAGTTTGCGCGCTGGAGCATGGCAATACCGGACTTCAAAAGGACTCAGTGACCCAGGAACACCATCTTGGCCATGAAGCCAAAGAAAAACACCATCGCCACCGAAGCCAGGATCAGCGCCAGACGAAGGTTGTTTTTTTTCTGCTGCTCGGGCTTCATGCGCTCGGTCTCGGTCATCGGGCTCAGGCAATCACGCGGGTGGCGGTTTCGTCCAGCTTGGGCGGCGTTTCAAAGGTGTGGAACGGCGCGGGCGACGGCACTTCCCATTCCAGGCCTTCAGCACCCTTGCCGTTTTCATCGAGCCAGGGGTTTTGGCGGGCAGGTTCGCCCTGACCGCGCATGGCGGGCAGCACGACGAAGAAGAAGAAGTACACCTGCGCAAAGCCGAAGAAGAACGCGCCCACGCTGGCGATGGCGTTGAAGTCGGCAAACTGCATCGGGTAGTCGGCATAACGCCGGGGCATGCCGGCCAGCCCGAGGAAGTGCATCGGGAAGAAGGTGACGTTGAAGGAGATCAGCGACCACCAGAAGTGGATCTGGCCGCGCCGCTCGCTGTACATCACGCCGGTCCACTTCGGGCTCCAGTAGTAGTAGCCGGCAAACATGGCGTAGAGCGAACCGGCGACCAGCACATAGTGGAAGTGGGCCACGACGTAGTAGGTGTCCTGCAGCTGGATGTCGATGGGCGAAACGGCCAGAATCACGCCGGTCAGCCCGCCGATGGTGAACACGAAGATAAAACCCACGGCGAACAGCATCGGCGTTTCAAACGTCATCGAGCCCTTCCACATGGTGGCGATCCAGTTGAACACCTTCACGCCCGTGGGCACGGCGATCAGCATGGTCGAGTACATGAAAAACAGCTGCCCCGTCACCGGCATGCCGGTGGTGAACATGTGGTGCGCCCACACGACAAAGCTCAAAATCGCAATCGAGCCGGTCGCGTACACCATCGAGGCGTAGCCAAACAGGCGCTTTCTGGAGAACGCCGGGATGATCTGGCTGATGATGCCAAAGGCCGGCAGGATCATGATGTAGACCTCGGGGTGGCCGAAGAACCAGAAGATGTGCTGGAACATCACCGGGTCGCCGCCGCCGCCGGGGTTGAAGAAACTCGTGCCGAAGTGCCGGTCGGTCAGCGTCATGGTAATGGCGCCGGCCAGCACCGGCATCACGGCAATCAGGAGGTAGGCCGTGATGAGCCAGGTCCAGCAGAACATGGGCATCTTCATGAGCGTCATGCCCGGCGCGCGCATGTTCAGGATGGTCACGATGATGTTGATCGAGCCCATGATCGACGAGGCGCCCAGGATGTGCATCGCAAAGATGCCTGCGTCCATGGCCGGGCCCATCTGCAGCGACAGCGGTGCGTACATCGTCCAGCCGCCAGCCATCGCGCCGCCTTCGAGGAAGAACGAACTGACCAGCATCAGCGCGGCCGGGATCATCAGCCAGAAGCTGAAGTTGTTCATGCGCGCAAACGCCATGTCCGAGGCGCCGATCTGCAGCGGAATCATCCAGTTCGCAAAGCCGACGAAGGCCGGCATGATGGCGCCGAACACCATGATCAGCCCGTGCATGGTGGTGAGCTGGTTGAAGAGCTCGGGATTGACCAGTTGCAGCCCCGGCTGGAACAGCTCGGCGCGGATCAAGAGCGCCAGCACGCCGCCGATCATCAGCATGGTGAAGCTGAACAGCAGGTAGAGCGTGCCGATGTCCTTGTGGTTGGTTGCCAGCATCCAGCGGCGCCAGCCGTGCGGATGGGCATGCGCTTCGTCATGCGCGTGGTGCTCGGGGTGGTCTAGAACTGCACTCATCTTGGCTTCCTTTGGCTGTGGGGCCTGCTTTGTCTTGTATTTGCGGGTTGGCGGCGCGCGGCGCCCGTCAACGGGTCATCGGTCTGTAGCAGATGGGCTTAGCGGCCTTACTTGCGCGCCGCCACGACTTCGGCGGGCTGCACGATCTGGCCGGTCTGGTTGGACCAGTTGTTCTTGGTGTAGCTGACGACGGCGGCAATGTCGGTGTCGTTCAGCGAGCCCTTCCAGGGCGGCATGGCACCGCCGGCCGCGCCGTTGAGCACGATCTGGATTTGCTTGTTGTGGTCCGCATCGCGCACGATGGCCGAGCCGTCCAGCGGCTTGATCGGGCCTGCGCCCTTGCCGTTGGGCTGGTGGCAGGCGGCGCAGTTGGCCGCATAGACCTTCTCGCCGCGCGCTTTCAGGTCCACCAGCGTCCAGACCTTGGATGGGTCGTCGGCCCTGGCGGCCGCTTCCTTGTTCCTGTCGGCCACCCACGCGGTGTAGTCCTGCGCCGAAACCACCTTGACGTGGATCGGCATGTACGCATGCTCCTTGCCGCACAGTTCCTGGCACTGGCCGTAGAAGTCGCCGACCCTTTCGGCGCGGAACCAGGTGTCGCGCACGAAGCCGGGAATCGCGTCTTGCTTGATGCCGAAGGCCGGCACGGCAAACGCATGGATCACGTCGTTGGCGGTGGTGATGATGCGGATTTTCTTGTTCACCGGCACCACCAGCGGCCGGTCCACCTTGAGCAGGTAGTCGTCCGGGGCGGGCCGGCCGTCCTTTTGCAGGCCGCCGTTGTTGGACATCTCGCGCTGGGCGGTGTCCAGCGTCGAGACAAAACCGATGCCCTCGCCCTCGCCCTTGATGTAGTCGTAGCCCCATTTCCACTGGATGCCGGTGGCCTTGATGGTCAGGTCGGCGCCGGTGGTGTCTTTTTGCGCCACGAGCACCTTGGTGGCCGGCAGCGCCATGCCGATGACGATCAGGAACGGCACGATGGTCCAGGCGATCTCGACCAGCGTGGACTCGTGAAAGTTGGCCGCCTTGTGGCCCACCGACTTGCGATGCTTCAGGATGGAGTAGAACATCACGCTGAACACCGCCACGAAGATCACCACGCAGATGCCCATCATGAACCAGTGCAACCAGATTTGCTCCTCGGCAATGCGCGTGGCGGCAGGGGGCAGGTTGAGCTGGCGAACCGCCGGCCCGCCGGGCAGGTCGTTGACCGCGTGGACAGCCGTTGCGCCCAGCCAGCCGGCCGCGCCCATGCACAGAGTGCCTGCATGCCGCAGGCCAGGTCGCTTGAATTTGCCGATGGTGTTGCTCAGGTTCATCGTGGTCACTTTTTTTGCGTCGATTGCCGATTGAATCACGCCATTATTCCCAACTTTGCGTCAGATCAAGATCTGAAATCAAAACATAGGGTAAATACCCATCGAATTTTACTCAACATGTCCGCAGCGCAAAGCGGATTTCGCGTGCCAGCAGCGGCCGCAATTCGCGTCGCATGTGCCGGCCCACGCGCACCGAGCGGCCCTGGCCCGACACCTCGATCAGCGAGCCGTCGCCGTCCTTGGGCTCGATGCGCACCGATTGACGGTTGAAGGCCGCGCGCCGGGTGCGGCCGGCCGTCTCCAGCTCGACCACCAGCTGGTCGCCCTGCAGCACGATTTTTTCCCGGTCGCCGTCGTGGCGCCAATACAGCACGCAGGCCGCGCCCACGGCAAGCAGCACAAAAGACAGAACCGCCCCCGCAGGCTGCGACCACGGAAAAGCCGCAATGCCCAGGCAAGCCAGACATAAAAGCAGGTAAAAGCCGCCCAGCTGCGCCGGCGACAGCGCGCTGCGGCGCTGCAGGCGCCAGAGCACCAGCGCATCGGGCTGGCTGGCATCGTGCCCGGCGAAGGTGGCAAAGCGAAAGGTTGGCGAGGAATGCAGCACGTGACGACCCTTGAGGAAAACGCCAGCCCGCCCGGCCCGTTCATGAACGGCAACGCCCGGAATGGCAAAAAAGCAATGACCAGCCAGCAGGCGCCGCACAGCCTTGACCAGCCATGCGCCGCCGCAAATCACTATAAGTTCAAACCCGGAGCCGCACAACCCGCGCTGGAGAAACCCCGAACGCTTTCATGTCGATGATTCAAATTGTTTCAACAGGCCCGATCCGCGCCTGCGCGCCTGCATTCAGCCCGCGCGGCCTGGGGCGCCCGCGCTGCCCTTGAGCATGCGCCGCATGTCCTCGACCGACACGGCGCTGAGCGGGCTGACCTTGACCTTGGGCGCGGCCTTGAGGGCGTGGCCGTAGATGACCTCGAAGGTCAGCGACAGACGGCCGTCGCTGCCCGTGAGGCGCGCGGCGATCTCGCGCTCCAGCCGGGCTTTCCAGGCGCGCCCGCGCAGGGCGGGAAAGCGCGCCGGATGGAAGTTGCGCCCCAGCTCGGCAAGCTCCTGCAGCAGGCGCGCCGGCGTCTCGTAGGTCAGCGTGATGCGCTCCATGTCCATCACCGGCTCGGCAAAGCCGGTCTGCACCAGCATGTCGCCCCAGTCGTGCATGTCGGTCAGCTCGTGGCCGGCCGGTGGCCAGCCCAGGCGGGCGTAGAGCGCGCGCAGCTCCCGGGCAGTGTCCGGCCCGAGGCAGGAAAACATGAGAAAACCCTCGACCTTGATCGCCTGGTGCCAGCGCACCAGCAGCGCCTGCGGATCGGCCGACTCGTGCAGCGCCATGTTGGCCCAGAGCATGTCCACGCTGGCCGGCGGCGGCGCCTCGAAGCGCACCGGCGCGGCGCGCCACTGGCTGGGGTTCCACCACGGTTTTGCTATGCTTTTAATAGCTGCCTGCGCATGCGCCGCCTGCGCTTCAACGATAAAACACGTTGCATCAGGATAGGTTTTGGCGAGCCGGGCGTGCGCCTGCAGGCCGCCGCGCACCGCGCCCCAGTGCGCCCAGGCCTGCGGCTGGAGCTTGATCCACTCCAGCCGGTCCTGCATGCGGCTGGCCACCTCCTCGTGCAGCCAGGGGGAAGCGGCGGGCGCGCTGCGCTGCCAGCGGCTGACGGCGTTCGGATCGAGCGTGGGGGGTCGCGAGGTGGTGGTCATGTTGGTCGGTTGGTTTCAATTCGGCGCCGCCTTGTCCTGGCCCGGTTCCATACGGCGCAAAGAGGCAGACGTCAGGCCAGCGCCGGTTGCGGATGAGGGGCGGGCCCTGCTTGCATCGGGTCAGGCGAGTATATTGACCCGGTGCTTGAAAACCTGCCTTTCCTTCGCCAAAGCCTGTGCCGCCTGCCCGGACTGGCCAGCCAGTGCGCCGTGTGCCGAAGCTGGCCTGCCGCGCAGGTCTGCGCGCCATGCCTGAGCCGGTTTGCGCAGCATGCGCCGCGCTGCACCCGCTGCGCCCTGCCCTTGCCAGCCAGCTTGGCGACGGATGGCCAGGACAGCGGCGCGCAGCGCTGCGGCGCCTGCCTGCGCCAGCCGCCGCCGCTGGACGCGGCGCTGGCCGCCCTGCCCTATGCCTATCCCTGGTCCACGCTCATTACCCGCTACAAGTTCGGCGAGCAGCACGGCTGGGCCGGATTTTTTGCCGGCCTGATGCTGGCCGCGCCCGGTGCTCAAGCCGCGCTGGACGGCCTGCAGCCGGGCGACTGGCTGCTGCCCCTGCCGCTGTCGGCCCAGCGGCTGCAATCGCGCGGCTTCAACCAGGCGTGGGAACTGGCCTGCGCGCTGGAGCGCCAGTCGGGCACCCGCGCGCGGGCCGATGCCCGGCTGCTGCTGCGCGTCAGGGACACCCCGCCGCAGAGCCGGCTGGCGCGCGCGGCGCGCCTGGCCAACGTGCGCGGCGCCTTCCAGGTCGATCCGCTGCGCGCGGACAGCCTGCACGGGCGGCGCGTGTTGCTGGTCGATGACGTGATGACCAGCGGCGCCTCGCTGTTCGCGGCGGCGCAGGCGCTGCGCGAGGCGGGCGCGGCGCGCATCACCGCCTTGGTGCTGGCGCGCACCGCGCCGGCGTAGAGCCCGGCCCGTTCGGCGGCCCATTGCGCCAGGCAGGAAAGCCAGCATTTCTTTGCTACCAAATCCATAGCTGCCTGCGCAGGCGTGGCCTGCGCAACTGGCCTCTTTTGATGCCAAAGACCTGTTTTCTGTCCAAACCGAATGCGCTCTAAAATCGCCGCTTTTCCCACCTGCCGCGCCTGCCCACCATGTTCAACATCGTCCTTGTCGAGCCCGAGATTCCGCCCAACACCGGCAACGTGATCCGGCTGGCGGCCAACACCGGCTGCCGGCTGCACCTGGTCGAGCCACTTGGCTTTTCGATGGACGACAAGCACATGCGCCGCGCCGGGCTCGATTACCACGAATACGCCCAGGTGCTGCGCCACGCCGACTGGCCGGCATTCCTGGCCAGCCAGCAGCCGGCCGCCGACCGGCTGTTTGCGCTGACGACGCAGGGCGCCGGCGCGATGTACGCGGCGCGCTTTCAGCCCGGCGACTGGCTGGTGTTCGGCTCGGAAACCAAAGGGCTCGCGCCCGAGGTGCGCGCCTCGTTTGCCCTGGCCCAGCGGCTGAAGGTGCCGATGCTGCCCGGCCAGCGCAGCCTGAACCTGTCGAACACGGTGGCCGTGACCGTGTTCGAGGCCTGGCGGCAAAACGGCTTTGGCGGCGCGGCGCCGCTCGCCTGAGCCTGCGCGGGCGATGCGGCGCGGGCCTTCAGGCGTGGTAGCGCACCAGCGACTCGGCCACGCACACCGGCTTGGCCGCGCCATCGCGCTCCACCGTCACTTCCCAGGCCATCTGCATGCCGCCTGCGGCCAGCGGCTCGGCGGCCAGCAGCTTCAGGCGCCCGCGCAGCCGGCTGCCCACCGGTACGGGCGCCATGAAGCGCACCTTGTTCAAGCCGTAGTTCACGCCCATGCGCACATCGACCACCGCCAGCGCGTTCTCGAAAAACACCGGCAGCAGCGACAGCGTGAGGAAACCGTGCGCAATCGTGCCGCCAAACGGCCCGCTGGCCGCTTTTTCAGCGTCCACGTGAATCCACTGGTGGTCGCCCGTGGCCTGGGCGAACAGGTTGACCTGCTGCTGCGTGATGGCGACCCAATCGCTGACGGCCACTTCCTGGCCCACGCAGGCGGCCAGCTCGGACAGGGTTTGAAAGGTTTTCATGCGCCCCACTTTAGCGGCCAGCCCGAGAAAATCCCGCCAGCGCGTGTCGGGACGGCGACACGCTGGGCCGTCCGCGCGGCGCGGCAGTCCGGCCTGGCCCCTGCAGTTCCACGGCCCCCGGCTCCAGCCGGTTTTTCCGCTATCGTTGGCGCACCCAACGCCTTCCGCAACGCCCCCAGGACCGCTTCATGACCCATGTTCCCGACTGGCTGATCAACAGCTTCATCTACCTGGCCGCCGCCGTGGTCGCCGTGCCGCTGGCCAAGAAGCTCGGGCTGGGCTCGATCATCGGCTACCTGGCCGCCGGCATCGGCATCGGGCCGTGGGGGCTGGGGCTGGTGACCAATGTGCAGGACATCCTGCACTTTGCCGAGTTCGGCGTGGTGCTGATGCTGTTCCTGATCGGCCTGGAACTGGAGCCCAAGCGGCTGTGGAGCCTGCGCCGGCCGATCTTCGGCTGGGGCAGCGCGCAGATGCTCAGCTGCGCGGCGCTCCTGGGCGGCGTGGCCGTGGCCTTTGGCGTGCCCTGGCCGACGGCGCTGGTGGCCGGGCTGGGGCTGGCGCTGTCGTCCACCGCCATTGCCCTGCAGTCGATGAACGAGCGCAACCTGATGCGCACCTCCAGCGGCCAGGCCGGTTTTTCCATTCTGCTGTTTCAGGACGTGGCGGCCATTCCGATCCTGGCGCTGCTGCCGCTGTTGGGCGCCATTGGAGGAGAAAACGAGGCGCATGTGCATGCCAGCCGCGCCTATGAAGCGATCAAGACCATCGCAGCCATCGCCGGCATCATCCTGGGCGGGCGGCTCCTGGTGCGGCCGGTGCTGCGCTGGATCGCCAACAGCCGCACGCCCGAGATCTTCACCGCCGCCTCGCTCCTGCTGGTCGTCGGCATTGCCGCCCTGATGCAGCTGGTGGGCCTGTCGATGGCGCTGGGCGCCTTCCTGGCCGGCGTGCTGCTGGCCGAGAGCGAGTACCGGCGCGAGCTGGAAACCGACATCGAGCCGTTCAAGGCGCTGCTGCTGGGCCTCTTCTTCATGGCGGTGGGCATGAGCATCGACTTTGGCGTGCTGCGCCAGTTTCCGGGCCAGATGCTGGCGATCCTGGCGGCCTTCCTCGGCCTGAAGCTGCTGGCCATCTACGCGCTGGCCTGGGCGATGAAGCTGCCTTATCAGGAGCGGCCGGTGTTTGCGCTGCTCTTGGCACAGGGCGGCGAATTTGCCTTCGTGGTGTTCCAGGCGGCGGCCGGCGCGCAGGTGTTCTCGCCCCAGACCGCCTCGCTGCTGATCGGCGCGGTGGCGCTGTCCATGCTCATCAGCCCGCTGCTGCTGGTGGCCATCGACAAGCTGCTGCTGCCGCGCTATGCCAACGGCAAGAAGCCGGCGCTGGAGGAACTCTCCGAGCCGCAGGAGGCGCCCATCATCATTGCCGGCTTTGGCCGCTACGGCCAGATCGTCGGGCGCATGCTGCTGGCGCAGGGCATCTCGGCCACGGTGCTTGACCACGACGCCGACATGATCGAAACCATTCGCGCCTTTGGCTACCGCGTCTTTTACGGCGACGCCACGCGGCTGGACCTGCTGCGCACGGCCGGCGCGGCGCAGGCAAAAATTCTGGTGCTGTCGGTCGATGACGTGGAGCAGTCCTTGAAGATCGTCGATGTCGTCAGGGAAAACTTCCCGCAGCTGCAGATCGTCGCCCGCGCCCGGGACGTGACGCACTGGAACGCGCTGCGCGACCGGGGCGTGGCGCATGTGCAGCGCGAGCTGTTCGAGTCCAGCCTGCACAGCGCGCGCACCGTGCTGGAGCTGCTGGGCCAGTCCGCCGATGCCGCGCTGGTGGCCGCCAACCGCTTTCGCCAGCACAACCTGGAGCTGTTCGAGCGCATGTACCCGCACCGCAACAACCGAGAAAAAGTCATCGCCGTGGCCAAGCAGGGCCGGCTGCAGCTCGAAGCGCAGATGCGCCAGGAGCGCGAGCAGCTGGCGCAGCAGGCCAGCGGCGCGCCGGAGTGAAATTTCAATGAAACAAGCCGTTTGCGCAGGACCGGCTTGCGCAGGCAGCTATTATTTCAATAGCACTCAGACCAGCCCGTCCCACAGCAGCTTGACGCCCGTCAGCAGCATGCCGCCGTAGAGAAAGCGGTAGAACCACAGCGCGCTGATGCGCCGCGCCAGGCGCACGCCGATCCACACGCCGATGGGCGCCAGCGGCAGCAGCGCCAGCGAGGTCGCCAGGTTGCGCCGGTCCAGCAGGCCGAGCCAGGCGTAGGGAATCCATTTGGCCAGGTTGATGACGAAGAAGAAAAACGCCATGGTGGCGGTGTACTTCACCGGGCTCAGGCGCAGCGGAATCACGTAGGCGCTGATCGGCGGGCCGCCGGCATGCGCCACGAAGCTGGTGAAGCCCGAGGTCGTGGTCAGCAGCGCGCCCAGCCAGCGCGGCGGCGGCGGGCTGTCGGGCCGGGGCGGAAACACCAGCCGCTGCGCCAGGAACAGCAGCGTGAAGCCGCCGACCAGGGCCGCCACCGTGCGCGCATCGAGCAGCCGGAACAGCAGCGCGCCGACCGCGATGCCCACCAGGCCGAAGGGCACCAGAAATTTGAGGAAAACGAAATCGAAGTCCTTGCGGAAAGCGGCCAGCCCCAGCAGGTCCATCAGCAGCAGCACCGGCATCAGGATGGCGGCGGCCTGCGGCACCGTGACCGCCAGCGCCATCATCGGCACGGCCAGCGAGCCGAAACCGGCGCCGAATCCGCTCTTGCTCACGCCCAGCAGCAGCACGGCGGGCACGGCCACGGCGTAGAAGAACGGATCGGTGATGAGCGGAAAATCCACGGCGGGTCTTTCGAAGGCGGGCCAGCGCTGGCGGGCCGGGCGGGGTTGGCGGGGAGTGGCAAGGGCCGAAAAGTGGCAATGGGGGCGTCAAAGGCTGCGCGATGTTACCGCCCGCCCCGGTCCGCAGACTGCGCCGACAATCGTCCGCATGCTTGAAATTCAATCCTGGGGTGAAACGCTGCGGCTGCTGGTCGAACTGGCGGGCACGGCCGCCTTTGCGCTGTCGGGCCTGCTGGAGGCGGCGCGCAAGCGGCTGGACGCCGTCGGCGTGTGCGTGGTGGCCTTTCTGGCAGCCTTTGGCGGCGGCACGCTGCGCGACCTGCTGCTGGACCGGCGGCCGTTTTTCTGGGTCGAGCATGTCGAGCTGCTCTGGGCCGTGCTGGCGCTGTGCGTGCTGGCGATGCTGTTTTTGCGCCAGCAGCATTTCGAGGTCACCGAAAAGGCGATCCAGTGGCCCGACGCGCTCGGGCTGGGCCTGTTCACCGCCAGCGGCGTGCACCTGGCGCTGAGCGATGGCATGCCGATGCTGGTGGCCGTACTGATGGGCGTGACCACCGGCGTCTTCGGCGGCGTGCTGCGCGACATGGTCTGCAACGAGGTGCCCACCGTCTTTCACGACCACCGGCCCTACGCGGTCTGCG
>Ga0308165_1006058_pt1 | contig 10869 bp, 10 predicted proteins | sample PhyWR2_FD_201032 | JGI IMG/M metagenome (GOLD analysis project Ga0308165, IMG submission 201032) | Phyllosphere microbial communities from UC Gill Tract Community Farm, Albany, California, United States - DLSLW.R2 | ecosystem: Host-associated > Plants > Phyllosphere > Unclassified | place: USA... | reverse complement strand
AGTTCCGCCGTCCCGAGGGGCCTGGTCTGGTCTCCGCCGGACCGGCGATGTCCTCGTACGGCACCGGGTCCGCCATGCGACCCAAGAGCACGACGATGCGCACGGCGCTCATCGCCGGGGCCGTCGGCATCGCGATCGGGTTCTGGATGGGCACCTCAGGGCCGCAGGAACCCGCCGTCCCGGACGACGTCCAGACGTCGACGGTCGTCACGCCCGTCGGCTGACCGGCGGGAGGCTAGCCTCTCTCTCCGCAGGCTGCCGCCGAGGTGCCTTGCGAGGTCCGGGAGGTCGCCCCACGGTCAGGTGGTCGCCGCCGGTGTCAGCCGCTCGCCTCCGAGTCGTCGTCTGGTCGTCTCGTCTTCTCGTCGTCTCGTCTTCTCGTCGTCTCGTCTTCTCGTCGTCTCGTCCTCAGAGCGTCCGCTGCCAGGCGACGACCCGTTCGACCGCCTCGGCGACGACAGCTGGGTCCGCCGCGAAGGACAACCGCACCCAGTCCGTCCCCGCGGCCCCGTCGAAGTCGGTCCCCGGCGTCAGCGCGACGCCGGTCTCGGCGAGCAGCCGCTCGCACCAGGTCACGGAGTCGAGCCCGTACCGCGAGATGTCGGCGTAGACGTAGAACGCGCCGTCGGCCGGGGCCACGGGTCCCCACCCGAGGTCGTCGAGACGGTCGAGCACGACCCTGCGAGACCGCGCGTACTGCTCGACGTTGGCCCGCGCTGAGGCATAGCCCTCGTCGCTGAAGGCAGCGACCCCCGCGTGCTGCGCGAGCGCCGGAGGGCAGAGCGCGACGTTGCCCGCGAGCGCGTCGACCGGGGCCACGAGGTCGTCCGGGAGCAGCAACCAGCCGAGGCGCCACCCCGTCATCGCCCAGTACTTGGAGAACGACGAGACGACGACGGCTCCGTCGCCCAGGTACGACGCGGCGGTGGGCGTCTGCTCGCCCTCGGTGCCGTAGGTGATGCCGTGGTAGATCTCGTCGCTCACGAGCCGCACGTCGTAGTCTGCGCACCACCCGGCGATCGCCGCGAGATCACCGGGCGAGACCATGGTGCCCGTCGGGTTCGCAGGGCTCGCGAGCACGAGGCCGTCGAGCCCGCCCCCGTAGTACGCCTCCTGCAGCTGCGAGAGCGTCGGCTGGTAGCGGGTCTCGGGCCCGCAGTCGAGCTCGACGACCTCGCAGCCGAGCGCCGTGAGGATGTTCTTGTACGCCGGGTACCCGGGGCGGGCGAGAGCCACCCTGTCACCGACGTCGAATGCGGCGAGGAAGGCGAGCATGAAGCCGCCCGACGATCCCGTGGTCACGGCCACGCTCGACGCCGGGACGTCCACGCCGTACCAGCGCCCGTAGTGCTCGGCGATCGCGGCCCGCAGCGGCGGCGCGCCCATCGCCTCGGTGTACCCGAGGTCGCCCGACTGCAAGAGGTCGACCGCCCGGTGGCGCACCACCTCGGACGCGCCCGTCGACGGCTCACCGGCGCACAGGTTGAGCACAGACTCACCCGCCGCGCGGCGTGCGTTGGCGGCGGCGAGCACCTCCATCACGGCGAACGGCGGGACCTGGGCGCGGCGTGAGACCTTCATGCCTCCATGGTCGCAGGCCCGCCCGGGCCCCGGGGATCCGGGAGAACCCCGGCGGCCCGCAGGGCCCGGCGCAGCCGAGCGCCGTCCGGCGCGCTGACCACGGGGATGTCGCCGGCGCCCGCCGCCTTGCCCGCCTTCGCCTGCACCGTCGGGCCTGGGGCCCCGTGGGCGAGCACCTGCTCACCCGGCGAGAGCTCTCGGATCGCGATCGCCCGGACGTGGTCGGGGTACATCTGCGCGAACCTGCTGTAGACGAGCGGGTCGTGCTGCCCGTCGTCGCCGACGAGGATCCACCGCACGTGCGGCAGCTCACGGGCCAGCCGCTCGAGGCTGTGGAACTTGTGCTCGCGCCCGCTGCGGAACCACCCGGTGTTGGTCGGCCCCCAGTCTGTGAGGAGCATGGGGCCTGCAGGCAGGGAGTGGAAGGCGAAGAACCTGCGCAGGGCCGCCGCCCCGTTCCAGGTGTTGGTCGACAGGTACACGACGGGCAGCTGGTCCTCGAGGGAGTCGAGCTCGGCGTAGAGGTCAGCCATGCCGCGCACCGGGCGCCGCGCGTCCTCGTGCAGCACGAGCAGGTTCCAGATCGCCGTGAGCGGACGGGGCAGCGACGTGACCATGACGGTGTCGTCGACGTCGCTCACGAGGCCGGTCCGGACCTGACGGCCGATCACGCGGACGGGCGCGGTGACGGTCGGCCCTCCGACCGGCGCGACCTTCACCTCGCGCCAGCCCTCGGCGCTGCGCGAGGGGACGACGACGTCGACATACCCACCGCGGTCGGCGACGACCTGGTGCTCGGTGCCGTCGACCGTGACCACCACGGGTGCTCCGGGGAGCTGCGCGGTGAGGAAGCTGCGCCACCCGCGGACGGCCCGCAGCGGCTCCGGCCCCTCGGCACGCGGTCGACCCAGCCGGCGGGGCGTGGGGGCCGAGCTCTCCGCGGTGGCGGTCGGGTCCTCGACCGTGCCACCTCGGCCGGCTGCGGCTCGGTCGCGGGCGGTCGCCCGGTGCGCCGGCGCGAGCACGACCCGCCCCAGCACACGCACCCAGCCGTCGGCCTCTTCGCCCGGCGCGAGACCGTACCCCGTGTAGGGCTCGATGCGCGGCACCCAGCCGCGTCGGCGCAGGACGCTCGCGAGCGCGGCGTCGAACCTGTTCTCCCAGCGGCTGGCCCAGTACGGCCGGCTCGACGTCGTGTCGCTCATGCCGCCCGAGTCTTCCAGAGGTGGGGCGTCCGCGCCGGTCGAGCCGTCGAGCCGCGCGACCTGGCGGGCCTGTCACGGCTCCGGTCCGGGCGCTGCGCGGGGTTCCTCTCGGCAGCCGCCCGTCGTCCCAGGTCACGACTCTGTGCCGATCTCCAGTCGCTCGGCGTGGCTCTTGGTCTGCGGTGCGCGGTGCGGGTGAGCATCGGAGCACCGTGGGGTGCCGGAGGCCACCCACGGACCACTCGACGCAGCAGGGGAGAACAGCATGGCCGAGCCACGCCCGTCCGCAGACCACGAGCCGAAGAGGCGCACGACCTGGGTCGTCGCCGGGACGGTGGTCGTCGCAGCGGCGGCCGTCGCAGTCGGTCTGCAGCTCACGTCGGACGACGACACGGCTGCACCTGCGCCCGCGCCCACCGTGAGCACCACGACACCACCCGCACCGGAGCCTACGGAGACAGGGGCGGCGCCCGCCCCGTCGGCGCTGCGTGGCACCCCGACAGCCACCTGGACCGTGACCGGCAGCAGCTACGGAGCCGACGGCACGGAGGTGCGCCTGGCGGCTGCCAACCCCGTCGGGACCACCAACGTCGCCGGCACGGTCGTGGTGCTCGCGACGCCGGAAGACGCCGCCCTGGTCCTCGGCGTCGACGGCGAGACGGGCGCCGAGCTGTGGCGCCACGACCTCGGCGCCGGGATCGAGGCCGAGCCGGGCTGCTCGGTCGTCGACGACGGCAGCACCGTCGGCTGCTGGGTCGGCGCCGACGACGGCACCTTCACGCTCTCGATGCTCGACACGGAGACCGGAGGGGTGGAGCAGACCGTCGTGCTGGCCGCCGAGCCGACCTACGTGGTCTCCGACCGCGCGGGCACGGTCGTGGCCTCCGTCGTGGACGGCGCCATCCTTGTGGAGGCCTTCGACCCCGACCTCGCACCGGTGTGGTCGACCTCGACCGACGCCGGTCTCGTCCCGGCCGCTGACTCCTCCGGGGTCATGACCGCGGCGACCGGGCGGGTCGGCGTGTTCGTCTCCGGTGCGTCTGCGCTCTTCGACCGCACCTCGGGCGAGCTCCTCACGACGTCGAGCACCTCGGCACTGCTCCTGCTGCCCGGTGGGCTGGTGCGCGACGTGAGCATGGTCGACGGGACGACCACGCTGACCGACCTCACCGGTCGTGTGCTGGCGTCCGGCGTCGGCGGGGCGTGGGACGTCCCCGGGCGGCTCGGGCCGCTCGACGAGCGCCCCGCGGCTGTCGGGATCGGGAACCAGGCCGTCGACCCGGAGACCGGCGAGCCGACGTGGACGCTCGAGGGCGACCCCTCACAGATCCGGGCGACAGTCGTCGGGAGCCTCGCCGTCGTGACGAACCCGACGACGGGTGCGCCGCTGTCGGCGGTCGACGCGACGACCGGCGAGCAGGTGTGGACCTCGACCGCCACGAGCGGAGCGGTCCAGGAGCACGACGGTGTGGTCGTCGTCGAGGACGAGACGGGCGTCGTGGGCGTCGACCCGACGGACGGTGCGGTCCTGTGGTCCGTGACGCACACCCCGGCGCTCTCCCCGACATCCTTCCCGGGCGCCGAGTACCAGGTCGTCGGGTCAACGCTCGTGACGTCGACCATGGCCGGCGACATCACCGGCTACACCTTCGCGCCGTGACGGTGAGGATGCCGGTGCGGGGCTAGTCCCGCCCCAGCCGCACCCGGGCCCACCCGACGATGCCGTCGACAGCGGCCTCGACCTGCGCGAGGCACACGTCGAAGTCTTCGGGACCTCCGTACCAGGGGTCTTCGACGTCGAGCAGGTGCTCGTCCTCGACCCCACGGGTCGAGGGTGCCGACGGGTCGAAGGTGCGGAACATGACGATGTCGCCGACCACGTCGGGCTGGCCGCTGCGCTCGGCGAGCCTGCGCAGCGCGGCAGCGTGCCGGGCGGTCATCGGGAGCAGCAGGTCCCGGGCTCCGAGGTCTGCCACGTCGACCTGACGGGCGCGGTGCGTGTCGAGGGCGCGGTCGGTGTACCCGGCCGCGGCGAGGACCGCGCGGGCGCGGCGGTCCATCGGGTTGCCGTGCTCCTCCGAGCTGACTCCCGTCGAGTCGACGACCACGTCGTCGCCGAGCCCAGCCGCCTCCAGCCTGTCGCGGAGCACCACCTCGGCGATCGGCGACCGGCAGATGTTGCCCGTGCAGACTGTCATGATCCGCAGGGGTCGCACCTGGCCGTCGGCGGCGGGCCTGTGGTCCGCGGTGGGTGTCTCGTGGTCCGCAGGGCTGTGGGGGTCGGTCACTGGGGCGTCCTCCGGTCGGGGGTGAGGTCGGGGCACCAGCCTGTCACGCCGACGCGCGCCGGGTGGTGTCTGCACAGGTCACCAGCACGGCGTCCGACCCGTCGTCCACAGACGAGAAAAACCCCTTGAGCTCTCGCCCTGCCCAGGCGTAGCGTCGTCGGTACATCGGAAGGAGGTGGTCCCAGACATGAAGTTCACTCGGACTCGTGAGGTGGCTGTCCGCTAGTCGCCACCAGCATCGACCAGCCCTGCTGGTCGAGGACCAGCGCGCAAGGTCGCGCTGGCAGCTGACGGACGAACCGGTTGTCAGTACTCGCCGGCCCCGCACCGCCACGCGGTGGGCGGCAGCGAATACCAGGCAGTCACCGGAGCCCGTGGGTGCCGCGATCTCGTCCTTCGCGGCAGGTGGAGCGATCCACCAGCCCACGGGCTCTTCCATGCCCGGCCACAGATTTTCACCCCTGCCCGCCTCGCCGCCGCCGCGCACAGCGCAGGGCGCGTTGGCATACTGACGATCTGTCAAGAAGCAGGGGGATCATCGATGAACGAGCGCACCACGTCTGACCCGCAGGAGCGCCAGCGGGTCATCTCTGCCGAGACCGCACTGTGGACGTCAGCAGCGGGCAAGGACCGACAGCGCCTCGAGTGGTTGCTCCACGAGGACTTCTCGGCGATCACCTGCGACGGAGACGCCGTCAGCCGCGAGGCTGTCGCCGGATCTACAGCACGAGACGTCGAGGTCGGAGACCGTACCTTCTCCGACTGGGCCTTCCACGAGATGCCCTGGCCCCTCGTGCTCGTGACCTACCACCTGGACGAGGTCGACAGGTGCAGCCGTCACATGTCGATCTGGGACGTGTCGACGGGGTCGGCCCGCATCAGGTTCCACCAGGGGACCTGGGTCACCGAGGACAAGACCGCCGAGGACGAGGTGCTGACCGGCGCCGCCGCTGGCCACGCGACGGGTCACGGACTCTAGCCACGACCCCCGGGCTGGGTCTCCGTCCACCCCTCGTCGGCGAACGCTCCGAGGACCACCGGCGACGATGATGACGAGCGTGATCGTCACGAGCACAGGCTGTGGCCGGGGTGCGTCGAGCGGCGACCGCCAGCCGCTCGTCGGCGCCCCCGGCGCTCAGCCGATGTACCCCAGGTCGAGCGTCACCACCTGCGCGAGAAGCGCGTCGATGACCGCCGTCACCGCCGGGGTCGGCTCGTGCCGGTTCGCGCGGTGGCGGGCGGCGATGTGCCGCATGCCGAGCCCGGCGATCGGCACCACGTCGACGCCAGCGACGTCGGCGTGCTCGAGGGCGAGAGCCGGCAGCAGCGCCACGCCCTGCCCGGCCGCGACGAGGGCGATCGCGACCTCGTAGCTGTACGTGCTGTGCAGCGTCGACCGGGTCGGCTTCGCGAGGTCCACCACACGGGAGAGCGCCCGGGCTGCGGCCGTCGTCTTCTCCGACCCGATCCACACGGCGTCGGTGAGGTCCTGCAGGCTCGTCGGGGTCGCCATGGAGGTGGGCACGGCGATCCGCCACGGCTCGTCGAGCAGCGGCACCTCGCGGAAGCCGCGCGGGACTGGCCTCTCGGCCGAGGAGTCGTGCTCGACGATCGCGATGTCGTACTCACCGCTGCGCAGACCACGGTTCGCGTCGTCGGTCTCGACCTCGTGGACGTCGATCTCGAGCCCGGGCGCAGACTCGGCCAGCTCGACGAGCATGGGAGCGACGACGCTGCGGGTCACGGTCTGGAACGCGCCGATGGTCACCCGTCCGCTGACGTCCGGCCCGATGGTCGCGATCTGCTTGCGCGCCTCGACGAGCTCGGACTCGATGCGCTCGGCAGCCTCGGCGAGCATGAGCCCGACGGCTGTCAGCGTCACGCCGCGGGGGCCGCGGTGCAGCACCTCGACACCTTCTTCTGCCTCGAGCTTGGCGATCTGCTGGGAGATCGCCGAGGGGGTCAGGTGCAGCAGGTCGGCGGCTGCCACCACTCCTCCAGCCCTGTGGACCGCCAGGAGTACACCAAGTCTTCGCGCGTCCAGAGCCATGTAGTGATGCTACATGGGGTTTGGAGAATGATTCGATTGTGCTACAGCATCTGGAGCCTCATGATTGGGGACATCACCTCGTGGTCCGCAGCCGGTGGCTCGGCAGGACCGCACCCCCCACCGCACGTCATCAGGAGTTCGTCATGTCCGCAGCCGCCCAGATCCTCCTCACCCTCGCCGGGTGGACCGGTGCCATCAGCGCCGTCGTCGCCTACGGTCTGGTCACGATGAAGCGGATCTCCCCCGACTCCCTGCTGTTCCAGGGGCTCAACATCGTGGGTGCCGGACTCCTCTCGGTGAGCGCATCGGTGCACAGCGCGTGGCCTTCTGCGGTCGTCAACGTCATCTGGGTCGCGATCGGCGTCTACGCAGTCCGGGCGCTGTGGAACGCCCGCCGCACAGCCGCCGCGGTCGTCGTCCCCGACGACGCCTCGGAGCTCACCGGCAGCGCACCCGCGGAGACGGCCGCGGACCTCTCGGTCGACAGCAGCCCCGAAGAGGTCCTCGCGACGGGCTGGGAGGCCCCGGCCTCGTCGGTCGCCGACCACGACCTGCTCATGGACTCGCTCTTCGCCGGGACCGACGTGGTCGACCCCGCCTCGCACCTCGTCTCCGAGAGGAATAGCGCGACGCGCACCCCGGTTGCAGCCTGAGTGAGCACCGACCCCACCACCGGCACGCCGGTGGACCCCGCGCCCGTCGACAGCACCCCTGTCCCCTCTGTCTCAGCACTCTCCGTCCTCGACCTCATCCCCGTCAGGACAGACCAGACCTCTGCTGACGCGATCGCCGCGAGCACCCGTCTGGCGCAGACGGCCGACGAGCTCGGGTTCCGGCGCTACTGGGTCGCCGAGCACCACAACATGCCCGCGGTGGCCTCGACCACCCCGCCTGTCTTGCTCGCGCTGCTGGCCTCGGCCACGCAGCAGATCCGCGTCGGGTCGGGCGGGGTCATGCTCCCCAACCACGCGCCGCTCGCCGTCGCCGAGCAGTTCGCCGTCCTCGAGGCAGCGTTCCCGGGGCGCATCGACCTCGGCATCGGCCGCGCTCCCGGCTCCGACCCCGTGACCAGCCACATGCTGCGGTCGGGCGCGGCCCAGGGCAGCAGCTCGGTCGACACCTTCCCGGACGACGTCCGCGACACCATCGAGCTCATGTCCCCCGGTGGCATGGTCCTCGACCTGCGCGGCCGCAGCTATCCGCTGAGGGCGACCCCGCACGCGACCTCGGCACCCGAGACGTGGCTGCTCGGCTCGTCCATGTACTCGGCGCAGCTCGCCGCGGCCCTCGGGCTGCCGTACGTGTTCGCCCACCACTTCGCCGGGCAGGGCACCCGCGAGGCGATGCAGACCTACCGCGCCGCCTTCCGTCCCTCGGAGCACCTCGCGGAGCCCAAGACCTTCGGCATCATCAACGCCGTCGTCGCGGAGACCGCCGAGGAGGCCGAGCGCCGGGCACTCCCCTACATCCGGTCGATGATCCGGCTGCGGACAGGCCAGGGCCTCGAGCCGCAAGAGCTGGTCGAGGACGCCGAGCGCGAGGGCATCGCCCCAGAGCACGCCGGCATCGCCCAGGCGATCCGCGGCTCGTGGGCGATCGGTACCCCGGAGGTCGCGGCCGCGAAGGTCCGTGAGCTCGCCGAGATGGTCAGGACCGACGAGATCATGATCTCGCCCGTCTCCTCCGCCTACGTCGGCAGCGACCCTCGCCGGGTCGAGACCCGCGAGGAGACGCTGCGCCTGCTCGCGGGCGCGCTGCTCCCGAGGTGACCGAGCACACACACCAGAGCTGAGCGGCCGAGACCCCGGAGATCACCTCCCCCAGGCCCTTCTGCCCCCTTCTCGCCCCATTCGTCTCCGCAGGCCGTCCGGCGTCCCGGATATTCGCTGGCCAGCCGCAGATACGATGACTGTATGAAGAGGATTGCTCTGGTTATGTGTTCATTGGTTCTGCTTTCTGCCTGTTCGGGCACCGACGACTCCAGCTCGACGGAGACGACCTCGGCCCCGGCCGCGGCGACCGCCGAGGCCGTCTCGAAGGACCCTGTCGCCGTCTGCGGCACGTTGTTCGACGGTGGTGACGACAGCATCGTCAGCCAGCTCACCGCCCTCGCGGGTGTCGCTGTCGACGAGACCGTGCTGACCCAGGTCTCCGACCTGCGTCAGGAGCTCGTCGGTGCGATCGCGAAGTCCCCGACCGACCTCGCGTCGGCCATCGAGGGCCTGCGCTCCCCGCTCGGCGCCGTGGTCTCGGCCGCCGGCTCGGGCACGCCCGACGTGACCGTCGACGCCGAGGCGATCACGACAGCCACCGCAGAGCTCACCACGGCCTGCGAGGACGCCGGGTTCACGGTCCCCGCAGCCTGACCCTCCGGTCGCGGGCGGCCCAGCCGGCGCCCGGATCACGACGACGGCCGGTCCCCTACCCCGGGGCCGGCCGTCGTCGTCTCTCACCGGAGGGCGGGCCCGGCGCCCTACGCCCCGTCCTGTCACCTGTCGACCACCGCCAGGCCCGGACCGGTCGTGGGGGAGGCCGGTCCAGCCACGGGAGGCCGGACGAGACCGCGACCGGTTCGCCCGTCGCACCACCCGCATACTGGTGCCCATGTCTGTCGCACCCGCACCTCACCCGCCCCGACGAGCTGACCGGCGGACACGCCACGGGTGGATGCTTCTCTGCGCAGCCCTGACCGTCGTGCTCGCAGGCTGCGCCACGGACCCCGCACCTGACGACACCGACGACCAGGTCCCCGCAACCTCAGCCACCGTCGGACCGGTGCCCGACGATGCCGGCAGCTCCGGGGCAACCAGCAGCACCGCCCGTCCCGAGGTCAGCCTGCTTCCTGCAGGCGCGCAGGTCGACTACCAGCTCGGCGGGGCGTACGACCCGCCCCAGGGCGTCACCGTGGTCGTCCGTGACGTCACCGCGGAGCCAGCCGGCCTCGGCTACGACCTCTGCTACGTCAACGGGTTCCAGACCCAGCCTGGCGACTCCGAGGCCTGGCTCTCCGACCACCCCGACCTCGTGCTGCACGTCGACGGCGCCCCTCTCGAAGACCCAGACTGGCCGGACGAGCTGCTGCTCGACACGTCGACGGCCGAGAAGCGCGAGGCGATCGCACAGATCCTCGGGGAGCAGGTGGACACCTGCGCGGAGAAGGGCTTCGACGCCGTCGAGCCCGACAACCTCGACTCCTACACCCGCTCGCACGGACTCCTCACCGAGGCAGACAACCTCGCTCTCGCGTCGCTGCTGGTAGAGCGGGCGCACGCCGCAGGCATGGCGATCGCCCAGAAGAACACCGTCGAGCTGGGCGACCGGGGCAAGGCCGCCGGCTTCGACCTGGCCGTCGCCGAAGACTGCGCCGTGTACGACGAGTGCGGCGACTACACGGCGGTCTACGGCCGCCAGGTGATCGAGATCGTCTACGACGACGCCCCCGACTTCGAGGAGCTGCTCGAGACCTCGTGCGCCGACCACGGCCGTGGCGACGACGCGATCCCCGTCGTGGGGCGCGACCGCCCGCTGAGCCTGCCCGGCGACCCGGGGTACACCTTCGTCACCTGCTGAGAGATACGGCACTCTCCAGCGCGAGGCTGGGCAGTCCCCGACACCCGGGCCTAGGGTCGAAGGGACCAGCACATCCCGCCACGAAGGAGATGCCATGTCCGCCTCTGCCATTCCCGTCCGCACAGTCATCAGCCCCGGACGCTACGTCCAGGCGAAGGGCGCGATCGCCCGGCTC